>Ga0306925_10000439_pt1 | contig 29852 bp, 25 predicted proteins | sample flu12Cox44000176_FD_203755 | JGI IMG/M metagenome (GOLD analysis project Ga0306925, IMG submission 203755) | Lab enrichment of tropical soil microbial communities from Luquillo Experimental Forest, Puerto Rico - flux8day.12C.oxic.44.000.176 (v2)... | ecosystem: Environmental > Terrestrial >... | reverse complement strand
CGACCGTCATGATCACGGAGCCTCCGGTCGTGATGTTGACCACGGCATCGGTTGCCTGCTTGATGCGCGGCAGAAACTGCCGGAACACCGCGGGATCACCGGTCGGCTTGCCGTCCTGCGGATTGCGCGCATGCAGATGCAGCACGGCCGCGCCCGCCTCGGCGGCCTCGATCGCCTGCCGGGCGATCTGGTCCGGCGTCACCGGCAGCGCTTCCGACATGGTCGGTGTATGAATGGAGCCGGTGATGGCGCAGGTGATGATGACCTTGTCGGACTTGCCGGCCATTGTTTCCTCCCGGTGTGCGTGGGCGCCGATCGATCAAGCGGATGGGTTTGTGCGGCCATCCGCGGAAAAGCGCAAGCGCCGCGCAAGCGGCAGCAGCTGCCATCCGAAGCGTCCGGCAAGGACGCCCCAGATGCCCTTGGGTGCGAGCAGCATGATCGCAATGGCAACCGCGCCGAGCATGAGCAGATAGAGGCTGCCGAGATCAGCGAGCGATTGCCGCAGAAGAAAGAATACGAGCGTGCCGATGATTGGCCCCTCGACGCGCCCGATTCCGCCGATGACAGTGATGAAGATGACGTAGGCGGTCCAGTCATTGACGCTGAAGGCGGTGTCGGGCGAGATGCGCAGCTTCTGCAGGAAGATGAGCGCTCCGATGATGCCGGTCGCGAATGCGGTTGCGATGTAGATCGCAAGCTTGAGGCGCCGGACATCGACGCCGTTCGAACGCGCGGCGAGCTCGTTATCGCGGATGGCAGTGAGCGCAAGCCCGTAGCGCGAGCGCAACAGCAGCACGATCGCGCCGCACACGGCGACTGCAAGCGCAAGCGCGAGCCAATACATCTCGAACTCGCGCAGCTGCCGGCTCGGCGCCATGGTGATCACGATCTGCGCCGGCAGGCTGATGCCGGAGCCACCGCCAAGCGCCGACACCTGCGCCGCCATGAGGCGGAACACTTCCGCAATGACCCAGGTGCCAATTGCGAAATAGTGCCCGCGCAGCCGGAACATCAGCCCGGCGACGGGAACCGCTACCGCCGCCGACACCAGCCCGGCGAGCGCCACCGCGGCCAGAGGATGAATCCCGGCGAGGATCGCGCACGCGAACAGGATATAGCCGCCAAGGCCGACATAGGCCTGCTGGCCGACCGAGACCAGGCCGGCGTAGCCGGCGAGCAGATTCCACAGACTCGCAAGCGCGATATAGACAAAGATTTCCGAGCAGAGCCGCAGGTCATCGCGCCCGGCGAAAGCGGGAAGCACGGCGAGCACGATGACCGTGATAGCAAGCGCAGCGCTGCCGATCCGGCTCGAACGGGTTGCATGTTCGACCTTGAACGGCGCCGTCATTCCGCTCATCCCTGAATCCTTGGGAACAGGCCTTGCGGCCGCACCGCCAGGATGGCGAGGAAGGCAAGATGGCCGGCCAGCTGCTGCCAGCCCGGATCGATGTGCGCGCCGATCGCCTGCGACACGCCGAGGATGATGCCTCCGGCGAGTGTTCCCCACAGGCTGCCGAGACCGCCGATGATGACGGCTTCGAAGCCGAAGATCAGGCGCGCCGGCCCGATCGCTGGATCGAAATTGGTGCGGATGGCGATCAGGACGCCGGCAACCGCAATGACGGCGAGCGAGACCGCCATGGCGAGAGCGAACACGTGACGGTTGTCGAGTCCCATCAGTTGGGCAACCGATGGATCGTCCGCCGTCGCGCGAAATGCGCGCCCGAGCGGCCGGCTATAGAACAGGACCTGCAGTCCGCCGATGACGGCAATAGCGGCGACGAGCTGGATGAACGGCAGCACGCCGATCCAGATGCCCTCCGCGACCGGAAAGCTTGCCACCTCGATCGCGCCGGCGGCAAGCCGCCGGCTGTCGGCGGTGAACAGCTCCAGGAGGCCATTCTGGATGATCACGGAGAGCCCGAACGTCACCAGGAGCGGCGGAAGAAGATCATCGCCGAGCGTCCAGTTGAGGAGGGCGCGCTGCAGGACGTAGCCGATCGCCGCCATCACCGGCGCAACAATCAAGATGGCAGCGAGCGGATTGACACCCACGGCGCCGGTCACGATCAGGGCGAGATAGGCCGCGACCACGATCAGGTCACCGTGCGCGATGTTGACAAGCCGCATCACGCCGAAGATCAGGGCAAGCCCGGCGGCGAACATGGCATAGAGGCCGCCGATCAGCACCCCCTGGATGATGACGTTGACCCACTCCATCATCCGGTTCACGCTCCAAAATAGGCGGCAGAGATCGCTGCGTGCGACAAGGATGCGCTGCGGCCTGCAAGGGCAACGCGGCCTTCCTGCAGGCAATAGACCTCTTTCGCTGCATTGAGCGCCTGCACGACATCCTGCTCCACGATGATCAGGGAGACGCCTTCAGCGACGATCTGCGGCAGGCGGGCATAGAGGTCGCGTACCACGATTGGCGCAAGGCCGAGGCTGAGCTCGTCACACAGGAGCAGGCTCGGGTTCGACATCAGCGCGCGGCCGATTGCGCCCATCTGCTGCTGGCCACCGGAGAGCCTTGCACTCGGCAAATGGCGGCGTTCGGCCAGTGCTGGAAACAGCTCGTACACGCGGGCCAAATTCCAGGGGCCGGGGCGGGCGAGCTGCCCGCCGATGAGGAGATTCTCCTCAAGCGTGAGCGAAGGAAAGAGGCGGCGCCCTTCCGGTACGAGCGCAATGCCGCGCGCCACCACCGCATGCGCGGGGAGCTCGCCGATCGGCTCGCCGCGAAAGAGGATCGCGTCCGGGCGCGACCTGATCAGACCAGCGATGCTGTTGAGGAGCGTTGATTTACCCGCGCCGTTGGCGCCGATCACCGCGACCACGTCCCCCGCCGCGGCAGCGAGCGAGACCGAAAACAACGCCTGGAAGTCGCCGTAGTGCGCATCGAGCGAACGCACTTCGAGCAACGCTTCAGGCATCGGCCGGAATCCCCATGTAGATCTCGCGCACCTCAGGGAGTCGCACCACCATCGCGGGATCGCCTCCCGCAATGAAGCTGCCAGCGTGCAGGACGGCGAGCCGGTCCACGAGCGCAACGAGCGCATGCACGACATGCTCGATCCAGATGATGGATATGCCACGAGCGCGAGTGTGGCGGATCAGCTCGACCAGCGCCGCACATTCATGCTCGGTGAGGCCGCCGGCGACCTCGTCGAGGAGAAGGACGCGGGGGATCGTTGCGAGCGCGCGCGCAAGCTCGAGCCGCTTGCGGTCGAGCAGGGTGAGGCTGCCCGCGATCCGATTGGCTTTGTCAGCAAGCGCGCAGTGTTCCAGCAGCTCCACGCAGCCGGCATAGACATCACGCTCGCGGCGGTTGCTGCCGAATGCCGCAGCCACCACCACGTTCTCAAACACGCTCATGCCGTGGAACGGCTGCGGGATCTGGAACGCCCTTGCGATGCCAAGCCGGCACCGGCGCTCGGGTGCAAACGCCGTGATGTCCCTGCCGGCAAGGAAAACGCGGCCTGAGTCAGGCGTCACGCTGCCGCTGGCGATGCCGAACAACGTGCTCTTGCCGGCGCCGTTCGGCCCGATGATGCCGAGCGCCTCGCCTTCGCCCAGCGCGAGGTCGATCCCGTTCGCCACCACCACCGCGCCAAAGCGCTTGCAGATTTTCTCGAAGGCGAGGACGGGAGCCACAGATCAGGACAGCAGCTGCAGCTGTCCGCCGACCGGAATCATCGGAGCGGTCTTGTTGGCGGTGATGACGAGATCGAACCTGTTGTCCTTGCGCTGCCATTGCCCGGCGACCAGCGGCGTCTTGCATACGTTCTTCACCGGCTGCCCCGTCCATTTCACGGGACCGACGATGGAGCTGTAGTCGGTTGCAACAATGGCATCGAGGATCGCTTTCGGCTCGAGCGTCTTTGACCGCCTGAGCACGTCGATTGCCACCTCGAACAGCGCATGCTGGAAGCCAATGGGCTGGGTCCATGGCCGCCTGGTGGCATTGACATAGGCCTCGGTAAGCTCGCGCGCGGTCTGCCCCGTGAGACCGGACCTGAAGGGGTGATTGGGCGTCCACCAGATCTCCGTCGTCAGGCCGTTGCCGCGCGGGCCCAGGGACTCGATGACCGAGGGAAACAGCAGCGCCTTGCCGATGGTCACGATCTTCGGCCGGAAGCCCTGCTGCGCCGCCTGCGACCAGAAGGTGGCAAAGTCGGGCGGGATCATGTTGCCGGTCACGATCTCGGCGCCCACCACCTTGAAGGCCGAGATCTGCGAGGTGAAGTCGTTGTTCATGAGCTGATAGCGACCGGGGTCGGTGAGCTTGTAGCCGGCCTGCGCCAGCGCAGGCGGCAGCCCGCGTTGCGGATCGCCCCAGGCATTGCCGTCGGCGTCGTTGGGAAACAGGCCGCCAACGACCTTGTTGGTCGGCGCCGAGTCCCACAGCGCGAGGAACGCGCCGATCACGTCCTCCAAGCCCCAGAAGAAGTGATAGGTCCAGGTAAAGCCCCTGGCCGGATCGCCATTGCGCCCGAAGAAATAGGGCTGCCAGGGGCAATTGGTCGTGATGCAGGGAACCTCGTTGACCTCGGCCTGGTCGGCGACCGGATTAGTGGTATCGGGCGTTGCCGAGGCCACGATGAGATCGACCTTGTCGCCAAGAATGAGCTCAGAAGCGACTTCCGAGGCACGGCTGCCGCTCGACTGGCTGTCCTTGCTGATCAGTTGCACCGGGTAGGTGCGGCCGCCGCTTTGCAATCCGCCTGAGAGAATCCCCCGCACCTGATCGAGGATGAAAGCGTCGGCCTCGCCGAAACCCGCAAGCGGTCCGGTTTTTGGGCTGACATGGCCGATCTTGATTGCGCGGCTCTGAGCATGCGCGGGGATCACGCGCAGCACGCTTGGTGCGGCAATTGCACCCAATCCGGCACCAACGACAGCGCGGCGCGAAACGCGGCCGAACCGGACTGATTTGGTTGAGCGACCGTTCTCCGGCATGTGTTGCTCCCTGGATTGTGTCACGCCTGGACGCCAGCGCGTAGGGACGAGGCATGCCTCGCCCCTACCCTCGCCTCTAGATGCGCGATTGTTTCAGATGCTGGAGCACCTTCGTTCGCAGCGCCGCCTGCTGCTCGCCACTCCACTTGCGAAAGCCTTCGCCCGATTTGAAGCCAAGCTTGCCCTCTGCGACAAGACTCCCGAGATAGGGCGACGGCGCGGGGCTACTCTCGATATCAGGAAGCACGGTGCGGTGAATGGCGAGCGTGAGATCGGTCCCGACGAGATCGGCGTTCTCGAGCGGACCGAGAACGGCAAGACGACGTCCGAAGCTCGCCTTGATGACAGTGTCGACCGTCTCCGCATCGCAAATGCCGTGCTCCACCAGCGATATTGCCTCGCGCCATAGCGCATGCTGCAGGCGGTTGCCGACGAAGCCGGGAACGTCCTTCTTGACATGCACCGGCATTTTGCCCGCCGCCTTGTGCAGCGCGATGGTCCATTCGATGGCTGCTGGTGCCGTCCACTCGGTGCCGATCACCTCGACCAGCGGCACGAGATAAGGTGGATTCCACCAATGCGTGCCAAGCGCGCGCGAGCGGTCGCGCAAGCCCTCCATGATCTTGGTGATCGGGATGACCGAAGTATTGCTGGCGAGAATGGCATGCGAGGGGGAGTGCTTTTCGATTTCGGCGAACAATTTCTGCTTGAGCGGCAGGTCCTCGAGCACAGCCTCGACAACGTAGTCCGCCTCGCGCACGGCGGCTGCCAGCTGGAGCATCGGATGCACCCGCTGGACCGCCGATTCATCGTCTCCGAGATCCCGGAGATTGGCCAGGATGCGCGAGGTTGCGGTGTCGAGCGAGGCCATGACGGAATCGTGGATGCGCACGTCGTGGCCTGCGAGCGCAAACACCTGGGCGATGCCGTGCCCCATGAGGCCGGCACCAATGACGGCAATGCGCGCGCGCTCCGGCACCGTCATCCCGCCGTATAACCGCCATCGGCGTAGAGAATGTGCCCGGTGTAGAAGTCCGACGCTTTCGAGGCGAGAAACAGAAGAGGACCCGCGAGATCGGACGGCTCGCCCAGGCGCCCTTTGGGAACGCGGGTAAGAAATCCCTTGCGCACGTCACGCGCGCGGTCGCTGTCCTCGAACATCCATTGCGTGAGCGGAGAGCGAAATACGGTCGGACCCAAGGCATTGACCGTGATCCCGGCTTCCCCCCACTCGCAGCCGAGCGCCTTGGTGATCCCGTCGACGGCCGATTTCGAGGCGCAGTAGGCGGTGTAGCCGGCGGGATGGCCGAGCAGCCCGCGCGCCGACGACATCAGGATCACCTTGCCGCCCTGCCCCTGCTTGAGCATCTGCCTGCCGACGGCGCGCGCGATCAGCCAGGATTGGGTGACATTGGCGTCCATCACGTCGAGGAAATCCTCCGCCTTCTGCTCGACGATCTTGGACACCTTGTTCTGCCCGGATGCCACCACCAGAATATCGACGCGACCGAATTTCTTCACTGCCGCCTCGACGATGGCATCGCAATTGGCCTCGGAGCTCGGTCGCCGGGCCACGATCTCGACCTCGCCGCCGAGCCTCTCACACTCAGCCGCAATCTTCTGCAGCGCATCGGCCTTGCTTGCGCAGAGCACGACGTTGGCGCCCGCGGCCGCAAGCACCTTGGCCGCAAGCGCGCCGAATGCGCCGGTTGCCCCGGTCACGATCGCAGTGTTGCCGCGAATGTCGAACAGGGACAGCGGATTTTTGAGAAAGTCCTCGGACATCGCGAGGCTCACTTCTGCGGTGTCGAGACAGCGACCAGCATGGTCACGACATCATTGCCGCGATTGACGATTTCGCGGGTCTCGTTCGGGCCGATAAAGCAGGAATCGGTGGCCTTGAGCACGCTCTCTTTCCCGCCGGCAATGAGCGTGAGCTCGCCCGAGAGCACATAATAGACCTTCTCTGTGGGCGAGGCGTCGGGGCCTGCCCCGCCGCCGGGCAGAAAATGCGACAACCCCACCGTGAACTGCCTGGGGCCCCCGGCATCGAGCCCGAACAGGCGCAGCGAGCAATAGGCGCGGTGATTGGGCGCCTCGTAGGGCCTGGCTTCGCTCAGATGTTTCACTTGCATCAGAACTTCTCTCCACGCTCGATCCGATAGGACCCCTTGGGGTCGATGATGGCGACGAGACGAATGATGCAGCCGTCACCGCGTTCCCAATTCCACGGAAACAGCGCAAAGGTGCAGCGCCTTCCCGTCACCTTGTCGATGTCGCCACCGACGTTCTCGATGCCGAGAATTCCGTTCTTGAACAGGATGCGGTGGACCGGCTCCCAGTCGGGAAAGTCCTCTTTCCAGTCGCGCCCGCCCGACCACTGCCGGTACTCCTCGGCGAGATGCGGGTGCAGCGGGCCGTTTCGTTGCGGGCCGATGGCGGTGGCAAGCGGATGGTCGTTCGCCTGGGTGTCGTGGCCCACCACCTTCACCTTTTTCTCGACGAACCACTCGCCGGCGGACGGCACGAATCCGGGTGCGCGGCAGAAATAATCCTCGTTGTCCTCGTAGACCTTGTGCCAGCCGGTGTTGACGATCACGACATCGCGCGGGCGCACCACGGACCCGGCCGCTTTTTCCAGATCGTCATAGGTGATCGGCTCCCATTTCTTCTTCGGGATCGAGACCACAATCCCGGAGCCGAAGAAATGCGGGAGCGGGACCTCGTCGATAAAGGGCGTGCCCTGCACCACGTGCGCCGGCGCATCAATGTGGGTGGTGTTGTGCATGCTGGTGGTGATGCGCTGCGACAGCACCCCCGATTTGGCATGGTAGTGGATACGCTCGATCCTCACGTCCTCGAAATAGGGCCAGTTCGGAGATTGATAGCCGAAGCGGTGGGAGAGGTTATAGAACTCAAGCCCCATGCTGTTGTTGTTATTTTCCTCGAACGTGACACCACGAATTTTCTTTGCCACCGCATCCCTCCGCAGACCTGGTAGCCCGGGTTGAGCGAAGCGAAACCCGGGATCAAGCCGGATGTCGCCATAGCGTGTCGAAAGCGCGTGTAAACGCGTTTATCGCTCCATCCGGGCTACGTTTCAGCTTTTTGCTCGAATGTGACATTCCGTTGTTCTGATGACCTTTCCCTTCCATTTGCCCCTTCCATTTGCGGCCTCAGATGCACGCCAACTTGCTTGCCGGCTCGTCCATTTGATACGGTTTCGCCAACCACACGGTACAGAAAACAAGGGCGAGGAACAACTCGGGGGCGCGCCATGATCCGCAAGATTGCCGTCGAGGAACACTTTCTCTCTCCCGGTTTCGAGGAATACTGGGCGCCGACCGTCGTCGATCTTCCATCCAAGCGAAGGGAGGAATTCCACGCGCGTCTCACCGACTTCGGCGAGATGCGGCTCAAAGCGATGGATGCGGCCGGCATCGAGCGTTGCGTCCTCTCGCTCGCCGGACCAGGCGTGCAGGCGGAAACCGATGCTGCGACCGCAATCCGCAGGGCGCGCGCCGCGAACGATTTCCTTGCTGGCGAGATCGTCAAACGCCCCGACCGTTACAGCGGCTTCGCCCATCTGCCGATGCAGGACGCCAGCGCCGCAGCCGACGAGCTCGAGCGCTCGATGCACGAGCTCGGGTTGTGCGGGGCGATGATCAACGGCCACACCAACGGCCAATACCTCGACCATCCCTCGCTATCCCCGTTCTGGGAGCGAGCCGAGCAGCTCGCAGCTCTCATCTACCTGCATCCAGCCGATCCCATTACGCCCTCCCCGGTCCTGGAAGGGCACAAAGGCCTGCGACGCGCGACCTGGGAATGGACATTCGAGACGGGATCGCACGCGCTCCGGCTGGTGTTCGGGGGCGTATTCGACCGCTTTCCGCAGGCGAGGCTTGCGCTCGGGCATCTCGGCGAAACGCTGCCCTTCCTGCTCTGGCGCTTCGACAGCCGCGCGGGTCCCGACTTCTATGCGGTGGGGCTGAAAAAGCTTCCCTCGCAATACATCAAGGACAACATCGTGGTTGCCACTTCCGGCATGTGCTCGGCGGATCCGCTCAACTGCACCTTGAGCGCGCTCGGGTCTGATCGCGTGATGTTCGCCGCCGATTACCCGTTCGAATCGGTCGCGGAGGCCGCGCATTTCATCGACAACGCTCCCATCAGCGATGCAGTCCGCGAGGACATCTGTTTCAAGAATACCGCCAGACTGCTGGGGCTGCCGGCGGCATGAGCGACATCGCGGCGCCCTCGTCGGTCGACGACATCGTGGCGCGGGTCGAGCGCCTGCCAACCTCATGGTGGCAGATCAAGACCCGCATTATTGTCGGCACCGCGACTTTCTTCGATGCCTACGATGCGCTTGCCATCGCATCGGTGCTGCCGGTCGTGGCTCCGCTCTGGAAGCTTACGCCACCCCAGATCGGTTATTTGATCTCGGCAGGGTTTCTCGGCCAGCTGGGCGGCGCACTGCTCTTCGGCTGGATTGCCGAGCGCCACGGGCGCATGCCGGCGATGGTCTGGTCGATTGCCCTGTTCTCGGTGATGAGCCTCGTTTGCGCGCTCGCCTTCGATTACTGGTCGCTGCTCATCTTTCGCACCATTCAGGGGATCGGGCTCGGAGGTGAGGTCCCTGTCGCCGCGGTGTTCATCAGCGAGCTGGCGAAGGCCAAGGGGCGCGGCCGGTTCGTGCTCCTCTACGAGCTGGTCTTTCCGATCGGGCTGGTGACGGCAAGCCTGACCGGGCTGTGGGTCGTGCCGCGGCTTGGCTGGCAATACATGTTCGTCATCGGCGCCCTGCCCGGCTTTCTCGCTCTGGTCCTGCGCCGCCTGCTGCCGGAATCACCGCGCTGGCTGGCGGTGCGCGGCCGTCATGCAGAGGCGGAAGCTGCCATGAAGCTCATCGAGAGCGAGACGCAGAAGGCGACGCGACAGCCGCTGCCACGGCCCAAGCCGGTTGTCGCCACGCTGGGGAAGCCCGCTTCGCTTGCCGACCTCTTCGGTCCGCTCTACCTGCGGCGAACGCTCGTGGTCTGGGTGATCTGGTTTTGCGCCTATTCGGTCAACTACGGCCTCGCCATCTGGCTGCCGACGGTGTACCGCACAATTTTCAAGCTGCCGCTCGAGCAGTCGCTGATCTATGGATTGATCACCCAGGCCGTCGGCCTGCTTGGCACCCTGATCTGCGCGCTCGTCATCGACCACGTCGGGCGCCGGCTCTGGTTCGCATGCTCGTTCGCGGCGGCTGCGCTGGCCTTAGCCGCGCTCGCAATGTACCCCGCACCCACCGCCGAGCAGGTGCTGACTTGCATGACCATTGCGTATTTTTTCATCAGCAGCGTGAATATCGGCGTTTACCTGTATACGCCCGAGCTCTATCCGACGCGCGTGCGCGCCGTGGCTGTGGGAACCGCCACGGCCTGGCTGCGGTTTGCCTCCATGGTCGGACCGACGGTGGTAGGCACGATGATCGCCTCGGGCCTGCCGGCCGTGTTCCTGACCTTTGCCACTGTCGCGGGCCTTGCGGCGGCGATCACCGCACTGTTTGCGGTTGAGACCAAGGGCCGCGTGCTGGAAGAAGCCTCGCCTTGATAACCATCGGGAGAAAGTTGATGCGCGTCCTGCAGATGAGCTTCGCGGCTAGCATCCTTGCGCTGTCGGGCGCTACCGGCGCGAGCGCCGATAATCCCGTCAAGATCCGCCTCTCCTGGGTCGCACCGGTGACCAACTGGGCATCCATCATGCTGGAGAAGAAGGAGCTGGCGAGGCATCTCGGCACGTCCTACACGCTCGAGCCGGTTCGCTACCCCGGCACGCCGCCGATGGTCACCGCGCTCGCCAACAACGAGCTCGAAGTCGCCAATCTCGCCTATTCCACGCTGGCCATCGCGATCAAGAACGCGGGCATGGACGACCTGCGCGTCATCGCGGACGAATTCCGCGACGGAGTGCAAGGCTACTACTCGCAGGAATACATGGTCCTGGCCGATGGGCCGATCACGAAGATCGAGGACCTCAAGCGCAAGGTGGTGATGACCAACGCCGCCGGAAGCGCGATCGATGTCGCCATGCGCGCCATGTTGCGCAAGCATGGCCTCGAGGACAAACGCGATTACACCATGGTGGAGTCCCCCTTCCCGACCATGCGCGCCATGCTGTCGGAGAGGAAGGTCGACATGATCCCGGCGGTCATCCCGTTCTCCTATGATCCCGAGCTGCGCAAGATTGCCCGTACGCTGTTCGTTCAGCGCGATGCGATCGGGGTCACCGACATGATCGTCTGGACCGCGCGCAAGCCCTTCATCGACAAAAATCGCGCCGCCATGGTCGATTTCATGGAGGATACCTTGCGCATCACCCGCTGGTTCCTCGATCCTGCGAATCACGGCGAGGCGATGGCGATCGCGGGCCGGCTGACCAAGCAGCCGCCCGAGCGCTACGACTGGCTGTTCACCCATCGCGACGCCTTCCACGACCGCAACATGCTGCCGGACCTTGAGGCGCTGCAGAAGAATGTCGACATGACCCACGAGCTGGGCTTTGTGCCCTCCACGCTTGACGTCAAGAAACATACCGACCTGAGCATCGTCGAAGAGGCCGCAAAACGGCTCAATTGATGCCGGCCGACCGCGCAGCGAAAATTCGCATCCAAGGCCCGGCGCTGGCGCGCTTTGTTGCCGCGCTGTTCGAGGCTGCGGGCGTAGCGCCGGGCCTGGCGTCGGAATGGACGACCTCGCTCATCTGGGCGAACCTGCGCGGCGTCGATTCCCACGGCGTGCTGCGGGTACCCCGCTACGTCGCCCTCCTGAAAACAAAAACCATAAACCCCAGGCCGGATATCAGGCTTGAGCGCCGGGCGGGGGCAATCGCGGTGCTGGAAGCCGATCGGGCCCCGGGGGCAATCGCGATGGCGCACGCCATGCGAGAGGCGATGGATGTGGCACGCGAGACCCGACTCGGATGGTGCGCGGCTCGCAATATCACGCATGCCGGAGCGATCGGCTATATCGCGCTCAAAGCCGCAGAGGGCGGCATGGCGGGCATTGTGATGACGGCATCCGGGCCGCTCATGGCCTACCACGGCGCGCGCATTTCCGGGGTATCGACCAACCCTCTCGCGATCGCCTTCCCGGCCGGCAGGCGGCCGCCCTACCTCCTGGACATGTCAACCTCGACGGCCGCCATGGGCAAGCTGATGGGCGCACGCGACGCAGGACGCGACGTCCCGCGCGGCTGGGGCCTCGATGCGGAGGGCCGCGAGACGACCGATTCCGCCAAGGTGGCGACGCTCCTGCCAATGGCCGGGCCGAAAGGCTCGGGGCTCTCTTTCATGATCGAGTGCCTTGCCAGCCTCACGGTCAACAATCCGATCGTGGCGAGCGCGCTCGAAGCCGGCGGAAGGCTGGATGATCCGTTCCTCAACGGCGTTGCCATTGCCCTCGATCTGTCGGCCTTTGGCGACCCCGAAGCAATCCGCGCCCAGGCGGACCGGCTCGGAGACGCCATTCTCGCGTTGCCGAAGGCGGCCGGCATCGAGCGCATTTTTCTGCCCGGCGAGCGCGGTGACACCATCTTGCAGGAACGCGAGCGAAGCGGAATTCCGCTCCCGCGCGGCACCTGGGCGCGCCTGCTCGCAACCGCCGAGGGTCTGGGCGTTACGCCGCCGAATATTTCAGATTAAATTAGGTTATACTGGCGTATCCGGTCCTTGTGGGGGCAGGGTCCCCGGCATGGTGGACCGGCAGGTCCGGTTGCGGGATACCGCATGGCCATTACGAGCACAAAACGCCCAGGCGCAGCGCCGCCCGACAAGCTCGAGGTTCTGCGCAACCATTCGCTGTTCGGACGACTGCCTCCAGCGGCGATCGAGCACCTCGGCTCGTACGTGAAGAGACGCAGTCTCGCGCGTGGTACCAGCATTTTCGCCAAGGGCGATCCGGGAAGCGGGCTGATGGGTGTCCTTTCCGGCTCCGTGAAGATCACCGTGCCGTCTGCCGACGGCCGCGACATCCTGCTTGTCATCATGCATGAGGGTGACATCTTCGGAGAGATTGCATTGCTCGATGGTCATCCGCGCACCGCCGATGCTACGGCGATGACGGATTGCGAGCTCATGGTGATCGAGCGGCGAGACTTTGTCCCCTTTCTGCGCAGTCAGCCGGACCTGACCTTGCAGATTGTCGAGATGTTGTGCTCGCGCCTGCGGCGCACGACCGAGCAGGTGCAGGATGTGACGTTCCTGAATTTGCCGACACGGCTCGCCAAAGCGCTGATTCGATTGAGCACCGAGGGGCAAGGAGTGGCTGCTGCATCGAAAAAGCTCGCGATTACGCAGCGCGAGATCAGCCAGCTCATCGGAAGGTCGCGTGAGAGCACCAACAAACAGCTGCGCATCTGGGCCAAGCATGGCTGGATAAGACTGGAACGCGGCGCAATCACGGTGCTGCGCCGTGACCGGATCGCGGAGATTGCCGAGAACGAATCGGAGCTCGATCCGTTCTGAAGGCTTGCCGGCCGCCGGTAGCGCGCGCGCCCCAGGCGCTGCGGTGGCGGCTATGTCGAGGGCGGAACGCCACTTTGTCACCACTCACTCCGGCGCCCGCAACCGGTAGCCGATGCCCGTCTCAGTCAGGATGTATTGCGGCCGCTCCGGATCGGTCTCGATCTTCTGCCGCACCTGTCGCACATAGACGCGCAGGTATTGCGCGTCGGTGAGATCGTCCCAGAGGTGTCCAAGCAGAAACTTGTGGGTCAGCACCTTGCCGGCATGCTGCACAAGCAGGCGCAGAAGCTCATATTCCTTCGGAGACAGCTTCACCTCCTTGTCCCCCACTTTCACGATGCGCCGCACAAGATCGACGGAAAGATCGCCGGTGTGGAAAACCGGCCGCTCGCCCTGCACCTGTAGCTGGTGACGCAGCGCTGCCCGCATGCGAGCGAGAAGCTCTTCCATTCCAAACGGCTTGGTCACATAGTCATCAGCACCCAGATCGAGCGCCGCAACCTTGGCCGTCTCATCGCCGCGGCTCGACAGCACCACGATCGGCGCCCGCTCATTGCGCGCGCGCAACATGCGCAAGAGATCCAGGCCTTGCACATCGGGAAGACCTAGGTCGAGGACGATCAGATCCGGCCCCTGCTCGATGAGCTCGAGCGCGGCCTTTCCGTTCGGCGCCTCCATGATCTGGTAGCCCTGCGCCGCAAGCCCCATGCGCAGGAGCTTGCGGATAGGGGGCTCGTCATCGACGATAAGCACGCGAAGCGGGGCCGCGCTCATGCGGCCGTATCCAGCTGCGCGCCCGCGGCAGGAACCGGCAGGCGGATCGTGAACACGGCGCCCGGTCGGTCGGTACGATTGCTGCCCGATATCGTTCCGTGCATGGCTTCCACGAAACCGCGCGAGATCGCAAGACCGAGCCCGGTGCCGGCCCGGACTTGATCGACTTTCCTTGCCCGATAGAACTTGTCGAAGATGTGATCGAGGTCGGCGGCCGGAATCCCCTCGCCCTCATCCAATACCTGGATGGCAACGAAATCCCCATCCCGCCAACTCCTGATGCGCACGGTGCTCCTGGGAGGAGCATATTTCGCCGCATTGTCCAGGAGGTTGAACAGAGCCTGCTCGAACAGGACCGGATCGACCTCAACCATCGGCAAGTCATTGGCGAGATCCACATCAATGCGATGTTGTGCGAGCATCTTGCTGGCGCGCTCAAGGGCGCTGCCGACTATCTCCCCGAGGTCATGCAAGGCGGAGTTGGGAACAACTGCCCCCGATTCCAGCCTCGTCATATCGAGCAGATTGGCGATGAAGCGATTGAGCCGCTCGGATTCGTCGACGACGGTAGCGAGGAGATCCCTTTTCGCCTGCTCATCGAGCGCGCTTGACAGGGTTCGCAGGGTAGTTGCGGCACCCAGCACCGCCGCCAGCGGCGTTTTCAGGTCATGCGAGATCGAGGTCAGCAACGCCGACCGCAAGCGGTCAGTTTCGATCGTCCGCCTGGCGCGATCCATGTCCTCGACCAGATGAATCCGTTCAATCGCGAGCGCGCTTTGGTCAATCAGCGCGTCGAGCAGGCGCCGCTGGTCCGGGGTCAGCAAGGGTCCCGGCTTGTCGCTGTCAATTCCCATGATTCCAATGGCGCCGCGGCCGGTGCGCATCGGGAGAAACAGACGTTTCGCCCCGGGCAGGGTTTGCGAGCCGCGCCCGGCGGCCCGGTTGTTCTGCCACGCCCAGTTCGCAGCCGCGACATCAGCTTCGTCCAGCACGTCCTCCGGCGGGTAGCCTGCCTTCACCGTGATGGAGCCGTGCTCGGGCAGCAGCAGCACCACCCGCACCTTCAGCATGAGCGCCGTCTGATAGGCGGTTGCCCAGAGGACGTCGTCCATGGTGCCGACGCCCGCCAGCTTGCGGCTGAAGGCATACAGCAGCTCGAGCGTGCGCACGCGCTCATGGGCGGCCACCGTCTGAGTGCGGCCGCGGGCAGCAAAGTGCGACACCACGATCGCCACCGCCATGAAGAATATGAAAGCCGCGACATTGGTGGGATCGGTAATGGTGAAAGTGTAGATCGGTGGAAGAAAGAAAAAATTGTAGCAGAGTGAAGCAGCGACCGTTGCGAGCAGTGACGGCCACAGCCCGAACCGCACGGCGACGGCGACCACCGCCGTCAGAAATACCAGATCGACGTTCTCAACTCCGAGCAACGGCTGGATGGCCTCGCCCACGCCGAGGGCCACGGCAACCACCAGCAGCGCACCCAGATATGGCCAAGGCTCGAACGGTGCGGAGCTCTCGGCCGCGCGTACCGACTTTCTCGGAATCGGATCACGCGCGAGCTCCTCACCGGCGATGACATTGACGCTGATATTGCCGGAGCGGCGGACCAGCTCGTGCACGATCGATCCGTGCAGAATCTCGAACCAGCGCGATCGCGTGGACTTGCCGATGATGATCTGAGTGATGTTGTTGGCGTGCGAGAAGGCAACCACATCATCGGCCACGCTGCGCTCGCCGCCCGGGACCGTGATCGCTTCCCCTCCCAGCGCCTCCGCCAGTCGCAGTGTGTCGGCGACCCGGTCACGCTCCTCCTCGCTGAACTGCAGGCTGCGCCTGGTCTCGATGTAAAGCGCGGTGAACGGCGCGTGCAGGCGGTCGGCGAGCCGTTTGGCGTAGCGAACCAGGCCGGCCGCGCGCGGGTCCTCGCTGATGCAGACCAGGATGCGCTCGCCGGCTGCCCACGGCCCCGGGATGGCATGCGCCTGCATATGGGTGAGCAGTTGCTCGTCTACGCGCTCGGCGGTGCGGCGCAGTGCCAGCTCGCGCAATGCGGTCAGGTTGCCAGGCGAGAAATAATGCTCGAGCGCCCGCTCGGCCTGCTTGGGGACGTAGACCTTGCCTTCGCGCAGCCGCTGGATGAGATCGTCAGGAGTAATGTCAACGAGCTCGATCGCGTCCGCACGATCGAACACGGAATCCGGCACCGTCTCACGCACCTGCACATGCGTGATCTGGGCCACTACGTCATTCAGGCTCTCGATGTGCTGGATGTTGACGGTCGTATAGACGTTGATGCCGTGATTGAGGATTTCCTCGACATCCAGGTAGCGCTTGGGATGGCGGCTGCCGGGCGCGTTGGTATGGGCGAGCTCATCGACGAGCACGATTTGCGGATGCCGGGCAATGACAGCGTCGAGATCCATTTCCTCGAGCCACTGTCCCTTGTATTCGAGCCGGCGGCGCGCAATGACCTCGAGCCCATCGAGGAGAGCCTGCGTCTCCACTCGCCCGTGCGTTTCGACGATGCCGACGGCGATGTCGTAGCCGTCCGCTTTTCGGGCACGTGCCTGCTGCAGCATCTCATACGTCTTGCCGACACCGGGCGCCGCACCGACGAAGATCTTGAGCCGCCCAGCGGGACTTTCCTCGCGCCGGGCAGACTCGAGCAGCGCCTCGGGCGATGGCCGCTGGTCAGAGTTGCGCCATTGCTCGGCCATCGGAATCAATCTCTGCGCCGTGCGGCTATTGCTCGCATTATGCGAGCATCGCTGGGCCACGCATATTAGCGGGCTGCCTCGCGATCAAGCGTGAGATTCAGTACAAGCACATTCACCCGCGGCTCGCCCAACAGGCCAAGAGCGCGGCCTTCGACATGCTCCTCCACCAGCCGGCGAACACGATCCTCGGGCATTTGGCGGGCCTTCGCTACGCGCGGCACCTGGAAGAAGGCGGCGGCGGGAGAAATATGGGGATCGAGACCGCTTCCGGAAGCGGTCACCAGATCGACCGGAACTTCCGTCGACGGGTTTTCCTGCTTGAGCTTCTCCAGATCGTCGCGAACGCGCTCGATGAGCGCCTTGTTGGTGGGGCCGAGGTTCGATCCACCGGAATTGGCCGCGTTGTAGGGAGCCGGAACGGTCTTTGTTGAATCGTTCGGATCAGGAGCGACCGTTGCAGACGGCCGGCCGTGGAAGTAACCCTCGCCCGTGAATTCCTGGCCAATCAGGGCCGATCCGACGCCCCTCCCATCGCGTTCGATCAGACTGCCTTGCGACTGCGTCGGGAACAGCACGCGGGCGAGTCCAGTGATCGCGAGAGGATAGACGAGCCCGGTGATCAAGGTAAGCGCGATGACAAGCACGATGGCCGGACGGATTTCCTTGAGCACGGCTTCTGTGTCCCTTCAGGCCAGGTGGAGCGCGCCGACGATCACATCGATCGCCTTGATGCCCAGAAATGGAATGATGATTCCGCCGACGCCATAGATCAGCAGGTTGCGTTGCAGCAGAGGGCCGGCGCCGATCGGACGATAGCGCACGCCGCGCAAGGCCAGTGGAATGAGCGCAATGATGATCAGTGCATTGAAGATGATCGCCGAGAGAATGGCGCTCTGCGGGGTTGCCAGGCGCATGACGTTGAGCGCGCCCAATTGCGGGTAGAAGGCGAGGAACATCGCGGGGATGATGGCGAAATATTTTGCCACGTCGTTTGCGATCGAGAACGTGGTCAGCGCGCCGCGCGTCATCAAGAGCTGCTTGCCGATCTCCACAATCTCGATCAGTTTGGTCGGATTGGAGTCGAGATCGACCATGTTGCCGGCCTCGCGGGCGGCCTGCGTCCCGGTATTCATGGCGACTCCGACATCGGCCTGCGCGAGCGCCGGGGCGTCATTGGTGCCGTCGCCGCACATGGCGACCAGCTTGCCCTTGGCCTGCTCGTCGCGGATCAGCTTGAGCTTTTGCTCCGGGGTCGCCTGGGCGAGGAAATCGTCAACGCCGGCCTCCGCGGCAATCGCGGCCGCGGTCATCGGGTTGTCACCGGTGATCATGACGGTGCGGATGCCCATGCGGCGCAACTCGGCAAAGCGCTCGCGGATACCGCCCTTCACGATATCCTTGAGCAGAACGACGCCGAGCAGCCTGCCATCCTTGGCGACCGCGAGCGGCGTGCCGCCGGCTTTCGCGATCCCGTCGGCAATTGCCGTGACCTCGCGCCCGATCTCGCTGCTCACCGCCGACTGCAGCGTGCGCACCGCGCCCCCGATGCTCGCGGCCATGATCGGAGCGTTGAGATATTTGAGGATCTCGTCCACGGCGCCCTTTCGCACCCAGGAGCTGCCGATCTCGACCCCGCTCATGCGGCTCTGCGCCGTGAACGGAATGAACCTGGCGCGCAACTCGGCAAGATCGCGTCCGCGGATGCCGTACCGCTCCTTTGCCAGCACGACGATGGAGCGTCCCTCGGGGGTCTCATCCGCAAGCGAGGCCAGCTGCGCGGCATCGGCCAGCTCCTGCTCGGATACGCCGTGCAGCGGGCGAAACTCGGTTGCCTGGCGATTGCCGAGCGTGATGGTGCCGGTCTTGTCGAGCAGCAGCGTGTCGACGTCGCCTGCGGCCTCGACGGCCCGACCCGATACCGCGAGCACGTTGAAGCGCACGAGGCGGTCCATGCCCGCGATGCCGATGGCGGAGAGCAGCGCGCCGATGGTGGTCGGAATGAGGCTGACGAAGAGCGCCACGAGGATCACCACCGAGATCGTCCCCCCGGCATAGGCCACATAGCTCGGGATGGTAGCGGTTGCGAAGACGAATATGATGGTGAGGCCGACAAGCAGGATGTTGAGCGCGATCTCGTTGGGTGTCTTCTGGCGCTCCGCGCCCTCGACCAGCTTGATCATGCGATCGAGGAAGGTCGATCCGGGCGCCGCGGTGATGCGTACCTTTATCCAATCGGACAGAACCAGCGTCCCGCCAGTGACAGCGGAGCGGTCGCCCCCCGATTCCCTGATCACCGGCGCGGATTCTCCGGTGATGGCGGCTTCGTTCACCGAGGCAATGCCCTCGATGACCTCGCCGTCGGAGGGAATGGTGTCATTCGCCTCCACCAGCACGAGATCGCCGATCTTGAGGCTGGTACCGGCGACAACCTTGTAGTCCTTGCGGGCGCGGTCCGTCAGGAGCTTGGCCTGCGACTCTCGCCGCTGGCGGCGCAGCGTCTCAGCTTGTGCCTTGCCCCGACCCTCGGCAATGGCTTCGGCGAAATTGGCAAACAGAACCGTGAACCACAGCCAGAGCACGATCTGGAGCTCGAATCCGATATGCTCGCTACCGCTCGCAAGATCGCGGACCAGGATGAGCGTGGTGAGCGCCGAGACAACCTCCAGCACGAACATGACGGGGTTCTTGGCCAGCAGCCTCGGATCAAGTTTGGTCAAGGCGGCCCAGAGCGCCGGCACCAGGATCCTGCGGTCGAACAGCGCCGACACAGGTCTCTGCTTACGGGTAATGGAGGCTTCCATATGGACAGTCAGTTGGGCCCAAAGAGAGTGCCGGCATTCATGGCAAGCTGCTCGACAACCGGCCCAAGCGCGAGCGCGGGGAAGAACGTAAGGCCACCCATGATCGCGATGACCCCGACCACGAGCCCTATGAAGAGACCACCGGTGGTGGGAAACGTGCCGGCTGAAGGAGGGATCGATTTCTTTTCCGCCAGCGAGCCGGCAATCGCCATGGCCGGAATGATCATCCAGAAACGCCCTACCAGCATCGCGATGGCGCCCGTAAGATTGTAGAACAGCGTGTTGCCACTCAGCCCGGCGAAGGCCGAGCCGTTGTTGCCAGTCTGCGAGACATAGGCATAGAGAATCTCGCTGAACCCGTGCGGTCCCGGATTGGCGGTGGCAGCAACCGCGGAGGGGACCACAACCGCGACAGCCGTCCAGCCGAGATACATCAGCGGCAGAACCAGGATGGCTAGCATCGCCATCTTGATCTCTTTGGCCTCGATCTTCTTGCCAACATATTCGGGCGTGCGACCCACCATCAGGCCAGCCACGAAGATTGCCAGAATGACAAACAGCAGCATCCCGTACATGCCGGCGCCCACGCCGCCCACGATGATCTCGCCGAGTTGAATGTTGATCAGCGGGACCATCCCGCCGAGCGCGGTGAAGGAGTCGTGCATGGCATTGACCGCCCCGCAGGAGGCCGCCGTGGTGACCACGGCGAACAAGGCGGAGGCGATGATGCCGAAGCGCACCTCTTTGCCTTCCATGTTGCCGCCAGTGAGACCAAGCGCGGTCAAGGCATCGTTTCCGTGCGCTTCCGCCCAATAGGCGAGGCTGATGCCAAGGACGAACAGCACGCCCATCACCGCAAGGATGGCCCAGCCCTGGCGCTGGTCACCGATCATGCGGCCGAAGACATTGGTCAGTGCCGCCCCGATTGCGAAGATGGAGACCATCTGCAGGAAGTTCGACAGTGCAGTCGGGTTCTCGAATGGATGAGCGGCATTGGCATTGAAGAAGCCGCCGCCGTTGGTGCCCAGCATCTTGATTGCGACCTGCGACGCAACCGGGCCTACCGCGATGGTCTGTCTGGCGCCTTCAAGCGTTGTTGCCTCAACATAGGGGCCAAGCGTCTGCGGCATTCCCTGCCAGACCAGGAACAGCGCGTACACGGCGCAGATCGGCAGCAGGATGTAGAGCGTGCACCGCGTGATATCGACCCAGAAGTTCCCAACCGTTCTGGCCGAGGCGCGTGCAAAGCCGCGGATCAGCGCCAGCGCCAGCACAATCCCGGTCGCCGCGGACAGGAAGTTCTGATGCGTGAGCCCAAGCATCTGGGTGAGGTACGACAACGTGCTTTCGCCGCCGTAGTTCTGCCAATTGGTATTGGTGATGAAGCTTACCGCCGTGTTGAACGAGAGGTCCTCGGCAACCGCGGACTGGGCGGCCGGATTGAGCGGAAGGGAGGCCTGCAGCCGCATCAATGCATACAGGACCGTAAAGCCGCCGACATGAAAGAAGAGCATGGACAGCGTGTACGTGACCCAGTGCTGCTCGCGTGTCTCGTTGACGCCGCCGATGCGATAAAGCCCTGCTTCCAACGGCCGCAAGACAGGACTCAGAAAAGTGCGCTCACCACTGAATACACGCGTCATGTAGCCGCCCAGGGGCACTATCAGCGCGGCCACGACGGCACAGAAGAGAATGATTTGCAACCAGCCTGTGAAAGTCATGGCGGCAAACTTTCAGAACTGCTCGGGCCGCAGCAAGGCGTAGCTGAGATAGATCATGAGGGCGAAGGTGACGAGCGCCGCGAGCGTGTAGTCGAAGGTCATGAGCGCCTCAGAGGCGATCACAGGCAACGGTGTAGCCGATCGAGAGCGCGAAAAAGCCGAGCGCGATGGCGATCATTATGGCGTCCAGCATGTGATGCTCCCTGCGATGCTGATGAATCAGCAGTCTTTTTCAGAAGCACGGCCTTGCAATGATCAGAAGTCAGACGCGTCTACTATTTTTTTCCCGCCCGCGAAGGCTTATCTGCCAACCGGTGCATAAGTTTTCGAGGAGAGAAGGCCATCAGAGTTATAGGAATTCCATAAAGGCCGCGATGTTCTGCGGACCCAGGGGCAGGAGGCAATCGGATAACCCGTCGCAGCAGGCGACAAGGGGGGCCGCTTACTTTCCGGTCGATTGCTGGCCGCTCAGCTCCTGGAGGAGCTCGCGCATCGCATCGAGCTCCCTGCCGAAGCCCGCCCAATCCCCGGACCTCAGATGCTCCATGGCGCTTTCGTAATGCTCCATGGCCTTGCGCGCCCGCTCCCCTGCGGGGCCGGTTGCAGTCGTTGCTGCGGCCCCCGGCACCGCCGGTGCTGCACCGGCCTCCGCGAAGAGGGCCGAAAGTGCCGCAGCCAGCGTCTCCTTCATGACCACCTGATCGCCATAGGATGCGATCACCCGCTTGAGCTCCGGGAGCTGGCCCTGCTCCGCGCGAAGGTAGAGGGGCGACACGTAGAGAATTGAGCTCTCTATCGGGATCACGATGATATGGCCGCGGATCACGCGCGACCCCATCTGGTTCCACAGCGAAAGCTGCTGGGAAATGTCCGTGTTCTGATTGATTCGAGCCTCGATCTGAAATGGCCCGTAGACCAGCTTGTCCTTCGGAAATTCATATACGATGAGCTTGCCGTAATTGGGCTCATCGCAGCGTGCCGCGAGCCACGCAATCATGTTCTGGCGCTGGCTTGGCACCATCGGCAACATGAGAAAGAATTCAGCGCTCGCCTCCGCGGGCAGGCGCATGATGATGTAGTACGGCGCCATCATGGCATTCTGGCCGCCCTCGGCCTGGCGCGGGAGCTGCCACAGGTCTTCACGATTGTAGAACACCTCCGCGCTGTCCATGTGGTAGGCGCGATAGATCTCGGCCTGGATGCGAAAGAGATCCTCGGGGTAGCGGATGTGCCTGCGAAGAGCGGCCGGCATCGCGGCGAGCGGCTTGAAAATTCCGGGAAAGATGTGCGCGTAGGTGGCGGCGACCGGGTCGGAGGCATCCATCAGATAGAAATCGACGCTGCCGTTGTAGGCATCGATCACCACCTTCACTGAATTGCGGATGTAGTTCAGGCTGCGGCGTGGGGTGGGCTGGGCATACGGAAAATAGCTGCTGGTCGTATAGGCGTCCTGCATCCAGAACAGCCGGCCCTCGCTGACCACCAGATAAGGATCGCGGTCGAGGCTGAGGAACGGCGCAATCGTGCCCACCCGCTCCCGGACATTGCGGCGTATCATGATCCGGCTCGCCTGCGTGATGTAGCTTGTGAGCAGGAGATTGAGATCGCCGAAGTGCCAGGCAAAGAGCGCCTTGCGCGCGAGACCGCCTATGGGGATGCCGCCGCTCCCCCCATAGAATGCGTAAATGTTGTCCTTGCCCTTCGGGTAGTCGAACTCGGGCGTCGTCGTCTTGACGATGACGTAGCTCTCGGTTTCTTCGCCGTAATAGATGCGCGGCTCGCGGACGGCCGGCCCTCCGGAAGCAACCGGAGGGATATCGCGCAGATAGAGCACTGGCAGCCCCTCGGCGCTCTTGCGAGTGACCGGGCTCATCACCGCGCCATTGCCATGCGTAAAGAGCACGCGACGGTTGACCCAGGTCTGAGCGTTGGGCGGCAGCAGGGATGATTTGAGCTCGCGCGCGGACAGCATGACCGCCTGGTATGTGCCATCCAGCCAGTAGCGATCGATGTCTACGTCATGGAACTTGTAATAGGTCCTGATCTCCTGCAGCTGACTGTAGGTGTTGATCAGCGGCTGCCAGTCCCACAGCCGGATGTTGTCGATGGTGGCGGGGTTGGACGCGAGCGTCTGTGCCGTAAGATTTTGCTCGGCGGGGAAAGCCTTCACCGCAACGTTGTGCAGATTGTAGGCGCGCTGCGTCGCAGCGATGTTGCGCTGGATGTAAGGAGCCTCGAGTTGCAGCTCGCTCGGTCTCACGTAGACGCGCTGGAAAAGCGCAGGACCTATCTCGGCCAGCAGAAGCGACGTTCCGAACAGCAAGACAAGCGCGGCGACAGGAAGGCTGAAGCTGCGAGGGCGCAGGTTGGCCCAGCAGCAGAGCGCAGCGATGAGAGCAACCGCGATGAGCAGCCAAAGAACCGGCAGCGCAACATGAATGTCGGTATAGCCCGCGCCAACGACCACGCCGTTGTCGCCATAGAGCAGCAGATATCGGTCAAGGAAGTAGGACCAGCCCTTTACCAAAAAGAAGCCCCCGAGCAGCACCGAGCCGTGCGCAATTGCGGTCGGCGAGATCGATTTGCCATGCGCGTGATACTCGATGTGACCGTGCGCCCAATATACCGCTGCGGCAACAAGCGCGCTCAGAAACAGCGTAAGCAGCAGCCAATTCTTGATCGCCAACCAGGCGGGCAGCGAAAAGAAGTAAAAGCCAATGTCCCTGCCATAGAGCGGATCATCCGCGCCAAAGGGCACCTGATGGAGATAGCGCAGGAAAAGATCCCAGTTGTGACCCTCCCCCCAGCCGACCAGCAAGGCAAGAACGAGCGCGGCGGCGGCAATTACAAGGGGCCACGGCAGCCGATCACGCACCCATTCCAGAACATCCGGCAAGGTCAGCACACCCGCATCTCGCCATGCGATATCGGCGCGCCTTCCCTGCCAAGGCGAGCGCACAAAGCGATACGCGAGCGCTCCATTCAACCAGAGAATGCTCGCGGTCGCTACGAAGACGGCTACAAAGAGCTCGGCCTTGGCGATAATGATGGTCCAGAAGACATTCAGATAGCCGACTGCGAAGAACCACAGCCAGTCGACGACAAAGCCGACCATGCTCCCAAGCACGATCAGGAGGATCGCGAGAAAGAGGATGGCGACGAGGAGTGCCGGGACGATCCTGCGCCCACCTGCCCGCGTGCTCGTCAGCATTGCCATGGTTGTTGCCTTACCGCCGGCAGCCCGGCTCTGCATGTTGATCGTAATCAAAGGAAAGCGGCAGTCCTATCGGCGCATTTGCTTTAACATTCCAGCCTTTCACTCCATTTCCCGCCGTTTGATGAAACGCATGCTCCTTATGCAGCGCTTATGGGAAAGGGCTGATGGCACCTCTCGAATTCATATGCGTGGCCAAGCACATCATCGCGCGGACGCGTTGATCGCGGGCAATGATCACCAATCGCCTGCGTACCGGCAAGCCATACACAGGAAGGAGAAACTGCCATGCAGAAAATCGAACCTCCCTCCAGCCGACCGGCCGCCCTGCCGCGGCTTTTTCATATTGGCAGGGACAGCCGCGGGCGCTGGGTTGCACCGGACCAGCACGGACTTTACGGCGGCCTGTTCGTCGACCGCGCCCAGGCATTGAAATTTGCAAGATCTGAGAATGGGAATTGCGCAGAGGCCGTGATCGTTGTTCCCGGCGTGATTGAGCTCGATTTAAGCAGCAAACCGCGCGCTCGACCCTCGAGCCGGTAGCAGCATACAACTCCCCTGCGCGCCGGCTTCCGATGATGTAGGCGCCTGATGCGTCTCAGGCGGCCCTCCGCGCGTAGCGCAAAGCCGCCTGGGCTGGCATTTCTCCTTGCTATAGCGCCGCAGCCTCACATGCGACTTCGCGCAACCGGTGATGATCGCCATCCTGCGCCAACACGAGGGCGCGCTGATGAAAAGCGTGCAGTGTCGAGCGATGGCCGATGGAGACGATGGTCGTGCCGCTGAGCCGATCGCGCAGGAGCCGGTAAAGCGCCGCTTCTGCCGGCTCGTCGAGCGAGGCGGTCGCCTCGTCTAGAAAAAGATAATCCGGTGCCTGGAGAATGACGCGCGCGATGCCGAGCCGTTGCTGCTCGCCGAGCGAGAGGATGCGATTCCAGTGGCCTTTCTCGTCGAGACGCCGCGCGAGCTCGGGCAACCCGACAGTGCCGACCGCTTCGGCCAGCCGCTCGGGGGTGAAAGTACCGGGTTCGTTGGGATAGGTTACCGCGGCAGCCAGCGTGCCGAGCGGGAAATAGGGACGTTGCGGCAATGTCATCACGGTGGCATCGCGCGGCACGGTAACGATTCCTGCACCGAACGGCCAGATGCCCGCGAGCGCCCGAAACAATGTCGATTTGCCGGAGCCCGACGGGCCGGTCACCAGCACGCTTTCTCCCTGGCGTACCGAGACATCGCGGGCGGCAACAACGGGCTTACCTTCCGGCAGCCTGACCAGAAGGTCGTCGGTGCTGACGGCGGGCTTGTCCTCCTGAGCTATCACCTCGATTACCGGTTTGGCAGTCGCCGCAACGCGTGCTCTCTCGACTGCAACGTTGAATCCGTCGAGCCGGGCGATGACTGCGCGCCATTCCGCAAGTTGCCGATAGAACTCGACGAAAAACGAAAGTGCCGTCTGCACGCTATTGAAAGCCGAGGCCGTCTGCATCAATCCCCCCAGCTGGATCGCACCGGCAAAATAGGCAGGACTGATCACGACGAACGGAAAAACGGTTGAGACCTGGGAGTAGCCGGCGGTCAAAAAAGTCAGGCGCTTCGTGCGCTGCATGATCAAGAGCCAGTTTGCCATGATACGGCCGAAGCGGCCGAGCAGCCGTTCACACTCGACCGGCTCGCCGCGGAGCAACGCGATCTGCTCCGAATTCTCGCGCACGCGGACGAGGTTGAAACGGAAATCAGCCTCGAAACGCTGTTGCTGAAAATTCAGCGATACCAGCGGCCACCCGATGAGGTGGGTCAGCATGGTGCCCACCAGGGCATAGAGGAGCGCAGCCCAGACCAGATAGCCCGGGATGACAAAGGTCGCGCCGAAAAGATGCAGCGGCGCGCTCGCGGAAAGGGTCCAAAGGATCACGACGAATGAGCAGAGCGTCACGATCGAGCTCAGCAGCTGGGTGCTGAGCGTCAGGGTGCTGTCGATGAACTGCCTGATATCCTCGGCAATGCGCTGGTCGGGATTGTCGGCCGCATCCCCAAGGAGCTGCATGCGATAGTGATTGGCTCCCGACAGCCATCGATCGAGATACTGCCCTGTCATCCACCGCCGCCAACGGATCTGGAGCCACAGAGTAAGATAGAGCTTATAGACAGCGATGAGGATAAAGGCGGCCGCCAGCGCACAGAATATCATCAGCTGGGTGACGAACGCGGTCCAGTCGCGCTCCTGCAACGCATTGTAAAACGCGTTGTTCCAGAGGTTGAGCATGACATTGATTGCGACCAAGGCGAGCTCGAGCGCAATGACCGCGCCGAGCAGGAGACGCCCGGCCAAGCGGTCCTCGGAAACGTAGTAAGGATAAGCAAGGCGCCAGATGATTGCGACTGACGAGAGCAGGCGTGACACTTCCATCATCTCCCGATCTGCATGGCGCAGCTCTCATTCGAGAGCAGGGCGCGTTTGCTCTCGGTGGTAGCACGGCCGCCAGTGAAGGCTTGTTCATTGTCGCGTGAAGACGGACCGCGCCGGCCGGATCATGCGGCCGGCGCCAGCGGAAATGCGCTCCAGCGCCCGCACGCGACCAGTGCAGCGCATGCCTCAAACGCAAAGGGAGCGCGGTTGGCCCGCGCTCCCTCGACCCGCCTGTACTGCGATGGTTTTGGACGTTTCCTCAATAGTCCATGCCGCCCATGCCGCCTCCCGGCATGGCAGGTGCGGGAGAGGGCTTCTTCGGCAACTCAGCCACCATGGCCTCGGTCGTGACCAGCAGGCCTGCAACCGAAGCTGCGTCCTGCAGCGCGGCCCGTACGACCTTGGCGGGATCGACGATGCCCTTATCCACGAGGTCCACGTAGTTTTCGGTCTGCGCGTCGAAGCCAAAGGTCTCCGACTTGTTCTCGAGGATCTTGCCGACGACGATCGAGCCCTCTACTCCCGAGTTCTCGGCAATCTGCCGCGCCGGCGACTCGAGGGCCTTCAGCACGATGTTGATCCCGGCCTGCACGTCGGCATTGTCGTTGCTGATCTTTCCGACCGCCTTCTTGGCCCGCAACAGGGCAACACCGCCGCCCGGCACGATCCCTTCCTCGACCGCAGCACGGGTCGCATTGAGCGCATCCTCGACCCGGTCCTTCTTCTCCTTCACTTCGACCTCTGTCGCACCGCCAACCCGAATGACGGCAACGCCACCCGCCAGCTTGGCAAGCCTCTCCTGGAGCTTCTCGCGGTCGTAGTCGGAGGTGGTCTCCTCGATCTGGGCCTTGATCTGGCCCACCCGCGCTTCAATGTCCTTCTTCTTGCCGGCACCGTCGACGATCGTGGTCTTCTCTTTCTCGATGACGATCCGCTTTGCTCGACCGAGCATCGACGTCGTCACGTTCTCGAGCTTGATGCCGAGATCCTCGGCGATCAACTGCCCACCGGTGAGGACTGCGATATCCTCGAGCATCGCCTTGCGCCGATCGCCGAAACCGGGAGCCTTGACGGCCGCGACCTTGAGGCCGCCGCGCAGCTTGTTGACGACCAGCGTTGCGAGAGCCTCACCCTCCACATCCTCGGCGACGATAAGCAGTGGCTTGCCCGCCTGCACGATGGCCTCCAGCAGGGGAAGCATCGCCTGCAGCCCGGACAGCTTTTTCTCATGCAGCAGTACGAAGGCATCCTCGAGCTCGGCCACCATCTTCTCGGCATTGGTGATAAAATAGGGGGATAGATAGCCGCGGTCGAACTGCATGCCCTCGACGATCTCCACGTCGGTCTCGAGCGCCTTGGCCTCCTCGACCGTGATCACGCCTTCGTTGCCTACCTTCTGCATGGCTTCGGCGATCATTCTGCCAACCTTGTTGTCGCCGTTTGCCGCAAGCGTGCCGACCTGGGCGACCTCAGCGGACGAGCCGACCTTCTTCGAGCGTCGCTCGATGTCCTTGACCACGGCTGATACCGCAATATCGATGCCGCGCTTGAGATCCATTGGATTCATGCCGGCGGCAACCGATTTGGCGCCTTCCCGCACAATGGCCTGAGCGAGCACCGTGGCAGTCGTTGTGCCGTCTCCAGCCTGATCGTTGGTCTTCTGGGCGACCTCGCGCACCATCTGCGCGCCCATGTTCTCGAACTTGTCCTCAAGCTCGATCTCCTTGGCGACCGTCACACCATCCTTGGTGATACGCGGCGCTCCGAAGCTCTTGTCGAGAACGACGTTGCGACCCTTGGGTCCCAAGGTCACCTTGACCGCGTTGGCGAGCGTGTCCACACCCCGCAACATCCGGTCGCGCGCATCGCCGGAGAATTTTACATCCTTGGCAGCCATTTCAGTTCACTCCATTGTTTGCATTCAGCTTGCCCGCATTTCCCCGACCAAGCCGCGCGGGGGTGCAGGTCGTCCTGTGTGCTCTCAGGCGATGACACCCATGATGTCGGATTCTTTCATGATGAGGAGATCCTCACCCTCGAGTTTGACCTCGGTGCCGGACCACTTGCCGAACAGCACCCTATCCCCCTCCTTCACGTCCGGCTTGATGATCTTCCCGCTTTCGTCGCGACCGCCAGGCCCAACGGCAACGACCTCGCCCTGCGAGGGCTTCTCTTTCGCGGTATCGGGAATGATGATCCCGCCCTTTGATTTCTCCTCGGCATCGACACGCTTCACCACCACGCGGTCGTGGAGCGGGCGAAACTTGGTTTTGGCCATGATCTATCCTCCCAGGCGCTAAAACGTGCTCGTCGTGAGCGGCAGGTCTCTCAATGTGGGGAGCTGTTAGCACTCGGATCAAAGGAGTGCCAAAGCTTTGGGCGGAGATAGGCGGTGATCCTGGGACTGTCAAGACGGTTTGGGACGACCGTCGCGTGCTGGATTTGACTGGCCAGTCCCGTCTTAATCACTCCAGGAACGCTTGGTGGGGGATGGAGACGCTTTTTGCCTCACATCCGCCTTCCCCCGGACCTAAACGGGCGCGGCAGGGCTGATTGCCGCCAAGAACCGCCCCGCCCAAGGCCGATTGCCCCCTCGTTAACCACGCAATTGGTACAACTGGACGGGTCTGTCCGAAGGCTTGGTCACTTGCTCCCGACGTTGCGGACGCGAGTAAGGGGAGGGTAAGCGTTGGGAAGCTCGAATTTCGGTTGGCCGCTTGTTGCCGTCGCCGTGTCGG
>Ga0306925_10000436_pt1 | contig 29965 bp, 29 predicted proteins | sample flu12Cox44000176_FD_203755 | JGI IMG/M metagenome (GOLD analysis project Ga0306925, IMG submission 203755) | Lab enrichment of tropical soil microbial communities from Luquillo Experimental Forest, Puerto Rico - flux8day.12C.oxic.44.000.176 (v2)... | ecosystem: Environmental > Terrestrial >... | reverse complement strand
TGAGAAGGTCGTCGACAGCGCGATTCCCATCGTGACGATCGACCAGTTGGTGGTGTTGTCAAGCCGCGTTCGCCAGATCGTGGAGCGATAGACCTCGCCGCGGTAGAGATGCGCGATGGCGCCGATTTCGGCGGAATCGAATGTATGCGGCGGCTTTGCTTCGTTGGAAACCACAGGGGACATGGCGCGCCTCCGTTGCCGGGCGAATTTTGGCGAACCAGCCAGCGTTCACGGCGGACAGTGATCTCGTCGACGACGATGAGCCGGCCCGAAAATGTCCTCGCCACTATGCTGGTCCTGCGGCTCGATTACCAGCGCGAGGCGGCGGAATAGCGCGGTGCGCTGCAATATCTGAGGCTCTAGTGGTCCGATTCCAACATTCGCTTCCCCTCTCGGCGGGCACTTTTGCGAATGTTAGAATCCAACCTCCACCAGCAAATATGAGATTCGCTTTCGAGGTTGCGGCTAGTGCCGCCGACTTGAAGTTCCTGCGGTGCAAGCGGCATAGTCATCCAGGAACTTCAAATCGAAAAGCGGCACTAGAGCCATAGGTTTGCTAGTGCCCATAACTTTCCGAAGTTCGTGAATGATGTGTGCTGCAACGGGACACGAACTTCGGAAAGTGGGCACTAGATGGATAGCGAATGTCAAATCCACTCCACTAGCGCGTGCCGAACGCCTTGAAGGTGATGATGGTGTGGGTATCCTGGATGCCCGGGATCGTCTGCACCCTTTCGTTGACGAAGTGTCCGATATCGACGTCGTTCTCGACATAGAATTTCACCAGCAGGTCGTAATGACCCGCGGTAGAATAGATTTCGGAGGCGATCTCGGCCTCGGCGATGGCGTTGGCGACGACATAGGACTGGCCGAGCTTGCACTTGATCTGGATGAAGAAGGGAACCATCGCTGTCGTCTCCAGGGGCAATCCGAAACGGCCCGGTTTGATCGGCTAATATAACCTGTCGGAACTTGCTGGCAACAACATGCCGCGCTAGGAGAAATCATGGACATGATGCAGCAGCCTCTCTGGCATCGAGCGGCGCGATGACCATCCCGGTCGCATTGACGATTGCGGGTTCGGATTCCTCCGGCGGTGCCGGCATTCAGGCCGACCTGAAGACGTTTGCCGCGCTCGGCGTCTATGGCGCTTCGGTCATCACGGCACTCACCGCCCAGAACACGCGTGGTGTAAGCGGCATTTACGCCGTGCCGGCGCCGTTCGTCACCGCACAGATCGATGCCGTGTTCGGCGATCTCGACGTCAAGGCGGTGAAGATCGGCATGGTCGGCGAGCCTGCCACGGTCGAGGCGATCGCGGCGGCGCTCGCGCGATGGGGGGTGACGCATGTTGTGCTCGATCCCGTGATGGCCGCGACCTCCGGCGACCGGTTGCTGTCTGCCGATGCGGTTCTCGTCTTGCTGACAAGGCTCGTCCCTCGCGTCTCGCTGATCACGCCGAATTTGCCCGAGGCTGCGGCACTCCTCGATGAAGGGATCGCATCCGACGAGGCCGCGATCGTAAATCAGGGCAAGCGGCTGCTGGCGATGGGCTGCCAGGCGGTGTTGATCAAGGGTGGCCACGCCGAGGGCGCGGAGAGCATCGACTATCTCTTCAGCCGCAACGGCATGATCAAGCTATCGGCGCCGCGGATCGCTACGCGGAATACGCACGGCACCGGATGCTCCCTGTCATCTGCCATCGCCGCCGGCCTCGCCAAGGGCGAAGGACTTGAGACTGCCGTGCGCAATGCCAAGGCGTGGATCGGTGCGGCGATCGCAGCCGCCGATCGCCTCGAGGTCGGCCACGGTCATGGACCGCTGCATCATTTCCATCGCTTTTATTGACTACGTCACATGGCGGCCCTGCAGCCTCGTGCAACGCTTCCACTGCTTCTGAGCCTGAACGCAGGCTATGTCGACACGGCAGGGTTCCTTGCCTTGCAGGGCCTTTTTACCGCGCACGTCACCGGCAATTTCGTCACGCTCGGCGCATCCCTTGCGCTTGGCACCTCTGGCGCCATAGCGAAGCTCCTTGCACTGCCCGTCTTTTGCGCGGTGGTGATTGCCGTGCGGCTGCTTGGCACATTCCTGGCAAATCGCGGCATCCGTGCCTTCGAAAGCTTGCTTGCGCTTGAGGTTCTCCTGCTGACCGGCGGCGCCGTGCTCGCCATTCGTTTTGGTCCCTTCCACGACGGCGATAGCTGGCAGGCGATCTTGACGGGGATGGTGCTGGTGTCTGCCATGGCGATCCAGAACGCGGTTCATCGTGTGCATCTCGGCACCGCTCCGCCATCGACGCTGATGACGGGAACAACGACGCAGATCATGATCGATCTGGCCGACAGGATTTACGGGCGTGGTGAAGAAAGCGACCAATCTCCTTCGCGGCTTGTCCGGATGTCGACCAATGTTCTTGTCTTCGCTACCGGTTGCGGTGCTGCCGCTCTCTTGTATGCGCGGTTCGGCATCTGGTGCTTCGTATTGCCTCCGATTATCGGATTTTTTTCGATCATCATCCGTTTGCTCGAACGGCCGAGAGCAAGTTCCTGATTCTCGTTCACTCATTCGCAACGATACCCCACAGCCGCCTCGCCGATGTCGCCTGATTGTCGCAACGTCCTGCTATCGGCGGGTGCAAGATGGGGTGGTCTGATTCGTGGTTAACGGCAACGGTTTAGCCTCGGTGGAAGGCTGGCCGTGAGCGGTCATCCCGTTGTCATGGGAATCTGTTAGGGGCGCGCATGGCTAGTGACTCCCTGAGTGAAGAGTTGCCGGAACGGCGCTTTCGCACTTTGTTTATCTCCGACGTCCATCTCGGAGCCCGAGGCTCACAAGCCGACCGCTTGCTCGACTTTCTCCGCAGCCATGACGCCGACACGATCTATCTCGTCGGCGATATTGTGGACGGCTGGGCGCTGCAATCGAGCTGGTACTGGCCGCAATCGCACAACGATTTCGTGCAGAAGGTTTTGCGCAAGGCGCGCAAGGGCGCAAAAGTGATCTATGTGCCGGGCAATCACGACGAGTTCCTGAGAAATTATTACGGCACGCATTTCGGCGGCATCGACGTGGTGGAAAATACCGTCCATGTCGGCGCCGACGGGCGGCGATACCTTGTCATTCACGGCGATATTTTCGATCTCGTGGTCCAGAATGCGCGCTGGCTCGCCCATCTCGGCGACAAGGCCTACGACTTCGCCATCCAGATGAACCGGCTTGTCAACTTTTTCCGCCGCGCATTCGGCGTTCCCTATTGGTCGCTGTCGCAATGGGCGAAGTTGAAGGTCAAGAACGCGGTCAACTATATCGGCGCCTTCGAGACGACGCTTGCGGCGGAGGCGCGCCGCCACGGCGCCGACGGCGTGATCTGCGGCCACATTCACTACGCCACGATCCGCGATGAGCACGGCATTCGCTACATGAACTGCGGCGACTGGGTGGAAAGCTGTACCGCTCTGGTCGAGCACGACGACGGCCGTTTCGAAATCATCACCTGGACCGATCCGTTGCGCCGGCCGGTTCCGGTTGCCTCGGTCGCGGCGCGCGCCGCGGCGTAATGCGCATCCTGGTCGCGACGGACGCGTGGCACCCCCAGGTCAACGGGGTGGTGCGGACGCTGACCATGACCGCGGAGGCGGCGAAGTCTTTCGGCGTCGATATCACTTTTCTCACGCCGCAGTCGTTCCGCACCTTTGCGATGCCCAGCTATCCGGACCTGCGCCTGGCATTGCCCTCTGGCGCAAAGATCGCCCGCCTGATCCAGGCCGCGCAGCCCGACAGCATTCATATCGCGACCGAGGGACCGATCGGATTGTTGGTGCGCCGCCATTGCCGCAAAAACGGCGTGCCGTTCACGACCAGCTTTCACACCCGCTTTCCCGAATATGTCTCGGCGCGTTTGCCGGTCCGCGAGTCATGGGTCTGGAGGGCGCTTCGCGCCTTCCACCGCGGCAGCCGGGCGGTGATGGTAGCAACGCCTGCGCTTGCCAACGAACTGCGCGCGCGCGGCTTCCGCAACATCGTGTTGTGGCCGCGCGGGGTGGACACAAGGCTGTTTCATCCGCGCGCCATCGACCTCGGCGTGCCGCGCCCGGTGTTTCTCTGTGTCGGCCGTGTCGCGGTGGAGAAAAACCTCGAGGCGTTTCTCGAACTTGATTTGCCGGGCACCAAGGTCATTGTCGGCGACGGTCCGGCGCGCGCGGGCCTGATGCGAAAATATCCGCAAGCCAACTTCCTCGGCGCGCGGCAGGGTGAGGAACTGGCCAAGACCTACGCCGCAGCCGACGTGTTCGTGTTTCCGAGCAAAACAGATACTTTCGGCCTGGTGCTGCTCGAGGCGCTCGCATGTGGTGTGCCGGTTGCGGCCTTTCCGGTAACCGGCCCGCGCGACGTGCTCGGCTCGGCGTCCGTTGGCGCGTTGAACGACGATCTGCGACAAGCATGTCTTGCCGCCCTGCGGATCCCGCGTCAGGAGTGCGCAAAATTTGCCGCAGGCCATAGCTGGGACGCCTCGGCGCGGGCTTTCATCGAGAATATGGCCGACATTCGCAGCATCCCGATGGAACCCGATATGATGCGTTATGCTACCGGAGAGGCACACCTGGCCGGCTAAGCACCTTGTCGGCCGGTCGGGGGCCCGATACAAGATCGCTGTATGACGGACATGTCCCTCCTGCCTGTCAGTCACGCCGACATCGACGCGGCGGCGCGCGCGATTGCACTCTTTGCGGTGCGGACGCCACTGTTGTCGCCGCCTGTGCTCGGCGAGCGGGTCGGCGCGAAGGTCTTTGTCAAACCCGAGGTGTTGCAGCGGACCGGATCGTTCAAGTTCCGCGGCGCGTTCAACAAGCTGTCCTCGATCCCGGCGAATGCGCGCGGTGGCGGCGTGGTCGCCTTCTCTTCGGGCAACCACGCCCAGGGCGTGGCGGCGGCTGCACAAATTCTCAACATGCGCGCGACCATCGTGATGCCGGCCGACGCGCCGCTGGCCAAGCGCGAGCGCACCAAAGCCTTGGGCGCGGAGGTCGTGCTGTACGATCGCGACCGCGAAGATCGCGAAGCGATCGCCCGCGACATTGCCGGCAAACGCGGCGCGACGCTGGTGCCGCCTTATGATGACCCCATGGTGATCGCGGGACAGGGCACGGTGGGCCGCGAAATCGCCGAAGATCTGGCGGCGCTGGGCATTGACCCGGATGTCGTGGTGGTACCGGTCTCTGGCGGCGGGCTGGTTGCGGGGGTGGCGACCGCGATCAAGGCACGCTTTCCGAAAGCCATGGTGATATCGGCCGAACCGGAAGGGTTCGACGATCACGCCCGTTCCTTGCGCGCGGGCAAGCGCGAAGCCCATGGGGCCAGCGGCCGCACCATCTGCGATGCGTTGATGGCCTTGACGCCCGGCGAAATCACCTTCGCCATCAACAGCCGCCTGCTCGCCAAGGGCGTCACCGCATCGGATGCGGAGGTGGTAGCGGCGGTCGCCTTCGCATTTCGCGAATTGAAGCTCGTGGTCGAGCCGGGCGGAGCGGTAGGGCTGGCGGCAGTTCTGGCCGGTCACGTCGAAGCACGCGGTAAGAATGTCGTGATCGTGCTTTCCGGCGGCAACGTGGACGCGGATTTGTACGCCAAACTGATCGCCTGATCGCCGGCATTGATATTGGTTCTTCCCGGAAATCCTCCTCGTCTGCTACCGTCGTCTCGCTCGGCCTTTTCTGCTGCCGGATTTCGGCAAAGGGCGGGTTAGAAAAAAATCGGGAGGTATTTCATGCACAGGCTGCTCGTCCTCTACAACGAACCCAAGGATCCCGCCCATTTCAAGAAGTACTATGTCGAGACGCACGTGCCGCTGGCGCACAAGATTCCAGGCATCAAGAATCCCCGTTACGGGTTTGACGTGAAGCCGATGGGGCCCGGCAAGGCGCCGTATTTCTGCGTCTTCGAAGCCGACTTCGAAAGCGAAGAGGCGATGATGAGCGGTTTCGGGTCGAAGGAAGGTCGGGCGGTGGCGGCCGATGTGCCCAACTACGCCTCCGGCGGCGTCTCCATGATGCATTTTCCGCTGAAGTGACGAGCCGGTCGGCAGAGCATATGTCCCGCCTTTTTTCTCACGAGAAGAACGCGATCTTCTCGGTCTGGCTCATGCGACGGATCGGAGCCAGTGGATCGAGTTTCGAAATGCGAGGCCTTTGCACGATTCCGTTCGCAAGCAGGCTCGAACCAAGGGAAGGTTGAGCCAGAGGCGAAGTGGAAACCTCGACGGAACGTTGAACGGCCAGCGCCGCCCTCGGCTCAGGCTGTTCGGTAACGATGGGCTCCACCGGCTCCGAGCCGGTGCCTTCGGCTTCGAAAGCCTCGTTTTGGTAGGTCCTGAATTCGGCCGGAACGTAGGCTTCGTCCGAATCCGGCGCAGCCATTTCGGCGGCAACCATGTCCAGGACGGCCTCGTCTCCGGCATCGAAGACGTCGGCCGGTTCGAGAATTTCGTCGTCGGCATCAGGCGTTGCCTCGACGGTTTCAATTGCCGACGCAGGGTCGCTCACTGCATTCTCGGCGACGCTCCCGCTTGGCCCCGTCATCGGGGTTGTCGCTTCAGGCCGCTCGTCCTCGGCTGCCGGGGCGGATGATGCGATCGTCTCTTTGGCGGGCGCGGCATCGGAGGCAACAACTTCCTTCGCGGTGTCTTCGTCGCGAGCTTCGAACGCTGTGAGCTGCCGCTCGATCAGATCGAAAGCGCCTTCCAGGGAGCGCATCGGATCGGTCTCGGCGATTTTGGCCGAAGCCCCATCGATGGCCCCGACCTGGGAATCGATCAGATCGCAAATCCGGCCGTCCGCGCCGATCTCGCGCAAGCGCCAGGAGATTTCCCGGATGACGCGGACGCCCTTGCGCACGGGCGCGAGATTTTGTTCAAGCGCAAGCTCACCGAGTGCTGCGGATGCGGCGGTCCTGGCCTCGTTCAGCGCGGCGCGCAGCGCAGCCAGCGCCTCGGCGAAGCGGGGATCGCGGACAGGTGTTTTTTGCGCGGCAAGCGTCTCCTCGATCCGCGCCACCGCATCGAGCACCATCCGGGTGTCGGCGTTGCGGTTGCGCTTGGCATATTCGCCGAGAAACCAGCGGCCCCGCGAGGTCTCCATAAACGCTTCCCTGATGGCCTCATAATCCGCCTCGCTCGGCTGGGCCGCGCGCGCGGAGATCGGTGACAGGGCGAAAGCTTCGTGGGCCATGGCAAACTCGTCGCGCAAATCATTGCACGTTACACTAACGATCACCACGATATCGACCGAATCGCAATTGAATTGATGCCATTTCAAACACAAATCCCCATTCCATCGGCCCACGCCTCACGCCGATTCGCGAGTCGCCTGGCGCTGTTTTACGCCGCGGTGTTCACCCTGATCGGCACGCATCTGCCGTTTTTTCCGCTATGGCTGCGCTCGGTCGGCATCGACGCATCCTGGATCGGCATCATTACCGCGGTTCCCGCGGTGACCCGGTTCACGGTCCTGCCGTGGGTCACAGGCCTTGCCGAACGCCGCTCGGCGTTGCGCGGCGCCTTGATCGTGACGGCGATCATGACCACGCTAGGGTTCTCGCTGGTCGGCACGCAAAATCGGGCGCCGCTCGTATTCCTCGCCTATGTCGTCACCGCCTCGATGTGGACGCCGATGGTGCCGCTGACCGATGCCTACGCCTTGCGGGGGGTGGCGCGGTATGGCCTCAAATACGGACCGTTGCGATTGTGGGGTTCGGCCGCCTTCGTCGTGGGCGCGCTGGTGTGCGGGCTCTTGGTCGACACGATCGCCTGGCAACACCTGATCTGGGTCATCGCAGCAACGGCGGCGCTTGGCGCCGTGCTCAGTTTCGCCCTTCAACCGCTTGACCATTCGGGGAAACAGCCGGCCCCGCCGCGTGGCGCGAGCGCCTTGCTGCGCGATCCCGGTTTTCTCGTCATCATCGTCGCTTCCGCACTGATCCAGGGCAGCCACGCCGCTTACTACACCTTCGCCTCGATCACGTGGGAGTTGTCGGGCCTGGGTGGACTGACGATCGCAGTGCTCTGGGCGATTGGCGTCATTGCCGAGATCGCGGTGTTTGCGCTCTCGCCGCGTCTGAAATGGCAGCCGGCGGTCCTGGTCGTGATCGGCGCCCTAAGTGCCGTTGCGCGCTGGTTGATCACGGCGCTGGAGCCACCCGTCGCAGTGCTGGCGATCGTCCAGCTCGCGCATGGGCTCACCTTCGGGATCACCCAGGTCGGCACCATGGGGCTGATGCTGCGCCACGTGCCGATCCATTTCATGGTGCGAGGGCAAGGTTATCTCGCCGCCTGCGGCGGGATCGTTGCCTCGGCCGCCTCGATCCTTTCGGGCGTCATCTTTGCCCGCTACGGGCAGGGGGTCTACTACGTGATGGCCGCGATGGCGCTGCTCGGTGCGGCCGTGATGTGGTCTACGAGGGATCACATCGCGTTTTCAAGTGGGACGGAGACCGGTTCGCGCAGGGCTTCTACTCCCTGACCCAATTTTCAAAATGGGCCCATGGGATGTTATCGGAAGTTTGGGGCGCGATGCCCAAATGATCCGATACCGACTCGATTCCGGGCGTTGCTTCGGCGGCGACGCGAACGGCGGTTTTCTCATCCACGCTGTAGACAAATCCCCAGAGATCGGCGCAGCGGTCATTGACGATGATGTTGAAGGGTCTGCTCGCCCATGGCTGATCCCTGATGCTGTCGACGAAGCGTTGATGCAGCACGCGGTCGCTTTCAACCCAATCCGTATTGTCGTTGGCACGGGCCAGGACTTGCAACAGGTTCACACGGCTGACGATGCCGACCACCAGTCCGTCCCGAATTATCGGCACCCGCTTGATGCTGTGCTTCTCCATCAAGTTCGCGATTTCCCGCAACGGTGTCTCCGGCTGCGCCGTTATCACCTCACGCGTCATCACATCGCTAACACGTTTGGCGTGCGACTTGACGAAATCCTTCGCCGGGGAGTCGCCTGACGTGAGCGTTTCGCCCCCGGAACGGCGCCGCTCGGTGCCGATCTCGACGCGCCGGATAAGATCGCCCTCCGAAACGATGCCGACCAGTTTCGCGTAGATATTGATGACCGGGAGCGCGCTGACGCAGTTGACGACCATCGCATTGGCCGCGATTCGAACGGGGATATCGGGGCCAACCGAGATAACTCCGGTAACCATCACGTCCTGCGCTTGCATGTCCGGGACGTCCCGCGCTTGCATGTCCGGCTCCGTTGTTTGGGCGGTCGCAGCCTAACGAGGCAGGAAAAACCGAGGTCCGGGAGAACGCTGCCGGGCCTCGTGAGGCTAGGCGGGCAGGGGACGAGGCTATTGATCTAGCTCAAGGGCCTTCGAGACAAATTCATTTTTCGGCGGGGGGATGGAGCCTCTGAGGGGCCACCCCAAAACCGCAACGTTAATAGCCTAACTCTCCCGCAAGGGAATGACCGGAGTCGGCGGCCTTATTGATGCAACCCAAAATCATCCCGCTTTAGCCCCACAGCGCAGGCTCGGGCGGGTAGATCAGGCCGCCGTCGTAGCGCATTCCGCACTTGCGGTCGCGCGCCAGCAGGAGCGGGCCGTCGAGGTCGACAAAGCGGGCTTCTCGTACAAGCAGCATCGCCGGCGCCATCGCCAGCGAAGTCGCGACCATGCAGCCGATCATGATTTCGAATCCTAGGGCGCGCGCCGCATCCGCCATCGCAAGTGCTTCCGTCAAGCCGCCGGTCTTGTCGAGTTTGATATTGACGGCATCGTAGCGTTCGCGAAGCCCTTCGAGGGAAGCGCGGTCATGCACGCTCTCGTCGGCGCAGACGAGAAGCGACCTTTCGACCCGCGCCAGCGCCTCGTCCTTGCCTGCGGGCAGCGGCTGCTCTACCAGCGTGACGCCGGCCCTGGCGCATTCGGCGAGGTTTTGCTCGAGATTGGTCGCGGTCCAGCCCTCATTGGCGTCGACGATGAGTTCGGATCGGGGGGCCGCCTGGCGCACCGCGGCGATCCGCGCGCCGTCGCCTTCAGCGCCAAGCTTGATCTTGAGCAACGGCCGGTGTGCGACCTCAGCAGTTGCCGCCGCCATCGTCTCAGGCGAGCCGAGCGAGATCGTATAAGCCGTGGTGCAGGCATGCGGGGCAGGGCGTCTGAGCACCTCCCAGACGCGCTTGCCGCTGGTCTTGGCCTCGAGGTCAAGCAAAGCACAATCGAGTGCATTGCGCGCAGCCGAGGGTCGCATCATCGCCTGCAGGGCGCGCCTGTCGAGCCCTCGTCCGACTGCCTCCTGCATCGACAATATCGCTGCCAGCGTAGCTTCCGGCGTCTCGCCATAGCGCGAATAGGGGACACACTCACCACGTCCGGCAACGCCGGCCCGGCTGATTTCCGCCACAACCGTGACCGCTTCGGTTTTGGCGCCGCGGCTGATGGTGAAATGGCCTGCGATCGGCCAGCGTTCGATTTGTGCCGCAAGGATCGGTGAATTTGTCATTTTAATACCTTGCCGCTCGAACGACCTGCTTGCCCAACGTAACCAAGTATGGCTGGTTAGGGGCCTGTTCTACAATTTTTTCAAGGCGCTGCTGCAATTTCCTCGCAAAGTACTATCAAGAAAAATCGACAAAGACGGCACGGAGCTGACATCGTGAAGGGCGACCCGACATTGGAGCGGATTGCAAGGGGTAACGGGCTGGCGCTATGCGCGGCCGGCTCTTGGACGGCCGGTTTTGCCTCGCGGCTCGAGGAGATCGTGGCCGATGCGGAGAAGCTGACCGGCAGCCGGCCGAATATCTCCATCGACGTGTCGCAGGTATCCAGGCTCGACACCTTCGGAGCCTGGCTGATCGAGCGGCTTCGCCGCAGCCTGACCCACGGCGAAGTGGAGGCAAAGATTGCAGGCCTGTCGGCAGACTATTCGAGTCTGGTCGACGAGGTGCGGCGGGTGAAAGCGATTCCTGCCCCCGAAGTCCCGACCGTGACGATCACGGGCATGCTGGATCAGGTCGGCCGCACCATGTTCGGCATCGGCGGCACTGTCATCGGCCTGATCGACATGCTTGGCGCGGTGCTGACCGCGAGCGCGAGGGTGTTGCGCCACCCCGGAAGCTTCCGCCTGACCTCGACCGTGCATCATCTGGAGCAGGTCGGCTGGCGCGCGGTGCCGATCGTGATCCTGATTACCTTTCTGATCGGCTGCATCATCTCCCAGCAGGGCATCTTTCACTTCCGCAAGTTCGGCGCGGATATTTTCGTGGTCGACATGCTGGGTGTCCTGGTGCTGCGCGAGATCGGCGTGCTGCTGGTGGCGATCATGGTGGCGGGGCGATCGGGAAGCGCCTACACCGCCGAACTCGGCTCCATGAAAATGCGCGAAGAGATCGATGCGTTGCGCACCATGGGTTTCGATCCGATCGAGGTCCTGATCCTGCCGCGGATGCTGGCGCTGATCATCGCACTGCCGATCCTGGCCTTCCTCGGCGCGATGGCGGCACTTTATGGTGGCGGACTGGTAGCGTGGCTCTATGGCGGCGTCGACCCCGAAGCATTCCTGCTTCGGCTGCGCGATGCGATTTCGATCAATCATTTCATCGTGGGCATGATCAAGGCGCCGGTGATGGCGGCGGTGATCGGGATCGTCGCCTGTGTCGAGGGGCTTGCCGTGCAAGGCAGCGCGGAATCGCTCGGGCGGCACACCACATCCTCGGTCGTGAAAGGGATTTTCTTCGTCATCGTGATGGACGGCGTGTTTGCGATCTTCTTTGCCTCGATCGGAATGTGACGATGGCCGCTGAAGTGCAAAACGCCATCATCCGCGTGCGCGATATCTCGGTGAAGTTCGGCGCGACAAAAGTTCTCGACGGACTCAACCTCGACGTGAAGCGCGGCGAAATCTTGGGCTTCGTCGGGCCCTCCGGCGCGGGCAAATCGGTGCTGACGCGCACCATCATCGGGCTAGTCCCGAAAATTTCAGGACGCATCGAGGTGTTCGGGATCGATCTCGACGCCGCCAGCCCATCGGAGCGGCGCGCCGTCGAGCGGCGCTGGGGGATTTTGTTCCAGCAGGGGGCGTTGTTCTCCTCGCTGACGGTGCGCCAGAACATCCAGTTTCCGGTGCGCGAATATCTCGACGTCACCCAGCGCCTGCTTGATGAGATTACCGTGGCCAAGCTCGGCATGGTGGGATTGCGCCCCGAGGTCGCCGATCGTTTCCCTGCCGAATTGTCGGGCGGCATGATCAAGCGCGTGGCGCTTGCCCGCGCGCTCGCGCTTGATCCGGAACTGGTGTTCCTGGACGAGCCGACCTCGGGTCTCGATCCGATCGGTGCGGGGGACTTCGATGAGCTGGTGAGGACCCTGCAGCGGACTTTGGGACTGACTGTTTTCATGGTAACCCACGATTTGGACAGCCTTTACACTGCATGTGACCGTATTGCTGTTCTAGGCAATGGTAAGATCATTGCCGCAGGATCGATGGCCGACATGCAGGCCTCGCAGCATCCCTGGTTGAGGGCTTATTTCCATGGCAAGCGCGCCCGCGCGGTCATGGTCTGATTTTCAGGTGGTTTCGGAGCTGGTTTGATGGAAACGCGGGCGAATTTCGTTCTGATCGGTTCCTTCACCCTTGCGGTGATCGCCGCCGCATTCGGCTTCGTGCTCTGGTTCCAGAGCTTGCACACCACCAAGTTGCGCAGCCCAGTGCGCATCGTGTTCGAGGGCCCGGCGGCAGGCCTGCGCAACGGCGGAAATGTGAATTTCAATGGTATCAGGGTGGGTGAAGTTATTTCGGTAAAGCTCGACAACCCGCGTCGCGTGGTCGCACTGGCGATGGTCGAGAACAACGCGCCACTGCGCAAGGATACGCTGGTCGGGCTCGAGTTTCAGGGGCTGACGGGCGTTGCCGCGATTTCGCTCAAGGGCGGGGACGAGAATGCCCCGCCGGTGCCGCTTGGCGAGGACGGCATTCCCGTGCTGACCGCCGATCCAAACCAGCTTCAGGACGTCACAGAGGCGATTCGCGGCACCCTGCAGAACATCAACCGGGTGGTTGCCGACAACCAGCAAACGGTCAGGAACTCGCTGCGTAACCTCGAGACCTTTACCTCGTCGCTGGCGCGCAATGCGCAAAGGATCGACGACGCCGTGCTCAAGGTCGAGGGCGTGATAGGGAAGGCCGACAATCTGATGCTTGGGCTAAATTCGCTCGCTGGCGGCAAGGACGGCGGCGAGCTGTTCCTGACCGTGAAGTCGATCCGGGAACTGGCCGAAGATTTCGACAAGCGTTCGGGCGCCCTGATGGCTGACGGCCGCCGTACGCTGGCCGACATCAGCCGTGCGGTGAACAATCTCGACCGCAACCCGACACGACTTCTGTTCGGCGCGAGCAGTTCCGCAAGCCCGCCGGCGGCGGCTTCGGCTTCTACGCCAGCGCCGGCGCCGCCAAGGCGGCAATAGCGCTGCGCGCCTCCGACGGGCCCAAATTACGCCATGCGCCTACTTCTTCGGCAGCTTGTCGGCGAGGATGTCGATCCTGTTAATCGCGGGCGGCTTGGCCAAAAGCTCGCCGGCCTTCGCCATCAGCGCCGCGGCGACCTTGCCGTTGAGATGTGCATTGCGGCCGTTCTCGTCATCGAAGGTGTCGAAAATCGCAAATGACGACGGTCCGTTCTGGATCGCGAACCAGCTGACAGTGCCTGGTTCGGCGTCGACCAGCGGCAGCGCCGACTTGAGAAACTCCGCGACTTCCTTCTCCTTGCCCGGTTTGGCTTCGAGAGGGACGTAAAGAGCCACTTTTGACATGTTTCGCTCCAAGTAAATCGTTGATTGCAGCCGCGGGAACCGCCTTCACATATATCGAGATCAGGCGTTTCGCCGGCCAATCAAGCTACGTTGCACAAGCTGCAAAGTTACATTGGCGACTTGATGGAGTTGACGCTCCGGTCAAAAAATAAAACGGAGGCCGGCAGCCTCCGTTTTGCTTCCCAATTTCGTACGAACCTTAGCCGAGCCGTCCGGCGGCATGCGCGAGCAGGGTGTAGACCAGACCCGTCTCGGAGGTGAGGTGACCGCGCAATGCCTGCGGTCCGCGGTCCTCGCGCGCGACTTCGTCGAGAAGGCGTTCGAACTCGGCGATGTAGCGGTCGACCGTCTGCTTGAAGTTGCGGTCGGCGCGATATTTGCGTGCGACCTCATCGAACGCCTTCTGGCCGGCCGGCGTATAGAGCCGCTTGGAGAACGACTTGTTCTCGCCGCGTTGATAGCGATCCCACATCTCGGCGGCAAGATTGCGGTCCATCAGGCGGCTGATGTCGAGTGACAGCGATTCCAGCGGGTTGCCGCCGCTGGTCGGCTGGGCCGAGCGCCCGCGCGGTGCCTCGCGATTGGCGGGACCTGTTGTGGCGCTGCCATCCGTGCGGCTCAACAGATCGGAAAGCCATCCGTCGCGTCCCTGATCGGCATTGGCGGGCGAAACCGGTGGGGCTTCGGTTCGTCGAGCGGCCTGCAGGCCGAGATCGGGCGGCGGCAGGCTCGATGCGCTGGCGCGCGTGGCGGGGGCGGCGGGGCGTGCCTCGCCGCGCCCAGTGGCGGCGGCCGCCATCACCGGCTCTTCCTCGCGCTGCAGGCTGGTACGGTTGGTCACCACGTCCAGGCCGCGGCCGTGATGGGCGACGATCCGATTCAATTCGGCAAGCGCCTCGATCTGGTCGACGATCACCTTGCGCATCTGCGCGGTGCTCTCGGCGGCCTCCTGCGGCATGTCCAGCACGCCACGGCGAAGATCGCCGCGCGTCGCCTCCAGCTCCTGGTGCATTTCGCTCGCCATCTGCTTCATGCTTGCGACCATGTCGGCGAATTTTTCCGCGGACTGCTTGAACATCGCGTCCGCTTCCTCGGTGCTCTGCTGATAGAGTTCGGCCATGGCATCCGTGGTCAGGCGGCGTTCCTCTTCGGCCGCCGCGCGGACCGCCTCGAAATGCCGGCTGATCGCGGCCGAGCCGGCGCCCGCGGTCTCCGCCACGATGCGGGCGATGTCGCGGGCGCGTTCTTCGGCCGCGGCAAGCGACTCGTCGAGCAAACCGGTGAAGCGCGACAACCGCTGATCGAGATCGGCGGTGCGCTGGTCGATCGTCGCGACGAGCGTCTCGAGCGTTGACTTGCGCTCGGTCAGCGAAGCGCTGGTATTGCGGTTACCTTGTTCGATTGCGGAAGCGGCCTCGACCAGCGCCTTGCCGTGAAGGTCGAACTGACCGGAAAGCGCGTTGAGGTCTGCCAGCGCCTTGGAGGTCTTCGTGTTGAAGACGCTCAGCTGGTTTTCCAGCGTTTGGGTCGCGACGCCGTTTCGCATGGTGACGTCGTTCATGGCGGAGACGAAGTCGGCGACGCGGGTGACGAGCGCGCGTTCAAGCGAATTGAGGTTGTCGTGCGCGCCGGTCAAAACTTCCTGCAGCAGGATGTTGCCTTCGCGGAGCCGTTCGAACAGGGCGACGGTATCGGTGCGCAGGATCTTGCTGGTTTCCTGCATCTCGGTCACCGCCGCGATCGAGACCTGGCGCGACTGATCGATCGCCGCACGCGAGGACTGCTCCAGCTCCTTCAGCGACTTGTTGACCGAGCTGGTGGCGAGTTCCCCGGCGGAGACGATGGAACGCGCCACTTCATTGCCGTTGCCCAGCATTCCTTGCGAGAAGGTCTGGCCGCGCGTCTCGATCGACCTCAATGCTTCCGACGTGACGCGGTCGATATCGGCCGCGAGCAGGTTTGCCTTGGTGCCGATGGCCTCGACGAGGGTGCCCCGCCTGCTGTCGATCATCTGCGACAGGCGTTCGGTCTGCTGCTGCACGTAGCTGACGATTTCGTCGGTCTTGCCGGTCATGGCGGTGCCGAAGCTGCCGCCGGCCGCCAACACCGCGCGTTCCACTTCCGCCGAGGTCGATTTGACCTTCGAGCTGATCTCGTTGGAGGCGGCCACCAGCGCCTGCTGCGCGCTCTGTGCGCTTGCCGCGATCCGGTCCGTGGTGTTGGTCGTAACCGCGCCGAGCGAGCGTTCGATATCTGTCGAGATCGCCCGGATCTGGCTGGCGGCATCGGCGGAGGTCGCTGTCAGCGAACCCTGCGCCTCGCGCGCACTGGTCAGGATGGAGGAGGCGGTGTCCGCGCCGGCCGCGGTCAATGTGCGCTCCACATCGGCCACCAGCGACTTGACATGGTTGGCGGCTTCCGAGGAGGCGGCGACAAGGGTGGTCTGGGCCTCGCGTGCGCCGGTGACGATCGCACTTGCTGACGCCGAGCCCGCGCTCGAGAGCGCTCGCTCGATATCGGTGGAGAGGGACTTGACCTGATTGGCGGCCTGGGAAGAGACCGACACCAGCGTTGCATGCGCATCGCGGGCGCTGGTCAGGATCGAGTTCGCGGTACTGCTGCCGACAGCGTTGAGCGCGCGCTCGACTTCGGCCGAGGTCTGCTTCAACTGACCGCCGACGTCGGAGGACACCGTCAGCAACGCCTGTTGCGCTGCGCGTGCACCGGTCTGGATCGTTTCGCTGGTATTGACCACGAGATTGGTAAGCGAGCGTTCTGCATCCTCGACATGCGATTTGATGCCGAGCGACAGTTCCTCGGCGCGCGCCATCAAACCTTCACTGGCCTGCCGTCCGCTGCTCTCGATGCGGCCGGCCACGGCTTCGATCCGCGAACCGAGCAGATCTTCGAACTGCGCGACGCGGCTGTCGATGTCGGAGGAAACCGCGCCGATCCGGGTCTCGATGCCCTGATGGATTTCCTGGAACCGCGCCGCGATGGTCTCGGTGAGCTGGGCGCTGCGGCCGTCGATGGTCTGTGTCGCGTTGGCGATGCGCCGATCGACGGCCTCGACCGCCTGCGCGGCGCCTTCGGTCAGCGACGTCGTGAGCATGGTTAGGCGGGAGTCGATCGAATGAATCGCTTGGGCGGCGCCATCGGTCAGCGAGGAGGCGAGTGAGCCGAGCCGGCCGTCGATGGTTTCGGTGACGGACTTCGCGCGCGTGTCGAAGGTCTGTTCGAGCGATTTCAGGCGGCCATCGATCGCTTCATCGAAGGATTTGATCGTGGTCTCCAACGAGGTATCAAGATGGGCGACGCGGCCTCCGAGCGTAGTCTCGAATTGCAGCAGGCGCTGATCGAGCGAAGCGGTGATGGTGCCGCCACTCGATGTCAGCCGCGTGTCGAAATTATCGACATAATTCTTGAGCGTGTCGGCGATGTCCTGGGTGCGCTGACCCATGCGCTCGACGATCTCGCCGCCGAAAGTCTTGACGGTACGATCGAACTCGGAGACGTGACGGGTGATCAGGGCGCCGAGGGTGCCGCTGTCGCGGGCGAATTTTTCCGCCAACTCTGCGCCCTGGTTCTTCATGAGCTCGTCGAATGTGCTCATCTGCAAGGAGAGCGTGTCGTGCGCGTTCTCGGTCTGGCTGACCACCTTGGCCACCAGCGAGTTCACCGTCACGTCGAGCGCCTCGCTGGCCTTGTCTCCGGAAGTGAGGATTTTCGACGCGAGGCGGTTGCTGGAGTCCTCGATTTTGCTCACCAGATCGCCGCTGCGCAGTTCGAGTTCAAGCAGCAGGGAATCGCTCGAATTTTTCAGTGAATCGTGAACTTGCTCGGTGCGTTCGGAAATGCCGTCCACGATGTTGGCGGAGCGCTGTTCGAATTCGGAGATGGTGCGGTCGACCCGCTCGTTCAGCATCTCATGCATGCGGTCGGCGAGTTCTGCGAATTCGTCGTGGACGTGGCCGGTCTTGAAATTGAGGCTGGCGGTCAGCCGCTCGCTGGCGTCGAGCACGGCGCGAGTCGTTTCGGCGCTGGCTTCCTCAAGCCGGTCGAGAAGGTCTCCGCCCCGTTCGCCAAGTGCCAGGATCATGTTGTCGCCGGCATTGCTCAGCGCGCTCGTGATGTGCGCGCCGCGCTCTTCCAGCGCGCCGGTGATGCTCTTGGCCACCTCGTCGACCCGCGAGGCGATCGCGTCCGATATCAGGGCGATGTCGTGGCGAAGATCGATCTGCACGCCGGAAATGGCGCTGCGCACCTGTTCGGCCTGGCCGACCAGATTGTCGCGCTGATGGGCGATATCCTGCAAAAGGGAACGGATGCGGACTTCGTTGTCGCTGTAGGCACGCTCCAGCGCTGAGACTTCGTTTGCCACCAGGGTTTCGAGTTCGCCGGCACGCGCAATGGCGCGTTCGACGCCATCGCCCATCGCCGCGACTTCGCGGCGGATTGCCTGGCCGACCGTCACCATCGAATCGGCCGCCGCGCGTTCCGGCTCCGAAAAGCGGATCGCAACCTGCGCCATCGATTGCGCGATCATCTGCAATTCCTGGCCGCGCCAGGAAAGATGCGCCATGAAATAGAACAGCAAAACCGGCGCGATGAAGATGGCGGCGAGCCCCGCCAGTGCCAGCATTCCGCCGCCCTGACCGATGACGGCCCTCAGCGAGGGAAGGAAACTGACAGTCAGAACGATGGCGCCGAGAATCCACACGCCGGCGAAAAGCGTTGCCACCGTATAGGCGTTGCGGGCGGGGCGGCCCTTCTGGATGGCCTGCAGAATCTGGCCGATCGTTTCGCGATCGTCATTGGCGGCGCGGCGCATCGGGCGCGGTTCTTCGATCGACTCGAACGTCGCTCGCTCGGCGCCCGGCCTTGTATCGAAAGAAGGTTCGTCAAAAGCGGGCGAAGCGGACGAACTCGCCGGCGCCGCATCGTTGCGCACCGCGCCTCTGTTGCTGTCGGTGGATTCACCAATGTTCAAGGCTTCCTGAATCGCAGAAAGCGCTACCTCGGTCGGGTCTTTGACCTTCTTGGGATTGTTCGCCATGTCAGCTTGAGCCCCCTCACTTTACTTTTCACGCATGCCGAAAAGGTCTTGCGTGAAAATCCCCCGCAAGCCCAGACAGACGTCATAACCCGTGCAGCGCCAAAGCGCGTCCATTCAGGTCGGCTTGTCCACTGGGTCCCGCGAATATCCTATTGGTTAGGACGCGTGAATGAAATGGTCACATTTAATACAATCTTAATCATCGTTAACAGGGTTCCACGGTAAGGTCTTACGAAGCAACGAAATTTTTGCCTGTGGATGGCTAATTGAGGCGACTTTTCACCCGAAAAAAGGCGAACTTGCGGCAGCAGCCACCGAACCGCCCGTTAACCCGTTCCGTGGTTGGTTTGCGAGAGCCTCGACCATCGCGTCGGATGGCCGAGGAAAATTGTGGATTGCCGTCTTGTCGCTTCACCTGGACCGGATTGACTGGATGCCTTCGCCACCGCTCGTTCCCGATGACGGTCCAATCGACATCGCGCATCTGGAGCGCATGACGCTCGGTAATCCCGACCTCGAGCGCGAAGTGCTGGCGATGTTTTCGGCACAGGCTCTCGGTCTCGCCGCAGCGCTTGGCAAATTGCCTTCGGATGCCGGAGCGCTGGTGCACACCCTGAAAGGGTCGGCGCGCGCCATCGGCGCGTTCGCGGTTGCCGATGCCGCCAGTCGTCTTGAGGTTCTGCTCCGCAAGGGAGCGGACCCGACGGAGGCCTTGCGTCAGCTCGACGAAGCCGTGAGGGAGGCGCGAACCGCGATCGAGGCGATCCTGCAGCGGTCCTGATCAGAGAAGTGCCCGCGGTAAGGGAAGCCGCCCGCTCAAGGTCGCACCCGTTCGTTCCCGCCGTTGCTCCTGATCCAACGTTCGCTCGGCGCCGAGCCGACAGTTCTACTCCTCTAGCGCGGAGCGGATTGACCCGTTATAGGACTGCCCGGACCCTATTCCGAGCTCCTCGACCCCAGCACGAGCGACCATGGCCAAGATCCACTATGTCGACCATACCGGCGAAACCCGCACCGTCGAAGTCGAGAACGGCGCCACCGTCATGGAAGGGGCGATCCGCAATGCGATCCCGGGCATCGAAGCCGAGTGTGGCGGCGCCTGCGCTTGCGCCACCTGCCATGTCTATGTCGACGAGGCCTGGCGCGAGAAGGTCGGTCCGCCTTCGCCGATGGAAGAGGACATGCTGGACTTCGGTTTCGACGTGCGGCCGAATTCGCGGCTGTCGTGTCAGATCAAGGTGAGCGACGAGCTGGATGGTCTTTTGGTCTCGACGCCCGAGCGTCAGGCCTAACGCGAATTCATTTTTTCGGGCTCCGACGATGTCGGCCGCGGGCGCGTTCGTTGCGGCCGAAGCGATCAAGCGCATCGCCAGTTTCATTTTCATACTGATAAATGGATGTACTCAGTTCGAGATCGGTATTTCCGTTCCGCGGCGAAGCCACGGCCGGAATTTGGCGATGATTTCCGGCGTAAGCGGCGTCGGCCTGCGCGAGATTTCGTCCAAAAGCACTGTCACCGTTTGAGCCGACGCCACGCAACGGCCTTCCGAGAACACCACCTGATCGAAGGTGACGGAGGTTCGGCCGAACTTCGAGACGCCAAGCCCCATCTCGATTGCGCCGGGCCAGCGAAGTTCGGCGCGAAAGTGGATATCGAGCCGCACCAGGATCCAGGCGAGGCCATCGGGTGTCAGACCATGGCTGCGATCCTTCATCAGCGTGACGCGGCCCGTCTCGAAATAGGTCGCATAAACCGCGTTATTGACGTGCTGATTGGGGTCGAGATCGGCAAAGCGCACATTGTCGGTGAGCCGGTAGGGAAAATCCTCCAGGCGGGGCGTTGCATCGAGATGGGCAGGGGCGTTCACGGCCAGGTTCTCCGAGATTTGCGCCCTTACAGCGCAGTTGTCGAATGCCCGCAAGGGTGGGCCTCGCGGTTATCGCAATAATATGGGCTTCCCTCCATGTTCCGTGTTGGTTAGACAGGCGCGAGCCAAAAGGGCTTACCGGCCCCGTCCAACCGAAAAGAAAACGACATGAGCGAAGCGATCAAAACCGACGTGTTGATCATCGGCGCGGGCCCGTGCGGGCTGTTCGCCGTCTTCGAATTGGGCCTGCTCGACATGAAGGCGCATCTGGTCGACATCCTCGACAAGATCGGTGGTCAATGCGCCGAGCTCTATCCGGAAAAGCCGATCTACGACATCCCGGGAATTCCATACGTCACCGGCCAGGGCCTCACCGACGCCCTGATGGAGCAGATCAAGCCGTTCAAGCCGGCTTTCCATCTCAACGAAATGGTGGAGAAGATCGAGAAGATCGGCGACCCCGCCTTTCGCGTCACCACCGATGCCGGCAAGGTTTTCGAGTGCAAGGTCGTTGTGATTTCGGCCGGCGGCGGTTCGTTCCAGCCCAAGCGTCCGCCGGTTCCGGGCATCGAGGCCTATGAAGGCACTTCGGTGTTTTACGCCGTACGCAAGATGGAGAAGTTCCGCGACAAGGACATCCTGATCATCGGCGGCGGCGATTCCGCGCTGGACTGGACGCTCAATCTGCATCCCATCGCCAAACGCGTCACGCTCCTGCACCGTCGCGACGACTTCCGCGCCGCGCCTCACAGCGTCGAGCAGATGCGTGCGCTGGTGGCCGCCGGCAAGCTGGATCTGAAGATCGGACAGGTCACGGCGCTCGAAGGCGAGGCTGGCCGGCTCGCGGGTGCGCAGGTGAAAGGCAACGACAACGCGGTCTTCAGGGTTGCCTGCGATACGATGCTGCCGTTCTTCGGGCTGACGATGAAGCTGGGGCCGGTTGCGAACTGGGGTATCGCGCTTGAGAACAATCTGATCCCGGTCGAGACCTCGGCCTTTGAAACCAGCGTGCCCGGGATCTTCGCAATCGGCGACATCAACACCTATCCGGGCAAGCTCAAGCTCATCCTGTGCGGTTTCCACGAAGGAGCGCTGATGGCGCAGAAGGCGCACCGTTACGTCTATCCGGACAAGCGTCTCGTTTTCCAGTACACGACGTCCTCCTCCAGTCTGCAGAAGAAGCTCGGCGTCAATTAGAAGGCGGCCTGGATAGCCCCCGGTGTCGCCACATGCTTGACTGTGGCGAGGCGAGAAGGTCTTGAAAAAAGCGCGCCTGGATGCGACGCCGCGGGCACTGGAACGCTCCCCGAAATGGCCGTAATCTGCCGACGGTTCGACACGCTGATCAGGTGATGTCAATGTGGAATCTCGTATCCGGTTTGCGGCCGAAACTTCTGCTTTCGACGGCTCTTGCGATGTTGTTCGCCGTTGCCGTTCCGGCGCGGGCGGCCGAGCCCACGGCTGCCGGACTTTGGCAGAAGATCGAGGACGGCAAGCCTGTGGTTTGGGTACTCTTCGTCGACCACCGTGACGGCTTCTTCGAGGGCGTGATCGCCAAGACTTTTCCGAGGCCCGGCGAAGTCGAACATGATGTCTGCTCAAAATGCACCGACGATCGCAAGAACGCGCCGGTGCTCGGAATCTCCTTCATCCGGAACATGAAACGCAATGGCCTCGAATATGAGGGCGGCAACATCCTCGATCCGCGCGACGGCGAAATCTGGCGAGCGAAGATGACCGTCAGTCCCGACGGCAAGGATCTCACGCTGCGAGGTTATGTGCTGACGCCGCTATTGGGCAAAGACGAAGTCTGGCATCGTCTGCCGGACAGCGAGTTCGCCTCGCTGGACCCGGCAATCATCGCCAAATACCTGCCGGGGCAAGCCCCAGCAGCGAAGCCGCCCGCCGGCCCGAGGAAGTCCACCGCGCCCGCCAAACAATGAGCTGACAGGCATCCTCTATCGGCGGGAGCGCATGCGCGAGCGGCGCTCGAATGGCAGGGTTTTGACTTCCGCAACCTCAGGCTCTTCGGCCGAAGCGTTGGCGATCGAACCCTCGTTCAGTTTGCGGCGCTTCTGCCAGGGCACCACCACGTTGAGCCAGATTTCGCGGCTGCCCATGATCGAGATCGCGATACCGAAGGGGATCATGAAGTAAAGGATGCGAAACACCACCAGCGTTGCCAGCAACTGTTCCCTGCCGAATTGAGGAAGGGCGACCAGCATCGCGGCATCGAACACGCCAATCGAGCCTGGTGCGTGACTGGCAAATCCGAGCAAAGTCGCCAGGATGAACACCACGGCCAGCGACATGAAATCGATGCCGGGATCGGCCGGCATCAGCAAGTACATGGCCATCGCGCAAAAGCCCAGATCGAGCACGCCGATCAGGATCTGCACGAGCGTCAGCGGTGCCGAAGGCAGTTTCACTTTCCAGCCGTTTTGCCCAAGCTCGCGTCGCTCTTCGCCAAGGCTGAGCCAGACAAAATAGGCAAGGATGGCACCCAGCACCCCGAACGCGACCAGCCGGTTGATCGCGGCCGGGAGTTGGTCCATCGCCGATGCCGCCCCGGGATGCCAGGCCATGCCGATGCCGAGCACGAAGGTGTTGCCGAGCCAGAACGTCAGGCCGGAGAGAAAGCAGATCTTGGCGACATCGACGGCGCTCAGGCCGTACTCCGAATAGATCCGGAAACGGATTGCCCCGCCGGTGAAGACGGTGGCGCCGATATTGTGACCAATCGTATAGCTCGTGAAGCTGGACAGTGCGGCGATGCGGTAAGGTACGTGTTTCCTGCCGATCGTCCGCAGCGCGAAGAAATCGTAGAAGGTCAGTGTGCAGAACGCGCCGACCACGCACAGCGCGGCGAGCGCGATCCGATGCGGCGCTATCTCGGTCAGCGCCACCAGCATGACACCGGTATCGACTCCCTTCAGGGTACGCACCAGCGTCGTGATTGCAAAGGCAATGATGATCAGGCTTGCGGCGATTCCGAGCTGTTTCCAGCCGATCCGATGCTTCAAGCCACGCCCCAGCGTGGCCAACAGTCGATACATTCTTCCTCCCGGCAGGGCGGCATCAGAGTTGCAAGCCGCTCTTGGCGATCGTCGCAACCAGCGCTGATCGACCTGATACGAAGACCCATAAGGCAAAAACGTTCCGTTGTGCAATCCTTGACAAGCAAGGCGTCAACCCCGAGACGGCGCCGGCGTCACAGTTCGTACATATTTCGAGGCGCGGCGTTCGGGTCCCGAATCACGGTTTCGGTGTGCGAGCCTCGCTTGTTCCTTTGTTCGACGGGTTCCTTTTTGCGGATGGCATCTCGCGCCGGAACTCGGAACAACCGTCGAGCCCGCCGGTTAGCGATGGTATCCGCCATCGAACATATTGGCGCGCTCGAAGCGAACGAGAAGCGCGGTTGTGTTCCGCAAAGCAAAGGGATCGCGTCATGGGACTCTTCACCAGGGACATCAAAAACCTGAACGACCTGTTCGTGCACCAGCTGCAGGACATCTACTATGCCGAGAAGCAGCTCGAGAAAGCGCTGCAAAAGATGTCGGGCAAGGCGATAGATAAGCAGCTCAAGCAGGGCTTTCTTGCTCATCTCGACGAGACCAAAACTCACGTGAAGCGCCTCGAAGAGGTATTCAGGGTGCATGGTGCGGAAGTGAAGGCGGTTGACTGCCCGGCCATCGACGGCATCATCGAAGAGGCTGACGATGTCGTGGGAGAGGTCGCGGACGACGCCGTGCTGGATGCAGCATTGATCAATGCCGCGCAGGCCGCCGAGCACTACGAGATGGCGCGCTACGGCAGTCTGATCGCCTGGGCGAAACAGCTCGGACGCAACGATTGCGCCAGCATTCTGCAGAAGACGCTCGATGAGGAAAAGGCAACCGACAAGAAGCTGACCTCGCTTGCGGAGAGCAAGGTCAATCTGCGCGCTGCGAGCTGACCGGCAGCTTGGGACAAAACGTCGCGCTGGACCCTGCGCGGCGTTTTGTGGCTTCGGAATTTTGTCGGGTTCCGAAGGAGTGCCCTGGCAGCGGTGAAATAATACTGAATAGGCGAATTTAATCTGCAAATTCCCGCAAGATTCGGTTCTGCCATCGGCCGGAGATCGTGTACAAAACCCCTTTATCGCGGGGTTTTGGGGATTTGACGCAACAATTTGACAACGTTGACACAGCTGCGCTTGCACCGCGCGCCCAATCGCTGCCGCTTCCGCTTGGCGCGAGTGAGCGACGGATCAACTGGCGGTACGTGGCCGCAGTCGGGACCTATCACCTGCTGGCGTTGCTGGCGTTCATTCCCTGGTTCTACAGCGCGACCGGCGTGGCGCTCGCGGTGGTGGGGATCTATGTCTACGGCGCGTGCGGCATGAATCTCTGCTATCATCGCCTGCTCACCCACCGCAGCTTCTCTTGCCCGCTCTGGCTGGAGCATGCCTTCGCGATTCTGGCGGTGTGGTGCGTTGAGGATACGCCCGGCCGATGGGTGGCCACGCATCGCCTGCATCATCATCGTTCGGATGAACGGCCGGACCCGCACAGCCCGCTGGTCAACCTGTTCTGGTCCCATATGGGATGGCTGTTTATCGACAACACCGATCTTGGTCGCAACGTCGCCTACGACCGCTACGCGCGCGACATCATTCGCGACAGGTTTTACCGCTGGATCGAACGCTATGTGGTGTGGGTCACCCTTGCGCAGTCGGTAATTTACTACGCGGCGGGTTTTCTGATCGGGCTCGCGCTCGGCGGAACCGTCATGGAGTCCGTTCAGTTCGGCGCCAGCGTATGGCTCTGGGGTGTCGTCGTCAGAACGGTTTTTGTCTGGCACATCACCTGGAGCGTAAATTCGCTGGCTCATGCGTCCGGTTACCAGAACTACGACACCGGCGATTACAGCCGCAACAATGTCTTTGTCGCCATCATCACCAGTGGCGAGGGCTGGCACAACAATCATCATGCCGAGCCCGGCGCGGCCTGCAATCAGCGGCTCTGGTGGGAGATCGATCTCTGCTACCTGTTGCTGCGTCTCCTGGTTGTCTTTGGGCTCGCCTGGGATGTGAAGATGCCGCAGAAGTCGGTGAAGCGGCCGAATTGAGCCGACCCGTCCAACATACTTCGATATTGGGCGAAGTTTAGCGTAGAAACGATTGGATAGAATGCCGCGTTGGTCCCCGAACGGAGGCGATCGATGCGCGCAACTTCCCTCGAGTTCCAATCGGTAACGGCGCCGAAAAGTCGGGCCGGCGGCGGAAACCGCGCCGAGAGTTTGCGGAACTCCTGGACGCTGGTAGCCATGAGCCTTGGCTATGGCGTGGTTCAGCTCGATGTAACCATCGTCAACACCGCGCTCGGCAGCATCGGCACGTCGCTGGGCGGCGGTGTCGCCGAACTGCAATGGGTTGTCAGCGCCTATACCATCGCCTTCGCAGCTTTCATTTTGACGGCGGGGGCGCTCGGCGATCGCATCGGCGCCCGGCGCATGTTCATGGCGGGGTTCGCCATTTTCACCGCGGCCTCGCTGGCGTGCGCGCTTGCACCCAATGCCCTGCTGCTGATTGCGGCAAGAGCCGTTCAGGGACTGGGCGCGGCCATTCTGGTTCCCAATTCGCTGGCGCTGCTCAACCACGCCTACACGGACGAGAAACAGCGCGGGCGGGCGGTCGGTATCTGGGCAGCCGGAGCCAGCCTTGCGCTCACGGCAGGCCCGCTTGTTGGCGGAGGATTGATCGCGCTGGTCGGCTGGAGATCGATCTTTCTCGTCAATCTGCCGATCGGACTGGCAGGGCTGTGCCTGAGCTGGCTTTATGTGACCGAGACCACCCAACGCCGCCAGCGCGAGATCGACCTGCCGGGCCAGGCAGCGGCAATCGCCGCGCTCGGTTGTTTGGCCGGCGCCATCATCGAAGGAGGCGCACTCGGCTGGAGCAACGCGTTCGTGATCGCTGGCTTTGTGGCCTCGATGATGTTGACGGTGCTTTTGGTCCTGTGGGAGCTGCGCGCCCCGCAGCCGATGCTGCCGCTCTCATTGTTCACGCACCGTCTTTTCGCATTGACATCGCTGATCGGTCTTCTCGTCAACATCGCCTTCTACGGGCTGATCTTCGTCTTCAGCCTGTATTTTCAGCGCGTCAACGGGTTGTCCCCATTCCAGACTGGTCTTGCCTTCGTTCCGATGATGGGCGCGGTGCTGCCGGCAAATCTCGTCGCCTCCCGCCTTGCCGAGCGCATCGGCGCGCCGGCAGCCATCGCCATCGGAGCCGCACTATCGGCGTCCGGCTGTCTCATGCTGCTCGGAATTGAGCCCGGCACCCTCTATTGGAAAACGATGCCACAGCTTGTGATCGTGGGTGCCGGCCTCGGCCTTCTGGTGCCGCCGCTCACTTCGGCGCTTCTGGGAAGTGTCGAGAAGACGCGCTCCGGTGTTGCGGCCGGTGTGCTCAACGCTACCCGGCAAACCGGCAGTGTGCTGGGGGTCGCGTTTTTTGGCTCGCTGGTGGGACAGGCAGAGGCCTTCGTCACCGGCGCCCATGAGGCGCTGATCATTTCCACCGGGCTCTTGCTCGCGGCGGCGATGCTGATTTGGTTCGGGACCAGGAGGACCTACTGAGTTCACGCCCGTCGCAGCGCAAAATGGGCGCCGCAGAACGCCATCACGGCGCCGAGGCCAAGCGCTGCGAACCCGGCTATGACGCCTGCCACGGTCGGAAGCGGGCTCGGCGCCGATGCAGCCTGACCGGCCGCTGCCAGCACAAGCACGCCGACCGCGATCAGGAATTGCCGCATCCGCAGCGGAATTTGCCCCGACACCGCGCTGTCCATCAGCGTCGCGGTGAAATAGCCGCCGCAAAAGCCCACGGTTGCGATCAGCCACCAGGCGAGCGCCGCGCCAGCCGGCATGAATTCGCGGGCATCCGATCGCCACAGGCCGCCAAGATCCAGACCGAATCTTGCGCCGAGCATGTGCACGGCGAGCGCCAGCAGCACTCCTGAAATGGCGGCTCCCGCGAGAATCAGACGGCGGGGAAAATAGGTCGTCTCAACCATGCACCGCTTGTAAGATAAACCCGGCCATGTGCGCAAGCGAACGTGCCCATTTCGTTTGGGGAGGGATCAGCTCATGATCTTCGGCCTTCTCGCGTTGATCGCGGCGGCGATATTTGGCGGCGTCGCGCTTTATGTGAATATCGTGGAGCAACCGGCTCGGCTGTCGCTGGACGATCGCTCCCTGCTTGCCGAATGGAAGCCGTCTTACAAGCGCGGCGCCGCGATGCAGGCGCCACTCGCGCTGGTTGGCTTTCTGCTTGGAATGCTGGCGTGGGGGCAGACCTCGCATGCCGGCTTTTTGATCGGCGCGCTCTTGATCATCGCGCCGTGGCCATGGACGTTGATCGTCATCAAGCCTACCAACGATGCGCTGTTGGCTACCGATCTCGACAAGGCCGGTCCGCAAACACGTTCGCTCATCCTGAAATGGGGCGCAGTTCACGGCGTGCGAACGGTTTTGGGGGCGCTCGCAACCGCGGCCTTCCTGTGGGCGTGCCTGCCGCGCTAGTGCCGCCTATTTGAAGCTTCAGCGAGGTTCCCTCCGATGCCGCCCGATTTGTCGAATGAGGCTCCCGGTGGTGCCCGCTATGCCTACAAGGCATCGCTGTTCGGTGCGGCGTATCAATTTGAACTGACGCAGCAGGGCTTGTCGTGGCGGATTGCCGGCCGTTCCGGGCTGTGGCGTTACGCCGATATCGCCAGCATCAGCTTGTCATATCGTCCGGTGTCGATGCAGTCGCACCGGTTTCGCGCCGATATCGGAAACATCGACGGCGCGCGCCTTTCCATGCTTTCGACGAGCTGGCAGACCGCGGCCTTGATGACGCCGCAGGATCGTGATTACCGCAACTTCATCACGGAGTTGCATGCGCATTTGGCGAAAGCCGGAAGCGCTGCGCGGCTCACCGGTGGCCTTGGTTCCAAGGTTTACGGAGCCGCAATTCTCTGCGTGACGCTGGTCGCATTCGCGATGACGGGGCTTCTGCTGCGTGCGGTGGCGACGGGCGAATGGGCCGGCGCGCTGTTTCTGGTCGGCTTTGCGGCCCTGTTTGCCTGGCAGGTGGGCGGCTTCATCACGCGCAACCGGCCGCTGACCTACAGCTTCGGACATATCCCCGAAGCGCTCTTGCCGTAATCGAACGCAATGAATTTTTACTTCGCACGGAAGCGACTGCGATGCATCGTGCGGCTTCCTTTCCCGGGGCGAGGTTGATCGCGGTCGACGGCTTTGCGACGCCTCGCGCGCGCTGGCATACCGGACAAGATCGAGCCCTACAAGGCGAAGGACTTTATTGCGGAGTGGCCTGTTGCCAACTATGCCCGCACCACCAGGACGGAGCATTTGGCGTAGCGCACGACATGGCCGGCGTTCGAGCCGAGGAAGTAGGTTCGCATCGCAGGCCGGTGCGAGGTCATCACGATCAGGTCGGCCTTGATCGAAGCGGCCTCTTCGAGGATCTCGTGGTAAATGCCGCCTTGCCGCACGGAGGTGGAAATGCGCTGGGGATCGATGCCCGATTCGCGCGCGACGATGGCAAGCGCCTCTTCGGAGGTCTGGCGCTGCTGGGTATCGAAATCGGCCGGCACATATTCGGCGAGCATCACCGGCGTCATGGGCAGCACGTTGAGAAGGCGCACCATGCCGTTCCACGTCTGGGACAGCGTCGCGGCGGTAGCGATCGCGGGTTTCGCCAGATTGGTATCGGCGAGATCAAGCGGCACGAGGATGGAGTTGAACATCTGCGGCTCCAGTGCTCCCGGCAGCCTATCATATCGGTTTGCCTGCCGTCAGAGGTCGGTCGGGCCAGCGCTCCAACTCCGACATTCGCTTTCCGTTGCAGCGAACCGCTTACGCGAAGTCCAGATCCGATCCACTAGCTCTGTCTGAGCAATTTGGGGCTGACGAAAGCGGCCAGCCGGCCGCGACGGAATGCCACGTCGGCCCAGTCGTCAAGATCGAAGTCGAAAATGGCCAATCCCGAGGTCGGCAGATTGTCGGTCAGCGCCTTGCGCCCGGCGCGATCGCCGCCGCCGGCCAGCGCCAGCGCCAGTTCATGCATTCCCGGATTGTGCCCGACCAGCATCAGCCGTTTCGGATCGGCCGACGATGCGTCGCGAATGGTCTCGAGAAGCTGGGAGACGTCGGCGCCGTAGAGTTCCGGCACCAGCTCGAC
>Ga0306925_10000433_pt1 | contig 30103 bp, 26 predicted proteins | sample flu12Cox44000176_FD_203755 | JGI IMG/M metagenome (GOLD analysis project Ga0306925, IMG submission 203755) | Lab enrichment of tropical soil microbial communities from Luquillo Experimental Forest, Puerto Rico - flux8day.12C.oxic.44.000.176 (v2)... | ecosystem: Environmental > Terrestrial >... | reverse complement strand
TCGGTCGTGGTCCGCATTAATGACAGAGGGCCGTACGTTCCCGGCCGCGTCGTCGACCTGTCGGAGTCAGCGGCGGAAAGTCTGGGAATGGTCGAGCGCGGCATCGTCAAGGTGAAGCTTGACGTAGTGCAGAAGGCAGGCGGCTCGACCCCGCCGGCGAAACAATTCTGATCGATTGATTGAAGCTGAAGGGAGCAGTTTCCGATACTTCCACCGCGCAACGGCGCGCTAATCTATGGTTCAAACGAGGGTGTCGGTGCGCTTTGACAGTTTTCTCGGTTTGCTAGGTGTCGCCTGGTTGATATCCGCTTGCGCGGAAAACCCCTCTCATCTGAATACGACTTAGCTTGATCGCTATGCCGACCCCAATCCGACACTGACATCAATCCTCGAATGTCACGGCTTTAGTTGCAGTGAGACATCGCGTGCCTCTTTGAACCGATTTGGTGCTCACCATTTTCGCCTCGATACGTCGCGCCTCATCCTTTTAGACAGCAACTTGGCCGCCGAGCGCCGGCCGGGCTCATCCTCGAAATAGACATAGGCCAGTTTTTGCCCGGCGCTGTCGATCACGACCTCCTCATACATAAACACTTTTCATCTGCGCCTCAGGATAACGCAGCCCGGCAACCGCACCGACCGGGACCGCCTTTTCGATTTCGGCAAGATCCGCGGCGCTCAATTTGACCGACAGCGCACCGATATTTTCTATGAGCCGTGCTTTATGCTTGGTGCCGGGGATCGGCACGATGTCGTCGCCTTGAGCGAGAAGCCATGCCAGCGCGAGCTGACCCGGCGTGCAGTCCTTCTTGGCCGCGATCGCCTTGAAGCGATCCACCAGCGTGATGTTGTTGGAAATGTTCTCGGCGGCAAAGCGTGGATGGCGGCGCCGCGCATCGCTCTCCGCCATGTTGTTCGGGTCCTCGATCACGCCGGTCAACAGCCCGCGGCCGAGCGGCGAATAAGCGACAAAGCTGATGTTGAGCTCGCGTGTGGTGCGTAAGCTCTCCTCGGCTTCGGCCCGGTATAACAGCGAGAACTCGTTCTGCACCGCGGCGATCGGATGCACGGCCTGGGCGCGGCGAACGGTCTTCGGGCTGGCTTCGCTCAAACCCAGCGCGTGCACTTTGCCCTGCTGAACGAGGCGCGCCATGGCGCCGACGGTATCCTCGATCGGCACCGCGGGATCGATGCGGTGCTGGTAATAAAGATCGATGACCTCGACGCCCAGGCGCTTGAGGCTCGCCTCGCACGAGGCGATGACGAATTCCGGCCGGCCGTCGGCGAACTTGCCGCCACGGCCGCCGACATTGCCGAATTTGGTCGCCAGCACCACGCCGCTGCGCCGCCCTTTGATCGCCTTGCCGACCAGCTCTTCATTGTGGCCAGAGCCGTAGGCGTCGGAGGTATCGAGGAGCGTGACGCCGCGATCGAGCGCCTCGTGAATAAGCGCAATGCCTTCATCGTCGCCGCTCGAGCCGTAGATGCCGGAAAGCGACATGCAGCCGAGTCCGATTGCCGACACGGTGATGCCGGAGGAGCCGAGCACGCGCGTAGGAAGTTTTTCAACTTTGCTCATGTTTTGTCATCTCACTGAATTTCTGACGCCCCCCGCCCTCGCGTCTTATCACATCGCAACCGAAAAATTCGGCCCCGGCCAGCGGGGTGCGACCAGCGCTCACGAACACCGCCTACGCTCGGCGAGCTACAGCGATCGACGATGGCTGTGGTCCGAACGCTGCCAGCACCATGCGCCACTCGCTTGTGCCGTCGCCGTCATCTTGTGGGGCCGAATGCCTCAAGCAACAAACTGCGTGCCGGCGCACGCTGCACGAGCTGCGGCGGGAAAGGCGCGACCAGCGGCCAGGCTGGGCCGGCAATCATATCGGTTTCTATCCGTACCCGACCGGCAAACACTGACGTGTTCACCCGCGAGTGAGTGCGTTAGCGCCACTCGAACCCGTAGCTGCGGCCCCAATAGCCTCGATTCCAATATCCTGGTGCTGTGTAGTTATACCCATATCCAGGCGCGTAATCATATATCGGCCCCCGTATCGGCTGCGGCGGAACCGGATGCGGAGCGTAATAGCCGGCCGTAACGGGCGGTGCTGTGTAAACTTGGGGTGCCGGATCGACGGGCGGCGCTGCGTAGATCGGCGCTGCGTAGACAGTCGGTGGTGTGTAAACCGGGGCGGCATAGATGGGTGGTGCGGCGTACAGCGGTGCAGGCGCCTCATAAGCTGGGGCAGCGTAGCCGTAGCCAGGCGCCACCAAATCAGCGGCCAATGCGCCAGCCGCTGAAAACACTAAAGCGGCTGCTCCGAGAACAAGAGCCTTACTCATAACTATTCTCCCTCGTCGTGCTGTGCGGACGCTTCGCGTCTAAACATGTAACGAGGATAAGGGGCGTTAGTTCGGAGCCGCTAAACCATCGTCTAGCCAACAACCCGCACATAGTTAACGAAGTCGAGCAACCCCGTGCGAAGCCTACTTGGCGGCCTGCCTGTTCCCCTTGACAGATCAGTGCGGCAATCGAGCATGGAGACTATGGGTTTCGCATCTCGGTCGCGTTCGGCTCGCCAAGCTCACGCCGGAACGGATCGAGGCCTATCGCGATCAATATCTGCTCGGCAAAGACGACAGCGGCCGCGGCCTGATCTCCCGCGCGCTAGCGCGCAAGGTCTTGGTGTCGCTAAAGTCGATGCTGCGCAGTGCCAAGTGCGGACATCTCGCCGGCGACATTCGCATTGCTGTTGATGGGCGGGCCAAACGTCGGCTCGAGATCGGCCGCGATGTGCCGGGAAATGCCGAAATCAAGCGGCTTTTCGACGCCACCGCCGGCCAGCCGAAGATGCGGGCGCTGCTGCTGATCGCAGCGTTTACCGGATTACGGGCCAGCGAATTACGCGGATTCCGCTGGTACGACGTCGATCTCAAGAACCGCGAATTGCACGTGCGGCAGCGGGCGGATTGTTATGGCGCCATCGGCAGTCCGAAGTCGAAGACCAGCCGGCGCACCATCCCGCTCGATTCCGACGAGCTGATTACGGCCTTGAAGGAATGGAAGCTCGCCTGTCCGAAGAGCGAACTTGACCTGGTGTTCCCGACAAAGAGCGGCGCGATCGACCATCACGCCAACCTAGTGCGCAGTTTCCACTCGATCGTGCGCACTGCCGGCGTGGTGCCCAGAACCGCGGTGGAACGCCGATAGATGTGCGCCTCCTGTATCGGGGGCGCGGCCGGGGCCCGATGGTCCCGGCAGAATACTCCATTGCGTCTGTCGGCGTTCTGCCTGAGCCGAGCGGTAAAGCCCCTCATCCCAACCTTCTCCCCGCAAGCGGAGAGAAGGAGTTCGCAGGCCCGTCGCGAACATGCCTTGTCATTACGAGCGTCCACGAAGCAATCCAGCGCTCCTCGTAATGATTGTCATCTGCCCCTATGCTCGCGGCAAAGTCCGGGAGGAGCAAATGGCGGAGCCGCAATTAAAGCCGCACGAAGCAAAGATCCGCGTCCATGACAGCGTCGAGATCGCACTCGCGCTCTATATGCCGCATGACGGCGGGCCGTTTCCGGTGGTGCTTGCGGCTTCGCCATACCGCTACGACAACAACACTTTGCCGGCGAGCCCGCAATTTCTCTGGCGCGAAACCGGGCCGATCGGGCTCTATGTTGAGCGTGGCTATGTCTACGCGCAGATGGACTTGCGCGGCTGCGGCAAATCCGGCGGCGAATTTCGCTTTCTCGACCGCAACGAGCAAAAAGATCTTTACGACGTCGTCGAATGGCTCGGCCGGCAATCCTGGTCGAACGGCAAGGTCGGCGGCATGGGCCAATCCTATTTCTGCATGCTGCAATGGTGGATGGCGATCCAAAAACCGCCGTCGCTGGCCTGCATCGCCGCTTTCGATGGGCTGAACGATCCTTATCGCGCCTCGGTCTATCAGGGCGGCATCCTCGGCGATTTTTTTGGCAGTTATTGGTGGAATCAGAACCGCATCATCAATCGTCATCCGGCCAACGGCGAACATCCGCGCGAGCAGAGCTGCGACCTGAACCTGCTATTCCAGCAGCATCCGACTTACGACGCATTCTGGCGCGAGCGCTGCGCTGCCGAGCACCTGCACGAGATCGAAGTGCCGCTCTATTCGATCGGCGTCTGGGGCAAGATCGATCTGCACACCCGCGGCAATATCGAGGGCTTCCGCCGCGCCAAGGGAGAAAAAAAGCTCAAGATGATCGGGCCGGTGAATGCGTTCGTGGCCAACCGTGAATTCAACAGCCGCGAATTGCACGAAAAGCTCTTGCTGCCGTTCTACGATCATTACCTCAAAGGACTGCCGACCGATTACGCCGATCGGCCGGCGGTCGAATATTTCGTGCGCGGCGCCGACGCCGTGCGTACCGCACCGAACTGGCCGCCCGAGGGCGCGCGCTATCTCACCTGGCATTTGAGCGGCGCCAAATCCGGCAGCGTAACTTCGCTGAACGACGGCTCGCTTGGGCGCGAACCGGCAGCCGGCGAAGCGCAGACGTCTTACGCCTATCCGAATCCCGGCTGGATGATGGGTGTGGTCGGGTTCGGGCCGAACAATGCGCCCGATCCGGCGCGGCGCGTGCTCACTTTCACCACCGCGCCGTTGCCGGACGATCTTGAAATCGCCGGACCCATCAAGTTGACACTGTTTGCGTCATCGACCCGCGACGACATGGATTTTTTCGTCAAGCTCTCGGAGCAGATGCCGCAATCGCCCGAAGATCGCGGCAAGGGGCTCAATCCGGCCTCGTACTGGATCACCAAGGGCTGGTTGCGCGCGTCGCATCGTGCGCTCGATCCGGACAAATCGACCGAGATGGAGCCCTATCACAGCCATGTGCAGGCCCAGCCGATCGAGCCACGCAAGGTGTATCGCTTCGACATTTCGATCGAGCCGATGGCGCATCGCTTCAAGAAGGGCAATCGGGTGCGGCTGGAAATCGTCAACGGCGACTCGGTCGTCACCGACGTGCTGTGGACCCATTATTATGTGCCGAGCAAGATCGGCACCGACACCATCCATCATTCGGCGGAACATCCCTCGGCGCTCACGCTTCCCGTGATGGAGGGTGGGTGAGGCAATTCGGTGATTTCACCCGTCATGCCCGCCCTTGTCGCGGGCATCCACGTCTTAAATGCGCGACTAGAAGACGTGGATGGCGGGAACAAGTCCGGCCATGACGAGGTCAGGGAGAACCTTTTCCCGGCGGAATGCGACCCCATATAGGGCGGCGAGGGGGCGTCACTGGAGAGATCATGTCGACGCCATTAACAGTCTCGATCCCGCACCGGCTTGGCAAGGAAGAAGCGGTGCATCGCCTCAAGTCCGGTATCGGCGGCGCGCGTACGAATTACGGGCACCTGTTCGCGATTGATGAGGAGACTTGGACCGGCAACCACTTGCAATTTCGCGTTCGCGCGCTTGGTCAGGAGGCGAGCGGCACGATCGACGTCGCCGAAGAATATGTCACGCTGCAAGTCTATCTGCCGTGGCTGTTGGCGAAGATCGCCGCGGCGATCCAGCCGCTGGTGCGCAAGGAAGGCACGCTGTTGCTGGAGAAGAAGTGAATTGTAGTGCCGATCTGGGCGATGCGGTTTCCGCTCATTCCCGCGCAAGCGGGAATCCAGCTTCTTGATCTGGGTCCCCGCTTTCGCGGGGACGAGCGGATCAGCGACTGTGACCTTCACAGCTTTTCGGTGAGAAAGCGCATCAGCCGTGGCGCCAGGAATCCGGACAGGCTGCCGGTCTCCTCGATCGGATCGTTCATCCAGTAATGCGGCGCGCCGGGCACGATGCAGGGCCGCAGGAAAAAGCCGGCCTGTTTGAGCGCAAGCTGGAACGGCTCGGTCTGCGTCTTGGGATCGACGAGATCATCCTGCGTGCCGGTGGCGAGCAGCACGCCGATACCGTTGTTCGCGTAGGTTGCGTAGCTGATCGGCGACGCGTCGAAATAAAGCTGCCGATTGGCCATCGGCGGCGCGCCGACGAATTTCTCGACCTTGTTGTCGCTGTTGCGCCCGTCCTGCACCTGAAGGGAGGTCCACATCGCAGTGAGATCGTAGACGCCATAGACGCCAACCAGCGCTTTGACACCGGTGTCGACGCCTGCAAATGGATCGCGCGGATATGCGCCGGTAAATTTCTTGCCGCTGAGCGCCGCGACCGCCGCAAGGTGCGCGCCCGCCGAGGCGCCGAGCAAACCGATGCGCGCCGGGTCGATGCCAAAAGCACTGGCCTTGCCGCGGACGAATTGCACGCCGGCGAGCACATCGTGCACCGCTTCGGGAAATGTCTTGGATTTCGTGGCGAGCCGGTAGGAGATGGCGAAGAGCGCAATGCCGCGTCCGGCGAGATAGGGTCCCCAATACTGAAAGGCACCGCGCACGCCGCCAACCCAGCCGCCGCCATGCACGGCGACTAAAGCCGGCGCCGTTTTGGCGTCCTTATAGAGAGCCTCCTTCGGCAGATAAAGATCTCCGAGAAGCTCGACGCCATCGTGATTGGCATAGGCGACAGCCTTGTGGACCGTAACTCCGTCCGTCATTTCTACGCCTCCTGTATTGTGCCGCACGCAATGGCAAAACGTATTCGCCGTGGTAGAACAACGCGTAAAGATTGAAAAGCTTTGGAGAGGGAATGCTGCAAACGGCGCCAGCGGAGTCTGACCCGCTTACTGTCGAGGGTGCGCGTATCGATGTGATCGAACGCGGCGCCGGACAGCCGTTGGTTTTTCTGCACGCCGAAAACGGCATCGAGCCGGCCCGCGCCACGATTGAAGAGCTCGCCAAGTCCGCGCGCGTCATTGCGCCGACGCATCCGGGTTTCGGCTGTTCCGAACTGCCTCACGGCATCCGTACGGTCGATGACCTGTCGTACTTTTATCTCGACCTTCTCGATCAGCTCGGGCTGAACGGCGTTACCCTCGTCGGCGTCGCCTTGGGCGCGTGGATCGCTGCCGAGATTGCGGTGAAATCGACGGAGCGGTTGTCGCGCCTGGTCATGGCGAACGCCGTCGGCATCAAGGTCGGCGACCGCGAGACGCGCGACATTGCCGATATATTCGCTCTAACCGAGCCGGAATACCTGGCAATGACTTACTGCGATCCGGATATCGGGCTGCGCGACTACAAGACGCTACCGCAAGCCGAGGTGCTCGCCGCCGCCCGCGCCCGCGAAGCCACCGCGCGTTTTGCCTGGAGTCCTTATTTTCACAATCCTCGGCTTAAAAGCCGGCTACATCGTATCCGTCTTCCGGTGCTGTTCTTGTGGGGAGCGCAGGACCGCATGGTCGATGAAGCCTACGGCCGCGCTTATTGTGCGATGGTGCCGGACGCGCGCTTCGAGCTCGTCGAACGAGCCGGCCATTTTCCGCATCAGGAACAGCCGATAGCCTTTGCCAAACGGGTGCTGGCTTTCATGGATGAGAAGCAATGAAGCCGATCGTCACTGCGGGTCCCAGTGAAACGATGAGCCCGGAATGACGGCAGCGCAGGAACGCATCATGCGAGTCTATCAATTCAGTGAACAACCCTATTACCCGACCTGGAACGATCATTCAGGATCGCTGCGTGTGATCCTGCCCAATCGCAAATGCGATCCGCGCGTCGCGTCGGATCTGTTCCACCGCTACTACGACGAATACCAGGCCTGCGACGATATCGGCCTCGATATCATGCTCAACGAGCATCATCAGAGCGCGACCTGCATGTCGTCGGCGGTGGTGATCGGTTTGGCGGTGCTGGCGCGCGCCACCAAGAAGGCGCGGCTCCTGGTGCTCGGTTATCCGATCGGCCACCGGCCCGATCCGCTGCGCGTTGCCGAGGAGCTGGCCACGATCGATGTTCTCTCGCGCGGCCGGCTCGATATGGGCTTCATCAAGGGTATTCCCTATGAGATTGCCGCGTCCAACCGTAATCCGGTCGAACTGATGGAGCGGTTTTGGGAGGCGCACGATTTCATTCTCAAGGCGATGACCACGCATGATGGGACCTTCAACTGGGAAGGCGAATATTTCCACTACCGCCAGGTAAACATCTGGCCGCGCCCATTGCAGGAGCCGCATCCGCCGGTGTGGTCGACCACCGGCAGCACGACGCAGGCGCGCGTGCTGGGCGAACGCGGCTACGTCATGGCGACGCTCGGCACCGGCTACGGCACGCGTAGGATCTATGACGCCTACCGCAAGAGCTATGTAACGAAGTTCGGCAAAGCGCCGGGCGCCGACCGCTTTGCCTATCTGGGCCTGGTCGCGGTCGCCAAGGACCGCGAAGAAGCGCGCCGGCGCGGCCACCTGATCGCCGGCTATCTGCGCACCAGTTCCATCGTGCATCTGCCGTTCCGCAATCCGCCGGGCTATCTCCCAGCTGAGGACAATGCGCGGATGATGCGCGGCGAGACGCCGCCGCGCAGCTTCACCAAGGATGGCCGCAGCATCAACATGCATGGTGGCAGCACCGACGAATTGATCGATGCCGGCATCCTGTTTTGCGGCACGCCCGACGAGGTCTACGCGCAGATCGTCGATTTCTGCGAACATTGCGGCGGCATGGGCAATCTTCTGATGATGGGTCATGGCGGCGAGCTCAGCCATGCCCAGACGATCGACAATCTGACCTTGTTCGCTGGCGACGTGCTGCCGCGCCTTCGGGCCTATCGTCAGCCGGACGCCGAAGCTGCTGCGGCTGTGGTCGCGGCGTAGTCACTAAGTCACTGAAGATAGTTAGCTTTTCAGCCGTATGTCCAAAAATTGGAATAAATCTTGATTTTGGTACTGCGTGCGTTCATTTCTCCATTGGCGCCAAAATCGCCTCGATGAATTTCGCGGAATGACATCCGCCCATTAACGCTCAACAGGACTTGAACGCTCAAACAGGACTCGGCCCGATGAACGGTGAGCCATTTGCGTCCGCGCCTTACGTCGTCGGCAAGGGCGAGACCGTCAGCGCGCCACCGCACATCCCGGCCGAAGAATCGCTTTGCCCGGTTGTCACCCACGACTGGGTCAACCCGGAATACAAGCACCTCGTCGTTGAAACTTCGCCCAAGGCGCTCACTGTCGCGCCCGGCCAATTTTTCAATCTGTTGTGTCCTTCGCCGGATGTCGGCGAATTGTTTTTTCGCCGCCCGCAAAGCGTCTATCGCATCATCCGCACCCGCGGCCGGATCGAATTTTTGTACAAATGCGTCGGCCGCGGCACACGCGGCCTAGCGACGCTGCGCCCCGGCGACACGCTCAACATGGTCGGCCCGCTCGGCGTCGGCTTCAAGCTCGATCCCGCCTGGCGCAACATCGTCGTCCTCGGCCGCGGCGTTGGCATTGCCACGCTCGGGCCGATCTCCCAAGCCGCGCGCGAGCGGCAGATCGGCGTCACCGCGATCCTCTCCGCGCGCAATCCCGATTTCATCATGGCCGACGGCTATTTCCGCGAAGCCGGCGATGTGGTGAGCGTGCTCGACACCGACGGAACGAGCGCGGTCGAGAACGTCGAACGCCTTCTGCGCGATCTGATCGCGCAACAACGCGCCGACGCGTTCTTCACCTGCGGATCGAATCGGCTCTTTCAACTGATGAAGCGGCTCGGCAAAGCGCACAATATTCCGGGGCAAGTCGCCATGGAGCAGGTCATGGCCTGCGGACTCGGCCCCTGTTACGTCTGCGTTCGCACCTTCGACGTCGGCGGCAAACAGGAATTGCGCCGAGTCTGTATCGACGGGCCGGTCTTCGACATGCAGGAGGCGGTCGGATGGTAGATATGAGCGTCAAAATCGGTGCGGTGACGCTGAAAAATCCGGTCATGCCGGCCTCGGGATGTTTCTCGACCGACCTCGCCCAGGTCATGGATTTGAACCGGCTCGGCGCGCTCGTCGCCAAGACCGTGTCGCGCGAATACCGCGCCGGCAATCCGCCGCCGCGCGCCGCCGAAGTCGAGGGCGGCATGATCAACTCAATCGGCCTGCCGACCAAGGGCCTCGACTATTTTTTGCAGCATCAGGTGCCCGATTATAAGCGCTTTTCGCCGCCGCTCGTCGGCTCGATCTCGGCGACGACGATCGAGGATTTCGAGGCCATGGCGCGCGACGTGGCGAAGTCGGCGATCGACGTGCTCGAAGTCAATATTTCTTGCCCGACGCGCGATCCCAAGGGCGGCAACTTCGCCCTGCACGAGGAACACACCTATAATGTCGTCAAGCTCATTCGCGCCACGACCGACAAGCCGATGTGGGTGAAGCTCTCGCCGAATGCCGGCGATGTGGTCGCGGTTGCCAAAGCCGCCGAGCGCGCCGGCGCCGACGCACTTGTCGTGGCGAACACCATTCTGGGGCTAAAGATCAATACCGACACGTTGCGGCCGGCGATCGGCAACAAGTTCGGCGGCCTGTCGGGGCCGGGCATCAAGCCGATCATCGTGCGCATGGTCTACCAGTGCGCCAAGGCCGTGAAGATCCCGATCATTGGCTGCGGCGGTATTGTTAAGATCGAGGACGTAGTCGAATATATGCTCGCCGGCGCCACCGCCGTGATGATCGGTTATCTGACATTCCGTAATCCCACCGGCATGGTCGCCATTATCGAGGGCCTCGAGCAGTGGTGCGCCAAACGCGGCTTTGCCCGTGTCGCCGATCTCGTCGGCGCGATGATCGACGAGGTGCCGATGGAAACCTTTGCTGCCGCTGCGGCGCCGATCGGATAGGTTCTCTCCAATGACCACGCGCATCACGATCCGCAAGCCGGACGACTGGCACCTGCATGTTCGCGACGGCGAAATGCTCAAGGCGGTGTTGCCGTTCACAGCGGAAAAATTCGGCCGCGCGATCCTGATGCCGAACCTGGTGCCGCCGGTGCGCACGACCGCCCACGGCAAGGCTTATCGGGAGCGCGTCGTGGCGGCGCTGCCGCCCGGCTCGAAGTTCAAGCCGCTGATCACTTGTTATCTGACCGACGATACCGATCCCGACGATGTCGAACGCGGGTTTCGTGACGGCCTGTTCGCCGCAGTGAAGCTTTATCCAGCCCATGCCACCACCAATTCTGCGTTCGGCGTCACCGACTATGCCAAGATCACCCGCGTGCTGAAGCGCATGGAAAAGATCGGCATGCCGTTTCTCATGCACGGTGAATATGTCGCACCGGATGTCGATATCTTCGACCGCGAGGCGGTCTTCATCGAGCGGCTCTTATCGAAGTGGATCAAGCAGTTTCCAGGCCTGCGCATGACGCTGGAGCATCTGTCATCCAAGGATGGTGTCGATTTTGTCGCTAGCACAACGCCGCAAGTGGGCGGCACAATCACGCCCTATCACATGATGCTGACGCGGACCGATTGGCTCAGTCATGGATTGAAGCCTTATATGTATGTAATGCCGGTGATCAAAACCGCGCGCGACCGCGTCGCTCTGCGCAAAGCCGCGACCTCGGGCAAGCCGTGCTACTTCCTCGGCACCGATTCCGCGCCACATCCTTACGCCAAGAAGGTCTCGGTCAACGGCATCCCGGGCATGTTCAATGCCCCGGTCGCGATTGAAACTTATGCGCAGGTATTCGAGGAGGAAGCCGCTCTCGATCGGCTGGAAACCTTTGCCTCGCTCAATGGCCCCAAGCACTACCGGATGCCGGCGAACGAGGAGACGATTACCTTGGAAAAGGTCGAATGGACCGCGCCGGAAGAGGTGAAGGTCGCCGGTCCCGACGAGCGCGCCTTGATCTTTCGCGGCGGCGAGACCATCGCCTGGAAGGTGGTCAGTTGATATCCTACGGGTCATTCCGGGGCGCCACGAAGTGGCGTCCCGGAATGAGCCGAGTATGGAAAAATAACCATGACGTGCTTTGCCGACAAAGCGGTCGTCGCCGAACTGACGGCCAAGATGCTGCTCGAAGTGGATGCCGTCCGCTTCATGGCCGACAAGCCTTTCATCTATACGTCGGGCTGGGCGAGCCCGGTCTATACCGACTGCCGACGGCTTATTTCCTTTCCACGCGTTCGCCAGCAGCTGATTGATTTTGGCGTGGCGACGCTGATGCGCGAGGTTGGCTTCGAACAATTCGACGGGGTCGCCGGCGGCGAGACGGCCGGAATTCCTTTCGCCGCTTGGATGGCGGATCGCCTGATGCTGCCGATGCAATATGTGCGCAAGAAGCCGAAGGGCTTTGGCCGCAATGCGCAGATCGAGGGCCATATCGAGCCCGGCGATCGCGTGCTCCTGGTCGAGGACATGACCACTGACGGTCGCAGCAAGGTGAATTTCTGCAAGGCGCTGCGCGAGGCCGGCGCAGTTGTCGAACACGTATTCGTGTTTTTCTTCTACGACATTTTTCCGGAGGGAAAGCAAATCCTGGGCGAGCTTGGCGTCACCCTGCATTCACTGGCAACGTGGTGGGACGTGCTCGAAGTGGCCAAGAAGAGCGGCGCTTTCGACAAGGGCAAGCTGCGGGAGGCCGAGAAATTCATGAAAGATCCCGCTGCCTGGTCCAAGGCGCATGGCGGCGTGTCGCAGGCGGCGGAGTAATCGCCCATGGCGAGGCAAACCGTGGCGACGCGAACCATGGCGGCGCAAACCGCAGACGTGATCGTCGTCGGCGCCGGCAATGCCGCATTTTGCGCCGCGCTCGCGGCACAGGAGCAGGGCGCCAAAGTGGTGATGCTCGAAGCGGCTCCTGAAGAGGAATCTGGCGGTAACAGCCGCTTCACCGCGGGCTCGATCAGGGTCGTCTATAACGGCGTCGACGACATCAGGACCCTCGTTCCTGATCTGACCCCCGCGGAAATCGAAACCACCGATTTCGGCACCTATACGGCCGATCAGTTCTTTGACGACATGGCGCGCGTGACGCAGCATCGTGCCGACCCGGACCTGGTCGAGCTTCTCGTCACCAAGAGCTTCGATTCGCTCAACTGGATGCGCAACAAGGGCGTGCGCCTCATTCCGATTTACGGTCGCCAGGCTTTCAAGATCGAGGGCAAGTTCAAGTTCTGGGGCGGATTGACTGTCGAATCGGTGGGCGGCGGACCGGGCCTGATCGCGATGCTGACGGAGTCGGCAAAGAGGCGCGGCATCGAAATTCGCTACGCGGCACGCGGCCTCGATCTATTGTTCGACGGCAACCGGATCGAAGGCATCCGCGCCCGGCATAATGGCGTCGTTATCGAGTTGCGCGCGCAATCCGTGGTGCTTGCCTGCGGTGGCTTTCAAGCCAATCCGGAATGGCGCACGCGCTATCTCGGTCCGGGCTGGGACCTCGCGAAGGTGCGCGGCAGCCGCTACAACACCGGCGACGGCATCCGCATGGCGATTGAAGTCGGCGCGGCGCCGCGCGGCAACTGGTCCGGCTGCCATGCCGTGCAATGGGAAATGAACGCGCCGGAATTCGGCGACCTCGCGGTCGGCGACCAGTTTCAAAAACACTCCTATCCGTTCTCGATCATGATCAATGCGAACGGTAAGCGCTTCGTCGACGAAGGGGCTGACTTCCGCAATTACACCTATGCGAAATACGGTCGCGTGGTGTTGGAACAGCCGGGACAATTCGCCTGGCAGGTCTTCGATCAGAAAGTGAAGCATCTGCAACGCGACGAATACCGCATCCGCCAGATCACCAAGGTGACGGCGAACACGATCGAAGAATTCGCCGGCAAATTGGAAGGCGTCAACGCAGCCGAGTTCTTAAAGACAATCAAAGAATGGAACGTGGCCGTGCGCACCGATGTGCCGTTCAATCCGAACGTCAAGGACGGCCGAGGCACGCAGGGGCTCGCCGTGAACAAAAGCAACTGGGCGAACACGATCGATGCGCCGCCGTTCGAAGGCTATGCCGTCACCTGCGGAATCACGTTCACATTCGGCGGTCTGCGCATCAATACCGATGCCGAGGTGCTCAACACCGATTATCAGCCGATCCGCGGACTTTACGCGGCCGGCGAACTGGTCGGCGGCCTGTTCTACTTCAACTATCCCGGCGGTTCCGGCCTGATGTCCGGCACGGTATTCGGCAGGATTGCCGGAGCCAGCGCCGGCCGCGCCGGCAAGAACTAAGCGGGCCTCGTCATGGATGCAAAACTTGCATCTGGCCTCAACCAATTGAGCGCCACCGAGATCGTATCGAAGATCGAGGCGGGCGATACGACGTGCGAGGCGGTGACACGCGATTGCCTGGCACGGATCGCCGCGCGCGAACCTGTCGTCAAAGCCTGGGTGAATTTCGATCCGGAATTGGCGCTCGCCCAAGCCCGTGCGCTCGACCGCGAACCGCGTCGCGGCGGTCTTCACGGCGTGCCCATCGGCGTCAAAGACGTCATCGACACGTTCGACATGCCGACCGAGATGGGTTCGCCGATCTATCGTCATTACCGGCCGGCTGCGGATGCCCCTTGTGTCGCGCTGCTGCGCCGCGCCGGTGCGGTCATCCTCGGGAAGACTGCGACGTGCGAACTTGCGGGCAGCGCGCCGAGCGCAACGACTAATCCGCATAACGCCGCGCACACGCCGGGCGGCTCATCCAGCGGGTCGGCGGCGGCAGTCGCCGATTTCATGGTTCCGGCTGCGCTCGGCACCCAGACCGGCGGTTCGGTGCTGCGGCCATCGTCGTTCTGCGGCGTGTTCGGCTATAAGCCGACCTACAACACTTTCAACAAAGCAGGGCTTAAGCCCGCCGCCGAAAGCATCGACACGATCGGATGGATCGCGCGCTCGATCGATGACCTGGCCCTGCTCACGGCCGTGCTGCGCATGGACGCACCGCGCCCCCTGAGCCGGCGCAGCTCAGCCCCGCGCGTCGGCCTCTGCCGCACTGAACTGTGGGATGGTGCGCAGCCGGAGACGAAGGCCGCTGTTGAAAACGCCGCAGCCGGCCTGGCCAAGGCCGGCGCGTTCGTGCGCGAGGTCAATTTGCCTGAAGCTTTTTCCGACATGCCGGCGCTCGCGCGCGGCACCATCAATTATTTCGAGCGCGCCGCCTGCATGGCTTTCGAATGGGATCACCATCGGACTGCGTTGTCGCCGCAGATGCGCCGCTACATCGAGAGCGGTCTTAAGACTTCGCGCGCGCACTATGTCGCAGCGTGGCGGCGCGTCGAGGAGTGCCGCGCGCTGTTACCGCAAGTGTTTGACGGCCTCGATGTACTGCTGGCGCCTTGCGTGCCGGGCGAAGCGCCGAAGGGGCTCGCCTCGACCGGGGACCCCAGCATGCAGGCAATGTGGACTGCGCTGCACACGCCGAGCATGACGCTGCCGACGCATCGCGGGCCGAACAATCTGCCGGTCGGGGTCCAGCTTGCCGCGCAGCGTTACGATGACGACAATTTGCTCGCCTGTGCGCGTTGGATTTGGGACCAACTTGGCGCTCCGGAACTCATTGGAGTCGATCGGGTGTAAATGCCGATGGCAGGGTTAAAGACCATAGGCACCATGGCTGCTCAATCGCTTCTGGCGGCGGCCGCTTTTGTTACAATCGGGCTGCCGCTGCGAGCCGAGACCATCGCGGATTTCTACAAGGGCCGCAGCGTGCCGCTGGTCATCGGCTTTAGCGTCGGCGGTGGCTATGACGCTTACGCGCGACTGTTGGCGCGCTACATCGGCAAGAACATTCCCGGTGAACCGTCGATCGTTCCGCAGCAAATGACCGGCGCGGGCAGCCTGCGCGCCGCCAATTACATTTTTTCCGTGGCGGCCAAAGATGGTTCGGTGTTTGGCACGTTCTCGCGCAGCATGGGAATCGCGCCACTGCTCGGTCAAGCCGAGTTCGACAGCCGCAAGTTCAGCTGGCTCGGCAGTGTCACCGATGACAACACCACCTGCGTCACCTGGAAAACCTCGCCGATCAAGACCTGGGATGACTTTCTGAGTAAACCATCCAAATTCGGCGGCTTGGGCGCGGACGCCGATCCGGACATTTGGACGCTGCTCTATAAGAATGTGTTCGGCGCCAAGGTGCAGCTTGTGAGCGGCTACCCCGGCACCAACGACGTCGTCCTGGCCATGGAACGCGGCGAAGTCGATGGCCTATGCGGCCTATCATGGAGCACGATCAAGACGCGGCATGCCGAATGGCTGGCGAACCATTCGGCGAACATCATCGTGCAGGCGGCTCTAAAAAAAGAACCCGAAATTGCCGATGTGCCGCTGGCGACCGATCTCGTGCGCAATCCGGAGCAGCTTAAGATCATGAGGCTCTTGCTCACCAGCCAAGCCATGGCGCGGCCCTTTGCGGCGCCGCCGGATATTCCCGCGGAGCGCAAAGCGGCACTGGTCGCGGCATTCGATGCCACCATGCGCGAGGGTGATTTTGTCGCCGAGGCGCAAAGGCTCAGCTTCGACGTTCGTCCCGTCGGTGCGTCGACAATCGACGGCCTGCTTGCCGAAGTCTACGCCACGCCCAAGGACGTCCTCGCCAGGGCGGCAAAAGCCATATCGAGCACTGGCCAGTGAGCACGGTCGGAGCGCGCGTTCTACGCCTGGAGGACCGTGCGCTGGTGACGGGCCGCGGTCGCTTCGTCGACGACATCCCCACAATGGACGTCGCCGTCGCCGCTTTCGCGCGCAGCCCCCATCCCCATGCCTTGATCCGCGGCATTGATCTGAGCGAAGCGCGCGCCGTGCCGGGCGTTATCGCGATATACACGCTCGACGATCTTGCGCCGGTGCTCAAGCAGCGGCGTATGATGCGGGTGTCGAATTCCGGCACCAATCTCGCCCAGAGTTGGCCGTTCGCGCTCGCCGATGGTGAGGTCTCGTTTGTCGGCGAGCCGGTGGCAATCGTGATCGCCGAGAACCGCTATACCGCCGAAGACGCCGCGTCGCTGATTGAAGTCGATTACGAGGTATTGGCGCCGGCGCTCGACTGCCGCGCCGATCGAGCGCCGGCGGTGCGCTGCGAGCTCGGTTCGAACCGGGTGATTTCTTATAAGGTTGCCTACGGCGACATCGAAGCGGCTTTCGCCAAAGCGGCGCATGTATTGCGCGAAGACTTCTGGGTGCATCGCGGCGCTGGCCATTCCATCGAAGGTCGCGGCATTCTGGCCGAAATTCTCGATCGGGAGACGGTGGTTTGGGCCTCGACCCAGAAGCCGCATGATCTGTGGACCGCAATCGCCGACTATATCGCGCTGGATGAAAGCCGATTGCGCGTGGCGGTGCCCGATGTCGGCGGCGGTTTCGGGCCGAAGCTGTGCGTCTATCCGGAAGATGTCGCCGTCGTCGCCGCTGCAACGCTGCTGCGGCGCTCGATCAAATGGATCGAGGATCGGCGCGAGCACTTCACCAATGCCGCGCAGGAGCGCGACCAGTACTGGCAGATCGAACTTGCTGCGGACGCCGAGGGACGCGTGCGCGGCCTGCGCGGCCGGCTCGCGCACGACATCGGCGCTTATGCATTGCAAGACGTGAACATTCCCTACAATTCCGCAACCGCGCTCACCGGCCCCTATATCGTACCCGCGCTAGCGATGGACGTGATCGCGGCGCATACCAACAAGGCCCCGGTTTCGTCAGTGCGCGGCGCCGGCTATCCGCAGGCGGCGTTCGCCATGGAGCGCGTGATAGATCGCTTGGCGCAGAAGCTCGGGATCGATCGCGCCGAATTGCGCCGCCGCAATCTGATCCCGGCGGAGAAGATGCCGTATCTAAAGCCGCTGAAATCGCGCTCTGGCGAGCAGATGCAATATGACAGCGGTGATTATCCCGCCTGTCAGGCCGAACTGTTGCGTGTCGCGCAGTGGCAGGACTTTCCGCGCCGCCAGGCGGCCGCGCGCGCCGAAGGTCGCTATATTGGCATCGGGCTTGCGCATGGCATGAAAGGCACTGGGCGCGGCCCGTTCGAATTCGGCAATGTGCGAATTTCGCCGACCGGCCAGATCACGGTTGCGACGGGTGCAGCGGCAATGGGCCAGGGGCTTTGCACCGCGCTCGCGCAGATTTGCGCCGATGCCTTCGGCGTGCGCGCGCAGGATGTCACTGTCATCGCCGGCGACACTGCTGCAGCGCCGCTCGGTCTCGGCGGCTTCGCCAGCCGGCAGACCGTCACCGCTGGCTCATCGGTGCAGATTGCCGCCGCGTCGGTTGCGGTAAAGGCACGCAAGCTTGCCAGTCATATCCTGGAAGCGGCTGAGGAAGATCTCGAACTCGCCGATGGCGAAGTCCGCGTTGTGGGCGCGCCGCAGCTTTCCGTCAAACTTGCCGAGTTGGCCCGCGTCCTTAGAGGTGCACCCGGCTATCCGTTTCCCAAGGACATCGACCCGGGCCTTGAGGCGAGCGCGACATTTCGTGTGGATCAGCTTGCCTATTCGAATGCCTGCCATGCCGTCGAGGTCGAAGTCGACATCGAGACCGGTGGCGTGAAGCTCTTGCGTTATGTCGCCATGCAGGACGCTGGCCGCCGCATCAATCCGATGATCGTGGAAGGCCAAGTTCATGGCGGGATCGCCCACGGCATCGGCAATGCAATTTTTGAATGGATGGGATATGACGAGGCCGGTCAGCCGATCACCACGACATTTGCCGATTATCTTTTGCCGACCGCGAGAGAAGTGCCCAGCTTGGAGACGCTCTACAAGGAATCGCCGTCGCCGAACAATCCGCTCGGCGTCAAAGGCGTCGGCGAAGTCGGCGTTATTCCCGCCGCTGCGGCCATTATATCGGCCGTGGAGGATGCGCTTTCGCCCTTCGATGTGCGCATCGCGCAGATGCCGATCACGCCCGCCAAGCTCGTCGAACTGCTCGGCAAGAGCCGGTCGACGGGTGCGACACGATAAGCTTTTGACGCATTCCGTCCGCGAGAGCAAACTGGCTCCCGCTTGAGGAGAAAAAAATGACTCAATTAAGATGCGTGACGCATTTGTTGCTATGGGCAGCTGCATTGGCGTTATCGCTTGCCGCGCCCGCGTCCGCGCGCGCCGAGACGTTTCCATCACGGCCGATCCATTTGATTATGCCTTACGCACCCGGCGGCATTGTCGATTTCGCGGGCCGCGTCCTGGCGCAAAAGCTCGGCGAGGTTTTAGGACAGCCGGTCGTTGCCGAGAACCGCCCCGGCGCCGGCGGCATTGTCGGCGTCGAATATGTGGCGCGTTCGATGCCTGACGGCTACGACTTAGTCATCATGGATCCTGCGTACGTCATCAATCCGATCATGCAGAAGTCCATGCCTTACAACATTTTCAAGGATCTCGTGACGGTCTCGGTCGTCAACTCCTCGCCCGAGGTTCTGGTTGTTTCGCCGCAGCTCGGCGTCAAAACCTATGCGGAGCTAGTCGCCTACGGCAAGGCCAATCCCGGCAAGCTCAACTATGCCTCTGCCGGCGTCGGCACGACGCCGCATTTGGCCGCCGCGATGTGGGCTCAGCGCAGCGGTATTGATGCGGTGCATGTGCCGTATAAGGGTGTCGGCCCATCTTATGTCGATCTGATCGGCGGCAAAGTGCAGATGCTGTTTTCCAGCATTGCCGGCGCGCTGCCGTTCACCAGTAAAGGCAGCGTCACCGCGCTCGCAACGACCGGTACCGAGCGCTCGCCGGTCTATCCCGATCTTCCGACCGTCGCCGAAGCGGGCCTGCCGGGCTACGTCGTCGACCTCTGGCTCGGAGTCTATACACCGGCCAACGCACCGCCCGACGTGGTGGCGAAACTCAATGCCGGCATTGGCAAAGCGCTCAAGGACGAGCAACTGAAGGCCTCTTTCGCCACTTTCGGCCTGACCCCGCGCGGGACCACGCTCGCCGAAGGCGCCGCCTTCACCAAATCGGAATATGAGAAATGGAAGAAGGTGATCGACGACGGCCACATCACCCTGGACTGATCCAATACCGCGGCTCGCCTGCTCGGTTGATGGGCGCGATATTGCGATGAACGGTGCGTGGCAATGAATGCTTCCGCCAATCCGTGGCCGACGGAATTGCGTCTGCGCAAGGATCGTAAGACCTTAACCGTCGCCTTCGACGACGGCGAGACATTCGACCTTCCGGCCGAATATTTACGGGTATGCAGCCCGAGCGCGGAGGTTCAAGGTCACTCCCCGAGCGAGCGGCGAACCGTTGCCGGTAAAGAGAACGTGCAAATCCTGGAAGTTCATCCAATCGGCAATTATGCGGTGCGGCTGGTATTCGACGACATGCATTCGACCGGGATTTTCAGTTGGGACTATCTGTTCGAACTCGGTCGCAACCGCGAAGAAAATTGGGGGCGTTATCTCGCCGACCTCGCGGCGAAGAAACTGTCCCGCGCCCCGTCTGCGCGTTAAGCGGTGGCTTTGTTTCTCGCCGGACGGCAAGGCTGCGCAAGCGATCCCAAGAATACTCTTAAAGAAAACATTTACTATGCGCGACGGCCGGTGAGGCGAATGCAACCTGCCGCACCGCCCGTCAACCATCAGTCAACTTGGTAATGGCACCATCGCGGAAGTGTCGGGGTGGGGCATTGATGGGGCACCAACCGGCATAAGAACGGCCTTAGCCCTCTCCCTCGGGCTGAGGTCGTTCGCTTTTGCAGGCCGCATAACGGACCGGCTTGAGGCTCATCGCCTCAGTGCTGCCACTGCGATTTGAAATTTTTGCACCCATGGTTGATGGATCCTTGCTCGCGGCCTAGTTCGCCTCGATCGCCATTTCCCAGCACAAAGCCCGCGTTGCCGCCCGCTATCGACGTCCGAGTCATGCACTTGAAGACGGTGTGCAAAAAGCGAGGCTCAATTATTTGTTGACACTCGACGATGTGATCGGCTCGCGCGGCGGCATTCCGTTGATCGAGGGCGGCAGGATCATCGGAGCCTTCGGCTGTTCGGGCGGCACTGGTTCGCAGGACGAGACCGTGTGCAGTGCTGCGGCCAGTACGGTCAATAAGTAAGCAGCGCGCTTTCAATGATCCCGGGGGCGGCAGCAATGCCGCCCTCGTTGCGTCATAGAATCGGTTATGAAGTCTGCGGCTAAGGACCGAATATGCCGACCATGCACGCGCGCCAAAGACGGTTTTGTCTTTTTGCTGCCGCATTAGCTGGTTCGCTCGCAGGGCCGCCCAATTGCCCGGCCGTCGCGCAAGTCGTTCGGCCCGTTGTAACACCCACCTCGTCTGATGCCGCTGCGATGACGCCGGACGAGCGTCGTGCGCTGGAGGAATACAAGAGGGCTTGGCAAAACTATTCCGCAGCAGCGGGTGCGTACTGGAACTCGGTTGCCGAAAGGCGGCAATTGCGCAACGGCAAGCGAGCGCGTGGCGAGCGGCTTTCAGTGAATGACTACGTGCTCGCGCAGCCGCCCGTCTATACCGGCCCGCCAAACCCCCTCAAGCGTCCACCGCATCCGGTCTACGTGCCGGTTGTCGCAGATTTTCTTGCCGCGGCTCAGCGGGAATTCGGGTTTGCCCCGCGCTTGCCGCAGAGCGAGAGCGAGTTCAAGCGGGCTTATGCCAAAGTGGCACTCGCCGCAGGTCTGACCAGAGATCAGATCGTTCGAATCTATTCTTTCGAGGCGACTGGGAACGGCAGCTACGACCTTGAGGCCGGCCTTGAACGTAATAAGTATGCGCGCGCGATCACGACGGCGCTCGGTTACAATCAACTGTTGGCGACCAATTCGGTGGAAATTCTGGCCAAGAAGGGTGGCGAGTTCATCAAACACTTCGAGTTGGCAGCCGCCATACCGGCCGCGCCGCGAGGGGCGCTCGATGTCAAAATCGAAGTGTTGCGGGGAATGATCGCATTTACCCGCAGCGTTCCGGACGCCTGGAACCAGCACGAGATTCTGGCGAATACGGCGAAAGGATTGGGCGTGCACGCGCTCAATCTCGACCTCGACATAGGCCCGATGCTGCAAACCCAGAAGCTCGTGGATTCAGTTGTGTTCGCGCGCAAGAAGGGTTTTGCGAGGGTGCTCACCGCCGCCGAATTGGAAATGATGAATCTGACCGGCGACGGCAACGGTTTTGACATGGTGACCATGCCATTGCCGTGGCGCGACCAGGTCCCTACGGCGAACTTCTTTCGGCCGAGCGGCTATGCCGACAATCCGGTCGCGCAGCATAATAATGTCGTGGCCAAATTGATCGCGGCGACCGACGCGCGCATGAACGAAGAAATAAAGAAACCGGGCGCGCGGGAGCTTGCCGGCTTCTTGCAGTGATCGCGCGCCGGCGGCATTGCGATGCGTGGCTGGGCCGCTAGGATGCGCGCTCCACATGGGCTGGGGCTTATGAAGCGGCGCGATTTCATCGCATGGCTGACTGGCGCAGCGGCAGGTTTGCCGTCATTTTGGCCGCTCCTGGCCCGTGGCCAAGCGTTGCCGCCGTCAAGTCAGACCGTCGCGAATAATTCGGTCGGTCAAGTCGCCAGCGTAAACGGAAGCGCCACGGTGACGTGGGGCAATGCCGGCCGCGCTTCGTTCAAGGTCGCCGACGAGATCTACCTAAAGGACGTCGTGCAGACCGACCTCAGTTCTTCGCTTGGCATTACATTTGACGACCAAACGACGTTCAGCCTCTCGGCCAACACCCGCATCGTGATCGACGCATTCGTCTATAAAGAAGGCGGCGCCGGCAATAACGCTTTGTTCAATGTGGCGACCGGCACGGTGGCCGCATCGAGCTTTTCGACCGGCAAGGCGCTCGTCTTGGCGCGCTCACGCAGGGCGCCGGCGCCTTTTCCCTTCGCATCGGTGCTGGCGATCGTCTCGCCGCCGTGCCTTTTCGGGTTCCTGCGCAAGAGGCGGCGCGCGATCGCGGCGTCTTGCAGCGCCTCAATGCCTCTCACAACATTGGGCGACCGATGGCGATTCAGCGAGAGCGACTGCGCGGACCCGGGCAGCCAGGCCGGAACAATCAACGCAATAATCAGCGCAATAATCAAGGTCCCGGTGGGGTGGCCAGCATTTGCGGCCCGGTCGCGCTGGCCCGCAGCCGCTCAATCGCCCACAACGTCCGTCCGGTCAGCGTCCGCGGAAAAACATTTTCAACGAGCCGAAACGATAGTCGGAAAAGCTCGATCACTCAGCGAGGTTTCGCATGCGTGTATATCAATTGGCCAAAGGCGGGGCTGGCATTGAAGCCTTGGCGCAAGTCGAGCGCCCGGATCCCAAGCCGGCCTATCGGCAAGTCCTGGTGCGAGTCAGGGCCTGCTCGCTCAATTTTCGCGACTTCGCTATTGCGCGTGGCAGTTATCGCATGGCGGTGCGTGAAAATCTGATCCCGCTTTCGGACGGCGCCGGTGAAGTGGTCGAAATCGGCCCCGGCGTGACGCGGGTAAAGGTCGGCGATCGCGTTGCTGGAAATTTCTTTCAGCGCTGGAGCGGCGGCGAACCTGCTTCCGATGTTCACAAAAGCGCGCTCGGCGGTGGTATCGACGGCATGCTCGCGGATTACGTCGTATTGGAGGAAGACGGCGCGGTGAAAATCCCACTGCATCTGTCAGTAGAGGAGGGGGCAACGCTGCCATGCGCCGCACTGACGGTCTGGCATGCGATGATAGAGCACGCCAAGCTCAAAGCCGGCGACACGGTTCTCCTGCAAGGTACAGGCGGCGTTTCAATCTTCGGCCTGCAATTTGCGCGCACGATGGGTATTCGTGCCGTCATTACTTCGTCCAGCGACGAGAAACTCAGCCGCGCGAAGGCCCTCGGGGCGGCGTTCGGCATCAATTACCGAACCACGCCTGACTGGGAGAAAGTTGCCGTAGACTTCACCGGCGGGACCGGCGTTGACCATGTCGTCGAAGTCGGCGGCGCGGCGACATTGACGCGCTCGTTCGGCGCCATCCGGGTCGGCGGCAAAGTCACGCTGATCGGCGGCTTGAGCGGCGGCGCCACCGAGCTCAATCCCGCGCTCATCTTTGCGCGGCGCGCCAATGTGCAGGGCATTTCAGTGGGCTCGACGCAAATGTTCGAAGCCATGAACCGCGCCATCGAAGCGAATGCGATCAAGCCGGTGATCGACAAGATTTTCGGCTTCGAGGAGGTTCAATCGGCCTATGGGCACATGGCCGCAGGCGCGCATTTCGGCAAAATCGTCATCCGGATCAGTTGAGGCGAGTCCGGCTGAAGCGTGTTCCGCCTGTTGAAATCTGTTGCTTGAGTGATAAAGATTGATATTTAATACATCATTATTCATGGTTGTAACGTAACAACCATCAATCATCGTGATCACCGCCGCTCAGCTTCGCGCCTCACGCGCGCTTCTTGGCATCGATCAGCGCGGGCTTGCTGAAGCGGCCGGGCTGTCGCTGCCGACGATCCAGCGCATGGAGGCGAGCGAGGGCGTTATCAGGGGCAATGTCGATTCGCTGATGAAGCTTGTTGCTGCGCTCGAGGCGTTGGGGGTCGAATTGATCGCGGACAATGCGTCCAGTCACGCCGGCGGCCGTGGCGTGCGTCTAAAAGCGCCAGCGGCATGATGCTGAGCGTGGTCATTGTTTGCGCCGCTACGCTTTTGGCGCTTGATCCCATCGCTGTGCTGATGGTGCGCTCGCCTGCCGCGACGCGGGTGATCTACGCCGCGAGCATGGTCACGACTGCGATTTCACTCGCTGCGGCCATGATCCATCTTTTGGCGGTGCGGACGCCTGAAGCCGTTGCATTCCCGGTGGGTGTGCCTTGGCTCGGCGCGCATCTGCGGCTCGATGCGCTGTCAGCATTCTTTGTTGCCGTGGTCGATCTCGGCGCGATGAGCGCGAGCCTATTTGCACTCGGTTATTGCGAGCACGAAGAAACACCGGCCCGCATGTTGCCGTTCTATCCTGTTTTTCTCGCCGGCATGACGCTTGTGGTGCTCGGCGACGCGTTCACATTGCACGACCTCAAGCGGCTACTCGCCTACCATACGGTCGAAAACATCGGCATCATTTTCATCGGCCTCAGGCTAGCGTTGGCTTTCAAGTCAGAAGGCATGCTGTTCGCCGCTGCTTTGGCGTTTACCGCCGCGCTTCTGCATGTGTTCAACCATTCCCTGTTCAAGAGCTTGCTATTTTTCGGCGCGGGCGCCGTGCTCACTGCTACCGGCGAGCGCGACATGGAACGCCTCGGCGGCCTCATTCATCGCATGCCGCAGACCGCTTTCGTTTTTCTGATTGGCTGCGTGCGGAATACGCGCCTAATCGGCCTATCGTGCGACACCCGATCTAAAATGGGTAGTCGCAGTTGGCGATTGCGCTTTTGACACCGGCATTTTCGCTGGCAGTTACGCCGTGGCTGGCGGCGTTTCGAGCGTCATCCCCGTGGATCTGCATATACGCGGTTGCCCGCCATCGCCGACGCAATTGTTGCAAGGTCTGTTGGCAATCATGGAGCAAGACACCAGCAAAAATATCGCTTGGCAGTGATTCGCGGCCCTCGCTCCAATTGCAAATGTGCGCTTGCCCACGGTCAGGGCAACAGACGCGTGAAAAAAATCCGGAGCGCCCCTTTTTAGACCACTTTTGCGGGGGTTAAACGCGGTGGCGGCAGGAGAATGCACGTCGACCGGCGCACCAAGCGAATTCGCTAGATTGTGGCGAGAGGGTGACAATCGGCGGCTTTTGCCTGTGTTATGTTGAGTCGTGGGGACCGTGGTCACCTGAGAACTTTATTTGGTGTCGGCAGGTCGCCTGCTGGAAGCAGGCAGGCGACGTGCATCGGGGGACGTGCAGATGATAATCAGAGCCTTGCAGCTCGCCTTTATCATTCCGGCGATCGCGGTAATCTATCCGTTTGCGGCGCGTGAACCCGTACTATTTCCTAAGGACACAACAACACCGGATGGCGTTGCGCGGACGCAAATCCAAAAATCCGACAGGCTCATCCAAGCAAAAAAACTCGAAGAGGAGATCGTGACTGCATCGCTTCCGCCGGAAGCGATTCCGCCCGAACAATCCAGAAGCGACGAGCAGGGCCGTCCATTCTTCCAGAACCGTCCGGCGGATTCGGCTTCGCCCAAACTCGACATGGCCTACCTCGCTTATTACGCCTATTCCGAAGTGCCACCTGACAAGAAGCCGGCCGATACGGTTTTGGATGCCCTGAAGGATGTTCCGGTCGGTGCACCGGTCGATGAGGTCAAGCGCGCGTCCGACGTGTTCGGGATCGATGTCACCTTCATGAAGACCGTTGCCAAGATCGAATCAGACTTCGATCCCAAGCAGCGCACCGGCTCGTATATCGGCCTGTTTCAATTGAGCAATTATGAATTTAACAAGTACGGGTCCGGCACCATTACCGATCCGCGCGATAATTCGATTGCGGCCGCTTACAAGTTCACCACCTCGGCCATACTGTTCGAGCTGGCCACCCACCAGAAGCCAACCTTGAGCGATCTTTATCTGATCCACCAGCAGGGCACCCAAGGGGCGGCCGAGCATGTGGCTCACCCGGACCGCGCTGCGTGGAAATCGATGTGCGCGACGGATGAGGGCCGGCAGAAAGGCGAGAAGTGGTGCAAGCGTGCCGTCTGGCAGAACACACTTCCAACGATCAAGAACATCTGGAAGTCGGTCGAAAATCTGACTTCGGGCGCGTTCGTGGAGATGTGGCGGCAGCGAGTCGCACAGTTCTACACGCGTTATTCTGCGGCAGTCACAGCCAAATAAATTAACATTGAGCATCAAACAGCCGACGAAGGCCGCGTCAGCATCCGATCTGGCGGCTGACGGCATTCTTCTGCTGATCGAGCGCTCCTAGCTCGGATTTTGCTGATATGGCCGGCTTTGAATCTGGCCGTCGTCCGCCCTGGCCCGAAAGGCGGCTTTCTAGATCTTGAGTTCACCTTGGCTTTTTGGCCATGCTAACCTTTGTGCCCGCCGCAAGGGGCCCACAAGGACGGCCAGGAAGGAAAGTAAATGACAAGGCAAAGAATAAGCTACGTCCCGCTCGAGAACATGGATGCCAGAATGCGCGCCGAAATGGAGCGCTGCCAGCGTGAAGGCACGCCGCGGCCTGAAAGCTCGGCGATCCGCGCCCATGTGCCGGCTTGTTTTTGGTTTTTTGCAGAATCCTGGCGCAACATATTCCGTAACGGCGTGCTCGATCACTCCATCAAAGAACTGTGCCGGTTGTTCGTATCACGCTCGGTCACCTGCGAATATTGCGGCAATCAGCGCTCGATGAAAGCGACCAAAACCGGCGCGCTGATCGAAGAGCATGTGCTTGATCTCTTGAACTTCGAAAAATCGGCGAAATACGACGAACGCCAGAAGGCCGCGCTCGCTTATGCCGAGGCGATCGTTTGGCGGCTCGATACCGATGATGCCTTCTGGCAACGGATGCATAGCCACTTTAGCGAGCCCGAACTGGTCGAGCTCGGCTGTATGATCGGGCTTACGCTTGGCCAGCAAAGCTGGCTGCGACTTCTTAACATTGAGCATCACCAAGTGCTCGCCGGCACTTCGGCATCGATGGCGCCCGGTTTTGAAACCGCCGATGACCTTGCGGCGACCAAGGCGCAGCCGGATTATTGGGCCAAATCCAAAACGGCGGTGCGGTCCGAGAACGCCGCCTGAAGAAGCACGCTCCGAATTCCCCGGTCAGAAATATGGGCATGCGCCGAAGCCAGGGAGGATGAGCGCCCGGAAAGACAGGCATCGATCAAGGGGAGGACGACCCTGAGAAGCAAAATAAGCCGGCGCAAGTTTCTGGCCACAACCGGCGCAGCTGCCGGCATCTCCAGCCTGGCGCGGCCTGCCCTCGCGCAGCAAAAACCGGTCAAGATTGGACTGATGACCGTTAAAACCGGCGGCCTCGCGGCCGGCGGTGTTCACCTCGAGGAGGGCATTACCTGCTTCCTCAGGGACAAGAACTTCACGCTCGCGGGCCGTCAGATCGAGCTTGTCGTCGCCGATACCGCCGGCGTGCCGGCAACCGCGAAGGCCAAAGCGATCGAATTGGTTGAGCGCGATAAAGTCGACCTCATCATGGGCCCGCTCGCCGCCTTCGAGTGGCTGGCGATCAAGGACTATCTTGGTGAGCACAAGGTGCCGACTATGGGCTTTGGCGGCGCCGAAGATCTGACTCAGCGCCATCGCGACCCCTACCAGGTCAGAACTTCCGACAGTTCGGCACAGTGCCTCTATCCACCCGTCGATTATGCCAGCAAGGAAATGAAGCTTAAGGCGGCAATCACGGCCGGCGATGATTTCGCGTTCGGTTATGAGCAAGTCGGCGGCTTCCAGTCGGTTTTTGAGGATAGCGGCGGCAAGCTCGTCAAAAAGCTGTGGTCGCCCTTCAATACGCCGGATTACGTGCCGTACTTGGCGCAAATCGATCCGAAGCAGGCTGACGTGGTGGTGCTGGTCTATGCCGGCGCCAATCCTCTTAAATTCATCGCGACCAAGGACTGACGTTGCCGCTGCTTGGCGAATCGACCGTGGCCGATGACAGCGTCATGCGCAATTTCGGCGACGAAGCGATCGGGCTTATAAATTCGATTCCCTATACGCTCGACTTGGATAGTGATGCCAACCGGCGTTTCATCGCCTCGATGCAGAAGTACTTCGGTACCGACGTTCCGATTGGATTTTATGCGGCGGCGCTCTACGTCAATGGCCAAATTCTGGAATCGGCGCTCCAGGCGACCGGCGGCGATACCGAGCCGGACAAACTGATCGGGGCAATCAGACGGGTCTCCCTCGCCGAGACGCCGCATGGACCCGTCAGATTTGACGATTACGGCAATCTCACTTTCACGGTCTATATCCGAAAGGTCGAAAAAAAGAACGGCAAGGTCGTCAACATCACCATCAAGAGCTATCCGGATGCCAGTCAGTTCTGGCATTACGATCCGAAGGAATTTCTCAAGCAGCCTGTGTTCTCGCGCGATTTCCCGCCACTAAAAAGCTGACGGCAACCTACGAAGGCGACAGGTGCAGCGAGATGACTTCGCCAGCGCACTCGACCGTGCACCTAATCCTCGTGTTCACCGGTCGATTTTCGTCACGATAGATTGATTGCAGATATCCAAGCGCCCAATGCAAGATGCCCAATGCAAGATATCGCCGATATTGATGGTGAGCCTTGGTCCCGGTCCCTCTATTCCATATTGTGTATGTAGAAATACTGTGACCTAGGTCAAATTACTGAAGTCTGGCGTCTATAAAGTCGGGGTCGGTCCTCGTCCGCGAGAGCCCGGCCCCGATCTCAGCCCCATCCCCCAAACCCCCATGAGGTCGGGGTCGTCATTTCCGCAATCGATTATGGCGTTCAGTGGGCAGCTTATTGCGGCCAGAAAAAATTGTTTTCTACGTGTTGTTGCCACGCAACAGTGGATGAAGCCAAACCGTCCATAGACCGGACAATTTTCGAGAGCGATATTTGTGACAGCGCAACAGGTGAAGGGGGAGCGCAATGGGTGAATTCCTAGCAGGAGCAAGCTGGGGCGCGTGGTTCATTCTAGCTGCGATCACCGCCGCGGGACTGTGGGCCTTCGTCCACTAAGACCACTACACCTGTGAAATGACCGAGGGCACCACCCCTTTGCGGCGGTGATGCCCTGCGCAGGCTACTCAGAACTCAATGCCTGCTCCGACGAGGTTGGCCTATTTCAGCAGCCACCATCATCGTAACGATCGCTATGAGGAGCGATAGCGAAATCCACGTTATATCGGTCATGTGTTTGCCCTCCAAAAGGGACATGCCGAAGGTTACGAACCCAATCATCAGTGCTGTCTAAATCCTCCCTTGCGCACCGTCTTGCGCTGATGCGCCAAAGTCTTGCTCAATCCTGCCAGAACCTCGCAAACCGATCCGGTGCTAGCGCGGTGTACCTCGCGGTACTTTGCAAATTTCGATGACCGAGATAGTGCGCCAGCGAGCGCGTATCATGGCCATCATTCGCCAGCTTAAATCCAGTCGCATGTCGCAGCATGTGCCGATGCACTGGAAAGGGTAGCTTTCCAGCTCGCCCAGTGCGCTGAACCATTCTGAGAAACCAAGACGTAGTCACTGGCGTGCCTGCTTCAGTGGTGAACACATAAGGACTTGTGCCTTGTAGTTGGCGCAGCGCGCTTAGCTCCGGCCCATGCAGCGGATGCACGCTCTCGATCCCGCCCTTGGCTCGATTAACGTGCAAGCGCCCATTGCGTAGATCGAGCTGCGACCACTTTAGTGAACACAGCTCAGCAGCTCGAAGTCCATGCCGAT
>Ga0306925_10000430_pt1 | contig 30216 bp, 31 predicted proteins | sample flu12Cox44000176_FD_203755 | JGI IMG/M metagenome (GOLD analysis project Ga0306925, IMG submission 203755) | Lab enrichment of tropical soil microbial communities from Luquillo Experimental Forest, Puerto Rico - flux8day.12C.oxic.44.000.176 (v2)... | ecosystem: Environmental > Terrestrial >... | reverse complement strand
AGCGCATGCAATCCGGTTTCGGCGGCAAAGCTCCAGGTCGGACCAAACAGCCAGGGATGCCCGTCGTAAAGCGGCGAGAGCCCCGGCATGGGCGGGCGGGGATGGAGGTAGAACGGAACGTCGAGGTCGGCGAGCGCATGCCAGAACGCGCGATAGGATGGCGGGTCGTAGTGAATGGGCTTGTGGCCTTCCGGCGCCTGCGAATAGCCGTTCACCAATGCGCCTCTGAATCCGAGATGTCTGATGCAGCGTTGCAGCTCCTCTATCGCGCGATCGGGATCCTGCATCGGTAGCGCCGCCACCCCCACGAAGCGATCGGGACGCCTGGCAACCTCATGCGCCAGCGCGTCGTTCGCCTGCCGCGCCAGCTCGGCCGCGCGTCCGGCGTCCGCAATGCCCTGGATGGCCGGCGCATTGAGAGAGGCAACCATGATCTCGACGCCGCTCGCATCCATCAGCCGAAGCCGCTGGTCATGAAAGTCCAGCAGGCGGTAGCGAAGCTCGTGCCAGACGTGGGCGCCGAACGGCTGTGAATCTCCGAGCGTGGCTTCAATCGCAAAATGGTCCTCGAGCGTGACCTTGCCCTGCATGTCCCAACCTCCAGCTTATGTAGCGGTAACAAGCCCTTATGGGGCCCCTCTGGACCAGGCGTTTAATTCGCAAAATGCCAATCTAAGGTTGCATAATCATTACGTTATCTCTTTTGCGTGTGAAAGCCAGGGCACCAGGATCGTGCGAAATCTAGCCCGCAATCTTGTGCTCCGCGGGTTCTGATACCTTGGTCCATCCCGCAGGCGGCGTTCTGCCGGGATGAACGGCGCCGCACTGCCTGCATTTGCGGGCCGCCTCGTCTCGGTAGAAGGACTCGTAAAGCGGCGGCAGATCCTTGACCAGGTGCACCACCTTCACCTCGATGCGGTGCACGAGCGTGCCGCATTCAAAGCAGTACCACTCGAACGCATCGAGCTCGCCCGGGCGCGCCGCCTCGACCACCAGGCCGATCGAACCTTGCGGCCGCTGCGGCGAATGGCGCACATGGGGCGGCAGCAGGAACACGTCGCCCTCGCGGATCGGCACGTCATAGAACTTCCGGTCCTCGACCACCTTGAGCACCATGTCGCCTTTGAGCTGATAGAAGAACTCCTCGACCGGATCGTCATGATAATCGGTGCGTGCGTTGGGGCCGCCGACGACCTGCACGGTCATCTCGCCGTCCTCGAACACCTTCTTGTTGCCGACCGGCGGCTTGAGCAGGTGCTGGTTCTCCGTGATCCAGTTGTGGAAGTTGAACGCCTTGAGTCGTCCGCCCGCGCTTTCCCTGGTCATGGCAGCCTTCCCTTTGCTGCGGCCGAGAAGCCGCGCGCGCATTCTAGCGAGTTCGGCGCCGCACTTAAACCGCAGTACGATCCACGGCCAGCAAGGCGCCTTGCGCTTGCACCTTTCCCGAAGGCGGGCGAGGTGCGACATTCGACCGACGATCGGCACCAATGGGAGGACAGATTGCCCGTAATGTCCGGAAAGCGCGCATTCCTCGATCTGCTCAAGCAGGAAGGCGTCGAGGTCATGTTCGGCAACCCCGGCACCACGGAGCTGCCGCTCATGGATGCCTTCGCGACGGAAAACGAGCTGCGCTACATGCTCGGCCTGCAGGAGGCGGCGGTCATCGCCATGGCAGACGGCTACGCGCAGGCCTCCGGCAAGCTCGCGGTCGTCAACCTGCACGTTGCACCTGGCCTCGGAAATGCAATGGGCATGCTCTACGACGCGCAGAAGGCGGGCGCTCCCATTCTCGTCACAGCCGGGCAGCACGAGCAGAGCTTCACCGCCACCGAGCCGATCCTTTGGGCGGACCTCCCGACCATCGCGCGTCCGCTGGTCAAGTGGTCGTCGGAAGTGAATCGGCTCGCCGACCTGCCGCGGCTTGTGCATCGCGCCGCCAAGACGGCGCTCGCGCCGCCGACCGGACCGGTGTTCCTTTCGCTTCCCGGCGACATCTTCAAGGCCGACGGCGACATCGATCTGCTCGGCCCCACGCGGGTCGGGCCGCGGCTGCGCGGCGACCGCGCGACAATCGAGAAGGCGGCCTCGCTGCTTGCCGCAGCGAAACGCCCGGTGATCATGGCCGGCGACGCGGTCGCGCAGAGCCGGGCACATGCGGAGCTGATCGAGCTGGCCGAGCTTCTGGGCGCGCCGGTCTACACCGAGTTTGTGCCCAACACGGCTTCGTTTCCTTCCTCGCATCCCCTCTTTCGCGGCTCGATGATCCGCCTCGCGCCGGAAGTGCGCAAGGTGCTCGAGCAATACGACGTGCTGTTCTCGGTGGGGGGCGACCTCTTCACGCTGTCGCTGCCCTCCGACACCGATCCGATGCCGCCCGGCATGCCGCTCGTTCATCTCGACATCGATGCATGGGAGCTCGGCAAGAATTATCCGCCCGCGGCGGCCATCCTCGGCGACCCGAAGGCGACCCTTCCCGACATCACCTCCGCGGTGCGCGAGCGCATGACCGCCGCCGCGCGCGGGGCGGCACGCGAGCGCCTCGCAAGCGCCAGCGCGGCGATTGGCGCCGAGCGCGAGGCGCTCAAGGCCAAGGCGCGCGCGCTCGCCGGCGCGACGCCGGTGCAGCCGCTCGCGCTGCTCAACGCGATCGCCGAGACGCTGCCGAAGGATGCGGTCGTCATCGAGGAGGCGCTCTCGTCCGCGCCCGGCATCCGCCAGCTCATCCGCGCCGACGATCCGCAGAGCTATTTCGGCCTGCGCGGCGGCGGCATCGGCTGGGGGCTGCCGGCGGCGATGGGCGTAAAGGTCGCCCTGCCCGACCGCCCGGTGGTCGGCCTCATCGGCGATGGCAGCGCCATGTATACCTGCCAGGGGCTTTGGACCGCGGCGCACTACGGCATCGACGCCATCTTCGTGATTCTGAACAACACGTCCTACCGCATTCTCAAGCAGCGCCTGCACGCAATGCGCGGCCTTGCCGAGCAGGCCGACAGCTATGTCGGCATGGAACTCCTCGATCCCAAGATCGATTTCGTGGGACTTGCTCGCGCGCTCGGCATCAAGGCGGAGCGGGCGAAGACCGTGCACGAGGCGACCGATCTCCTCGCCGCGGCGCTCAAGGGGGCGGGGCCGATGCTGATCGATGTCGAGCTTGACCGCGCGTTCAAGCCGATGTGAGCTTTGGAGCCGATATTTCACGTATCAAGGCGGACGCCATCATCGCGGGGGCGCTCGGTTTTGTGGACTAGCGATGTTCGCTCTGTGTCGCGACCTGGCTATGCGGCCCAGGACTCCGTGGCTAGGGCAGCGGATGCAATTTGGGCTAAAGCTGCGATTGCGGTCAACTCGATCAGATCAGGTTAGGAAATATGATGAGCAGCGACGACAATAAAATTAAAACTGACCCCGCTACCAAGAATGACGTGCCTTCGAAGGACAAGAGTACATCAGTAGACACATCCAACGCGGAGGGCGGCAAGATTGCCGACACCGTACCCTACAGCAGGGGCGAGGGCCAGAAACCGGTTTCTCAAGCTTATAGGGATAACTGGAACGCGATTTTCGCAAGGAAAAAGAAGCGATAATGGCCTATCATAGAAAAGAGCAGGCGGGCTGGTGCGACGAGCCATAACGCCTTCGCCGCCAAGCTCAACGAGCGCAATGTCCGAGCGGGGCTGGTTGTGCAGGGGAGCAACCCTGCACCCTTTCGAAAGCGCAAGCGTTGGCGCGGCCTGAAGCGCAAGAAGCTTAGGGGCCCCGCAGCGTCTCTAAGCGCAAATGTTCCCAGCCTGATTGTGCTATCGTTGTCCGCGCAGACCGACGGGCAAGCCGTCGGATGCCATGACTGTCATTGTTGGCGCTCGCCTCAGGTAAGAAGCCCGTGTTCGACAGAATGGGCGCGAGTTCATCGCGCTGCTCAGCAGCGCCTGTGGCCGAAGAGCGTCAAAGCTACGCTCAAATCCCTTCAACGTTCGGGAAGGCTGTCCAACTATACGAAAGCGGGAGGCGATCGCCATGGAAGACATAGAAAGGCGTGTGATCCGCAAGGTGATGCGGCGGCTGATACCGTTTCTGATCTTATGTTACTTCGTTGCCTATCTTGATCGCGTGAATGTCAGCTTTGCTAAGCTTCATATGGACCAGGCGCTCGGTTTCAGCGAGGCGGCTTTCGGGCTGGGTGCCGGACTCTTTTTCGTTGCATATTTCCTCTTTGAGGTACCCTCCAATCTCTTTCTGGAACGGGTCGGCGCGCGGCTTTGGATCGCCCGTATCATGATCTCCTGGGGCATCGTCTCAGCGGCGTTCGCCTTTATTCCATCAATAGCGAGCGCAACCGGAATTTCGAACGAAGGAATTTTCTATACCCTTCGTTTGCTGCTTGGCGCATGCGAAGCGGGCTTCTTCCCTGGCATCATCTTTTATCTGACTTTGTGGTTTCCGGCCATATACCGCGCTCGGGTGGTCAGCTTCTTCATGCTGGCGATCCCGATTTCGTCCATCGTCGGGTCACCGATTTCCGGGATGTTGCTCAACTTGACCGGCTGGGGGCTGGACGGTTGGCAATGGCTCTTCATTATCGAGGCGCTGCCGTCAATTCTCGTGGGACTCGGCGTGGCGCTTTATCTGACCGATTTTCCGCGTGAGGCGCACTGGCTGCAGAAGAATGAGATTGTGTGGCTGGAGAACGTGCAAGCCACCGAGAAGCAGAACAAGGAGAAGATCGAGCATCTTTCTCTGCTTCAAGCTTTGACGGATGTCCGCATCTTGCTCTGCGCATTGGTGTATTTTTGCCTGAATGCGGCAAGTTACGGAGTTGCCTTCTTCTTGCCGACAATCATCAAAGGCTTCGGGGTAAGTGATACCCAGACTGGAATGCTGTCAGCCCTGCCCTTTGTCTTCGGTGCTATAGGCATGGTGTTGCTCGGCCGACACTCCGACCGCACGATGGAACGAAAAGGTCACGTCGCCGTGGCGCTGTCGATGGCGGCAATCGGAATCGGGTTGTCTGGAATCGTTTCCAGCCCAATCATCATCATGACATTGCTCTGCTTTGCGCAAATCGGCGTCTCGTCGGTGCCACCGATGTTCTGGCCGCTGCCCGCAAGCTTCCTGACTGGGGCTTCCGCTGCTGCAGGGATCGCAGCGATCAACTCACTGGGCAATCTGTCCGGTTTCGCCGGTCCGTATGCCATGGGTTATCTGAAGGATTTGACCGGCAACTTCACAGCAGGGTTGCTCATGCTCGCCGGGTGCGCTCTGCTTGGCGCGATCGTCGCCGTAAGCCTACGCATTGATGTGAAGCGTGAGCAGTCTTTAGGGAAGGTCGCGCTGGCGCATTAGATGGCACATTCTTGACACAAGCTCTTGCGTCGGCATGTCCGAAGCTGGCGGGAGCCGAACGCGTTTGGCCGCTGTTGTCGCGGAACGACGCGGCATGCGTCCAATTCCTCGACTGACCAAGCAGGAGGAAAACGGCGGTTTGCCATGGCGTTATGTAGGGGACGTTTGATCTAATCTAGTGGCTGCCAAGGTTGATCGCTTCGCGCGGTTGGTCTCCATCCAATCGCAAACCGACTCCATTGAGGATCAGGTTCTTAATCGCTACTATGCATGCTCCGCGACGCGGATCGCCGCGCGCCGCCGGCCCCAGCGCCCGGGAGCGCGCTCGAACACGCCCGCACACGGCGTTCCGCAGCTTGCGCAGCGGCCATCCGCCGCAAGGTTCCACCCGGTCAGATCGTACCAATCGCGCCCGATGAGCGGGGCGCGGCAGGCATGGCAGTAGGTGCTCTGTCCGGCGGGATCGTGCGTGTTGCCGGTATAGACATAACGCAGTCCGCAATCCTCGCCGATGCGCCGCGCCATGCGCAGCGTCGCCGGCGGCGTCGGCGGTGTCTCCCGCATCTTCCAGTCCGGATGGAAAGCGGTGAAATGCAACGGCACGTCCGCACCGAGATGCGCCATCACCCACCGGCAAAGGGCATCGATCTCGGCGGGGCTATCGTTCTCGCCGGGAATGAGCAGGGTCGTGATCTCGAACCAGACGCTCGTCTCATGCTTGAGATAGACGAGCGTCTCGAGCACGGGCGCGAGCTTCCCCGAGCAGAGATTCTTGTAGAAATGCTCGGTGAAGCCCTTGAGATCGATATTCGCCGCATCCATGTGGCGGAAAAATTCGCGCCGCGGCTGCGCACATATGTATCCGGCGCTCACCGCCACCGTCCTGATCCCGCGTTCGCGACAGGCCGCCGCCACGTCCACCGCGTATTCCAGGAAGATCACCGGGTCGTTGTAGGTGAAGGCGACCGATCGGCAGCCGCTGCGCACCGCGGCTTCCGCGATCGCCTCGGGGGAAGCATGGTCCTGCACGCGGTCGAGCGCCCGCGCCTTGGAGATGCTCCAGTTCTGGCAGAACTTGCAGGTGAGATTGCACCCCGCCGTACCGAACGACAGCACGGGCGTGCCGGGAAGGAAATGGTTGAGCGGCTTCTTCTCGATCGGATCGATGCAGAAGCCGGAGGAGCGGCCATAGGTCGTGAGCACGATGGCATCGCCGGCGCGGGCGCGCACAAAGCACAGGCCGCGCTGGCCATCATTGAGCTTGCAGTAGCGCGGGCAGACATCGCACTGAATGCGACCGTCCGCAAGCCGCTGCCAGTAGCGGCCCCGCGCGCCAGCAATGATGTCTTGAACCATTGTTTCGGCAACCCAATTTTGCTTGCTACAGCGGCTCCCGCTCGTTGTATCCGTCATGCGCGGGCTCCGTCCCGCGCATCCACGTCTTGCGTGCCGCAAACAAGACGTGGATGACATCGGACCTCCGGGCTTGCCAGAGGTCCGCACTATTGAGTGACGCAAGTCGAGTAAACTCGACTTGCGGGACAAGCCCGGTCATGACGATCTCTGATTCCATTTGACCGAGCGCCGCCATAGTGTCGCTTATCTGGGTATCGGCGGGAAGCGGGGCAATACGCGGTATGATGCAGAGCGCGAAAGTCAGGCCGGCCGCAGTCGCCGGCTCGTTCTATTCCGAAGATCCGCACCGGTTGCAGGCGGAGGTTGAGAGCCTGCTCGCGGATAATCCCGCCGCCGGCGTGCTCCGGCAGAAGGCGCTGATCGCGCCGCACGCCGGCTATCCATATTCGGGCGCCGTTGCGGCTGCTGCGTTCGCAGGCCTGCGCGCGTGCGCAAGGGAAATCTCCCGCGTCGTGGTGATCGGTCCGGCGCACTACGTCGCCTTGCGCGGGATCGCCGTTCCAACATTCGATTCCTTCGCGACGCCGCTTGGCGCCGTGCCGGTCGATAAGGACGCGCTCGCGGCGATTGCCGAGCTGCCGTTCGTGCGCGTCAATGACGTCGCGCACGCTCCCGAGCACGCGCTCGAGGTCGAGCTGCCGTTTCTGCAGATGACGCTCGGCGCCTTCGCGATGGTGCCGTTGCTGGTGGGCGATGCGAGGCCGGAAGAGGTGGCGCAGACCCTGGCGCGCCTGTGGGGCGGCGCGCAGACGCTGATCGTGATCAGCTCCGACCTTTCGCACTATCACGACTACGAGACGGCAAAGCGGCTCGATGCCGCAACCGCGAGCATGATTGAGCGCGGCGACTGGGCGCAGTTCGGCTCGCGCCATGCATGCGGCTTTCTCCCCATCGCCGGGGCGTTGATCGAGACCGCGCGCCACGGTCTGAGCGCGCACCGCTTCGCGCTGTGCAACTCCGGCGATACCGCCGGCGGCCGTGCCCGGGTCGTGGGCTACGGAGCTTGGGGCTTTTAATCTGATCTGCCGGGGAATAAACGACGGTTACGGGGAGTCTTGACGTTCGCGGACGCCAGGCCCCGGTGCCCGCGTGTTTTCTTTAGGAGGGAACAATGCCCAACCTGTCGCGTCGCGATTTTGTCGTATCGACCAGCATGGCGGCGGCACTCGGCCTTAACGCAAGGCTCGTGGTGCCGGCATTCGCCCAAAAGACTGCGGACCCAGTCCCGAGCTTCGTGAAATACAAGGTGGGTTCCGCCGAGGTCACCGCGGTTTATGACGGCATCTGGGAGAAAGCCCATGATCCGGCCTTCATCGCCAATGCCTCGATCGACGACGTCAAGGCCGCCATGGTGAAGGCGGGACTGCCGGCCGACTTCGTCTCCATCCCGTTTACCGTCGTGGTGATCAAGAACGGCGGCAAGACCATTCTGTGCGACAGCGGCACCGGCGGACAGGTGCAGCCCACAGCCGGCAAGTTCATGACCAACCTGAAAGCCGCGGGCATCGATCCGACCAAAATCGATACCATCCTCATCTCCCATTTCCATCCCGACCACATTTTCGGGCTCATGGAAAAGGATACCAACAAGCCGGTCTATCCCGATGTCGAGATCATCGTGTCGAATGACGAATACAAGTTCTGGACTGATCCGGCGGTGATCGACAAGCTGCCCGAGGCGAGGAAGGGGCTGGCGCGCCGCATCCAGGCGGTGTTTCCGACCTGGAAGAATATCCGCCAGGTCGAAGGCGAGCCCGAAGTCGCGCCCGGCATTCGCTTCGTCAGCTCACCCGGCCACACTCCCGGCCACCGCGCGTTCCACCTCTCGTCGGGATCGAGCGAGCTCATGATCTCCAACGATACCGCCTATGTGCCGGCGCTCGTGGTCGCAAATCCCGGCTGGCACGGGCAATACGACCAGAACCCCGACCTCGCCGAAGCTTCCCGCCGCAAGCTGCTCGACCGGGTCGTCGCCGACAAAGTGATGATCTGCGGCTACCACTTCCCGTTCCCCGCAGCGGGTCGGATTGCGAAGGACGGCACGGGCTATGCGCTCACCGTGATGAAAACCTGAGCGGGCTCTGGATCGCGCCGCCAAGAAAGGAGATCGTCATGAGACGTTGCAGGCCTCGTCTGCTGTGTTGCGTCGTGCTCGCAGCAGCCGCGCTCGGCACAGCCAGCGCATTTGCGGTCGACAATATCACTTCCAGCGATGCGCCCGACCTCACCTCGGTCCGCGCCAAGATCAAGGCCAAGGATTTCAAGGCCGCGCTGGCAGAGCTTACCCCCATGCTGGCAACCTACCAGCACGCCGATGTCTACAACCTTACCGGCTTTGCGCTGCGCAAGACCGGAGACTATCAGCAGGCGCTGACCTTTTACCGAAAGGCGCTCGACTTCGACCCCAATCACAAAGGCGCGCTCGAATATCAGGGCGAGCTCTACGTCGAGACCGGGCAGCTCGAAAAGGCCAAGGAGAATATCGCGCGCCTGCAGCAGCTATGTCCGTCCGGCTGCGAGGAGCTTGCCGACCTGCAGAAGGCCGTCAGTGCATCCAGCGCAAAGCTCAATTGAGACCAGGATGGCTACGGTCAGGGAGGCGGCTGCGCTTGCGGGCCGCCTCCTGCTTTGCGCCCTGTTCCTGCACGAGGCCTGGGCCAAGCTCACGGGGTATTCGGCTGCCGTCGCCTATGCGCAGGCGTTCGGCGTACCGGGGATACTGATGCCGCTTGCAATCGCCGTGGAAGCGGGATGCGGATTGCTCATCCTGCTCGGCTATCACGCGCGTGCGGCCGCGCTGCTGCTCGCGGGCTTCTGCGTAGCGACCGCGCTTTTGTTTCACACCAAGCTGGGCAATCGAAACGAGCTGCTGCATTTCGAGAAGGATTTGGCAATCGCAGGAGGGCTGCTGGTGCTGTTCGCGCACGGAGCCGGGCGCTGGGCACTCGACGCGCTGCCGGCGGCGCGTACAAAGAGCGGGGCGGTAAGAGGATAACGCCTTCGCTGCCACAGTCAGACGAGCACTACCCCTGCGGGAGGTATCGCCGGGCGAGACCGTAACCGGCCGCGTACCCTTCCGCTCCCTGTCAATCGATTGAAAAATAAAGCATTCCGGCGCTCGAACCTTTTGGAGCCGGGCAGCGACTAACCTCTGAGCCCAGTTCGGACCCGGCAGGGCGGGTCTGCTCCAAAACAATACAAAAGGGGGCCGCTCAGTGCCGATCGACCAAGGGCCCACAACGGGTCATCGGGTGCTTTTCCACCACAAGCAGGTTCTGGCTGTGACGGCCAGCATTGCCATGCTCGCCGCGTGTGCTTCGCCGGCAGTCGCCCAGTTCTTTCCGTTCTTTGGGAATTTCTTTGGGTCACAACACAGCTACAGCCGGCACAGCGTCAGTCGTCCGCATGCGGCAAGGCCGGCGGTTACGGCGTCGCATGAGAACCCCCCGGCGAAGGAAAAGGAGAAGCCGGTGCCGAAGGAGGCCCCGGCGGATCTCACTCCGAAGGCCAACAACGGGGTGCTCACCATTGCCATCTCGCTCTACAAGCAGCAGCTCACCGTCTATTCGGACGGGGTTGCCGTCGTGCGCTCGCACGTCACGACCGGGCGCCAGACGCCGACCGGAGTGTTCAGCGTCATCCAGAAGGATCGTTGGCACCACTCCGACAATGGCGACACTCCGTATATGCAGCGGATCACCTGGTCCGGCGTCGGCCTGCACCAGGAGGCCCCGGGTGCGGCCCCACCCGGCTCCGTCCGGCTGCCCGAAGCCTTGGCGCGCCAATTATGGGGCATGACCAAGGTCGGCACCCGCGTCATCATCACGAACCGGGAAGTCACGCCGTCCGCAATCTCGAACGCACGCTTGTTCGCACGCCGGCAGCAGCCCCTCGAGCCGGCTCATGATCTCAAGTCGCCCGCCAAGATCGTGGAATCCGGTCACAATGCGCTCACCACCACCGGCCGCAAGCGCGACATTGCAAGGTCCGGCTCCAAGGTCGGCGACAAGTCCGGAGACAAGTCCGGCGATTCTGCCCTGGACGCCATGGCCCTTTCCCGCGAACCGGTGACATCGTCGGAGGTCGTGCGGTCCACGTATGACAGCTTCGATCTGTCGCGCGCGCGCCGGGCGAGGGCAGCGCCCTCCGCGGGAAGCGCGGTTTCCGATTTCCGTGCATTGCGACCCGGGCCGATCTCGGTCTTCATCAGCCGCAAGGAAGGCAAGCTGTTCGTGCGCAAGGGATTCGAGCCCATCTTCAACTCCCCCGTGACGTTCGCGCAGCCGGAGCGGCCGCTCGGCACCCATGTGTTCACGGCGCTTGACGTCAATGACGACGACAGCGTGCGCTGGGACGTGGTCACCGTTCCGAACGAGTGGGTCAGATCGCCGGGCAGGGGCGCCGGCGCGCAGCTCGCGTCGGTGGGCAGGCCCTCGACCGCAGCGGAAGCGCTCGATCGCGTCGCCATTCCGTCGGATGCCGTCGATCGAATTTCCGAGCTGATGTCGGTCGGCGCCTCGCTGATCATTTCGGACGAGGGCCTTGGCTCCGAGACCGGAACCGGGACGGATTTCACCGTCCTCACGCGCTGATCCGCGCGCGCTCGCAGTCAACCGCGCACGAGCGCGCCCAGGCCTTCTGCCGTCGTGACGCGGGGTGTCCAGCCGAGCTGCTGCAGGGCGGACGAATCGGCGACCAGCGAGCCGGCAAGGCGCTGATAAATTCCTTCTCGACCCGCCGCCCGCAATCCCAGCTCGAGCAGCCGCGGCGGCACCGGCACCAGGCCTGGCCTGCGCCCAAGCGCGCGCCGCAGGATGGTGATCATTTCGGGAACCGTGGGCGGGTCGGCGTCAGCGACAATGAGCGCGCGCTTGAGGCTCGCGGGCGCGGTGAGCACAGTCTCGATCGCCGCCACCAGATTCTCGAGCGCGAGCAGCGATCGCCGCGCGCCAAGCCACGCAAGCGGCAGCGGATAGGGCGCGCGCGCGAGCCGCACCAGTTCCGCCATGTTGCCTTTCACCCCCGGTCCATAGACCAGCACGAGCCGCAACGCGGTCCAGTCGAGGTCGAGCTCGGCCAGCCCCTGCTCGGCCGCGAGCTTGGAGCGGCCGTAGGCGTCGGTCGGGCACGCAGCAAGCGCCTCGGTCAGAACATGATCGGCCGTGGGTCCGCACTGCGCGCGGATCGACGAGAGAAAAATGAATCGCCGCACGCCCGCGCGTTGCGCTGCCTGCGCCAGCCGGATCGTGGCCTCGGTATTGAGCAGGCGATAGTCGTCGTCCGGCAGCCCGGACATGGCGTGCGCAATACCGGCGGAGTGAATCACCGCATCGATGTCGGCGAGCGCGGCGGCCATGTTTTGCGGTCGCGCGAGATCGCCGATCACCGCGCTTGCCGACTGGATCGGCGTGGCGCTCGGGCGGCGCAGCAGAACGCGCAGCCGATACCCGCGCCTGGACAATTCCCGCAGCAGATACTGTCCAATGAACCCGGTCGCCCCGGTGAGCGCAATGAGTGGCTTGCTGACCGCACCGCTTGAGTTCACCGCCGCCTCGGCTCTCGCGAATTATCAGAATGAACTACACCATCGCGTTCGCGAAAGCACTGGTTTATGAACAAATTGACAGACTCGACGCTGCCGCAGGCCGACCGGATCCATCTTTCCGCTCCAATTGACGTGTTGTGGCGGTATGCTACGGGCGAGCGGGAGAGAGACGGGCCGGAGAGCTTGGCGTGCGGAGCAAAGAAGCCGTGCTGCGTGCCGACCAGGGCGCGCAGTGGAGAAGTCGTGCCATCTGGTGCATGGCGTGCCTGGCGATGGCGGGCATTCTGCTGGCGCCCGCGATCTGGAACGGCTTTCCGCTTCTTGAATACGACATCGGCGGCTATCTCGCGCGCTGGTTTGAAGGCTATCTGGTTCCCAGCCGCCCGGGCGCCTATGGTCTCCTGCTCGCTGGAACCGCCTGCTTCAAGTTCTGGCCCGTGCTTGTGGCACAGGCGGCCGCGACCATCTGGATTCTCGCCCTATTGATGCGGGAGCTGGGGCTCGGTCCACGCCCGCTTCCGTTCCTGGCCGTCGGCACTTCACTGGCGTTCGCAACGACCTTGCCGTGGCTTACGAGCATCCTGCTTACCGATATCTTTGCCGGCCTTGCGGTGCTGGCCCTGCATTTGCTGGTGTTTGGGCAAAGTGTCGAGCCGTGGCAGCGTCGGGGGCTTGCTGCCTTCGTAGGCTTTGCGGCAGCCACTCACAGCGCCACCCTCGCGCTGCTGACAATGCTGGTCTGCCTTGTCGCGCTTCTTCCGCGCGGCATGCTTTCGCCGGCGCGGGTTCGCGACGCGCTCCTCGCGCTCGCGCTCGGCCTTGCCGCAACGCTGAGCGCCAACTGCGCCGTGTCGGGACGGTTCGAATTCACGCCCGGCGGCTACGGAATCCTGTTCGGCCGGATGCTGGAGGATGGCATCGTGAGCCGCCATCTCCAGGATCATTGCCCGGATGCCGGCCTGAAGCTGTGTCCATTTCGTCATCAATTGCCATCGACAGCCGATGAGTTTCTCTGGGGCGACAGCGTCTTCGATCGTCTCGGACGATTTGCAGGGCTGAGCGAGGAAATGCGCGTCATCGTGCTCGGCAGCTTGCGGGAGTATCCGCGCCTCCAGATCGAAGCGGCGACGGTCGCGACTGCCACCCAGCTTGCGCGGATCGCAACGGGCGAGGGCGTGGCCAACACCTTATGGCACACCTATGGAATCATCGAACGCTATGTGCCGGCGGCGGTTCCCGCGCTGCGGGCAGCGCGGCAGCAACGCGGCGAAATCCATTTCGACGCAATCAATCATTTGCACGTGCCTGTCGCGCTGCTGTCGATGGCGCTGCTGCCGTTGCTGATGGCGGCTGGTCTGAAATGGCCGCGACTGCGCCGCTTGAGCATGCTCGCGACAACGATTGCAGCCGCGCTTCTTGCCAACGCGTTCGTCTGCGGCGCACTTGCCAATCCGCATGACCGATACGGAGCACGGCTCACCTGGCTCGTGCCGATGGCAATGATCTTCTTGCCGATCTCCGTTTGGGTCTCGGCGCCGGGAGCAATCGCTCTGCGTCGCCGATTCCCTGCAGCAGACGGGCGCGCGAGCGCGGCGGTGCGGGAAGCGGCAAACGCGCCATCTTGATGGACCTTCCGGGAAACAAGAGTCACGTACGATGGACTTCGGATTTTTGCGATGACAGGGGGGGAGTGGGTCGTACAGCTGATCAAGATCGCGCTCGGAGCGGCGATCGGGGCATATTTCATCTGGTGGAGCCTGGAAGTGCTGCACCGTCTGCCTTTGCATTAAGCCGCATCGGACGCATTGTTTGCGGACGGGTTTTGTTTATGGTTGCCGGCGCAGGCACCACAAGGAACGGGAGCGCTCTCCATGCAGCCTCTTACCGCGGGCATCACCAAGGCCGGCACCGGCATTGACGGCATCAGCTGGAATATTCTCGGCCAGACCTACGTGCCCAAGCAGGTCAGCGAGAGCTCGTTCGCCTGGCACGCCACGTTTCCGCCCGGCACCGCGGTGCCGCCCCACATTCATCCGACCCAGGACGAGTTCATCTACATGCTGGAAGGGCGGTTCGACCTGCTGCTGGACGGGCACGAATTCACGGCGACCTCGGGCGACCTGATTCGCATGCCGATGAACATTCCCCACGGCATCTTCAACAAGACCGACCAGACCGTGAAGTGCTTCTTCTGGGTCACGCCTACGCGCAGGCTCTACGACCTGTTCTGGGCGATCCACAGCATGAAGGAGCAGTCACCTGCCGAGGTGGTGGCGCTCTCCGCGAAGCACGAGGTCATGTTCCTGCCGCCGCCGCAGTGAAGGCAGCCCGAAGCTTTACTTCAGTTGCCCGCGCGACGGGCGGTTAAGGTAACCTTCGGAAGCAGTGCGGGACAGAGTCTCGGGTTTTGAGGCTTAATGTGACCGCTGCCTATGACCACCCGAAACAGACTTCGGCGAAGCCTTTTCAGGTGCCTGAACTCGTCCGCCGCGGCGGCATGGCAGTTCTGCAATTTTGTAGGGATCCGAACATGTAATGAGACGTTTACGTCTCGTTGTGATACGGATACGTTCCAGATCGGCGGGCTGGACCGAGGAAGGAAAGGAAGGAGCCATGGCCGCGTGCTTCCGCTATATCGTAAACGACGTGAATGACGCGATCGAGTTCTACACCAGGCATCTCGGTTTCAAGGTCGAGATGCACCCTGCTCCGGGATTTGCCGAAATCTCTCGTGGGGACATGCATATCTATCTGACCAAACCGTCCCCGGGCGTCGGCGGCGGCGCGAAAATGCCTTCAGGAGAGGAGCAAAAGCCCGGAGGCTGGAACCGCATCCACCTCCTCGTCGAGGAGCTGGACGGAACGATTGCGGAGCTCAAATCGGCAGGCTGCCGCTTTCGCAGCGACGTGATTCAGGGCACCGGCGGCAAGCAGATCCTGCTGGAAGACCCATCGGGAAATCTCATCGAGCTGTTCGAGGCCAACACCGCGGCATATCGCGTGCCGGGCTCGGGCTCGAAAGCCGCCAGTGCCTGAGCGGCGGGGCCCGCGGCGCCCGCCATCATCGAGGCCGCAGAGTGCGCGTGCGCGAGCGAAGGCTGCCGTGGACCCGAGAATCGAGCGCTCACGAGCGGTGATTCTACAGGCGGTGCTCGAAGAGCTCAGTGAGCTGGGTTACGGCGCGCTCACCATAGAGTCCGCTGCCCGTCGAGCCGGCGTCGGCAAAGCAACGATCTACCGGCATTGGCCGGATAAGATCGCGCTGATCGCCGATGCGTTCAAGCTGCTTCAGCAGCAGCGGGACCCGGAGCTTGCTACCGGCTCGCCACGTGAGAAACTTGAGCGCATTCTTCGCCATGTCGCCGATGTCGTCGCCGATTCGCCCTTCTCGGCCTGTCTTCCGGCTCTCATCGAGGGAGCGGAGCGGGATCGTGCAGTGCGCAGGTTTCATCACCGCTTTCAGGCCGCGGCACGCAAACCGACCATCGAGCTGATCTCCCGTGGAATCGCCACGGGAGACTTCCCGCATCGCATCGATCCGGAGATCGCAGCTTTCGCACTGCTCGGCGCCATCTTCTTTTGCCGGTTGATGACGGACGCACCCTTTCCCGAGGAGCGGGTTTGCGACTTGATTGACACCGTCTTCGGTTCCAGCGGCTGATGCGCAAGCGCTCAGCACTTGACCTTCAGCACGTTGGCGTCCTTGAACTCTATCTTTCGAAGGCGCTGCGGAGCTCTCGTCGGCCGATCGGATGGGCGGAAGCGCCGCCTTTGACCCATAGCGTCACAACAGTGGGCAAATTTGTTGCGATTCACAGGGCAACTTTCAGTCGACGACGTGTTAGGGTGCGACCGTCGGCCTGAGGGAAAGGCCCCATGAGGCGTCGAGAATTCATCACGCTGCTCGGTGGCGCAGCAGCATGGCCGTTCGCCGCGCGGGCGCAGCAGCGAATCCGACGTGTCGGCGTGCTTCTGGGGTTGGCGGCGGACGATCCGGAATCATCGCGCCGCGTTACGGTGTTCGCGCAGACCTTGCAGCAATTGGGCTGGAGCGAGGGTCGCGACCTGCACGTCGAATCTCGCTGGGGCGCTGGTGATGTCGGCCTAATGCAAAAATATGCGGCGGAGCTCGTTGCGCTGGCGCCTGACGCGATTTTGGCGAACGGCGATTCGGCCATGGGTCCGTTGCAACAGGCAACGCGAACCATCCCGATTGTATTCGTAAACGTGAGTGATCCCGCGTTGGCGCTGGCTTCGTCGCGAGCCTGGCGCAGCCCGGCGGCAACGTTACTGGATTTACCGCGTTCGAATTCACCTTGAGCGCGAAATGGCTTGAGCTGCTCAAGGACATAGCACCGCGCGTCACCCGCGTGGCGGTCGTTCGCGATCCAACCGTGCCCGGCGGCGTTGGCCAGTTCGCGGCGATCCAGGGAGCGGCGGTCGCGTCAGGCGTGGAGCTCGTCCCGGTCGACATGCGCTCCAATGCCGAAATCGATCGCAGCGTCACGGCTTTCGCGAGGCAGCCAAACGGCGGTCTCATCACCACGTCACCCAGATCCGCCGTTCATCGCTCCACCATCATTGCCCTGGCGGCCCGCTACCGCCTCCCGGCCGTTTACCCATACCGCTACGACGTCACCAGCGGGGGCTTGATCGCCTACGGCGCCGACATCCTCGACCAATATCGACACGCAGCTGCCTACGTCGACCGCATTCTCAAGGGCGAGAATCCTGCCAATCTTCCAGTGCAAGCGCCGACCAGATACGAGCTCGTGATCAATTTGAAAACCGCGAAGGCGCTCGGCCTCGAACTGCCGCCTTCCGTCCTCGCGCGCGCCGATGAGGTGATCGATTGAGCACGCTGTTTCCTGCACCGCGTTAAGTCGCGAGTGGCACGTCGCATCGTTCGCTGCTCTGCACAAAGTTCGGATGCAATCGGGAAGCAGCGAGCATGGCAAAACCCGGAGCCGGCCCGCACAGCCTCGCCCGGGAAATGACGGGCATCGCGCTCAAGCTGCCTTGTTGGCCTGCTCGCGCGCAAAGCCCGCAGTCGAGGCGTTCAACGAGGCCACAACGCTCATAGAGCGGGCCCGCGCTATGCCGCCACAGGCGTATCAGGCTGGTTGAGGACGCCCTCCCTGCCGCTTCCGGCGGTTTTGTGCTAACTGGAAGGCCATGAATACACCGGAAATCATTGCCAGGCTGCGGGAGAATGAAGCGGTCTTGCGGGCGCAAGGCGTGCGCTACGTCGCCTTGTTCGGTTCACGCGCCCGCGGCGACAACCGGCCTGACAGTGATATCGACATCCTCGTCGAGATCGCGCCCGAGGCACCGGTCGGCCTATTCGAATATGTTGCGATTACCCAATATCTCGCCGATCTGTTCCCAGTTCGCGTGGAAGTAGCTGATCGCAGTACGCTCAAACCGCTCGTTCGGCCATCTGCCGAGCGTGAGGCGGTGTATGCCTTCTGATCAACGCGCATAGCGTTATCCGACATCCGCGACAACGGGAAGCTTGCGCAGGATTTTGTCGCAGGCCTCTCGTTTGAGAGGTTCAGAGGTGACCGGCTTTTCTTTTATGCGGTGACGCGCGCGCTTGAGATCATTTCCGAAGCCGCGCGGCGGCTTCCAGTAGAGGTGCGCGACCGGCATCCGGAATTACCATGGCGTGCGATCATGGGCGAGAGTCGGCAACGGGCGGATTATTGGCGTTCGGCAAATTCGAAGCGGCGAGGTCGAGAACTCAGGGCGGAGGCCGCCAGCTGCGTGTGCGCTAAGCTTCGGCGGGCGTTCGTTGCGGCTGAACGATTGTTACGATCGCATCGGCAGCGTCCTCGGCAAACGACGGATCACGCCTTAGTTCTTCAAAGCTGCGAGGCTCCGGGATCACGTCGCCGTCGGTACGCATCAGCGCAAGGTGTCCCGTCAGAGCTTCAGCCGCATTTTCAACGGCGTCCTCGAACGTGTCGCCGGCCGAAATACAGCCGGGTACATCAGGAAAGCTCACCCCATAACTCGTGCCTTCGTCCTTGTGCACCAACGCGATATAGCCAGCCATGTTCGCTACCGCCGCTCTTCCAATCCTGCCTGTCGATAGATCGACCTTACCGTCTTGGGATGCAAGTCCTTCCGCGGGTGCGGCGCCGTAACCTTGCCTGGTTTGCTCGGGTGCTTGAAGTGATTGTGGCTGCCCGTGGCACCAACATATCGCCACCCGTCCGCCTCAAGCTCTCGAATGATATCGCGCGAATCCTTCCCCATTTCCCGCCTGATGAACGTGAACTAGCGGAGATAGCAAAACCCGGAGCCGGCCCGCTTGGCCTTGCCCGGAAAATGACGCGTATCGCGCTCAGGCCGCCTTGTTGACCTGCTCGCGGGCAAAGCCGGCGGTGGACGCGTAGCCGCGCACGATTGCCTTGCGCTCGTCGAACGAAAGCACCTCGTCGACGTTGCCGAACCCGTCGGGGGCGCGCGCCTCGACGGCATCGATCACGCCTTCGGGGCCTCCTCTGCGGTTCATCTGCACGACCTGCGCGGTCATCGGCAGCCGCTCCTGCTCGTACATCCACAGCGCATGGCGCGCGTGCTCGGCGCCGCGCAGGCGATCGGCCAGCGCGCGCGCATCGAGAATGGCCTGCGAGGCGCCGTTCGATCCCACCGGGTACATCGGATGCGCCGCATCGCCGAGGAGGGTCACGCGGCCGTGCGACCAACGCGGCAACGGATCGCGGTCGCACATCGGATATTCCCAGAACTCGGGGGTGGCCTCGATCAGCGCCTTGGCGTCCACATACGGAATGCGGAAGCGCTGCACGTGCGGCATCAATTCCTCGAAACGGCCGGGCCGCGACCAATCCTCCTTGCGCGGCGGCACCCCGCCCTCCGCAATCCTGACCAGCACCGCCCAGTTGGTCAGCGGGCGGCTGCTGCGCCCGCCTTCGCCGATCGGATAGATCACGAGCTTGGCCTCCATGCCGCCCGCAATCACCATGGAGCGTCCGGTGAGGAATTGCGGCCAGTCGATCGCGCCGCGCCACAGCATCGCCCCGTTCCAGCGCGCCGGGCCTTCCTCGGGATAGAGCGCCTCGCGCACCGCCGAGTGAATTCCGTCGGCGCCGATGAGCACGTCGCCGCGCGCGGTCGCGCGATGGGAGCCGTGGCGATCGAAGAAATAGGCGGTCACGCCGGCCTCGTCCTGGGCAAAGGCGCCGAGCCGATGGCCGGTGTGGATGCGCGACTCGCCGAGACGCGAGCGCACGGCGTTGTGGATCACCCCCTGCAGCCGCCCTCGGTGGATCGAGAACTGCGGATATTCGTAGCCGGCATCGGTGCCGCGCGGCTCGCGCCAGATCTCCTGCCCGAAACGATTGGTATAGATGAGCTCGAAGGTGCGGATGGCGACCGCGTCGAGCCGCTCCAGCAGGCCGAGCTCGGCCAGCTCCTTGATCGCATGCGGCAGCGTATTGATGCCGACCCCAAGCTCGCGGATGGTCTCCGACTGCTCGTAGATTTCGCACTCGATCCCGCGCGCGTGCAGCATCAGGGCGGCGGTCAGCCCGCCGATGCCGCCCCCGATGACGATGCATTTCATGACGGCGCTCACTCCGTACGCGACGAGCATGCATAATGAGACAGCCGCAGGCGCCCGCGCAACGGCTTTGCGAGCGCTTGGTTGATGGGGACGTGCCGCAGACCCTGCGATACTTCCCCTGGAAGGGGAGGCGGAGGCGGCCTTGGGCCGCCGTTCTTGGCTTCCAAGATTCCAATTGGTCATCGGCTAAATGGTATGTCTGCTGATTGAGCAAAACCGGAAACCAATGGTGCGGTGCGGTAACCGCCGGTTGTGACCCGTTGCGGAAGTAGAGCGGCCGATTCTGCCGCGATGCACACCCTTCAATCAGTGTGGTAGGCTGCCGCCGTCAGTCTGAGGGGAGCCCATGAGACGGAGAGACTTTGTCGCAGCACTCGGTAGCGCAGCAGCCGCGTGGCCGCTTGCGGCGCGTGCGCAGACAGCCAGCAAAACATATCGGCTTGCATCATTGACTTTGCTTGGCCCGCTTCCGGGAGTCTACGCGCCAACACTCATGCGGGCCCTTGGGGAGCGCGGCTATATCCAGGGTCAAAACCTCGAATTGCAGCCGTTCGGTGCGGTGGGTATGCCGCTATCGCGGCTGCCCGAGTTTGCCCAGGATATCGCGGCAAACAAATTCGACGCCGCGGTTGTCGCCGGTTATCCACCAGCTGCCGCGATGAAGGGCACCGGGGTGCCGACCGTCGTTGGCTCCGGCGCGGGTGATCCAGTTCGAACTGGTCTGGTCACGAGTCTGGCTCGGCCAGGAGGTAATATCACCGGCATCTCGGACGACGCGGCGATGTTGACCACCAAGCGCATGGGGCTGCTGAAGGAAATAAAGCCGGATCTTCGCCGTGTCGCAATGCTCTGGAACAAGACCGATCACGGCATGTCGATGCGCTACCAAGCCTCAGCCGATGGCGCCAAGGCGCTTGGCCTAATAGTTCAGCCGCTGGGGGTTGGTGAGCCCGACGATTTTAAGGAAGCATTTGCAGCGATGGATCGCGAACCGCCGGACGCAATCCTCATGGTGTCTGATGCGCTCACTGCGTTAAACCGCAAGCGGGTGTACGAGTATGCAACGGCACGCCGTCTGCCTGCCATTTACGAGAGCGATAATTATGTTCGCGATGGCGGCTTGATGTCTTACGGCGCGGACGCGATCGAATCTTATACGAGGGCCGCCTCGTTGATTGATCGAATTTTCAAGGGCGCAAAGCCGGCTGATTTGCCGTTTGAGCAGCCAACACGCTACCTTTTTGTCATGAACCTGAAGACCGCAAAATCGATCGATCTTGTAATCCCGCCAACCGCCCTCGCGCTTGCCGACGAGGTGATCGAATAACGGCATTTTTTGCTGCGGTGCAGAATGTCTGCTTATGGCACAAACCGGAAGGCGCTCGTAGCACAGATTTAATTCCGGTTACTGGGGCGCTGCGGAAGTAGCACGCTGGCGCTGGGCCGGGCTGGACCGCGCCGCCTATGAGACACTAACGGACATTGACCTGTCGCGTGGCAGGCATAACCTCCGCTTTGGGCTGGTCATGCAGGGAGACGCAGCGAATGCTAGGGATCGTTTTCGCCGCATTTTCGATTATCAGCGTGGTTTACTCGGCATCAGCGCAAGGAGTTTCCAGCAACAACAGCGCAATTCCAGTTACGGTTGATAATTTCGCGCGGGCCGAGACTGACAATTATTTTGCGGTCAATGCGGAAGAGGCCGGTGGCCTCGGGAAGCTCAGCCATCGCCGCGAACCGGCTTCTATCGACAGTCAGACGGTAATTCGGCTTAACCGCGACACGCTCTATTCCTTTGGCGTATTTGACCTCGCTGCTGGTCCGGTGACGATCACTTTACCCGACGCCGGAAAGCGCTTCATGTCGCTGATGATCGTCAACGAAGACCATTATGTTCCCGTTGTTGCATATGACTCCAAGCCGCATACGCTTACCGAGAAGAACGTCGGGACGCGCTATGTGATGGTGGCTGTGCGCACCTTAGTCGATCCGAACGATCCAAAAGACCTTGATGAGGCTCATAAGCTTCAGGATACGATCAAGGCCAGCCAGAAAGATACTGGCAAGCTGGAACTGCCAAATTGGGATCAAACTAGCCTGAAGGAAGTCCGTGATGCTCTACTGGTGCTCGCGAAACACACTAACGGCTTCAGTCGTTCCTTTGGCACGAAGAACGAAGTCGATCCAGTTCATCACTTGATTGCTACGGCCGCTGGATGGGGTGGTAATCCTGACAAGGACGCGACCTACGTTGGCGTAGCGCCGACCAAGAATGACGGCACAACGGTATACAAACTTACTGTCCCGCGGAATGTGCCGGTAGACGCATTCTGGTCGATCAGCGTTTACAACGCCGCTGGCTATTTTGAAAGGAACCCCTCCAACGCTTACACGCTCAACAATATCACGGCGAAGAAAGACTCAGATGGAGCGGTGACTATTCAGTTTGGCGCCTGCGACGGCAAAACTCCGAACTGTCTGCCGATAATGCCCGGTTGGAACTATTTGGTTCGGCTCTATCGGCCTCGCTCCGAAATATTGAACGGTAAGTGGCACTTCCCTGAGGCGCAACCGGCGGGGTGAATTGCTTCCCGCATTGGGACTTGGCGCACGCTCGACCCTGTAAGTCTCAATGTCCGCGAAGACACGACCCGGTCATAAGCCTTTGCGGCGATATGTCCGCAGCTGGCCAGAGCTGGCATAATGGCCGAAAGGGTGGATTCGGGTTTTGACCAGAAGCGGCGGTAAGCCGGGTCGAAATTTCGCACCGCAGCAAGCCCTGCCTTGTTCGTCGGCAATCAGTTATGCTGTCACCTGCTAGGGGCCAGCGGATGCATCTCGATCGAATGAAACGGCGCGAGTTCATCACGCTGCTCGGCAGCGCGGCGGCAGTTTGGCCGCTCGCCGCTCGTGCGCAGCAGGCGGCGATGCCGGTGATTGGATTTCTCAACAGTGCATCGCCGGATGGGTATGCGCCTTTCGTCACCGCGTTCCGCCGAAAGGCGGACACGAACCAAACATTAGTCGGTGTATGCCGGGAGCAGGCTTAAGCCGGCCAATGCGTGGGAAGGTGCTGCCCTACATGCCAGCCTTCCAGCCGTATCGGGGAAAACCCGCCCTAAGGAGTGATAGGGAGGGTCGAGGAAACGTCGGCATCATTCGAAGCCCACACCGCGCCAGGACTCTACCCGACTGCGGGGGGCGCGAGGTAACTCGCGTCCCTACCGCGAAGTCCGCTACGACGCTGCGCACTAGCGAATAAGCGGATATAAGCCTTAGGCCAGGACTGCGAACGGGAGGTCTCCGATGTTCAAGCGCGCCGGGACATATGCCTGCATCAGCCGGCTTGCGGCGGTGCTGATCATGCTATTGGCTGCGCCCCCCTCGCGCGCGGCCGATCCGATAAAGATTGGTGCCAGCATAGCGCTTACCGGCCCGCTCGCTTCGGGTGGCAAGGTGATGCTGATTTCGCTGAAGCTGTGGGAGGAGGATGTAAACGCCCGCGGCGGGCTTCTGGGCCGCCCCGTTTCGCTCGTCTACTACGACGACCAGTCGAACGGGTCACTGGTCCCTGGCATCTACGCCAAGCTCCTCGATGTCGACAAGGTCGACCTCGTAATCTCGAGCTATGGCACCAATGTCGCCGCCCCCGCCATTCCCATCGTGATGCAGAAGAACAAGCTGTTTATTTCCATGTTCAGCATCGGGCTCAACACTGAATTCAAATATCCGCGCTACTTCTCCATGCATCCGGCAGGACCCAACCCGAAGCCGGGATACAGCGAGGGCTTTTTCAAGGTCGCAACCCAGCAGAGCCCGAAGCCCCAGACCGTTGCCATCGTCACTGCCGACGGCGAGGCGACGCGGCTCGTTACCGATGGTGTCTACGAGAACGTCAAAAAGGCCGGGCTGCAGATCGTCCATGACCGCCGCTATCCGCTCAACACGACCGACTTCACCCCGATCGTGCGCGCCGCGCAGGCGACGAATCCGGATATCTTCTTCATCAGCTCCTACCCAGTTGATTCCGTCGGCGTGCTGCGCTCGGTCAGCGAGGTCGGATTCAAACCGAAGATCGTCGGCGGCATCCTGAATGGTCTGCCGGCACCGGTGCTCAAGGCGCAGCTCGGCCCGATGCTCAATGGCGTGATCAACTACGAGTACTGGGTTCCCATTCCGGCCATGATCGGACCCGGAGTTATGGATCTGATCAGCCGCTATCAGGCGCGCGCCCGCGGCGAAGGCGTCGATCCGATTGGCATCTACGTTCCGCCCTGGGCCTATGCGCTGGCGCAAATCCTGGAGCAGTCGATCGTTGCCACCGGCAGCATCGAGGACGGCAAGCTTGCCGATTACATGCGCACCGCGACGTTCAAGACCATGATCGGCGAGGTGAAGTTCGGTCCCGACGGCGAATGGGAGAAGGGCCGGATTCTGATGGTGCAGCATCACGGCATCATGAGCAACGACATCATGCAGTTCAAGGACATGTCCACCATGACGGTCCTCGATCCGCCCGAATATACCACCGGCAGCGCCATCTATCCGTACGAGAACGCAAAGAGGTAACCGGCTTCTTCCCGCATGCGCGCGCTCTTTGAGGCCGACGGTGATGTGATCGTCATAACCGGGGGCGCGAACGGCATCGGCCGCGCGCTCGCGCGCGCCGCGGCCGGCGCCGGGGCGCGCGTCGTCATCTGCGACATCGATGAGGCCGCGATGGCGGCGGCGAAGGCGGAGAGCGCGCTCATCTCCGCCGTCCGGCTCGATGTGGGCGACCGATCGGCGGTATTTGGAGCGCTGCACGCCATCGAGCGCGACCTCGGCCGCATCGACGGACTCGTTTGCGCCGCCGCCATCCAGCCGCGCGTGCCGGTGCAGCACATGGCGGAGGAGGAATGGCGCGGCGTCATCACCGTCAACCTCGACGGGGTGGTGTGGTGCTATCAGGCGGTCGTGCCGGGGATGATTGGGAGGCGCCGCGGCAGCATCATTGCGTTCACGTCGGGCCTTGCCCTTCAGGGCTGGCCGGGAGCCTCCGCCTATGCCGCGACCAAGGCTGCAATCATTGCATTCGCCAAGAGCGCGGCGAAGGAGATCGCCCAGCACCGCGTCCGCTTCAATCTGATCGCGCCGGGGGTCATCGATACACCGCAATATCAAGCCGCCAATGCCGGCGCCGACGATGCCCGCTGGCGCGCTGGCGTTGGCGTCGGCGTGCCGGAGGACGTGGTCGGGCCGCTTCTCTTTCTTCTGTCGGATGCCGCCTCGATGACCGCATCGGTGCTCAGCCGCGAGCTTGCCTATTCCGCTCGCGACGAGGACGCCTTAGCTGTCGATCCATGAAACCCGTTCTCATCGTCGGCGCGGGTCCGGTCGGGCTCACCACCGCGTTGGGGCTCAATTTCTATGGCTTGCCGTTTGTGCTGTTCGAGGAGGATGCCACCCTCTCCAGCGACACCAAGGCCGGCACCATCCTCACGCGCACGCTCGAAGCCTTCCGCCGCTATGGGGTTGCCGACCGCGTCCTCGCGAAGGCCCTGCGGATCGACGAGATCGGCGATGTCGAGCGCGCCACCAACACGGCAAGGCCCTCGGTGCGCGCCGATCTTTTGGCCGCAGACACCCGCTATCCCTTCGTCATCAACATCCCGCAGCACCACCTCGAGCCGATCCTCCATCAGGCCATCGAGGAGCGCTGTCCCGGTGCAGTGCACATGCAGCACCTGTTGACTGGCTTTCGTCCGGCCGAGGATGGAGTCGTCGCGACGTTTGCAACCACCCACGGCAGCCGAGAAGTGGAAGGCTCATATCTGCTGGCGTGCGATGGCGGCCGCAGCACCGTGCGGTCCTCGCTCGGCATCCCCGTCGAAGGTCAATCGCTAGATGCGCGACTGTCGCTGGTCGATGTGAAAGTCGATCTCGATGTGCAAAATCCGCGCGACTATCCCTACCTCGCCTATTTCTCGGATCCGCAGGAATGGATGATTCTGGTGCGGCAGCCCCATTGCTGGCGGTTCCTGTTTCCGCTCGCGCCGGGCGCCGTCGAGCCCACCCACGAGCAATTCAAGGCGATGGTTTTGCGTTTCATCGGTCCTGTGGGTGACGCCGAAGTCCTCAATACCGTGACCTATCGCATTCACCATCGCATTGCGCGCGAGTGGCGCCGCGACCGCGTGTTTCTGATGGGGGATGCGGCGCACCTCATCACACCCATGTGGGCGCTCGGACTCAATACCGGCATCCTCGACGCCATCAGCCTGCCGTGGCGGCTCGCCTGGGTGCTGCGCGGATGGTCGCACCATGCGCTGCTCGACGACTATGAGCGCGAGCAACAGCCGGTGGCGGCAAAGGGATCGGGAGAAATGGCCGAGGCCGCTCGCAGATACATGTCGGGCGAAAGCGATGCGACGGGAGCCATGTCCGGCAGCGCGTTCGGTAACGCGCTGACCCGCACCATGCTCGGCGTGCGCCTCGCTGTCGATCATTCCGGCGACTGGTCCATGGTGAAGCACACCCGCGAAGCCCTGCGCGCTGGCGATCGCGTGCCGGATGCGGAGCTACATGGCCCCGATGGCCGGCCGCTGCGCCTGCACGAACTGATCGATGACAGCTTCCTTGCGCTCTATTTCACCGATGTGCGGAGGCGCCCACCGATTCCGCCCGACGCGCCGGGACTGCGGCACTTAATCATCTCGCGGCGCGACGCCCCGCTCGACGGGGGCTTGCGGGACCGCTCCTATTTCGATGTGGGCGACCGTTTTCGCGTCCGCGCAGGCTGCGAGACCGACACGGTCATGCTCGTGCGCCCGGATGACCACATCGCCGTAATTGCGCCGATGCGGGAGGCCAGCATAGCAGAGCTGTATCGCAGCGCCGCTCGTATTCGAGTGGATTGTCGCTCCACCTGACGGGCCAAGCGAGTGCACGCTCGCACCGGCCGTCCCGCAGCAGCGCAATAATCGAGTTGGGGCGATCGTGCTGCACATCCAGGCGCAGGCGAATTTCAGCCTGGGAGAATTCGAGACCGCCGCGGAGGTGCTAGTCGAACGCATCAGGCGCTTCCCCGGCACTGATGCGAGCCGCATGCTGCTGGCGTCCTGCTACGGCCATCTCGGGCGCCTCGACGAGGCGCGCTCGGCCTGGGCGGAGCTTCTCAAGGTCAACCCGGACTTCTCGCTGGCGCAGCGCGCGCGTGTTCTTCCTTACAAGCAGGCGAGCGATTTTGAGCGCATCGCCGACGGCCTCGCCAAGGCCGGGCTGCCGTAGGCGGCCGCGCGGCAACGCGACCGGCATCAATCTTTTGATCGAGTAAAGGCTTTTGCTGCATCTGCTCACGACCGCTTCTGGCATGCTGACGAAGCCGGATTTGGCGTTATGTCCGCAGGTGGCCAGAGCTGACATAAGCCCGAAAATGGCGGATTCGGGTTATGACCCATTTCGGTCATCAGCAGTTCTAAATTGATGCAGTGCAAAACGAGCATTTCGTCGCATTTCGCGGGTCGCAGATTCCTGTTTTGATGGGCCCGAGTTGGGAGGCCGAGTGGCGATACCCGAAGCTGGGTAGGGTAATGCGACGACGCGATTTCATTTTAGGGATTGCTGGATCAGCGGCTACGTGGCCGCTCGCGGCGCGTGCGCAGCGGCCAGCAACGGTTCCGGTGGTCGGCTTCCTGCATCCCGGTTCGGCGGAGCCGAACGCCAGCCTGCTCGCGGCATTTCGAAAAGGCCTTGCCGAGACCGGCTACACAGAGGACAGGAATTTCGCTGGGCGCACGGTGACAATAACCGGCTTGTGGAAATGGCGGCTGATCTGGTGCAGCGTCAGGTAGCTGTAATTGTCACGCCGATCGGCACGGTAACGGTCCTTGCGGCGAAAAAGGCGACTACCACCATTCCCATTGTCTTTTCCGCCGGCACCGATCCGGTTAAAGCCGGTATCGTGGCAAGCCTCAGCCGCCCCGGTGGTAATATCACCGGCGTCAACTACATGGCTGCCGAACTGAGCGCCAAACGGTTGAGTCTACTGCACGAGCTGATCCCGAGCGCCGCGCGGATCGCGCTCCTTGTCAATCCCGCAAATCCGATTCCCGCAAAGACTATGGCTAAGGACACGGAGGTGGCGGCAGAAACGATTGGGCGGCACATCGACGTGTACAAAGCCGAGACTAGCCGCGAGATCGAAATAGCCTTTGCTGCTCTTGTGCGGGATAGGGCGGACGCGCTTCTCATCGGTGCCGACCCATTTTTTATTGATCGTCGCGTGCAAATCGTGACGCTTGCGACGCGTTATCTGCTGCCAACTGTCCACTTTCTGCGCGAATTTGCCGAAATCGGTGGGCTCATGAGTTATGGAGCGAGCGACTTCGGGCGCTATCACGAGGTCGGCGTCTATACCGGCCGCATTCTCAAGGGCGAGAAACCAGCAGACATGCCAGTCGTGCAGCCAACCCAGTTCGAGTTGGTCGTCAACCTGTCGACGGCGAGGGCGATCGGCATCACTGTCCCTCCGAGCCTGCTCGCGCAGGCCAACGAGGTGATCGAGTGACCGCACCTTTATCTATCCACTTTGCTGCACCCGCTCAGGTCTCCTCTTGGCACTACCCGGCCATAAGCTCATGCAACGGCATTTCCGCTGCTGGCGAGAGCTGACATAAGAGCCCGGATGGTCAATTCCGGGTTTGACCCACTCCGGACAAACGCCGGGGCAAAATCCCGCAGCGCAGCAAGTCCCTGACTTGAAGCTCGTCAATCCGGTATGTTGCCACCAACGCTTTGGCTAACGGACAGCGCGTGCAGTTCGATCACTTGAAGCGGCGCCAGTTCATCGCACTGCTTGGCGGAGCAGCCGCGTGGCCGCTCGGGGCGCATGGGCAGCAAGCGGCGATGCCCGAGATTGGTTTTCTCAACGGCGGTTCTGCTCAGGGTTACGCGCGGATGTCGGCCGCATTTCTCAAAGGACTCGGTGAAGCCGGGTACGTCGACGGCCGCAACGTGGCGGTAGAATACCGCTGGGCGGAGGGCCAGAACGGGCGGCTGCCCGCACTGGCGGCCGATCTGGTTCAGCGTCAGGTCGCGCTGATCGCCGCGACCTCCACCCCGGCTGCGCTCGCGGCTAAAGCGGCGACCACCGCTATTCCGATCGTGTTCGAAACGGCCGCGGACCCGGTCCAGCTCGGCCTCGTCGCCGGCCTCAGCCGTCCGGGCGGCAACCTCACAGGCGTGACCATGATCAACTTGGAAGTCGCGCCGAAACGACTGGAGCTGCTGCACGAGCTGCTGCCTGAGGCGCGTACCATGGCGCTCTTGGTCAACCCGGCCAATCCCGCAGTTGCCGAGGCCGCAGCGAGTGAGATGCTGGTGGCGGCGCGGACGCTCGGGCTGGAGCTGCGTGTGTTGAACGCTGCTGACGAAAGCGACCTCGAAGAGGCGTTCTCGAATTTAAGCCGACTGCGGGTGGGCGGGCTAGTGATCACCGCCGGCGATCCGTTTTTCGCGGGACGCGCTCGATCGCTCGCCGCGCTGGCAATGCAGCACGCGGTGCCGACAGTCTCCGCAAACCCGGAGTTTGTCGTGGCCGGCGGCTTAGCCAGCTATGGCTCGGACATCGTCAACGCCTATCGCCTCACCGGCGGCTATGCGGGCCGTATTCTTAAGGGCGAGAAGCCGGGCGACCTGCCGGTCCAACAGGCAACCAAGATTGAGCTGTCCATCAACCTCAAAGCCGCGCGGGCGCTTGGCATCACTGTCCCATTGACGGTCATCGGCCGCGCCGACGAGGTGATCGACTAACCGCAGCACATTGCTGCACCTGCTCAGGTCTCCTTTTGGCACCACCCGGAAATACCTGAGAGCCAGGATTATTTCCGCTTACTGACGTGCTGCGGAAATAGCGTGCTGGCGCTGGACCGTGGTGGACTACCGCCGTTGACCAGTCACGGCGTAACATCGTTCGGTAAATACCGGCGCACGTTTTTCGACGAACGCTCGCGCTGCTTCTTTATGATCGTCGGTACAACCGGTCTCGATTTGGTTACGCGCCTCGAGATCAAGTAGTTGAGCGAGCGTACCGGTTTCCGCGGCGTTGAAGTTCTGCTTCATCAGTGCGAGAGCGATCCGCGGACCGCGCGCGAGCTGTATGGTAGACGCGGGCAGATCGGCGTTGGCAACCACCCGATTGACCACTCCCAATGCAAGGGCCTGCGCCGCATCCAGCGGCTCGGCCGTATAGTAGAGCTCGCGCGCCTTGCCGGTGCCAACGAGCTTGGAGAGAAAATAGCGGCCGCCAAAATTGCCTGAAAATCCAACATTCGCAAATACGGTG
>Ga0306925_10000427_pt1 | contig 30259 bp, 22 predicted proteins | sample flu12Cox44000176_FD_203755 | JGI IMG/M metagenome (GOLD analysis project Ga0306925, IMG submission 203755) | Lab enrichment of tropical soil microbial communities from Luquillo Experimental Forest, Puerto Rico - flux8day.12C.oxic.44.000.176 (v2)... | ecosystem: Environmental > Terrestrial >... | reverse complement strand
ACCGCGACGTCGGGCGCAGCCAGCCACCGTGGGTGCACCGCCGATACGCCGGGCAGCGCGCGGGTGCGCAGCCACGCGCAGTTGCCGTCCGGTCCCCCATCCAAGCCCGCGCCCAGCACGGGGGGCAGCGTCACGTACCGAGCCGCCCACCGCATGCGCACTGCCTCATCGGTGAAGTCGGCGCCATCCGCGTGAGCCACCTTGATGAATTCCGTACCGGAAATGTCAGAACGGACCGAGCCGACCCGGAACGTCACGCCGCCCTCCCCGTTGACCCAGATCGCGCGCACGGGCCTGCCGGCGGCAAGCCGCCGAACGACCGCAGGCACCGGCGGGGGGGACGACGGGAAGGACAAGGGTGCCTCTCTTTGGCACTTCGGGCGGCTCTCGGTCGGGACCACTAGGCTGAAGGGCTGTGGAACCGGTATACGGGACGATCATTCAGCTTGCCCGCTTGATCTGGCGCGTACAGGGTCTAAAAATCACGGCCTCGGGCGTCGAGCACTTACCGAAAAGTGGCGGTGCGGTCATCGCGATCAACCACACCGGCTACCTGGATTTCACGTTCGCGGGTTTGCCGGCCTACAAGCAGGGTCTGGGGCGCAAGGTGCGGTTCATGGCCAAGCAGGAGGTGTTTGACGGCAAGATCACCGGGCCGATCATGCGCAGCCTGCGGCACATCCCCGTGGATCGGCGGGACGGGGCCGCCTCCTACGAGGCCGCCGTCAGGAATCTGAAGGACGGTGAGCTGGTCGGCGTCTATCCCGAGGCCACGATCAGCCGCAGCTTCGAGATCAAGGAGTGCAAGTCGGGGGCCGCCCGGATGGCGGTCGAGGCCGGGGTGCCGATCGTTCCGCACATCGTCTGGGGTGCGCAGCGGATCTGGACCAAGGACCATCCCCGGAAGCTGTTGCGCCCCAAGGTGCCGATCCTGGTGCTCGTCGGCGAACCGATCGAGCCGACGCTGGCCACCGAGGAATTGCAGGGACTATTGCACTCGCGGATGCAGCATCTGCTGGAACGGGCCCAAGAGCTCTACGGACCTCACCCGGCCGGCGAGTTCTGGGTGCCGCATCGGCTCGGCGGTGGTGCCCCATCGTTGGCCGAGGCGGCGCTTTTGGACGCCGAGGAGGCGGCCCTGCGGGCGGCCCGCCGCGCCCAAGCCACCGGGCCGCCGGAGCAGTAACCGATGGCGGAGCCCACCTTTCGCACCCTCGAGATCTTGGCCCGGCTTGTCATCCTGGCCACCGGCACCCGCATCACCTTCAGCGGTGAGGGGAACATTCCCGAACGAGGCGGCGCCGTGATCGCGATCAACCACACCAGCTATGTCGACTTTCTTCCTGCGGCATTAGCTATGCATCGCCGACACCGTCGGCTTAGATTCATGATCAAGGCCGAACTGCAGCAAGTGAAGGTGATCAATTTCCTGATCAAGCACACCCGCACGATCCCGGTGGACCGGGGCGCCGGGGCGGACGCCTATGCGGTCGCCGTGCAGCGGCTGCGCGAGGGCGAGGTGGTCGGGGTCTATCCGGAGGCCACGATCAGCCGCAGCTTCGAGCTCAAGGAGTTCAAGACGGGGGCGGCGCGCATGGCCAGTGAAGCGGACGTCCCGATCGTCCCGGTGATCGTCTGGGGTGCGCACCGCATCTGGACCAAGGACCACCCACGACACATCGGCCGCCACAAGCTGCCGGTCAGCGTGGAGGTGGGCGCGCCCTTGCGGGCTGCCGAAGACCTCGCGACCACCAATGCCGCGCTACGCGAATCGATGAACACACTGCTGCACCGGGCACAGCAACGGTATCCACACCCCCGGGGCGCCTACTGGGTGCCGCACCGGATGGGCGGCGGCGCACCGACGTTGGCCGAGGCGGCTCAAATAGAGGCCGACGAGGCGGCGGCAAGGTCGGCCGGGACGGCCGCCCGCCGTACCCCGCATCGGTCGCGATAGGGGAAGGGAGAGGAACATGGCAGAGCCGTTTTTCCGCTTGGCGGAGATAGTTGTTCCGGCTGTCGCCGCGATGAACGGAACCAAGCTCAACTTCGAAGGCCTCGAGAACATTCCCGCGCGGGGCGGCGGCTTAATTGCGCTCAACCACACCAGCTATCTGGACTGGGTGGGCGCGTCGGTCGCCGCCCTCGAACGCAAGCGACGGCTGCGCTTCATGATCAAAGCCGAGATGGCCGATGTGAAGGCGGTCAACTACGTGATCAAGCACTGCCAGCTCATTCCGGTGGACCGCAGGATGGGACAGGACGCGTACGCGGTGGCCGTGCAGCGGCTGCGCGAGGGCGAACTCGTTGGGGTGCATCCCGAGGCCACCATCAGTCGCAGTTACGAACTCCGAGAATTCAAGACCGGGGCGGCGAGGATGGCCTTGCAGGCGCAGGTCCCGATAATCCCGATGGTCGTCTGGGGCGCCCATCGAATTTGGCCCAAAGACCATCCAAAGAAGTTGTTGCGCAACAAGATTCCAGTCACCGTGGCCGCCGGCCCACCGCTGCCCCCGCAGGGCACCGCCGAGCAGCTCAACGTCGCGCTGCGGCAAGCGATCAACGCGATCCTGTACCGGGTGCAGGAGGAATATCCGCACCCGGAGGGCGAGTTCTGGGTGCCGCGGCGGCTGGGTGGAAGCGCGCCGTCTCAGGATGTCTCGCGGGAGCTCCGGATCGCCGAATTGGCCGAGCGGGTCAAGAAGCAGGGGGGCGACCGCGTGGCGCGACCGGGGCAGCCGCGAACCGGCTCGCCTCAATGACCCCAAAGTGAGGAAGCCGGCGCTCATCGCCTGCGACGTCGACGGCACGTTGTTCGACGAAAACGAAACCATCACGCCCCGGACCCGCGACGCGGTGCGCGCGGCCGTCGCCGCCGGCGCGTATTTCCTGGTGGCAACCGGCCGCCCGCCGCGCTGGATACGTCCGGTCGTCGACTCGCTGGGATTTGCGCCGATGGCCGTGTGCGCCAACGGCGCCGTCATTTACGACCCCGACAACGACCGGGTGTTGTCGGCGCGCACCCTGGCCGTCGACACCCTGGCCGAGTTGGCCGAACTCGCGACCCGCGTCATCCCGGGTGCCGGGCTGGCCGTCGAGCGGATCGGCGAACGCGCCCACGACACGGCCACTCCTCAATTCATCAGCTCGCCGGGCTACGAGCACGCATGGCTCAACCCGGACAACACCGAGGTGTCGATCGACGACCTGCTCAGCGCGCCGGCGATCAAGCTGCTGATCCGCAAGGCCGGGGCCCGCAGTTCCGACATGGCCGCCGAACTAACCAAGCACGTCGGCATCGAGGGCGATGTCACCTATTCCACCAACAACGGACTGGTGGAGATCGTGCCGCTGGGGATCAGCAAGGCCAGCGGCGTGGAAGAGATCGCCAGGCCGCTGGGGATCGCCAGCGACGAGGTGGTGGCATTCGGCGACATGCCCAACGACATCCCGATGCTGCTGTGGGCCGGTCATGGCGTTGCGATGGGCAACGCCCATCCCGATGTGCTGGCCGCCGCCGACGAGGTCGCCGCGCCCAACACCGACGACGGGGTGGCACGGGTCCTGGAACGCTGGTGGCTCTAAAGCTAAGTCCTGCAACTGCCTACGTGGCCGCCGGGTGAGCCGGTAGCGAGAAGTGTTCGGGTGGCACCGTCGGGCCGCTCGGCGATTGCGTCGACAGCCGCGTCGTGATCCCGTCGACGACCTCGGTGACGCTTCCGGTCAGCCGCTCGAAGTTCAGGGTTCCATGCTGGAAGTTCTGTGTGATCTGAAGTGGCTCTTGTATTTCCGCGCTGGTGGGCAACCCGAGCGGACCGCGTTCGTAGCTCAGTGAGGCCCAGGCGTCGTAGATCGCGCCGGTGACCGGCTGGGCGCCGGTCTGGGGCGACCAGTACATCGCACCCTTGGCGAAGGTGGCATAGCGGGCGTCACTATCGGCGCTGTCTTCCGGCGAGGTGGGTGCGCCCAGGACGCTGTTCATGCCGCCGATCGCCTGCCAGTGCTCGTAGATGGCGCCGCCCTGCAGGGCCTTGATCAACTCCTCGGGCGGATCGTTGAAATGTGATGCGATATCCCGGATTTCGTCCATCAACGCGTAGGCGGCGTTGCCCGGGCAATCGGTGTTTCCGACGTCGCGGTGGGTGAAGATGGTGGGCAAGTTCGCGATGGCGCCGGCCGGAAAGGTGGTGTAGTGGCTGCCGGCCGACTCCAGCGACACCGTGCCTTTGGGGTCGACGCCGTCGATGCCCAGCCGCCAGCCGAGCAGCCGGCCGACGGTTCGCAGCTGGATCGGCGTCGGCGGTACGTCGTCGAAGTTGCCGATCATCGCCACACCCCAGGTGTTGCGGTTGAATCCGCCGGTGTGGAAGGCCTCGACGGCTTTGGTGAGCCCGCCGGCGCTGCCCTCGAACACCTGGCCGTACTTGTCGACCAGCGCGTTGTAGGCGATGTCGCACCAGCCCAGGGTCTTGCTGTGGTAGGTGTAGATGGCCTTGACGATCCCGGCCGATTCAAGCGGAGAGTAGTCATTGCTGCCCGCGGTGTGGTGGACGACGGCGGCACGAATCCCGTTGTCGTACTGCGGACTACCGCATCGCAGCGACTCGTCGGCGCCCCATTCCGCCCGGCTGATGATGCTGGGCGGCTGGCCGGGCATCATGACCCCGGACGGCGGCGTCCATTGCGTTTTGGCCGGCGCTTGCGGCGGGGAGATCAGGATCGCGGAGATGTTCTGCCCGTAGGGCTGTTCCCTGGACGCCGGCCTGTATCCCAACCCGTCCTTTTCCGTCGGGACGCTCGGTGGCGATGGAGGCCCCAGGGTCGCCGGCGCATCGATCGGGCCGGTGACCGCGATCTGGACGGTCCTGGTGGTGCCGACGAACACCGGGTCCGTGCTGCGGGGCCCCTCGCTCGCTGCCGCGGGCCGAGCCGATGTGCTACCCGCCGGGCCGATGTCTGGTGCCGCGGTTTCATACTCCGTCTGATACCAGGGCCCCCAGGAGCCGTCGGGGCGTTTCGCGCGCACCCGGGTGGACGTGCCGGCGAGGTCGCCGGTCAGCGCCACCAATGAAAACGGGGTGTCCTGGGTGACTTCGCGAACCGTGACACCGCCCTGGAGCCCGATGAGTGGCTGCTCGGCGAGTTCGGTGTCGCGGGCCCGCGGTGGGTCGGGTGCGCCGCCGCGATCACGTGTCGCGTCGCCCACCCACGAAACGATGACCACGGTCGCAGCGATGGCGGTGAGCAACATCGTTGGCGCGCGACTGCGGGACGACACCAGCCGATGTTACTCGTGTGCCTGATGTTATTACTGAGGCGACACGGGATATGCCCGCGAAAAGTCTCGACGGCACCGCAGAGATGTCTTGGCCGGGCGGGTCGTTGTGTCCCGAAACCCTGGTGGCTCTGCTCTGCGGTGCCGTCTGGTAACAGGTTCCTCCGGATCTAGTGGGGCTCTAGTGAGGCAGAGCCGGGGCGGCGGCACCCGTCAGGGCACCGGTCGTCGGCGCACCAGCACCCGGGACGCCCCTGGTGGCACCGGCGGTGACCGGCGCGGTGCCGGCGGTGGCCGGCGGGGCACCCGCAGCGGCGGGAGCAGCAGGAGCACCGGGCAGGGCAGCGGGAGCGCCGGGCAGAGCGGCGGCGGCAGCGGGAGCACCGGGCAGGCCACCTGGCAGGGCACCGGCGGCACCCGGCAGGCCACCCGGCAAGGCACCGGGCAGGCCAGCTGGCAGGCCACCTGGCAGGGCACCGGCGGCACCCGGCAAGGCACCGGGTAGGCCACCGGGCAGGCCGGCTGGCAGGGCACCGGCGGCGCCGGGCAGGGCTTTGGCGGCGCCGGGCAGTGCACCGGCGGCGGCCGGCAGGTTGGCCGCCGCACCCGGCGCTCCCGCGCCGCCCTGCTGGACGCCCTGCATGATGGCCGGCATCACCATGCCCTTGAGCAGGTCGATGGCCTGACTGGCGCCCAACTGGTTGGCGGCTTGCATCAGGTCGTTGATGAGCCCGCCGCCCCCGCCGGAGTTACCCGCGGCACCGATGGGTCCGCCGGACGCGATGGGCGAAGCGCCCCCCAGCGTCGACGGGTCACCGAGCACCGGGTAGGTGCCAGGCAGACCCGCGTCCAATCCGGTCTGTGAGTCGATCGGCAGTTCGCTGGGCGAGAGGCCGGGACTGACGGCGCCTGGCGTGATGCCAGCCGGGCTGGTCAGCGCCGGGTTCAACCCAGCGGCCGGTGTCAGCGCACCGGGCGTGGCGGCCCCCGGCGTCAGCTGTGGCAGCCCCGGGTTCGTCAGACCCGGGCTGGTGAGACCGCTCGTGAGACCCGGCGTGGTAGCAGCCGGGTTGGTTAAGCTCGGGCTGGTGAGGCCCGTAGTGCCCAACCCCGGACTGCCCAAGCCCGGGCTGACCAACCCCGGACTGGCCAGGCTCGGGGTGCTGGCACCGCCCCCGCTCAAAGCGGGCACCGGCGGCAGGTTGATCCCGAATTGCGACAGTCCCTGCGACAGCGCACCCATCAGCTCGCCGGGCAGGTCGGACATCACCGCCGCCCGCTTGAATTCGTGGTGCTCGGGCGGCTTGTCGCCGGCGGTCGACTCATAAACAAGGAAGTATGCGCAAGGACTCGCCACTGCCAGGGCGGCGACCGCGCTCATGGCTGTCGAAAGCTTGCGTCGGCGTCGGTTCGGCACGGAAGTCTCCTCAATCTGGACAACTCAATCTGGGCTATCTGTTGCGTCGGCGCGTCCTGCCCGTCGTATCCGGCGTGAAGCACACAGAATCGATGGTACGAGTGGGATTGGTGTGACTAGAGTGGTGATATTGAATCGTGAGGCAATTGCGACCCGGACTGTGACCGCGGTTACGAATCATCCCGAGGCGGTCGCCACCTGGCCGAATCCCGTTTCCGTGGCCTCGCCAAATGGGGTTAGGGCCGCGCGGTCAGATACCCTAAGCAACCGATGACCGCTCGTTTCGACCTCCTCGTCGTCGGCTCCGGATTCTTCGGCCTGACCATTGCCGAGCGCGCGGCTACCCAACTCGGGAAACGCGTGCTCGTCGTCGACCGGCGCCCGCACATCGGCGGCAATGCCTATTCCGAGCCGGAGCCGCAGACCGGCATCGAGGTGCACAAGTACGGCGCCCACCTGTTCCACACCTCCAACAAGAGGGTCTGGGACTACGTGCGGCAGTTCACCGAGTTCACCGACTACCGTCACCGGGTGTTCGCGCTGCACAACGGGCAGGCCTACCAGTTCCCGATGGGGCTCGGCCTGGTTTCGCAGTTCTTCGGCAGGTACTTCACGCCCGACGAAGCGCGGCAGCTGATCGCCGAGCAAGCCGCCGAGATCGACTCCGCCGACGTCCAAAACCTGGAGGAGAAGGCCATCTCGCTGATCGGGCGGCCGCTGTACGAGGCGTTCGTCAAGGGCTACACCGCCAAGCAGTGGCAGACCGATCCCAAGGAACTGCCGGCCTCCAACATCACCCGGCTGCCGGTGCGCTACACCTTCGACAACCGCTACTTCAGCGATACCTACGAGGGCCTGCCGGTCGACGGCTACACGGCGTGGCTGGAGAACATGGCCGCCGACGACCGCATCGAGGTCAGGCTGAACACCGACTGGTTCGACGTGCGCGACCAACTGCGCCAGGAGTCCCCGTCGGCCCCGGTCGTTTACACCGGCCCGCTGGACCGGTACTTCGACTACGCCGACGGCCGCCTCGGCTGGCGCACCCTGGACTTCGAGGTGGAAGTGTTGCCCACCGGGGATTTTCAGGGCACGGCGGTGATGAACTACAACGATCTCGACGTGCCCTACACCCGCATCCACGAGTTCCGGCACTTCCACCTCGAGCGCGACTATCCGACCGACAAGACGGTCATCATGCGGGAGTACTCCCGGTTCGCCGAAGACGACGACGAGCCCTACTATCCGATCAACACCGAGGCCGACCGCGCCCTGTTGGCCGCCTATCGAGCGAGGGCGAAGTCCGAGACCGCGTCATCGAAGGTACTTTTCGGCGGCCGGCTGGGCACCTACCAATATCTGGATATGCACATGGCCATCGCCAGCGCTCTGAACATGTACGACAACATCCTCGCGCCGCACCTGCGTGACGGCGCCCCCCTGATGGAAGAGGAGGACGCGAGCGCATGAGCGCCGTGAGCCTGCAGAGCGAAGAGATGAGGAGGAGCGGCGCTTAATGACTGCCGAGAGCCTGCTGTCCCGGATCATCCTGCCGCGTCCGGGTGAACCGCTCGACGTGCGCAAGTTGTACCTGGAAGAGTCGACCACCAACGCCCGGCGCGCGCACGCGAAAACCCGCACCTCGCTGCAGATCGGCGCGGAGTCCGAGGTGTCGTTCGCCACGTACTTCAACGCATTCCCCGCCAGCTACTGGCGCCGCTGGACGATATGCAAGTCGGTGGTGCTGCGGGTCGAGGTGACCGGAACCGGGCGCGTGGACCTCTACCGCACCAAGGCCACCGGTGCGCGCATCTTCGTCCAGGGCCGCCATTTCGCCGGCACCGAGGACGAGCCCGCCGTGGTCGAGATCGAGGTGGAACTAAAGCCGTTCGAGGACGGCGGCTGGATCTGGTTCGACATCACCACCGACACCAAGGTCACCCTGCTCAGCGGCGGTTGGTATGCGACCGAGCCCGCCCCGGGCAAGGCCAACATCGCCGTCGGCATTCCGACGTTCAACCGCCCCGCGGACTGCGCCAACGCGCTGGCCGAACTCACCGCAGATCCGTTGGTGGACGAGGTGATCGGGGCGGTGATCGTGCCCGACCAAGGCGTCCGCAAGGTGCGCGATCACCCCGACTTCCCGGCCGCGGCCGCCCGCCTGGCTAATCGGCTCTCCATCCACGACCAGCCCAACCTCGGCGGTTCCGGCGGCTACAGCCGGGTGATGTACGAGGCGCTGAAAAACACCGATTGCCAACAGATCCTGTTCATGGACGACGACATCCGCATCGAGCCGGACTCGATCCTGCGGGTGCTGGCGATGCACCGCTTCGCCAAGAGCCCGATGCTGATCGGCGGCCAGATGCTCAATCTCCAGGAGCCGTCGCACCTGCACATCATGGGCGAAGTCGTGAATCCGTCGAACTTCATGTGGACCGCCGCGCCGCACACCGAGTACGACCACGACTTCGCCGAATACCCGTTGAACGACGACAACGATCGAAGCAAGCTGCTGCACCGCCGCATCGACGTCGACTACAACGGCTGGTGGACGTGCATGATCCCGCGGCAGGTGGCCGAGGAGCTCGGGCAGCCGTTGCCGTTGTTCATCAAATGGGACGATGCCGACTACGGCCTGCGCGCCGCCGAGCACGGCTATCCGACCGTCACGCTGCCCGGCGCGGCGATCTGGCACATGGCCTGGAGCGACAAGGACGACGCCATCGACTGGCAGGCCTACTTCCACCTGCGCAACCGGCTGGTGGTCGCGGCGATGCACTGGGACGGTGACGTCAGCGGACTGATCCGCAGCCACCTCAAGGCCACCCTGAAACACCTTGCCTGCCTGGAATATTCGACCGTCGCGATCCAGAACAAGGCCATCGACGACTTCCTGGCCGGTCCCGAGCACATCTTCTCGATCCTGGAATCCGCGCTGCCGGAAGTGCATCGCATGCGCAAGGAGTACCCAGACGCGGTCGTGCTGCCGGCGGCGAGCGCACTGCCCGCGCCACTGAACAAGACCAAGGCAATGAAGCCACCGGTAAACCGGCTGTCAATCGGTTACCGGCTGGCCCGCGGCATCTCGCACAACCTGACCAAGGCCGACCCGGATGCCCACCGGCGGCCCCAGTACAACGTGCCGACCCAGGACGCGCGCTGGTTCCGGCTGTGCACGGTCGACGGGGTCACCGTCACGACCGCCGATGGGTGCGGGGTGGTCTACCGGCAGCGCGACCGGCGCAAGATGTTCTCGCTGCTGCTCAAGTCGCTGCGCCGGCAGCGTCGGTTGGCGAGCCGGTTCGACGAGATGCGTCGGGTCTACCGGGACGCGCTGCCCGTGTTGTCCAGCAAGCAGAAGTGGGAGACGGCATTGTTGCCAGCTGCGGAGCATGGCTGAATCGGCGGCACCGCGCGGCGAAGTGGCCGCGCTGGTGGCCGTTCAGTCGGCGCTGGCCGATCGACGGGGAGCGCTGGCCACGGCGCGGGGACTGTCCCACTTCGGGGAGCACAGCATCGGCTGGGTGGTCGTGGCAGTGCTGGGCGCAGCACTGGCGCCGCGGCGTCGCCGGGACTGGCTGGTGGCCGGGGCCGGCGCGTTCGCCGCACACGCGGCCGCCGTGTTGGTCAAACGCCTGGTGCGACGCCAACGGCCGCATCATCCCGCCGTCGCGGTCAACGTCGGCACGCCCAGCCAACTGAGCTTCCCGTCGGCGCACGCCACCTCCACCACGGCCGCGGCGATCCTGATGGGCCGCGCTACCGGGCTGCCTAGAGGAGTGGGGCCCGTGTTGCTCGTCCCACCGATGGCACTGTCGCGGATACTGCTGGGAGTGCACTACCCCAGCGACGTGGCCTTCGGCATCGGGCTCGGCGCCGCCGTCGCCGGAATCGCACGCCGAGCGCGGGAGGCATGGCCGAATGAGTGAAGACGTGGTGACCGGGTCGCCGGGGAACCTGATCACCGGGGTGGTCAAGGCCATGCGGCCGCGGCAATGGGTGAAGAACGTGCTGGTGTTCGCCGCGCCGCTGGCCGCGTTGGGCGGCCCCGTCCGCTACGACTACGCCGACGTGCTGACCAAGGTGTCCGTGGCGTTTGTGGTGTTCTGCCTTGCGGCTTCGTCGATATACCTGGTCAACGACGTGCGCGACGTCGATGCCGACCGCGAGCATCCCACCAAGAGGTTTCGCCCGATCGCGGCCGGTGTGGTGCCCGAGTGGCTCGCCTACGCCCTCGCCGCGGTGCTGGGGGTGGCCTCGCTGGCGATCTCCTGGCTGCTGACCCCGAATCTGGCACTGGTGATGGCCGTCTACATCGCCATGCAGCTGGGGTACTGCTTCGGCCTCAAGCACCAAGCGGTGATGGACATCTGCATCGTGTCATCGGCATATTTACTCCGGGCCATCGCCGGCGGCGTGGCCGCCAATATCCCGCTGTCCCAGTGGTTCTTGCTGACCGCGGCATTCGCGTCGCTGTTCATGGTGGCCGGCAAGCGCTACGCCGAGTTGCAGGTCGCCGAGCGCACCGGCGCGGCGATCCGCAAGGCGCTGGAGAGCTATACCAGCACCTATCTGCGGTTCGTCTGGACGATGTCGGCCACCGCGGTGGTGATGTGCTACGGGTTGTGGGCGTTCGAGCGCGACCGCCATTCGGGGTCCTGGTTCGCGGTGTCCATGGTCCCGTTCACCATCGCGATCCTGCGCTACGCGGTCGATGTCGACGGCGGGCTGGCCGGCGAGCCCGAAGACATCGCGCTGCGCGACCGGGTGTTGCAGCTGCTGTTCCTGGCGTGGATCGCGACAGTTGGAGCCGCGGTTGCCTTCGGCTAGCCCCAAACTGACGGCCCTCGAGGCGGCGGTGATGCGCCGCTACCGACCGGGGGTCAGGCGGGTGGGTCGGCGGTTGTTCCGGTACGGCACCGCGGTGCGGGTCAGCCTGTGGGTCAGCGTCGCGGCGGTTGCCGTCCTGTTCGCTTGGGGAAGTTGGCAACGACGCTGGATCGCCGACGACGGCCTGATCGTGCTGCGCACGGTGCGCAATCTGCTGGCCGGCAACGGGCCTGTCTTCAATCAGGGGGAGCGGGTGGAGGCCAACACCTCCACGGCCTGGACCTACCTGATGTATGCGGGCAGCTGGGTCGGCGGGCCGATGCGCATGGAATACGTGGCATTGGCGCTGGCCCTGGTCCTTTCGGTGCTAGGCGTGGCGCTGCTGATGCTGGGCGCCGGCCGGCTGTGGGCGCCCAGCCTGCGGGGCCGCACGGCCATCATGTTGCCGGCCGGGGCGTTGGTCTACATCGCGTTGCCACCGGCGCGCGACTTCGCCACTTCCGGCCTGGAGAGCGGGCTGACGCTGGCCTATCTCGGGTTGCTGTGGTGGATGATGGTCTGCTGGTCGCAGCCGGTGCGGGGGCGTCCGGACAGCCGGGTGTTCATCGGCGCGCTGGCCTTCGTCGCCGGGTTCAGCGTTCTGGTCCGACCCGAGCTGGCGCTGATGGGCGGGCTGGCGCTGATCATGATGCTGATCGCGGCCCGCAACTGGCGCCGCCGCGTGCTGGTCGTGGTGGCCGGCGGATTTCTGCCGGTCGCCTACGAGATCTTCCGGATGGGCTACTACGGACTGCTGGTGCCCGGGACGGCGCTGGCGAAGGACGCGGCCGGTGACAAGTGGTCACAGGGGATGATCTACCTCTCGAACTTCAACACGCCCTACGCGGTCTGGATACCGGTGGTGGTCCTGGTGCCGCTGGGGCTGCTGTTGATGGCGGCGCGTCGCCGGCCGTCGTTCCTGCGCCCCGTGCTGGCGCCCGACTATGGCCGGCTGGCCCGGGCGGTGCAGAGCCCGCCCGCCGTGGTGGCCTTTGTCCTCGTGAGCGGGCTCCTGCAGGGGTTCTATTGGATCCGCCAGGGCGGCGATTTCATGCACGCGCGGGTGTTGCTGGCGCCGCTATTTTGTTTGCTGGCCCCCGTCGCCGTCATTCCGGTGGTGATGCCCGACGGGAAGGATTATTCGCGGGAGACGGGGTATTGGGTGGCCGGTACGGCCAGCTTGCTGTGGCTGGCGATTGCGGGTTGGTCGCTGTGGGCAGCAAACTCGCCCGGGATGGGTGACGACGCCACCCACGTCACCTACTCGGGCATCGTCGACGAGCGCCGCTTCTACGCGCAGGCGACTGGGCACGCCCATCCGCTGACGGCCGCCGACTACCTGGATTATCCGAGGATGGCCGCCATTCTGACGGCCCTGGACAATACCCCGGACGGCGCGTTGCTGCTGCCGTCTGGCAACTACACCCAGTGGGACTTGGTGCCGATGTTGCAGCCGGCCCCGGGAAGCAAGGAGCCTCAAAAGCCGCTGCACGCAGTGTTTTTCACCAACCTGGGCATGGTTGGGATGAACGTGGGGCTGGACGTCAGGGTGATCGACCAAATCGGGCTGGCAAATCCAATAGCCCAGCACACGGAGCGGTTGAAGCACGGCCGGATCGGGCACGACAAGAACCTCTTCCCGGACTGGGTGATCGCCGACGGGCCGTGGGTGAAGGTGTATCCGGGCGTTCCGGGCTACCTGGACGTGAACTGGGTCGCCCAGGCGGTAGCGGCCCTGCAATGCCCCGAGACCAAAGCTGTGCTGAGTTCCATTCGCGCCCCAATGACCTTGCATCGCTTCGTCTCCAACGTCCTGCACTCCTTCGGATTCACGACGTACCGGATCGACAGGGTTCCGCTCTACGAACTCGCCCGGTGTGGTCTCCCGGTGCCGGAGGCGATCCCCCCGCCTCCCCGCGAGTAATGCGCTCGGCCGAAAAATAATTTTCACCAGACCTCGAACCCGTCGCCGGCGGCCGGTCTCGGCACATTGCCAGCAATCTCACATTTGTGGTCTCACCAGTACCCGACGACGGCCAGGCACATGCGCAAACGCGACTTTCCGCGTCTATCCTCGACCGCCAAATCGTTGGGAAAATGGGCCGAATGACGGTTTGCCTGACGCGCTCGATGAGAGCGGATGGCTAAAGGTGTGGTTGACTACACGGGCACTGCTGCGCCGAGCGTATGCAGTACGACCCAATTCGACGATGCGCCTGTACTAGGGGTGCGCCGAAAGGATGAGGACGCAAGGATGACGACGCTTGTCGACAGGTTTCGCGGCGCCGTGGCTCGTATGCCGCGCCGGCTCGTGGTGGGTGCCGTTGGCGCGGCCCTGCTGTCGGGCCTGATCGGGGCCGTGGGGGGCTCGGCGACCGCCGGGGCGTTCTCGCGCCCGGGTCTGCCGGTGGAGTACCTGCAGGTTCCCTCGGCTGCTATGGGCCGTGACATCAAGATCCAGTTCCAAAGCGGTGGCGCCAACTCGCCCGCGCTGTACCTGCTCGACGGCATGCGCGCGCAGGAGGACTACAACGGCTGGGACATCAACACCCCGGCGTTCGAGTGGTACTACCAGTCGGGCATTTCGGTCGTCATGCCGGTCGGCGGGCAGTCCAGCTTCTACTCCGACTGGTACAAACCCGCCTGCGGTAAGGCCGGCTGCACCACCTACAAGTGGGAAACCTTCCTGACCAGCGAGCTGCCCGCCTACCTGCAGAGCAACAAGCAGGTCAAGCCGACCGGCAGTGCCGCGGTCGGTCTGTCGATGGCCGGCTCGTCGGCGCTGATCCTGGCCGCCTACCACCCCGCGCAGTTCGTCTACGCCGGCTCGCTGTCGGCGCTGTTGGACCCGTCGCAGGGGATGGGGCCGACGCTGATCGGCCTGGCCATGGGCGACGCGGGTGGCTTCAAGACCGCCGACATGTGGGGCCCCAAGGAGGACCCGGCGTGGCAGCGCAACGACCCGTCGCTGCAGGTCGGCAAGCTGGTCGCCAACAACACCCGCATCTGGGTGTACTGCGGTAACGGCAAGCCGTCGGACCTCGGTGGCGACAACCTGCCCGCGAAGTTCCTGGAGGGCTTCGTGCGGAGCAGCAACCTGAAGTTCCAGGACGCCTACAACCAGGCCGGTGGCCACAACGCGGTGTTCAACTTCGACGCCAACGGCACGCACGACTGGCCGTACTGGGGCGCGCAGGTCCAAGCCATGAAGCCTGACCTGCAGGCGGCGCTGGGTGCGACACCGGGCGCCGGTCCGACTGCCGCTGCCGGTACCAACGCCGGGAACACTCAGGGCCACTAACAGATAGCAACCGCGACTGACGGCGGCGATCCCTCGGGGTCGCCGCCGTCAGTCTGTGCGGCGCCGGGGTGTGGCCTATTTCACTACCCTGCGGGCCGGGCGCCATGCGGCGCTGGTTAATGTGCTCAACAGCGACTAGTCGATGGAGGGTGGACATGAGGGTCGGTCTGTCAGCGCTTCTGCGGGTGTTCTGCGTTGCCGCACTGTCGCTCGGGTTGGGCGGCGTGGCTGTCGGGCTGGGGACGACGGGAGCCCTCGGCAAAGCCAGGGCGGCGGGTATGGAAAGCCTGATGGTTCCGTCGGCGGCGATGGGCCGCGACATCCCCGTGGCCTTCCTGGCTGGCGGCCCGCACGCTGTTTATCTGCTGGATCCCTTCGACGCCGCTCCGGATGTCAGCAACTGGGTGACCGCGGGCAGCGCGATGAACACGCTGGCCGGCAAGGGCATTTCGGTGGTGGCGCCCGCGGGTGGCGCCTACAGCATGTACACCAACTGGGAAAACGACGGCAGCAAGCAGTGGGACACCTTCCTGTCCAGCGAGCTGCCGAACTGGCTGTCGGCCAACAAGGGCCTGGCGCCCTGCTGCCACGCCGCCGTCGGCGCCTCCCAGGGTGGCTATGCCGCCATGGCCCTGGCCGCCTTCCACCCCGACCGCTTCGGCATGGCCGGCTCGCTGTCCGGGTTCCTGTACCCGTCGAACACGACCACGAATGGGTCGATCCTGGCCGGCCTGCAGCAATTCGGCGGCATCGACGGGAACGGCATGTGGGGGGCCCCGCAGCTGGGCCGGTGGAAGTGGCACGACCCTTGGGTGCACGCAGCGCTGCTGGCGCAGAACAACACCCGCGTCTGGGTTTGGAGCCCGACCACCGACGCGGCCAGCGATCCCGCTGCCATGATCGGTCAGGCCGGCGAGGCGATGGGCAACAGCCGGATGTTCTACCAGCAGTACCGCAGCGTCGGCGGGCACAACGGCCACTTCGACTTCCCGGGCGGCGGCGACAACGGCTGGGGCTCGTGGTCGGGGCAGTTGGGTGCCATGTCGGGCGACATCGTCGGGGCCATTCGCTAGTCAGTCAGCGCGCCGGCGGGACGGACGGTGCCGCGCGAGTTGCCGGTACCGTGGAGGGAGCGCAGCAGGGGGCGGGACGGCCGCTTGCCCGTATTCGAGCTGCGACCCACCGACTCTGCTAGCGGGAGAACATGACGACAAAGGCGCGCCGCAAACGCCACCGCACCCTGGCCTGGGTTGCCGCCCTGGCGGTCGCCGGCGTCGTGCTGTTGGTCATTGTGGCGGTGGTGACCCTGCTGCGCAGCCCCTCATCGCCGCCCAGCGCGGTGCCGCCAGGCGTGCTGCCCCCGCCGTCGACCACACCCCACCCGCACAAGCCGCGACCCGCTTTCCAAGATGCGTCCTGCCCCGACGTGCAGGTGATCAACGTTCCGGGCACCTGGGAGTCCGCCCCGCAGGACGATTCGCTCAACCCGATGCAGTTTCCGAATGCCTTGTTACACAAGGTAACCGGGCAGATCTCTCAGCAGTTCCCCGCCTCCCGCGTGCAGACGTACACAACCCCCTATACGGCGCAGTTCCACAATCCGCTGAGCGGTGACACGCAGATGTCGTACAACCAGAGCAGGGCGGAAGGCACCCGCGCGACGGTCCAGGCGATGACCGACATGACCAACAAATGCCCGCTGACCAGCTACGTGCTGATGGGCTTTTCGCAGGGCGCGGTGATCGTCGGCGACATCGCCAGCGATGTCGGCAACGGCCGCGGCCCCGTCGACGACGACCTGGTGCTGGGTGTGACATTGATCGCTGACGGCCGCCGCCAGCAGGGCGTGGGCAACGACATCGGGCCCAACCCGCCGGGCGAGGGCGCCGAGATCACGCTGGCCGAGGTGCCGGTGTTGTCCGGGCTGGGTTTGACAATGACCGGTGCCCGGCCGGGTGGTTTCGGCACGCTCAACGGCAAGACCAACGAGATCTGTGCCCGCGGTGACCTCATCTGCGCCGCCCCAGACGACGCGTTTAGCGTGACCAACCTGCCGAACACGTTGAACACGCTGGCCGGCAACGCAGGCCAGCCCGTCCACGCGCTCTATGCGACGACCCAGTTCTGGAACATGGACGGGGCGCCCGCGACCGATTGGACGTCGAACTGGGCCCAAGGGCTCGTCGCAAACGCGCCGCACCCCAAACACGGGTGACATGGCCGCTACCTAGCCACTTGCCGGTCGCGATCGGCGGTACCTTGTGATTTGGTCTGCCGTGGCCCGCCCCTTAACATTAAGAGAAAAGTAAGAGCATTGTGGTTGTGACCCGTTTGGGTCGAAGCTGGCACCCAATCGACGCCCGCGTAAGCCTGCGCCGTCATGGGGGCGGCCCCGCGCGGATATAACGTCGGATCAGCCGACCTAATTGTGTTGTGACAGGAGAGATAGCGGCATGGAGTACCACAACCCGTTCATCGTGAATGGAAAGATCAGGTTCCCGGATAACCACAACCTGGTTCGTCACGTCGAACGGTGGGCGAAGGTCCGCGGCGACAAGCTGGCCTATCGGTTCCTGGACTTCTCGACCGAACGCGACGGTGTGGCACGCGACATCTCATGGGCCGACTTCAGCACCCGCAACCGCGCGGTCGGAGCCCGTCTGGAGCAGGTCACCCAGCCGGGCGACCGCATCGCCATCCTGTGCCCGCAGAACCTGGACTACCTCGTTTCCTTCTTCGGCGCGCTGTACGCGGGCAGGATCGCGGTACCGCTGTTCGACCCGGCCGAGCCGGGTCACGTCGGTCGTTTGCACGCGGTGCTCGACGACTGCGCCCCGTCGACGATCCTGACCACCACCGAGTCCGCCGAAGGTGTCCGCAAGTTCATCCGCGCCCGTTCCGCCAAGGAACGGCCCCGGGTCGTCGCGGTCGATGCGGTGCCCAACGAGGTGGCCGCCACCTGGCAGCAGCCCGAGGCCGACGAGAACACCATCGCCTACCTGCAATACACCTCCGGCTCCACCCGCACCCCGACCGGCGTGCAGATCAGCCATCTGAACCTGCCCACCAACGTGCTGCAGGTACTGGTTGCGTTGGGGGGCACCGAAGTTGACCGCGGGCTCGCCTGGCTGCCGTTCTTCCACGACATGGGCCTGATCACGGCGCTGCTGTCGCCGGTCTTCGGGCACAGCTTCACCTTCATGACGCCGGCCGCGTTCGTGCGCCGTCCCGGCCGGTGGATCCGCGAGATGGCGCGCAAGCCCGAGGACGGCCCGGATTCCGAGGTCTTCACCGTCGCACCGAACTTCGCCTTCGAGCATGCCGCGGCGCGTGGTGTGCCCAAAGACGATGAGCCGCCGCTGGACCTCAGCAACGTCAAGGGCATCCTGAACGGCAGCGAGCCGGTGTCGCCGGCGTCGATGCGCAAGTTCTACGAGGCCTTCGCGCCCTACGGTCTGCGGGAGACCGCGATCAAACCGTCCTACGGCCTGGCCGAGGCGACGCTGTTCGTCTCCACCACCCCGATGGACGAGGCGCCCCGAGTCATCTACGTCGACCGCGACGAAATGAACAACCAGCGCTTCGTCGAGGTGGCCCCCGACGCGCCGAACGCCGTCCCGCAGGTGTCCGCGGGTGTCATCGGCGTCGATGAATGGGCGGTCATCGTCGATCCCGACACGGCCACCGAACTCCCGGACGGTCAGGTCGGCGAGATCTGGTTGCACGGCAAGAACCTGGGCACCGGCTACTGGGGCAAGGAAGAAGAGACCAACCACACCTTCCGCAACATCCTGAAGTCGCGGATCACCCAGTCACACGCCGAGGGAGCCGAGGACGACGGGCTGTGGGTGCGCACCGGTGACTACGGCACCTACTTCAACGGTCACCTTTATATAGTCGGCCGGATCAAGGACCTGGTGATCATCGACGGCCGCAACCACTACCCGCAGGACCTCGAGTACTCGGCGCACGAAGCCAGCCGGGCATTGCGCACGGGCTACGTGGCCGCCTTCTCGGTCCCCGCCAACCAGCTGCCGCAGGAGGTGTTCGACAATCCGCACGCCGGCCTCAAGTACGACCCCGAGGACGCGTCGGAACAGCTGGTGATCGTCGCCGAGCGCGCCGCCGGTTCGCACAAGCTCGATTACCAGCCCATCGCCGACGACATTCGCGCGGCCGTCGCCGTGCGGCACGGGGTAACGGTCCGCGACTTGCTGCTGGTGCAGGCCGGAACGATTCCGCGTACCTCCAGCGGCAAGATCGGGCGCCGCGCCTGCCGTGCCGCCTACCTCGACGGCAGCCTGCGCAGCGGCATCGCCTCCCCGACGGTATTCGCCACCGAATAGGACTGACTCCGGTAACCATGGCTGATATAGACGAGCCTCAGGGCACCCCTGGCGCTGACGGAAGCGCGGGGAACCTACCCGCCGAGAAGACCGACATGACGGTCCCCGAGCTGCGGCAGTGGCTTCGCAACTGGGTGGGCAAGGCCGTCGGCAAGCCGGCGGACGAGATCGACGAGTCGGTACCGATGGTCGAGCTGGGCTTGTCGTCGCGGGATGCCGTGGCGATGGCGGCCGACATCGAGGACATGACCGGTGTCACGCTGTCGGTCGCGGTGGCGTTCCAGCATCCGACCATCGAGTCGCTGGCGACGCGGATCATCGAGGGCGAACCCGAAATAGACACCGCCGCCGACGGCGAATTCACCGACTGGTCGCGCAAGGGTCCGGCGGAGCGGGTCGACATCGCGATCGTGGGCCTGTCCACCCGGTTCCCCGGCGAGATGAACTCCCCGGATGAAACGTGGCAGGCCCTGTTGGAAGGCCGCGACGCCATCACCGACCTGCCGGAGGGCCGCTGGTCGGAATTCCTCGCCGAGCCGCGGCTGGCCGAGCGTGTCCGGAATGCCAACACCCGCGGCGGTTACCTGAAGGACATCAAGGGTTTCGACTCCGAGTTCTTCGCGGTGGCCAAGACCGAAGCCGACAACATCGACCCGCAGCAGCGGATGGCGATGGAGCTGACCTGGGAGGCGCTCGAGCACGCCCGCATCCCGGCGTCGAGTCTGCGCGGCGAGGCCGTCGGCGTGTACGTGGGTGTCTCGAACACCGACTACCAGTTCCTTGCTGCGGCCGACCCGACCCATGCTCACCCGTATGCGATCACCGGAACCGCGCATTCGATCATCGCCAACCGGGTGTCGTACTTCTACGACTTCCGCGGCCCTTCCGTCACAGTCGACACCGCCTGCTCGAGCTCGTTGGTGGCGACCCATCAGGCGGTGCAGGCGCTGCGCAACGGCGAATGCGGTGTGGCGGTTGCCGGCGGTGTCAACGCGATGATCACGCCCGCGGTGACGCTCGGTTTCGACGAGATCGGCGCGGTGCTGGCTCCGGACGGCCGGATCAAGTCGTTCTCGTCGGACGCCGACGGCTACACCCGCGCCGAGGGCGCCGGCATGCTGGTGCTCAAGCGGGTCGACGACGCGCGTCGCGACGGCGACCAGATCCTGGCCGTGATCGCCGGCAGCGCGGTCAACCACGACGGCCGTTCGAACGGTCTGATCGCGCCCAACCAGGACGCACAGGCCGACGTGCTGCGCCGGGCCTACAAGGACGCCGGGATCGATCCGCGCACCGTCGACTACATCGAGGCGCACGGCACCGGCACGGTCCTCGGTGACCCGATCGAGGCGGAGGCGCTGGGCCGCGTCGTCGGTAGGGGCCGTCCCGCCGATCGGCCGGCGCTGCTGGGCGCCGTGAAAACCAATGTGGGGCACCTGGAGTCGGCCGCCGGTGTGGCCAGCATGGCCAAGGTGGTCCTGGCCCTGCAGCATGACAAGCTGCCGCCGTCGATCAACTTCGCGGGGCCCAGCCCCTACATCGACTTCGACGCGATGCGCCTGAAGGTGATCGACAAGGCCACCGACTGGCCGCGCTACGGCGGTTACGCCCTGGCCGGGGTGTCGAGCTTCGGGTTCGGCGGGGCCAACGCGCACCTGGTCGTGCGCGAGGTACTGCCACGTGACGTGGTGGAAAAAGAGGTGCGGGAGCCGGAACCCGAGCCCGAACCGAAGGCCGCCGCGGAACCGGGCGAGGCGCCCGCGATGGAAGCCCACTCGCTGCGGTTCGACGAGTTCGGCGGGATGATCCCCGACGCGACCGCGGCCGAAGAGCCGGAGCCCGAACTGCCGGGCCTGACCGACGAGGCCCTGCGACTCAGGGAAGTTGCGCTGGAAGAGCTTGCGGCAGAAGAGGTTTCGGCCCCCCTGATTCCGCTCGCGGTGTCGGCGTTCCTGACCTCGCGCAAGAAGGCCGCGGCCGCCGAGCTGGCGGACTGGATGGAAAGCCCCGAGGGCCAGGCGTCGTCGCTGGAGTCGATCGGTCGGGCGCTTTCGCGGCGCAACCACGGTCGCTCGCGCGCGGTGGTGCTGGCCCACGACCACGACGAGGCCATCAAGGGCCTGCGGGCGGTGGCCGACGGCAAGCAGCGGCCGAACGTGTTCAGCGTCGACGGGCCGGTGACCAACGGCCCGGTGTGGGCGATGGCCGGCTTCGGTGCGCAGCACCGCAAGATGGGCAAGAGCCTGTACCTGCGCAACGAGGTCTTCGCCGAGTGGATCGAGAAGGTCGACGCGCTGGTCCAGGACGAACGCGGCTACTCGGTGCTGGAGCTGATCCTCGACGACTCGCACGACTACGGCATCGAGACCAGCAACGTCACCATCTTCGCGATCCAGATCGCGCTGGGCGAGCTGCTCAAGCACCACGGCGCCAGGCCGGCCGCGGTGGTTGGCCAATCGCTGGGTGAGCCCGCGTCGGCCTATTTCGCCGGCGGGCTGTCGCTCGCGGACGCCACCCGCGTGATCTGCTCGCGCTCGCACCTGATGGGCGAGGGCGAGGCGATGTTGTTCGGCGAGTACATCCGGTTCATGGCGATCGTCGAGTACTCCGCCGACGAGTTGAAGACGGTGTTCGCCGACTTCCCCGGCCTGGAGGTGTGCGTCTACGCCGCACCCAGCCAGACCGTCATCGGCGGCCCGCCCGAGCAGATCGACGCGATCGTCGCCCGGGCGGAATCCGAGGGTAAGTTCGCCCGCAAACTGCAGACCAAGGGTGCCGGTCACACCTCGCAGATGGACCCGCTGCTCGGCGAGTTCGCCGCGGAGCTGCAGGGCATCAAGCCGCTGACCCCGGCCATCGGGATCTTCTCGACCGTGCACGAGGGCACCTACGTCAAGCCCGGCGGCGACCCCATCCACGACGTTGACTACTGGATCAAGGGAATGCGGCATTCGGTGTACTTCACCCACGGCGTCCGCAACGCCGTGGACAGCGGGTACACCACCTTCCTGGAGCTGGCGCCCAACCCGGTGGCGCTGATGCAGGTGGGCCTGACCACGGCGTCGGCCGGGCTGCACGACGCCCAGCTGATCCCGACACTGGCCCGCAAGCAGGACGAGGTCGAGTCGATGGTCTCGACCATGGCGCAGCTGTTTGTCTACGGCCACGACCTGGACATCCGGACGCTGTTCACGCGGGCGCGCGATCCAAAGGACTACGCGAACATCCCGCCGACCAGGTTCAAGCGCAAAGAGCACTGGCTGGACGTGAACTTCTCCGCGGGCAGCAGCTCAGTGATCATGCCGGGCGCCCACGTCGCGCTGCCGGATGGCCGCCACGTCTGGGAGTACACGCCACGGGAATTTACGGGTCTGGAGGCGACGGATCTCGAGGAGTTGGTGAAAGCCGCCGCGGGCGAAGTGCTTCCAGGTGCGCAGTTGACGGCGGCGGAGCACCGTGCGGTGCCCGGGAAGGGCGCCGCGCTGGTGACGACGATGACTCGGCACCCCGGCGGCGCTTCGGTTCAGGTGCATGTCCGCATAGACGAATCCTTCACGCTGGTGTACGACGCACTGGTCAGCCGGGCCGGTTCGCAATCGGTGTTGCCGGCTGCGGTCGGCGCGGGTGCATCGATCGCGGCTGAAATTCCGGGGGCTGCGGCCCCTGCCGCACCGCAAGCCGCCGTCGAGGACCGGGGAGCGGAAACCATGCAGGACAGCCTGACCAACCGCTACCTGCCCTCCGACACGGTCAGATGGTCGCCGGACTCCGGCGAGACCATCGGCGAGCGGCTGGGGATGATCGTGGGCGTGGCGATGGGTTATGAGCCCGAGGACCTGCCGTGGGAGGTGCCGCTCGTCGAGTTGGGCCTGGACTCGCTGATGGCGGTGCGGATCAAGAATCGCGTCGAGTACGACTTCGACCTGCCGCCCATTCAGTTGGCGGCCGTTCGTGACGCCAACCTCTACAACGTCGAGGAGCTGATCAAGTACGCGATCGAGCACCGCGACGAGGTCGCGCAGCTGCACGAGTTCCAGAAGACGCAGACCGCCGAGGAAATCGCCAGGGCCCAGGCGGAATTGATCAGCGGCGCGACGCCTACCACGCTGACGGCGCCGGCGCCCGAACCGGAGCCGCAGTCACCGCCGCCGTCGGACGTTCCAGTTCCGCCGCCGCCGACGGACCCGTCAGGGCCCATGGGGCCCGAAGCTAATGGAGCCGCCCAGCCAAATCTGGCTCCGGATCTCAAGGGGGCCGCCGAAGCGCTCAGCCAGCAGGCGGTCGCCGAGGCGCTCAACTCCGACGTGCCGCCGCGCGACGCCGCCGAGCGGGTCACGTTCGCCACCTGGGCGGTCGTCACCGGCAAGTCCCCGGGCGGCATCTTCAACGCGCTGCCCAAGCTGGACGGTGACGCCGCCGCCAAGATGGCGCAGCGGCTGTCGGAGCGCGCCGAGGGTCCCATCACCGCCGAGGACGTGCTGACGTCGGAGAACATCGAGGCGCTGGCCGACAAGCTACGTGGCTACCTGGAGGCCGGACAGATCGACGGGTTCGTCCGCACCCTGCGGGCCCGGCCCGAGGGCAGCTCGAAGGTGCCGGTGTTCGTGTTCCATCCGGCGGGCGGCTCGACGGTGGTCTACGAGCCGCTACTCAGCCGGCTGCCGGGGGACATCCCGATGTACGGCTTCGAGCGCGTCGAAGGCTCGATCGAGGAGCGTGCGGCGGCCTACGTGCCGAAGCTGATCGAGATGCAGGGCGACGGGCCATACATCCTGGCCGGCTGGTCGCTGGGCGGCGTGCTGGCGTACGCGTGCGCGATCGGGCTCAAGCGGATGGGCAAAGACGTCCGGTGGGTCGGCCTGATCGACGCGGTGCGCGCCGGCGAGGACATCCCGCAGACCAAGGAGGAGATCCGCAAGCGGTGGGACCGCTACGCGCGGTTCGCCGAGAAGACGTTCAACGTCACCATCCCGGAGATCCCCTACGAGCAGCTCGAGGAGCTCGACGACGAGGGCCAGGTCCGGCTGGTGCTCGACGCGGTCAAGGCGAGCGGGGTGCAGATCCCGGCCGGGATCATCGAGCACCAGCGCACGTCCTACCTGGACAACCGGGCGATCGACACAGCCCAGATCCAGCCGTACGACGGGCACGTCACGCTCTACATGGCGGATCGCTACCATGACGACGCGATCATGTTCGAGCCGCGGTATGCCGTTCGCCAACCGGACGGCGGTTGGGGTGAGTACGTGTCCGACCTCGAGATCGTGCCGATCGGTGGTGAGCACATCCAGGCCATCGACGAGCCGATCATCGCGAAGGTCGGCGCGCACATGACCCAGGCGGTGAACGCGATCCAGGCGGCCCGACAGCCGGACAAGTCAGGACAGGTTAGGTAGGCGAGTAGTGACGGAGACCGTGCCAGCTCCCATCCAGCACACCACAGCCGAGAAGCTGGCAGAGCTGCACGCTCGCCTGGAGTTGGCCAAGGAGCCCGGCGGCGAGAAGGCCGCCGCCAAGCGCGACAAGAAGGGCATCCCGAGTGCCCGCGCCCGCGTCCACGCGTTGCTCGATCCTGGCACGTTCCTCGAGGTCGGCGCCTTGGCCCGCACCCCCAACGATCCCAACGCGCTGTACGGCGACGGCGTGGTCACCGGGCACGGCATGATCAACGGCCGGCCGGTCGGGGTGTTCTCCCACGACCAGACCGTTTTTCAAGGCACGGTCGGCGAGATGTTCGGCCGCAAAGTGGCCCGCCTGATGGAGTGGTGCGCAATGGTCGGGTGCCCGATCATCGGCATCAACGACTCCGGCGGCGCCCGGATCCAGGACGCGGTCACCTCGCTGGCTTGGTATGCCGAGCTGGGCCGCCGCCACGAATTGTTGTCTGGGATTGTGCCGCAGATCTCCCTCATCTTCGGCAAATGCGCTGGGGGAGCGGTATATTCGCCGATCCAGGACGATCTACTCGTCGCGGTGCGCGACCAGGGCTACTTCTTTGTCACCGGGCCCGATGTGATCCAGGAAGTCACCGGCGAAGAGGTCACCCTCGACGAGCTGGGCGGCGCCGACGCCCAGGCCCGCTACGGCAACATCCATCAGGTTGTCGACTCCGAGGAGGCCGCGTTTCAGTACGTGCGCGACTTCCTGTCGTTCCTGCCGTCCAACCTGTTCGAGAAGCCGCCGATCGTCAACCCGGGGCTGGAGCCGGAAATCACCCCGACAGACCTGGAACTCGACTCGATCGTGCCGGATTCCGACAACATGGCCTACGACATGCACGAGATCCTGCTACGGATCTTCGACGACGGCGACTTCCTCGACGTCGCCGCGCAGGCCGGGCCGGCGATCATCACCGGGTTCGCCCGGGTCGACGGCCGTGCGGTCGGAGTGCTGGCCAACCAGCCCATGCACCTGTCCGGGTCGATCGACAACGAAGCCTCCGACAAGGCAACCCGGTTCATCCGGTTCTGCGACATGTTCGAAATCCCCTTGGTGTTCGTCGTCGACACACCCGGATTCCTGCCGGGGGCCGAGCAGGAGAAGAACGGCATCATCAAGCGCGGCGGCCGGTTCCTGTCTGCTGTGGTGGAGGCCGATGTGCCGAAGGTGACCATCACGATCCGCAAGTCCTACGGTGGCGCTTATGCCGTGATGGGCTCGCGGCAGCTGACCGCCGACTTCAACTTCGCCTGGCCCACCGCGCGCATCGCGGTGATCGGCGCCGAGGGTGCCGCGCAGTTGCTGATGAAACGCTTTCCGGACCCGCACGCTCCAGAGGCGCAGAAGATCAAGAAGGACTTCATCGAGGGCTACAACCTCAACATGGCGATCCCGTGGATCGCCGCCGAGCGTGGGTTCATCGACGCAGTGATCGAGCCGCACGACACCCGACTGTTGCTGCGCAAGTCGCTACATCTGTTGCGAGACAAGCAGCTGTGGTGGCGGGTGGGCCGCAAGCACTCGCTGCTCCCGATCTAGCCTCACAGCGCGAGCGCGCCGTCGACCAGCTCTCCGAAGCGCTCCAGCGCCTCGTCGGAGTCGGAGTCGATACCGCGCAGCGGCCCGCGATCGGCGAGATAGCGCTGCGCGTAGAGGCGGGCGACGAGCGCCTTGCGGTCGCCGCCACGCGTTTCCCGCTCCCAGGCGGCCTGCTCGGTGAGCAGCGCGCCCGCATAGACGTCGCCCATGAACTGCGCCAGCGGGAACAGCCGCGCCTCGGCGACGTCGCTGTGGAGCTTGGTCCAGGCCGTGATCGCCGCGTCGAGATCCTCGACGCGGCCGGCCACCAAGCGAGTCGTCTCGTCGTCGTCGGATACCGACACCGCGTCGCGCAGCCGCGCCAACAGTGCCTCGTGCGCATTGGTCTTCTCGATGCCGCGCCGGACGTCGAGGCACAGGATGTTGTCGGGGCCCTCCCAGATGGTGTTTACCTGCGCATCGCGCAGCAGCCGGGCCACCGGCCAGGTCTCGATATAGCCGTTGCCGCCGTGGATTTCGATCGCGTCCGACGCCGCGGTGATGCCGAGCCGGCAGACCTTGAGCTTGGTGACGGGCACCGCGATGCGTTGCCGCACGCCGCGAGGCTGGCGATGGTTGGTGGCGCCGGTGCCGTCGAAAACCAGCGCGAGCGCCGCCTCGACGTCGACGATCATTTCGGCGAGCTTGCGCCGCATCAGCGGCTTGTCGATCAGCGCCGCGCCGAACGCGCGCCGTGCCCGGGCGTAACACAGCGATTCGACCAGGGCGCGACGCGCGTTACCGAGCCCGAACAACGCGACGCCGAGCCGGGCGGCGTTGGTCAGCTCCATCATGCGGCCCAGCCCCTTGCCGTCCGATGGGCCTGCTTGAGCTTCTGAGGCGCTTGGCTTCTCAGACAGCAGAAACGCCTCGGCGTCGACGAACTCGACTTCGCCGGAGGCCACCGACCGGGTGCCGAGCTTGTCCTTGAGCCGGCGCACCCGCACGCCGTTGCGCGAACCGTCGCGCCGCGTACGGAGGACAAGGAAATTGGCGACGCCACGGGTCGAGTCGGGAGCGCCCTGGGGTTTGGCCAGCACGACGAACGCCTCTCCGGCGCAGTTGGACGCAAACCACTTGAAGCCGTTCAACAACCACGCTTCTCCGTTTTCGCCGCTCACGCGTCGAGCCGTCGTCTCGAGCGCACCCAGGTCGGAGCCGCCGGTGCGTTCCGTCAGCAGCTGCGCCGTCTCGCCCGCCCATTCGCCGGAGGCGAACTTGGCCAGCACGTGCTCGCGCACGTCCGCCGGTGCGTAGGCCGCGACCAGTGACTGAACCATGCCGCCGCCCGTGCCCAGCGCGCAGCCCATCCCGATATCGGCCTGATTCAACAGATAATTGGACGCGAACATCGCCAGCGACGAACCGACTTCGGCGGCCCGCGCTTCGGTGCGCAGCGCCTGCTGGGCATCCAGGACCGCGCGCTTGGACTGGGTGAACGATGCCGGCATCAGGACCTGGCTGACGTCGTGTCCCCACCGGTCGTAGCGCTCCAGCCGGGGCGGGTTGCGATCGGTCTCCTCCGCCCACCGCGCCACGGGGCCACCCATCAGTTCACCCATCCGGGTCAAGTGGCGCTCGGCGAGCGCCAGCTCGTCGGGCTGCAGGTAGTAGGCCATGACGAACCGCAGCGTGGGATCGGTGAGGTACCAATTGAGGCCCACGGCTCCGCGGTAGTTGTCCGTTTGATAGCGCTGCGACTTTTCTTCAGTGGAGAAGGGCAGCCTGCGCGGCCTTCGCGCCCTTTCAAAGGCCTCTAACCCATATTGAGGCTCGTGCTCGCTCATGCCGCGACGGTATTACAACCCCGACCCGGTGACGAAAACCAGACGGAAATTACCGAGCTGGATCTCATCGCCATTGGCCAGCAACGCCGAGTCGACGGGCTCGCGGTTGACATAGGTCTTGTTCAGGCTGGCCAGGTCAACCACGTGGAATTTGCCGTTCTCCCTTCGGAATTCGGCGTGTCTGCGGCTCACGGTGATGTCGTCGAGGAAGATGTCGCTCGCGGGATGCCGGCCGGCGGACATGACGGGCCGGTCCAGTCGAAACTGCGATCCGGCATTGGGGCCGCGCTTCACCACGAGCATGCCCACGCCGCTCGCCAGCGTTTCCATGTCCTCCATCGCCGCGTCGACCACGGCCGCCGACGTGTCGAACTCGTCAGCGCACAAACCGGAGGAGATGTCCCCGGTGGTCTCGTCGGGCGCTTGGCTCTGCTGGCTCACGTGGCCCTGTCGTGCCGGCATCTTGGCTCGGTCACGCGGCTCGCCGGAGGTCCGGGCCGGCTTGTGTCGCTTGCGTTGTCGGCCTGCTTGGGCCGGGCGCCCAGCCAACATAGGTCAGGTACAGCCCGACCAGCGCGAAACCGACGCATAGGACCACCCACCACCCGTGCGCGCCGATCATGGTGTGGGCAAGGGAGATGACTGCCTGGGGGAAGGCCAGAAGGAGCAGCCCGCGCAGCGTGACCAGCCAGCCCAGCAGGGACACGAGGATCGCCGCGGCGCCGCGCCAATATTGGTGGCCGGCGACGATGATCAGGCCGAACACCAGAACAAAGGCGCCGGCTACCCACGACCACAGTGAGCTCGCCTCGAACTCCGAAAGCAGCGCCTTCATGTCCGGTGCGCGCACCACAGCCGTGACGTCGGCAATGACCAAGAAAGGACCGAGGACGCGAGAGAACATTCGTGTCCTGTCCTGCGAGGCTTGTGAAACATCCATTGCCGTGCCTCCGTCCGACACCGATCATCCGATATCACCCGTATCGCACCATTCGATTGTAGTGGCGAGATAGGGACCGAAGTCCCGTTCGTTCGGGGCATTCGTCCTACGGTCTTCCGATCGGGCTGACTAAGGCGCATTATCGGCTCAGCAGCCAAAGATCAAGGGAGTCGATGATGAAAGCCGACGTAGGCGATTGGCTCGTGCTTAAGGGCACGACGACCGAGTTATCGGATCAACGTGGCGTGATCACCGAGGTGCGCGGGGCCGATGGCGCACCACCGTATGTGGTGCGCTGGCTCGCCAGCGGCCATGAAGCGACGGTGTTCCCCGGCTCGGACGCTCTCGTCGTCACCGCGGCCGAACAGCAACGCGCCGACGAACGGGCCCGGCACGGGGTTGGGAGCTGACCCACCACCGCGGTCAGCGAATGGATCAAACGGCTTACGCCGGCACCAGAAAATCCGACGTGTAGTTCTCGGCCGGGTTTTGCGCGTTCCCGCTCGGGCGCTCGACGATGACCCAGACGCCCGTCGTGCCCGGGCGAATAGCGCTTTGAACGGTCACCGTTGCGCTGCCGGACGCGTCGGTGTCCATTCCGGTGAAGGCGGTGCCCGGGTCGCCGGGGCCACAGGTAGCCGACGACGGACGGGGTTCCTGGATCAGCCCGACGTCGTAATGGGTGCCCGGGTTCGCGGGGCTGAGTAGATGCACCTCAGCGGTCGCGCTCGAACCGGTGATTTGGATGACGGATGAGGCGGAGCCCAGAGCGGGGCGCAATATCGGAAGCTGGTTGTTGACGCGGCTGAAATCGCAACGCCGGAGATCGCTGACCAAAGGAACCCTGGTGCTGCCATCGGCGGCGGCTTTGACGATCTCAAACGTCGCGGCGGGGGAGATCGCCACCGTGATCGCCGCCGTGTATGTCCCGAACCGTGTCAGCGCGTTCATCGGAGCCCCTTTTTACGTTTTTCGCCAGATTTCCCATGGGGAGTAAAAATCTACCCGAATTCGGCGAAATTAAACATCCCGCGGAAAGTTAGGCAGACGTAAAATTGCGCGATTATGGCGGATGGAATATGTAGCTTCGTGCAAATAGAAGCCATTTCGCGCATTGCTACGCCTTGATCCGGATCTGTCCCGGCGACCACCATCCGCTGCGGATAGCGGTGCCCAGGTCCAGTTGGGCGGGATGGGCGTCGGCGATGGTCTCGAACTTGCGCAGCGACCCCCAGTCACGGCCCCAGTCGTGCGACAGGTAAGTCGACATCACGTGGGCGCGCAGCAACAGGTCGGTGATGCCC
>Ga0306925_10000426_pt1 | contig 30277 bp, 19 predicted proteins | sample flu12Cox44000176_FD_203755 | JGI IMG/M metagenome (GOLD analysis project Ga0306925, IMG submission 203755) | Lab enrichment of tropical soil microbial communities from Luquillo Experimental Forest, Puerto Rico - flux8day.12C.oxic.44.000.176 (v2)... | ecosystem: Environmental > Terrestrial >... | reverse complement strand
TCTCTGGCGGGCCTCCTGAAATTTCTGAATCTCGGAGCCCGCAAAATCGCCGAGTTCCTTGGTGACGAAGTCGGAGACGAAGCCGGAAAGAAGGTCGGGGAGTGGCGTGTTCGGATCCGTCCACTTGTCGAACTGCTTCAGGTCGGCGACGATCTGCGCGCCGTAAACCCCGAATACCGCCGCAAGGAAGTCGTCCAGTTGGGCTGGCAGGAGCTGATCGGTTGATCCCGTGACATCGACACTCGAGTTAAACGCAAAATTCCATCCCTTTTTGGCCATCTTAAAAACACAGAACCGTACAATTTTGGACGCCGGGTCGAGCGACTCGCGCGCCATCAATACCAGGTATTTCCCACTGGCATCGAAACCGACCACGGCGTCCACCGCTGCCTGGATTTTCAAACCCACGTCGCCCGATAGGTGGCCGAGATTCACTTTCCTGATCCAATTGTAGTTGTATCCATACTGTGCGCCGATCTTCACTCCGACCGAGCCATCCACTTCTGCAATGAGCCAAGTTCCGGGGTCCAGGTCTTCGACCGAACCGACTTGGCTCGGCAGCTTCCAACTCGTCACCGTGGCCTTGATGGCGTCCCGTGATGGGGGTGGCGTTTTGAAACCCCGAATCACAGCGAAGAGTCCTTCCGTCGCTCCGTCAAAGGAAAAGTTGGCCGACAAGCCTGCGCCCAGCGCGACGGATCCTTTTGCGCTTGCTGCAATGCCGTAGCCCCAGTCGAGCACCACGAACTGCGTGGCGCCATCCCCATCAATCGTAAGTCCCTCGAGGATTGGCTTCTGCGGGTCGGGGTTGAGGTCCCGAATCAGGTCCGAAGGATTGGCGTACACAGCGAGACCGGATGTGCCACTGGCCGAGGCCGAAAAGTTCACCGTACCTTGTCCACTTTCGAATTTCAGGTCCCCGGTGTTACCTCCAACGGAAGGTTGCAGGCATCAACTCAAAACGCTCGGCCTTAGGTTCTCGGTGGCGTTAATAGCCTCCCGAACCACCAGTAACCTCTTCCGTCCCCGGATCTTCCCACACGCTGCGTCCCGCGACGAACCATCGCTTCCTTGACCCGCTGTTGTCGCGCGCCTCGACAAGCCACACCAACCGGCTGGGGTCACGATCGAATGTCAGGATTGGCGCCGTCACGTCGGCCTCGGGGCCTACTTTTTCGATGACCCGCTCTCGCACAACTTGCCGATCAAACCAATCCGCCGCGTTAGGACAGCGATCCAACTCTGCTTCGCGGCGCAGGAATATCGAGAATCTTTGCAAGGCAAGTTGAGAGGAAAACTGCGCCCAGGCTACGAGCTTCCCTTCCATCGTCAGCGGCACGACCCAAGAATGGAAGGCACCCGAGAAATCGCAGACAGGGACAGCCTGGCCGACCACTGCGCCGCTGCCCCCCGGGATCTGCCAGGAACCTCGTTCCCACAACTCCTGCGCGATCCGCTGCACTGTAGTTTGCGAATCGTTTGTCTCCATTGCTAGATTGTAGTCACATGCGCCGTAAATGCTCGGCGGTAAATCTGTGTATCAAAATTCTCCCATCGCGTAATGACCCCGACGTTTGGCGGCCACGGATCATAGACGAGAAGCCCGCGAAAACCGGTATGCCCCCAGATCAACAGCAGAGACTCTGTGTAGCCCGCAACCGTTCGCGAGTGCCCCGGAATGAAGCTGATCAGTGGGCGGTTGGCCCTAATTTCATCGCAATAGGTCGAAAAAGGAGGAGTAGTCAGCATTGTGGCTGTTAGCGCGCCGCTGGACATCGTATTCAGAGCCACCGCAACATCATTGTCCCGTGCATAGGGCAATCCGTTCGGGTTTTGCAGGGTCCCGAGTCCCAGTTGAGTGGCGATTCGCGACTGCGTGTATTCGTACCTGTAAAAGTCGAGTACCATCTGCGTGCTGGCTCCAACACACCACACGCTGGTTTCCTGTCCGCGCAGTTCATAGCAAGTGTGATGATCCGTCTGCCGGGTCGAATAGTGCAGCTCTTCGGTGTCCGTCAATCTGAGGATAGGAATTATGGATACTAGCCTCGTTGCGGAGATCACCGATGCATCGATGTCGCGCAGCTCGGGGCCGTTGAGCCGTTCCAGTCTCTCACCGAACCGGTTAAGGTTTTCTCTTTTACGATCCTCAGGCATTTCATCAATCAACGACCATCGCTCAAAGTTTCCCGGCTCCATCGGCTTCCGCTCCTTGAGATTCGATGGCGGGACCTCAAGCCAACTTTTCAGCTCAAGCATGTTGACTTCTTTGCCTTTATGGAAGAAAGCCACCGCTAGTTTGGGATAGCTGTAGGCCACAAATCGAACTTCATCGTAGGAAACCGGAGCTTTGCCCCCTTTGGGGCGTGCTGCCAGTGTCTCGCGAGCCTCGCCCACGAGGGCTTGCTCATCCCAAACCGCTGAGGGTGCAACTCCTAGAAGCGGAGCTCCAAAAACCGTGTGAGCCGCAACGTCCGCATAGCCAGCTTGCGCGGCGTTTGGTCCTATGGTCGGGATGCGGTAGAAAAGTAGTTCTCCATTCAAATCGAAAACGGGGGTCCCAGTTTCAAGCCGGGCACCTTCGAATACGGCTCGAGGGAGCGCCCGCACATAGTTCAGCAGATTTAATTCAAGTCCGCCAATCCGATGGACCTCAGAGGGCTTAATTTTCTCGTCCATGATCATCTCCTATCTCCAGTAGTGACGCTGAAGGCCGATTCGTTTCTCCGAAGCCGCGTTTAGGAGAGGTCGAGCCGAAATGGAGGCAACTGCATGCGTCAATAGCCCCCGTGAACTTGTTGTGCATGCCGGCTGACTCTTCCAAAATTCTTACACAGCGGGGGTCGTCTTAGCTTATGACTGCATGAGCACAAGGTTACGTTGCATTCATGCCCGGTCGGACTGCAAGAAAGAGTAGGAGGCCAATCACGGGGCGACATTTGCTAAACGGATTATTGATGAACTTTTGCTGAACGATCGTTGCAAATGAAGCTGTGTGGCTGCAAACGGAACAGGCCTAACGCAAATAAAATACGTGAAATCGGCCAGCGCCAAACGGGCAGATTGGTTTAGCAAAACCGCCGCCTTCAGCCTCTCGGCCACCTCTCCGGGGGTTTGCATTGACTAGCTCAGCAAAGTCTTTTCCGTCTTCTTGCGGAGCGACCGCTTGTGTCCTGCCCAACAAATCCACACTTCGGGTCGCGGCGTGGAATGGCATCATTGGCTCCTCCAAAACTCGCGCGTTCGCTCGTGAAATCGACTACAATCTGGCCACTCTCCCGGAGCGGTTTCCTAAGCACGACCAACGAACGCGATTGCCGAGAGCCGCGGTCCGGAATGCACAGGGGAAGTACTCAGCTGCAGCTGGATTCTATGAAACTAAATCCTTACTTGCTGCGAAGCGCTGTGGTGGCCGCGCTCGGCGGACTCTTGTTCGGCTTTGATACTGCGGTTATTGCCGGGACCACGCAAGCGCTGCGCGATCTTTATCAGCTCAGCCCGGCTTCGCTTGGACTCACCGTTTCGAGCGCGCTCGTCGGGACCATCATCGGGTCCATGACGGCTGGGATTCCCGGCGACAAGTATGGACGGCGAGACAGCCTGCGCGTCATGGCCGTGTTTTACGTGATTTCCGCCCTCGGCTGTGCCTTTGCGTGGAACTGGTCGGCGCTGGTTTTCTTCCGTGTTATCGGTGGACTCGCAATTGGCGGCTCTTCCGTACTGGGCCCTATGTACATCACAGAAATTGCGCCGGCAAAATGGCGCGGACGGCTGGTCGGGCTGTTCCAGTTCAATGTCGTGTTTGGAATCCTGGTAGCCTATTTTTCAAATTATATCGTGGGGTTATTCGGGCTAGGCGTATCCGAGTGGCGCTGGAAACTCGGTGTAGCCGCACTGCCGGCCGCAGCTTTTCTCGTGATGCTGTTCTTCATTCCGCGCAGTCCCCGATGGCTGGTGAAGCAAAACCGGATCGATGAGGCACGCAACGTGCTTCGAATGATCGGCGAGGACAATTACGAGCGGGAATTACAGGACATCGTGGAATCGATCGACACCGAGCACGTTACCGACGAAGCGTTTTTCTCGAGGAAGTATCGCCTGCCCATTTTTCTGGCCGTCACGATCGGACTCTTCAATCAGCTGTCTGGCATCAATGCGATTTTGTATTACCTGAATGACATCTTTGCTTTCGCCGGTTTCAGCAAGGTTTCCTCGGATCTGCAAGCCGTCGCGATCGGCGCTACAAACCTCGCGTTTACGATGCTTGCGATGTCGCTGATCGACAAGGTGGGCCGGAAGAAACTCCTGCTCATTGGCGCCGTAGGCACCGCGCTGTGTCTCGCCGGCGTTGCCGTCGTTTTTCTCAGCCACAGAAATGAGCAACTGCTCGTGTGGCTCCTCATCGGGTACATTGCTTTTTTTGCGTTCTCGCAAGGCGCGGTGATCTGGGTCTATATCGGCGAAGTCTTTCCGAACCGTGTGCGCGCGAAAGGACAAAGTCTCGGAAGCTTTTCACATTGGCTGATGAACGGGATCATCTCGCTCGTTTTTCCGGTGATGGCCGCTAAGTCGGGCGGCTACCCGTTTGTTTTTTTCGCTTCCATGATGGTGTTGCAGTTTTTGGTCGTATTGTTCGTTTACCCGGAAACCAAAGGGCTATCGCTCGAGGAGCTCCAGAAGAAGCTCGGTATGGCCTGAACTGGCCGGTCGAGCGCGCTACTGACTCAGCTTTGCAATGTAAACTCCGTAGGGCGCCAGTGAAACTGTCTTGAAGGCACCCTGAGCCGGGGTGGCGCCATTTTGCAGAAGCGAGGTTGCCTGTCTACCCGCAAGACCCTGAACAGCCAAATCAAATTTAGGCTGCTGCTTCGTCGCAGACATGTTAAGAACCACAATTATCGCGCTTTCCTTATACAGGCGCAGAAACGACATCACGTTGGGATCACTTCCGTTTAGCTCGATGTATTTCCCTTCGCGCAGCGCAACATCTGTTTTGCGCAGATTCAGCAGGTGGCGGTAAAAGTTCAGCACAGAATTGGGGTCCTTGCGCTCCGTCTCGACGTTATGCGTCTTCGCGCTTTCCGGCACAGGCAACCAGGGTTTGCCGGTCGTAAAGCCGGCATTCGGGCCTGGAGTCCACTGCATCGGTGTGCGTTCGCCGTCGCGTCCTATCTCCTTCGGCCAGCCGAGAATGCCGATGGGGTCCTTCACGTCTTCTTTTCTGGCTGGGTCGTTGTTCCGCATGCCGATCTCTTCGCCGTAGTACATGATTGCGGTTCCGCGCAGGGTCAGATAAACACCCGCCATCAACTTGGCGATGTCGTCGTTGTGCGCGCCGTCACCGTAGCGTGTATAAGAACGCACGATGTCGTGATTCGTGATGACGTAGGTGGGCCATCCGCCGGCCGCGTCGACGCCGGCAATATGTTCCCTCAGCACCCGCGCCGACAGAGGCAATTTCGTCAGCATCAGATCCATCGGCATTTGCAATTCGTCGCTGTGCGTGCCGTAGTACTGCTTGAGCTCGCCCACGTTCTGAGTCCAGGTTTCACCGATCAGGACAGCGTTGTACTCGTCGGCGACTTTTCGAAGACGCTTGAGAGCCTCGTGAATCTCGGGCAACTTTTTGTTGTACTTTTCCTCCAGGTTCGGCCGGCCGAATTTATCAGTGCCGGGAAGAACGGGATCATCGGTAAGATTCGGATCCTCGTAGAGGGAATCAACGGCGTCGAGCCGGAATCCGACGACACCTCGCTTGTACCAAAAGCGCGTCGTGTCAAACATGGCTGTTTCGACGGCTGGATTTCGCCAATTCAGATCCGGCTGTTCGGGGTAAAAGTAGTGGTAGTAATACTGATTTGTAGTGGGATCGAGTTTCCAGGCTGATAGGCCAAACGTGGATTGCCAGTTGTTCGGTGGCTGGCCCGGGCCCTTTCCATCGCGCCAGATATACCAATCGCGATGTTGCGCGCTCTTCGAAGATCTCGAGTCGATGAACCATTTGTGCTGGTCTGAGGTATGGTTCACCACAAAATCGAGAATGACGCGAATATTGTGCTTTTTTCCTTCGGCTACAAGGCCATCGAAATCCTCCAGCGTCCCGTACATCGGGTCGATGTTTTCGTAGTCCGAAACGTCATAGCCAAAATCAACCTGAGGAGAAGGGAAACAGGGGGTAATCCAGATCGCGTCGATACCCAGGTCATGAAGATAGGTAAGCTTCGAGGTAATGCCATTCAGGTCGCCAATGCCATCGCCGTTGCTGTCCGCGAAACTGCGCGGGTACACTTCATAAAACACGGCGTGCTGCCACCATGCATGGCCTTCCGCGTCGGTACCCGCACTTTGCGCGAACGCCGACGGCACGCGCAGGAGCGACACGCACAAACACACAACCAAAGCGATTCTATTTTTCACGGGAAAGCCCCCCCTGAGCTTCTCAAAGCATTATTTTCACGAACCTCATCGGAGTTCAAGGCAGCAAGCAGGTTGGTCTATTTCCGTGCGAATTGGAGCGTGATTTTGCGGCGAACAGATTCCGCGGAAGAATCCTTTGGCATCGTTACCGTAAAATGCCCGCTGCCCCGGTCGGCGCGCGACAGAGTTGCGCCTTCGACGCTGGTTAACTCCTCACCGCGAAAATAGGCAAACGAATAGATTGCGCCCGGCGCACCCTCCACCTCCAGCGTTAGGCGGTCTTTCGCTTCCGACCACGTTTCCGACAGGATCCGCAGACCTGCACTTCGGTGTCCGAGCAGCGGCAGAGCCGCAGCGTAAGCCACACCGAAGTCGCTGCGCAGCCGGATGCGCAAAGTGTTCGTTCCCCTATATGCGGCGAAGCGCATCTGAAGATGCTGATCGGTTTCGTTCTTCTCCAGGTGAAACGGGAGGGGTCGCCCGTTCAATTCGACTGAGCTAACTTCCGCCCGCAAGCTGATGGCCGGCTGCAGGAGGAGAAAGCATTCGCCGCCAGTGCGCGTAATTTCGAACTGCATTTCGTCCGATGAGCGGTGAAACGTGAACTCGAATGCGGCGTCACCCACGCGAAGACCACGCACCGCGAAAGAAGACCAATCGGCCGGCAATGTAGGCGCGAGCGTGACGGTTCGAGAAAGCGCATCCGTTTCGAGGCCAAGCAGCCCGCGCAGAATTGGGCTGACAACCATGGCAGCGGACCAGATCTGATGCGGAGAACTCGTCGACAGTGCCTGGTAGTAAGTGCCCGAAAGGACCTCGGTGACGTGGCCTGGCGAGCCATCCAGCGCAAGAAGCGCGTTCGCGCGCAGCGCTTGGAAGGCGGGATGTGCCTGATGGTATCGATATTCGCCGACCGACGCCCAACCCGTGAAGAGGGGCCAAACCGAACCAAAATGGTAGCCTTCGGCACTATAGAACGCCGAACGCCCAGAAATAATTCGCACGCCCCAATCAGTAGCGTGATCGCGCGCCGCCAGTTGCTCGATCATTGCTCGCGAGCGGCTTGCATCGAGCAACCCAAACCACATCGGAACGGTGGCCAGCACACTCGTCTCGTCAACCCGTTTGGCGTTCGTGTCGAGCGCGAAAGCATACGTTTTGTGTTCAGGAGACCAGAAAGCCGCCTCGACTCTTGGCTTTTGTTTTTCGAACTCCTCCGAAAGCACTTTGGCTTCGTCGGTCTTGTCTGCGACTTTCGCGAGTTCTGCAAGCGCTTGCAGCGCTTCGGCACCCAAAGCGCTTTGATACAACTCGGTCTGAACCGGCAAAAGCGGCCCGCCCTCGACCCAGCCGTGCCCGACACCGCGGTTCTTCGGCAAGCCACTCTCGTCGTAGGTGGATTTCAAAAATTGATAGGCCCTCCAAAAACTGTTCCAGTTTTCCTTTGCGAACGCGGCATCGCCACTGGCTCGCACATAATCCTCTGAAGCGATGAGGAAGAGTGGGGTAGCGTCAGCGGAAGCGAAGCCAAAAGGGTAATTCTTGAACCACTCCACTAAACTCGCCGTCTGTGCAATCTCATGCGGGACCTTGCCGTCGTCCCGCTGGAACTGGATCAGAAGGCGCAGTGCATCGCGCGCCGTCGTGAAATCACCGGCGCTGTTCAACGCAAACAAAGTCCACAAAGCATCGCGGCCGAAAAACCAAGCAAACCCCGGACGCTGTGAGGCTCCCGATGTGCGGTACCCGGCAATCAGTCCTTTCCCGAGATAGGGATTGGCGACCAAGCCTTGTAGCGCGCTGACGCGCGACCAGTCGTAGGCTTTCTGCAAATCCGCATCCGGCAAATCGACTTGAACCGTGCGTTGCAGGTAATTCGTGTAATACTCGGCCGAGGCCTTCTCCAAATCGCCAAAATGCTCACTTAATGTTCTGTAGGTATTTGCCGCTTCCACCGCGCCGTTCACGGAGCCCGCAACGACAATGAGTTTTGTATCCTTCCCCTTCGGCGTCACCCCGAGCCGCAACGAACTCACGCTCGAGTGGGCGTAATTGGTGTCAAACGATTCGGTGGCCAGAGTTCCGCTGGGTGATCCGATCACTCCTGCGTATCTTTTCAGTTCTTCGCCAAACGTAAAGGCGTGGAGCGATTCATCCCAGGAGGAGTAGGTCGCGCCAAGCGCGGCTGGCCACTCCAACTGGAAATCTCTCAGAAACGAAGCTTCAATCTCCAAAGGCTTCTCTGTGTCCACTTCGATTCTGATGACGGCGCCAGGTTCTTCTACCGGGACGAAGAAGGTCTCTTCCACGCGGAATGCGTCGCTGACATAAACGAGAGTCGTCGATTCCGGGCGCGCAATCACGCTTCGTACGAGCGCATCCGCCTTCCATGCGCGGTTTTCTGCGCGAAACGTCAGCACAAAATCGCGAAACAATTTCAGCGGATAAACCCAGGCCTCGATGTTCCCTGATTCGTTGCCGAAGATTCCGGCGCGCTGTCCCACCGAACACAAAAATTCCCAGGGACGTGCGGCGCGTGTTAACTGAAGAGATTTCGATGGTTCTTCCGAAGCACCGCCAAGCAGACCGCCAAAGGCGAACAAGCAACAGAAGCCCCCGGCGCGGATTGCCCATCTCGCCGAAGCGAAGTTGCTGCTGGCAACCCGCCGAAGGAATGAAACTTCATCATTTCGTTGGTGTTTTCTCTTCATCCCCCGGGCCCGGCAGAGCGTGTGAAACGGCATGTCGGTTACTATAAGTGACTGGCGCGGAGTCTAGCACAAGCCGAAGCCGGGAAGGTACCGCCCCCTTGGGGTCAACGCGACGCAGGTTTATTGAGTCAATCAGCCGGGGTGCAATGATTCTGCCGGTGGAGCGCTTGCTATCCTTTCTCGCGCCTTTCGCCCGAATCGAGGATGCGCCGGCTGAAGCAGAGAAGGCGCCCTTTGGCGTCAATTTCGTGAATGTTGCGAAAGAATCTGGATTGAAAGCGGAGACTGTTTTCGGCGGAGAGCACAAGAACAAATATCTGCTGGAGACAACCGGGTGTGGAGTGGCGTTCTACGACTACGACAACGATGGCTGGCTGGATATTTTCCTGGTGAACGGAACGCGTCTCGAAGGATTTCCGCCGCATCAGACGCCCACGAACCGTCTGTTCAAGAACAATCGCGACGGAACGTTCACCGACGTAACCGCGAAAGCGGGGCTGTTGCATTTCGGCTGGGGCCAGGGCGTATGCATCGGCGACTACGACAACGACGGCTACGAAGACTTATTCGTCGCATATTTTGGCAAGAACGTTCTCTATCACAACAATGGCGACGGCACGTTCACGGATGTGAGCGAGAAAGCCGGGGTCGCCGGCAGCGGCAAGCGCTGGAATTCCGGTTGCGCCTTTGTGGACTATGATCGCGATGGAAAGCTGGATTTGTTTGTCGCCAATTACATTGACCTCGACCTTCTGACGGCACCGGTCCCGGAATCGGGACCGTGCCTCTACAAAGGCGTGATGGTGGCGTGCGGTCCTCCCGGTCTGAACGGCGGCAAAAACATTCTTTTCCACAATAACGGCGACGGAACGTTCACCGACGTTTCGCAAAGCTCGGGAATTCTCCAGGCCAATGGAACTTACGGCCTTGGCGTGCTGACTGGCGATTTCGATAACGATGGCTGGCCGGACATTTATGTCGCAAACGACTCGGCCCCAAGCGCGCTCTATCAGAATCAGAAAAACGGAAAATTTCAGGACATCGCCCTGGAAGCCGGATGCGCTCTGAGCGCCGATGGCAAGCCCCAAGCAGGCATGGGAGTTTCCGCGGGAGACTACGACCTTGACGGAAATCTGGACATCGTGAAAACAAATTTTGCGGGTGACACGCCTTCGCTGTATCACAACCTGGGCGGCGCGGCCTTCGAAGACGCCACTTTCCCCGCCGGACTCGGCAAGCACACGCAGTATCTCGGCTGGGGCTGCGGCTTCTTCGACTTCGACAACGATGGCTGGCCGGACATACTCATCTGCAACGGCCATGTTTATCCGGAGGTCGAGCAACTCCGGACGGAAGCTGGCTACGCGCAGCGCAAACTGCTGTACAGGAATTTGCGAAACGGGAAGTTCGAGGACATCTCCGAAGCCGTCGGGCCGGGAATTTCGGCCCCTTCGGCGTCGCGAGGTTGCGCGTTCGGCGATTTCGACAACGACGGTGACCTTGATTTCGTCGTGAATTGCGTGAACGACGCGCCACAACTCATCCGTTGTGATTCCTCATTGAAAAACAACTGGATCAAGGTACGCACCATCGGCACAAAATCCAACCGCACCGGAATTGGCGCCCGCCTGCGATGCGTCGTTCAAATGCCGGGTGAAACGAAGCCCCATCAGCAGATTGACGAGGTGCGCAGCGGCGGCGGCTATTTCTCGCAGAACGATCTCCGCATACACTTCGGCGTCGGGAATGCGCTGAAAGTGGACCTGCTCGAAATCCGCTGGCCCAGCGGGACAATGGACGCATTGAAAGATGTCGGCGTGAACCAGTTAGTGTATGTGAAAGAGGGGGAAGGCATGGTGCGTAACGTTTCTTTCACAAACGAAAGGAATTCAGCGCCAAGAAAATGAGTTCGTTGGCGAGGCGGTGCACCATGATTCCTTCGAAGCGTCCATTCTTTGCAGGCTTGGTCGTTGCTCTTCGATTTGGCATGTCGATAGCGCTCCTGGCTGCTGGCTCGTCGACATTCCGCCGACTCTCGAATGACCCGGTTCTGACGCCGACAAGGTCAGGCTGGGAATCCGCGGGTACGTTCAATCCGGCAGTGATTCGGCGCGATGGAAAAGTCATCATGCTCTACCGCGCCCAGGACACGAAGGGCACGTCGCGCATTGGCTATGCAGAGAGCACCGATGGAATTCATTTCATGAAGCGGGCTGAGCCTGTTCTGGTCCCGGAGACCAATTACGAAGCAGAGGGAGGTGTTGAAGATCCCCGCCTGGTTGAAATCGGCGGCGTCCACTACCTTACTTACACCGGCTACAACAAGAAGGACGCACAGCTCTGTCTCGCTGTTTCCCGCGATCTCCTGCACTGGGAACGCAAGGGCATTCTATTGCCGGCCTATAAAGGCAACTGGAATGCGGGCTGGACAAAGTCCGGCGCGATACTGAAAGAGAAGATCGATGGAAAATACTGGATGTATTGGCTCGGAACCGCAGCCGATCGCACCGACCAGATGGGGCTTTCCTATTCAAATGACCTGATTCATTGGACCGAAGCGACCGAGACGCCGGTGTTGCCCAAACGGCCCGGAAAGTTCGATTCGCGAGTCGTCGAGCCCGGGCCGCCGCCCGTCCTCACGACGGATGGGATCGTCTTGGTTTACAACGGGGCCGATGACAAGCTGGTTTATCGCACAGGCCTCGCGGTCTTTGACCGGCAAGACCCCCGCAAGGTCCTTTACCGTTCCGAGGCGCCGCTTTTTGCACCGGAACTCGAATGGGAAAGGGTAGGGCAGGTTCCCAACGTGGTGTTTGTGGAAGGACTCGTTGCCGATAAGGATCGCTACCTGCTCTATTACGGCGGGGCTGACAAGTATGTTGGCGTGGCCACTGCAGATACGCTCTCGGCGAAGTGAGAAGCACTTGGCGCTATTTGCTTTTTTCCGGCGGCGTGATCGGTTTGCCCGCGCCTTCTTTGAGGACCACAATTCGGTCAGGGTTTGGACTTTCGAATATCTCGGTGAATCCGCTCGGCCAACGAATTTCAATCCAAGCCACTTTCGCCGCCGAACCGAGGCCGAAGTGTACGCGTCGATCGTTATTTGAGTTGTAGCTGGATCCGCTGCGGACCTCATCCACCAGGGTTCGCGCTCCTGTCTTCACTCGAATCCGCGCGCCAATGCCGTCGCGATTCGACCTTACGCCTTCGGTTTGGACGCCGATCCAGTGGTTTGGGGTCCGCACCTGGTTCACCAGCAAGCTCGGTGGCGCATTCATGTTGCTCACAACGGCGGAAAGTTTGCCATCATTCCATAAATCGCCGACTGCCAAGCCGCGTGAGGAACTGCGCGTGGTGATACCAGCGCCGGCGGTCGCTGAAATGTCGTCGAATTTCCCGTTTCCAAGATTGCGGTAGAGGATGCGCGGCTCTTCGAAATCGCTGCCAAGATGTTGCCGGTCCACTTCCGGATAGACGTGGCCGTTGACCAGCAACAAGTCCGGCCAGCCATCGTTGTCAAAATCAAAAAACATGGTGCCCCAGCCGAGATACTGCGTGTGCAAGCCGAGTCCAGCCGAAAATGTCGCGTCTTCAAACGAGCCGTCCCCCCGGTTGCGGTAGAGCGTGGAAGTGTCGTCCGAGAAATTCGTCTTAAAGATATCGAGGTGGCCATCTCCATCAAAGTCGCCCACCGTGGTTCCCATGCCCGCTTGCTCTTTTCCGTCTTCGCTGAACGCAGCCCCGGCGACAACGGCCACATCGGTGAACGTTCCGTCGTGATTGTTGCGGTACAGAATGCTCGGCATGCTGTCGCAAGCCACATAGATATCGGGCCATCCATCTTCGTCAAAGTCCAGAGTGGACACGCTTAGCGAGTAATGGCCGTTCGTTTTGTCGATGTGCGACTTTGCGGTGACATTCTCAAACGTTCCGTTGCCCCGATTGTGATACAGCAGGTTCGTGCTCCAGGGTAGCCCTCGCGGACCGCACATCACGGGCACCCCCTTCCATAGACAATCGGGTCGTTCGCCTGGTTTCGGAGCACTGTTAACATCGAAGTCGACATAAGTCGCGACGAACAGGTCGAGCTGGCCGTCGCGATCGTAATCCACGAATGCACATCCCGAGCCCCAGGCCTTGCCCGTGCCCGCCACACCTGCTTTGGCACTCACGTCGGTGAAGGTCCCATCGCCGTTGTTGTGATAAAGGACGTTTTTTCCGTAGTACGTGACAAAGAGATCTTCGAAACCGTCGTTGTCGTAGTCGCCGACACACACACCTTGTCCCCAGCCGGTATGCCGCAGACCCACCTTTTCCGTGACGTCAGCAAAAGTGCCATCGCGGTTGTTGTGATACAGGTGGCTGGTTGGCTGCTCGCGGTCCGGCAGGGGATCAAGTGTTGTTCCGTTGACGACAAAAACGTCAGGCCAGCCGTCGTTGTCGTAGTCGAAAATGGCGACGCCCGTTCCAGTCGTTTCGATGATGTATTTCTTCGTATCGACCCCGCCAAAGACATTCTTCATTGTCAGGCCGGCCTTAGCAGCCTCGTCGGTGAAGTATGCGACTGGCTTTCGAGAGCCGGGAGCAGCCGGATCTTGAGACCACAAACGGATACAGGAAAGTAATCCAAACAGCATCAGGAAAGGAGCGAGAATCCTAGCGCAACTTCTGAGAGTCCGCCAATCCGCAGAGGGCGACAATCCAGTCGAGGTCCGCAGCAGCGTTTCCCGTCGCTTTCCGATAGGCACCAAACGAGTCTACCGCGTTTGCAGTTTTCCAAGGTAGAAGGCTCGGCGTGGCACCGCAAACCGAGAATTATGTTTTAATCGTGAAGATTTCGAAAAGGCAGGTCGCTATGGTCCTTCGCTGCATTTTTCCTATGATCTTGAGTCAATGCGCACTTCTTGTGTTCGTTCTTGCGGCTGCGCCCGCGCAAGCTGGCGGCGCGCCGCAAAATCCGGCTTCGGGCCCAACCGACTCCGTTTCTCCATTCGCTTCTGCGCGCACACTGCTGAAGTTGGGCAAATACGACGAGGCGATTACAGAACTCGAGGCGCTTCGCCAGCACAATCCACAACCCGCAGGCCTTTCCCACGAGCTCGGCGTGGCCTATTACCGGAAGGGCGATTACGTAAACGCACTCCTCAGCCTGAGGGCGGCGCAAAAGGAAAACCCTAAGGACGAAGAAGCAATCCAGTTGACTGGCCTTTCGCTTTACCTCGCAGGCAAGTCAAGCGAGGCGATTCCTTATCTCGAGAAAGTGCAAGCGTGGTATCCGGAGGCCAACGTCGACGCCTCCTACATTCTGGGAGTCGCCTACATCCAGACAAAAAAATATCCCGAGGCGCGGTCAGCGTTCGCAAGGATGTTCGGAGTGCCACCAGATTCAGCGCCCGCCTATTTATTCTGCGGACGCATGCTGCTGCGGTTAGACTTTGGCCCCGTTGCCGAGGAATATGGACAGAAAGCAATTGCGCTCGATCCGAAACTGCCGATGGCGCACTTTCTGCTTGGCGAACTGTATCTCTACCAGTCCAAAATCCCTGAAGCAACCGCACAATTCGAGCAGGAACTCACACTTAATCCCGGCTTCGCGGCCGTGTATTACAAGCTCGCTGACACCTACCTGCGCACCCAGAAGTTCGACGAAGCCGAGAAATTGCTTCAACGCTCGATCTGGCTGGATGCTACTTCCACCGGCCCGTTTATTTTGATGGGAAAAGTCCTAGAGAAAAAAGGCGAGACGGAATTGGCCATACGCGCGCTGCAGCGGGCCATCAGCATGGATCCGAACAACGCCATGCCGCACCAGTTGCTAGGCCAGGCCTATCGACAACTGGGCCGCGCGGACGACGCCGAGCGAGAGCTCAAACAGGCTGAGCAGTTGCAGATGCGCGACACCACAAAGCCCTGAGCGTCGCCCTTTCCCGGCCCATTCACTTCCGTGCGGCTTGCTCCGCTCCCAGCTTTTCCACTTCCATTTTCGGCAACTGGTGCAGGAATTCCAGAAACACTCCGTTCGTCCAGCCGAAGCCGATTACATTTATCGAGTAGCCGCTCTTTACAGCGGCCTCGGCGCTGCGATGCACGGCGTCATATTTTTCGCGGATCGTGCCGTCACGGCGAAAATTATCCGCCACATTGCTGAGAAACTCGTAGGAAAGCCGGTTCGCCTGATCCTCAAACCCGTATCGGCGCAGGCCCTCTACCGCGATCAACTGCAGCGGCGCCCAGGCATAGGGCGCGTCCCACTGCGCGCCGGTTTCGTAAGGACTCGTGAGCAGCCCGCCGGGCCGTTCGAAGTGGTCGAGATTTTTCGCCACTGCCGCAGCCTCCTCCTTCGTGGCGAGGCCGGCCCAGAGCGGATAGAACGTGGAGGCATATTCGTAAGCCGAGCGTTTTCTTTCGGGGACTTGGTAGTCGAAGAACTCGCCGCGCTCGGCGTCCCACAGCCTATCCACGACTTCTTTCTGCCTGGCGCTCGCTTTATTCTTCCAGTCATCCGCCTCCTTGGTTCGCCCCAATTCGCGGCTCATCACCTCCAGGTCTTTCTCGCTTTTATATAGAAGGCTGTTCAGACAGACCGGCGCGAAATGGTGCGTTTCGGCGCCAAACGGAGAAAAACGAAACGAGATGTCGAAGCCCGATTCGCGCATCGACCGGTCGCCTTTGTAATAATCGCGGCTCAGCGAAATTTCTTTCACCGTTTCGCACCGCTGCGTTTCGATGGCGATTGGAAGATTGCAGAGCTTCAGCGAGTAAGGTGCGCCGACCGAGTCATCTGCGGATTCGCCCAGTTGGCGATCCACCAGGAATCGAGTGCCGATGTCATAGTGCTGCAGGAAATATTCGGCGACCTTCTGGTAGTGGTCCGTTTCATCTTTCAAGCTTTCGGGTGCCGGGCCGTCACCGAAATCGAAATACCGTGACAACCCGGTGTCGCCGGCCAGCAGCGGCGCCGCGACCCACATATTATGATCGCGCACGGCATATGCGTACGCGCGCTCCAGCCAGGCACGATCCTTTTTTCCCTGTTTTTTTTGGGCGTCATAAACCGCCACGATCATCGAGGTAAGAAAGGGCGGCTGCGAGCGGCTCAGGTAGTAAGTCCGGTTCGCGTTCAGCAGCGCGCCGTAGTGTTCAATTTCGAAAAAGAAATTTTCGATCATGCCGCGCGCGAGTTCGAACTTCCCGGCCCGAACCAGCCCGCGGATGATGAAATAACTGTCCCAACCGTACATCTCATTAAAACGCCCGCCGGGGACAACGTAGGGATATTCCAAGTACAACAGCCCGTGCGGACTGAAGGTATTCGTGTCGACCTCGCCGAGTTTGTGGATGACTTTCGGCAGCGGCCGTACTTCTATGTTGCAGCGCGATTCCAAAGCGCGCAGCTTTTCGCTAATCGGAAAGTCTCGAGGTACATAAAGGATGGATTTGCCGGCGAGTTTGGTATCGACGATCGTGGAGCATTCGGTCATCGAGCGCGTCAGCGTGTCCCAGCCGTTTGAGATATAGCCGAGGATCGGCTGCAGTCCTTCAACCTTCCCGGATTCTTCTGCTGCCGGGGTCTTCGACTGGCCTGCGCGGATAGAAACGGCGGGAAGTTCCACGGCAAGAAACAGGGCAAGCATCATCCGGCCGACGCGCAATGCAAACGACATGGCGACCCCTCCGTGGAATTTGTTGCCTAACGCGATGTTTAACTTTCTCGGCGAATATTCCTGAGACGATAGCACGTCTTCAAGAACTGAGGCGGTCTTTCGAGATCGGCTTTATTTCCCAAACGTGCAAAGCCGTAATCGCATCAAGGTCGCGTTCCTCAATGTTCACGAGCACGCGGGCCGTTGGGGCGGTGTAGCAGCGCTCCGTCACGACCACGAGGTCGTCGACGATACACTCGGCAACAGAGGCGTCCAGCAGAATTCGGAGCTTATGCTCGCCGCCACTGACGGCTGTGACGCAGGCGCTTTTCGTCCCGAGCTTCAGCTCCGCGCCCGATCGGCCAGGGTCGAACGACAGCGAGAGAATCGGATTCTCACCGTCTGAAAGCATCAGATCCAGTTTTTCTCTGCGGATTTGCAGTTCAATGTCACATGCGGCTTCCGGCAGCGCAAGGTTCCGCAAAGCGTCGCGTCGCGGTTCCTTTCCCTGGTCCCGGCCAGGCAGGACGAATCCCTTGCTTCGAAGCTCGGACAACTCAGGAAGAAACTGCATCGTCAAGGCGTCGTCAGCTCCGAGAGAGAGAACGCGAGGCAGGGACATACAACCTGCCCAGCCGCTTGCCCTGAACTCCGCTTCCGGCCGCATCTCTGGAATCCAACCCCACAAAATCCGGCGCTGTTTCGCGTCGAGCTGGCTTTTCGGGGCATAGAACGCTCCAGCGTCGAGGAAACCCCGTTTTTCCGGGTAGAACACGCGTTCTTTGCGGTCGTATTCGCCGATTTCCCAATAGACCCTTCGTTCGGTTGAATACAGCAAGGCATGCTTCTTTCCCAGAGGGAAAAAGTCCGGGCACTCCCACATGTCTCGAGAGTCCACCGGGTCAGACGTAGGTTTGCCGTTCGATTTTCCGGATGCCAGAGGGTGAAGATAGTCCCAGGTGCGGAGATCGGTCGAGGTATACAGCAGCACGCGGCCGCCTTCCCCACGTTGCCCGGAGCCGACACCCATGTACCACCGCTGACCTTCCTGCCAGAGGCACGGGTCGCGAAAGCCGGTCAGTTTCGAATCGCGCGGGGGTGAAAGGACGGGAACGGGAAGTTTGGTCCACGTCAAGAGAAGTGGATCGCGGCAGGTTGCCAGGCACTGCGTCTCCAGAAAATTATGTTTACCGTCGCGAAGCGTAGCGTCAGCAGGTGCAACGGACTTCACACCGGTGTACAAAATCGCGACGGTTGTGCCTTGGAGTACGGCGCTGCCTGAGAAGCAACCGTCCTGATCCGGACCGCCGGGCGTAGGGGCAAGCGCTACGGGCAGGTGTTTCCAGTGCACCATGTCCGGGCTCACAGAATGTGCCCAATGCATATCGCCCCAGACTGCCCCGTTGGGGTTGTACTGGAAAAACATGTGGTAGCGGCCATTCCAATAGACTGGTCCGTCGGGATCGTTCATCCAGTTGCGGGCAGGCAACAGATGAAATTGTGGGCGCAACGGATCGGCGGCCAGCCGAGCCGCGATTGACTGCTGAGCGCGACGGGCGATAGCAGACGCAGAGAGTGGCGTGATCGCAAGGCGCATTGCCCCGCAGGTACCAGCGATCGCAAGAAAGTCACGTCGCGAATGCCGCACGATCTCCCTCACTGCCGTTCCGCGCCGAGAGTCTAGCGCATTTTCAAGGACACAGCCTGTCCCAATCGAAAGCATTTGCATGGTGCTATACTCGGCCAATGTTTGCTTGGCGCAGACATCGGCGGCAAGTTCTACTTCTGCTGGCGGCCCCGACCGTGCTAGCTGTTCTCGCTCCGCTCCATGGTCGCGCTCAATTTACAGCCAAAGGGGTCGTGGACCTTGATGGAAATGCCGTGAACCCCTTCCGCATCGCGACAGGCAAGGTAGTTGTGTTTCTATTTGTTCGTACCGACTGTCCCATTTCCAATCGCTATGCCCCGGCAATTCAGGAAATGAGCTCGCGGTATGACAAGGGTGCTGAGTTTTTTCTGGTATATCCGGTGCGCGCTGAGACTACGGAACAGATTCGGAATCACCTGAAGGAATACGGCTATAAGCTGGCGGCGTTGCGCGACCCGGATCGTACACTGGCGCGAGCCAGTGAAACGCGCGTTACGCCGGAAGCGGCGGTTTTCTCGCCGAACGGACACCTCTTGTACCACGGGCGCATTGACGACTGGTACACGGAATTCGGCCGGTCTCGGCCCGCGGCGACTACCCACGAGCTTTCGAGCGCCGTCGAAGCAGCCGTCGCCGGCAAGCCGGTCGCTGTTTCCGCCCAACCTGCCATAGGCTGCTTTCTTCCGGACGGACCATGAGCCGCGGGCGGAGTTCGCTGCCCATTTCTTTAACCGCTCTACTCGTGGTGACTGTTTGCCTCGCCGCGCATGAGCGCGATCACCGGCCGAGGGACAACCGGGCCGCGAGATCCGAACAGGTTACCTTCAACCGCGACATCGCACCGATCCTCTTTCACAACTGTGCGCCGTGCCACCATCCGGGGGAAGCCGGCCCTTTTCCGTTACTCAGCTACGAAGACGCGGCGAAGTTCGCGAGGCAAATCGCTTATGTCACGGAGCGGCACCTCATGCCTCCGTGGCTGCCGGCACCGGGTAACCTGAAATTTCAAGGAGAACTGCGGCTGTCAGATGAGCAGATCAAGCTTCTCCGTCTATGGTCGGAGCAAGGCGCGCCGCGCGGTGAGGTGAAAGACCTACCGACCGCGCCGACGTTCGCCTCCGGATGGCAACTTGGCAAGCCCGACCTCATCCTTCACGCGCGCAAACCGTACGTTCTTTCTGCCGGCGGCTCGGACAACTATTGGAATTTCATTTTCCCGACGCAAGAGAAAGGCACGCGTTGGGTCAAGGCTATCGAAATCCATCCGGGGGAAAAACGCGTCGTGCACCATGCAAATATTTTGGTCGATCGTCGGCACTCATCACGACCCCAGGAGCAGAATCCCGGGGACGGCTTTCCTGGCATGGAATTGCGGATTGAATCGGAGACCTTCGATCCGGACAGTCACTTTTTTTTCTGGAAACCGGGCTCGGTGCCTCACGAGGAACCGCCAGGAATGGCCCTCCGATTGGATCCGGGCGACGATTTAGTGCTGAATACGCATCTGCAACCGTCCGGTAAACCCGAAACGATCGAGCCCAGTCTTGGCCTGTACTTTACCGATGAGCCGGCTACGAAATTTCCCATGCTCCTCGAACTGCAAAATGACCTTGCACTCGATATTCCCCCGGGTGCGGCCCATTTTGTGGTAAACGACGAATTTGCGATCACCGCCGATGTGAATTTGCTCGCAATTTATCCTCACGCCCACTATCTCGGCAAAGAACTCCGCGCGTCGGCCGTGCTGCCCGACGGCGCTTCACAGGCTTTGATCTTCATTCCGCGCTGGGATTTGAACTGGCAAGCTGTTTTCTATTACGCCGATCCGGTGTTTCTGCCGAAGGGCACGGTCGTTTCCATGCAGTACGTGTACGACAACAGCGAAGCGAACCCTGCCAATCCCTTCCACCCGCCGCAGCGCGTCGAGGGCGGCAACCGCACGACGGACGAAATGGCGCATCTGTGGCTGCAGGTGCTGCCGCGGGGCACTCCGGAGCAGCAGGAGGAGGCCCGCCGGTCGCTGCAAGAGTCGCTCGCCCGGCACGACATTGTAGGAAATCCCGCCGATTTTGCAGCGCAGTATAATCTGGCGGCCATGCTGCAGGCGCGCGGAGAAGTTCAGGAAGCTCTACTTCACTACCAGGCCGCCGTTCGATTGCGGCCACGGGACGCCATTGCGAACAACTCCTTTGGCGGCGCGTTGCTTGCAGCTGGCCACCCGAATGAAGCTCTTCAGCCGCTCGAATCCGCCGCCCAGTCGCAACCCAACTACGCTCCCGCGCACTACAATCTTGGAAACGCTTTCGCTTCTCTTGGCCGTTTCCCGGAGGCCATTCGTGAATTTGGAATCGTGGCGCGCCTTGAACCTTCCGATTCCATGGCCGAAGCAAACTGGGGCGCCGCTCTTGCAGAGACCGGACAGCTTTCCGCGGCCAGAGAACACCTGAAAAGAGCGGTCGAACTCGATCCCAAGAACGCTCTGGCGCTCGAGAATCTTCAGGAAGTGGAACGCCACCTATCGTCCACGGAAAAGCAATAGGGTTTGCTCCATTCGGTGAGCTCGTTTTCGGGCGCATTCAGCGCGATGATCCACAGAAGTCAGGTTCGGTCTCGAGTTGATGCAGCATCTCGCGAGCATCGGCCAGGTCCGAACTGAACTGCAGCACCCGGCGGAGATAGGCTTGTGCATCCTGGCGCTTGGCTAAATTGCACGAGAGGCGAGCGAGATTCATGCCCACCGAACTTCGCCAGGGCACGCGGTCGAACGCCCCTTGCCAAAGAATTCTCGCTATTTCAACCGATCCGCTCTGGGCCTCAATCACGCCAAGGTTCAGCGCTGCGTCGGTATTCAGCGGATCGGAAGCGAGCCGGCTTCGTACAAGCTGCGGTCGACTCGTCCAATTCTGTTTTCCGTAATCCTCCTTTTCTGCCTCCGTTCCGCCCGCACACCCGTTCATCGGTTCGCGAGAGTTGTAGTCTGCTCCGGTCTCGGATGGAGCGCAACCGAGCCGTTGTCTTCGGTGTGCAACCCAAATTTGCATCGACTCGTCGCGAGAGCGCTCAACGTCATCGGCGATGCTAGTATGTAAACCGGTGCGTTTGGCAGGCCGGAGGCCACACTGTTTGATAGCTGCAACAATTTCGGGTTGTGGTCGCGCTCTGTTTTGCTTCGGATCTGCGTGGCCGTTCCGCCGTATTGCGCCCTAGCTGTGCTTGCGCCTGCAGCCCGCTGCGCTCGGCAAGAAACGACTCCCACACAGGCTGATTCGCTTTACTCGGATGGCGTCGCGGCCTTAAAACGTGGAGACCTTGTGGAAGCTCGCGAAGCATTCGAAGAGATCGTAAAGCGCAATCCAAACGATGCCAAGGCCCAGAACCTTCTGGGCCTGATTCTTTTTTCCCAGGGTGAAACGAAATCCGCTCTTCCCCACTTGCGCGCGGCGGTACATTTGAGCCCCGGCTCGGCAGAGGCCCACAGGACTCTGTCGACCGCGCTTCTCCAGGCGGGAGAGACGAAGGGCGCGCTCGCCGAAGCGCAGGAGGCCGTAAGGTTGGCTCCGCAATCTGCCGGCGCCCAGTATGCACTGGCACGCGCGCTCGATGTGTCGGGCGACATTGCCGGCTCGAAAGATGCGCTTCAGAAAGCCTTGGAGATCGCGCCGAACCGCTACGACTTACACGACGCGCTGGGCTCGGTTTATGCCACCGAGAATGATTCCTCCGAAGCCGCCGGGGAATTCCTGACCAGCATCAAGCTCAAACCGGATTTTGCGGCTTCGCACCTGCACCTGGGCGTGATCTACTACGAGGCGAAAAGATTCCGGGAGGCTGCGACGCAACTGGAGAGCGCGACACAGCTTGATCCTCAGTCGGCTCCAGCGTTTTACTACCTCGGGCTTGCGCGCCGCGATTCGGGGGATTCCGCCGGAGCAATTTCGGCGCTCCAGTCTTCGGTGCGCCTGAATGCCGAGCAACCGCAACCGCAAAATCAACTGGGCCTGCTTTTGCAGCGAGCCGGCCAGCCGCAGGAAGCCGCGGCGGCTTTTCGCGAAGTCATCAGGCTCGCGCCCGCGGACCCCGACGGGCAAAACAATCTGGGACTGGCGCTCTTGCAAACCGGAGACGGGGACGGCGCGATTGCGGCGTTTAAGCAAGCGCTTCGCTTGCGTCCAAACGACGTTTCCTACCAGGGAAATCTTGGCGCTGCCTATCTTCAAAAGGCCGATTTCACCGCGGCGGTCGCGGAATTTCAATCCGCCCTGGCGCGCGAGCCGCGAAACCAATCGCTTCACTACAACCTCGGCCTCGCTCTCAAACTCCAGGACAAATTGCCGGAAGCAGTTGCAGAGCTTCGCAAAGCGGAAGCGCTCGACCCGTCCGAGCCCGATCCGCCTTACACCCTCGGGGTCACTCTCTGGCAAATGGGCGACCTAGAGAACGCCGGCGCGGAGTTGCACAACGCAATTCGCGCCAAACCGGATTATGCCGAGGCCCATTACACGCTGGGCGCGGTACTGAAACAGCAAGGAAAGCTCGACGAAGCTGCGGCGGCTTTGCGAGAAGCGATCCACTTACAGCCCGATTTCGCTGGAGCACACACGACGCTAGCGACAGTGCTGCGCCAGCTCGGTGACACCGAAGGCGCCGCCGCTGAATCACGCGCCGGTGCCGAGGTTGCGAAGCGTAACACCGACCTGCAGGCGGCTGTTTTTGCTACCAACTCGGGAAAGCGTCTTCGCGCGACCGGCGACCTGGACAATGCGATTGCGCAATTCCGAACGGCTCTTGCCGCGACGCCGGACTACGCACCGGCTCATTTCGAGCTGGGACTCGCGTTGCAACAACAAGGGAAGAAGGAAGAAGCGCGGCAAGAGTTCGAGAAGGCCGCGTCGCTGGACCCCAAGCTGGTTCCGTCGCCGTGAAGGAAAGGGAGGTCGAAACTATTTGTCTCCCACCCCATTTTTTACAAGTGTTCATTCTGCAGAGGATAGGTCCGAAGTTCGTTGTGTGTGTTGTATCAGTTTATTGGTGTTGATTCCCGGGGAGTTACAAATCAGCAGTATCGGCTAAATTTTCAAAGAGCAGCGGGAAGGCCGGCACAAAACTTTCTGGAAGGGGGCGGCCCTTCAAAATCCTGGACAGCCCGCGCTTGTCGAGAAGCAAACTCAATTTCCACTTGATCGTCGGCTTGGCACACGGAGAGCCACAATCGAGGATTCCACCGGAACTCCTCGCGCGACCTTGACGCGAATGACCGCCTCGAATGGTTTCAACTCGCCTGGGTTGCTGACCTTCAGCCTTTGCAGCAAATCGTTGAGATAATTTTCCCTGGTCACGTATTCGACCGCGGCCTGAGTGCCCAATGTTGTCGTTCCGGCGAGAATCAATTCGGAGTGCTGTGGGTTGAGTCCCTTTTCGAGGGCCACGATTGCGTAATCCTCCGTCAGGGGAACATTTGAGGGACTGGCGAGAAACTCACGAGCCTCGTTGCCTTGGGGGTGGACATTCACAATAGCTACGTTGCCCGCTCGGGTCCCTTTTCCGATCCGCTCAAATGCGAACTCAGTGATGCTGGGCACCTCGAGAAGCGTCAGATTTTCTGAGGGAGACCCGATGAAAATCAGGTCGTTGTTTTTTGCGTCATCGAGCGAGAACAGGCTCCCGCGCTTCACACGAACGGACCGCTGTAATGTGCCAAACAGACTATCCAGATTGTGAACTGCCAGCACTTCCCCAACACCCGTGTAGTAGTCCAGGATTTGCGCATTCTGGTCCCGGGCCGCATTGTAATACCGCATTCCTGTGTCCGGGCGCCCCACGAATGCAGCATTGCTGAAGATCACCCAGGGCTCTTGCTCTTCCCTCGCGAATCCTTCCCAGAACACGCGGAAGGCGGCTGGCGCCGCGGTGGCTCCGCCGCGATGGACCGCGTCTGGATCTTTGCGGGTCGCGACGAGCCAGGCGATGAGAAGAAGCGCCGCCATTAAGGTCGCGCTCAAGATCAGAACGAGCGGTTGCTTTGTGGAGGGCGTACCTACCTTGTTGAGCGCGGTCGCCGTCTCAGCACTGGCAGCCCCGTTCGGTCCCGCGAGTGAAGGGCGCTCATGAAGCGTTAGGGCGTAGCTTCCCTTCGGCAGCTCCACAACAAGGCGCTCGGCGGTGCCCTCCGAGCCGTAGTACTCTGCTAGCTTCGTTCTCAGCCGTCCGGCTTGAACTCGGACAAAGGAATCCAACTGCGGATCAAAATCTGCCTGCCTGCCAAAGACCTCAGTCGCTATCTGGTACTCCTTGACCTGGACTCCGGGTTGCTCTTGGGCTCTTTTTGCCAGATAGCGGAGGAGTTTGCATAGGGATTCGGAACCGTGCAGAGCGTGGCTTGCGACCAACCTCTCCACGGCAGCCTGCAGCTGGGCGTTTTCTGACACGACTACTCCGGTTACTTCGATGTAACAGGAGCGTATCAACTCGTCCATACCCTTGCAAGCCTGCGCGTTATTTCATGTAACCGTATCAAACCTGCGGAAACTTGCACGCACCTTCGAAAAAGATTAATAGTGTGGACCACGTTTTCCGCTCGAGGACCGTCTTTCGCTGTTCGGGGAACTTTCGGTGCAGTTGTTGAGTTCCCCGGTGCTGGGGAACTGCGTCGGCACCTGTTCGAGGCGAGTGGCCGAGGAAAGGCTGGGGGCTTCTGCGCCGCAGCTGGGGATGTGTCTTTGGCGGTTTCTTCATTGGTAGCCTCTTTCGCTTTTCTTGACTGGTGTACCCAGCCTTATTCAGGCCGTACCTGAAGTCGCGTTGCCGTTGGGGTGCTGTTGCTGCTGAACATCCGGTTTTTAGGAGGAGTGAAATGGGAAGGCGCAAGTCTCCGGCGTTTCTGCTCGCGTGCTTTTTCATCTTCGGACTAACTGCTTCGAGAGCTTCCGCTCAAGCCGTCTTCGGGAGTATTATTGGGACCGTTACGGACTCACAAGGCGCGGCCGTGGTGGGCGCGAAGGTTACGGTCACTTCGGTAAAGAAGAGCTTCGCATACGATACGACTACGAATGAAAGCGGAAATTACTCCGTCACGCATTTGATTCCGGACCAATACAGCATTCGTGTGGAAGCCCAAGGGTTTAAGGCATATGATGTTCCGTCGGTGGAAGTCAGCGCCGACGTGGCGTCACACGTTGACGCCCAACTGCAAGTCGGCGACGTTACTCAATCCGTCGAAGTCACGGGCGAAGTGCCCCAGCTAATAACCGATCGTGCCGATGTCGACATTCAATTCAGCCAAAAATATATCGAAGATCTGCCGGTTCTCAATCGCAATTTCACGAGTTTTGAATTGCTCTCACCTGGCACCCAGAAGTTGCCGGGCTTCAACCACGCTGCGACCGAAAATCCTCAGGGAGGCGGCCAGATCCAGGTGAACGGGCAGCACTTCTCTGGCACGAACTTTGAGCTCGACGGAACCGATAATCAGGACCCTATCCTTGGGATCATCGTCGTGAATCCCAACCTCGACGCTATTGCGGAAACAAAAATTGCTCTGCAAGACTACGACGCAGAATCTGGCAAGGCCATTGCCGGCGTAATCAGAGTTCAGACAAAATCTGGCTCCAACGAATTCCACGGCAGCGGTTTTTACTATTACCGCGACAGTGCTCAGCAAGCGCGGGACCCGTTCACGAACAAGCCCGGCGTTCCACTAGCTCCGGCGACTTGGAAGCAGTATGGCGGTACTATCGGTGGACCTATTCTGAAGGATAAACTTTTCTTTTTTGGCGACTATCAGGGCACTAACCAGCAGCAGGGCATCACCAACCTCTACACGATTCCGACCCCGGAAGTGGTCCAAACCTGCAACCCGGCCACGAACGCCACGAGCCCCACCCCAGGATTCTGCGACCTGAGCGAGTACCTGAATGCCTATGGACCCCCGGTCGGTGGCGTCCCTAGCGGACAGGTTTATAATCCGAGTACACTGGGTAGCAACCCTTTGGACGGATCAGGGCGCACGCCCTTTGCCAACAACATGATTCCCATTAGCATGATTGGCCAGAATGTGGGCAACGTCCTTGCAGAGTTCCCAAAGCCAACAGCAACTGGGATCAATAACAACTACGTCGCCAGTGGAGCTGGTCCGTTTAAGCAAAATTCATTTGACGTACGTATTGATTACAGTGCCCCGCGCAACTACCAGATATTTGGGCGCTTCAGTCTCGATTACTTTTCGTTGTCTGGCCAAGGTGGCCTTGGGGCTCTCGGGGGATTTGGCTTTGGCCCGGGCGGTTTGGCTGGCAGTTCGACCGTTCACAACTACAGCTTGGCCAGCGGGTTCACCAAGGCGATCGGCACAAAGTGGCTTACCGACTTTCGTTTCGGATATTTTAAATACAATCCGAAAACCGCGTACCCCGACCAAAACGCGACGCCAATGACGGCAGCCGGGTTTCCCGGTCTAAACACGGGCCCTGGCATTCAGGGTCCACCTATTACCGGCGGCCTCTCTGCCTTTCAGTTCACGGGTAATGGCGTCTTGGGTAACAACCAGAATCCCTACTCCTTCGGTGACGGTTTGAATCCTGCCCGCTGCAACTGCCCACTGACCGAGAGTGAACAGCAGTTCCAGTGGGTAAACAACTGGACGCGTGTTCAAGGCAACCATACGATCAAATTTGGCGCCGACATCCGCTATGCGATGAACCTTCGCTTGCCGAGCGACCAGAACCGTGCTGGGATCTTGGCTTTTGATGCCGGCGGCACTTCCAACGCGGGAGCCAATGGTCTGGCGCTAGCCACGTTCCTTCTTGGCGACGTTACCTCTTTTCAGCGTTACGTTAGCACCGCTTTGGACGCTGCCGAACGCCAGAAGCGGTGGTTCTTCTATGGGCAAGACTCTTGGCGTGTCAGCCCAAAACTCACCTTCACCTATGGTCTGCGCTGGGAAATCTATTTCCCCGAAACCGTCAACGCTAAGGGAAACGGTGGCTTTGCGAACCTAGTACAGGGCGTGATCAGAGTCGCCGGCTACGGTCCCATCGCCTCGAATGGCAACATCAACAACACCCTCAAGGCGTTCGCGCCGCGTGTCAGCGTCGCTTATCAGTTCGACCCGAAGACAGTCATTCGTCTCGGCTATGGACGAAGCTTCGATATTGGCGTGTTCGGCTCAAACTTCGGCCACGTGGTCACCCAGAATCTTCCGGTTCTCGCGCGGCAAGACCTCTCGGCTAACACCTTCAATCCTGCTGCAACAAACAACCGCAGCGCTATTTTCACTCTTTCGCAAGGCCCGCAACCTTTTAACTTTGCACCGATCTTAGGAGCCATTACTCCGGCCGGGACGTTGCCCGTGGACGGCATCGATGGAACGACGCAAGGGGCGGCTCGCCCAACCGTTCAGCGTTTACCCACTATTGACCAGTGGAATGCCAGCCTGCAGCGCCAACTCACTTCCACCATGAATATCACTGTTAGTTACATCGGCAACAAAGGCACTCACGTTTTTGCTGGCACAGGGCCCTCGTACAACAGCAATGAGGTGGCGGTAGGCCCAGGCACCAATCTCGTGACTTGCACGGCGGCGGGGGTGTGCACTCTGGCAGGATTTGCTCCGGCGCAGCCGCCTGCGAATCGCCGCCGCCTTTTCCTCGGCGGGGTGCCAGCGTTCACTTATCCAGGCTCGACCTACACGGACTCCATGGGTGTTGTCCACCCGACGCCCCCCTGCTGCGCGGTGGACACGACCTATTACGGTAATGACGCAGACAACCATTACAACGCTTTGCAGATAAAGGGCGAGAAGCGGATCAGCAATGGTCTCTCGTTTCTAGCGCATTACACCTTCTCCCATGCAAACTCCTATGACAACACTTATTACTCCGTGAACAGGAAGTTCGCTTACGGTCCCAACCCGTACAATCGCAACCAGGTGTTTGTGGCTAACGTCATTTACGAGTTGCCTTTCGGCCGGGGTAAGAGGTTTATGACCGACGCCGGACGGGTTCAGAACTTATTGGTCGGTGGTTGGCAGATCAGCAACACGCTCACGTATGGCACCGGACTACCATGGACTCCCACCATCGCGGAGTGCGGCACGATCACCGATGCCGGCCCGTGTCGACCCAATCTTGTTTCGGGCAAGTCCATAAACACGGGTAAGCAGCGAATAACCTCTGGTTGTGGGACCGGTGGGGAGTGCGGGACCTACTGGTTCGCCCCGGCAGCACCCCTTTCCTACGGCAGTCAACTCTCCGCCGCCAACAATGGAGTGGACTCGTGTAGCTTTGCGCGCCCGACCTCAGGTCCTTTGGCTCTTCCCAGTTGCGGCCAAATCGGCAACGCTGGATTCGATTCGCTTCGCGGTCCGCATGCGTTCTACGATGATATGTCGTTGCTGAAAAACTTCACCATCACGGAAAGAGTTACGTTTCAATTCCGCTTCGATGCTTATAATGTCTTCAACCATCCCGTTCTGGCCCTTCCGAGCAACCAGTGCGTAGACTGCCTCGGCAACACTGCGGCTGGCCAGATCACTGACATTGAAGCTGATGCCGCACCAGGTGCGCCCATTGGCATGCGCCAACTTCAGTTCGGCTTCCGCGTAGTTTTCTAACCACGCAACCACCCCGAACACGGAAGGGGAGCTCGTGAGGGCTCCCCTTCCGTTTTTTTTCCGCCGCGCGAAAATTCCTGCTCGGTTGGTTGAAAAAAGGCCCGAAATCCATACAGTTTCCGGCACCCACGAGACGACCAAATCGGGCGCTCTCGCGTCTAATCAGGATTGGAGTGGTCGTGGTGCAGCCGTCGCTCGCGTGGGCTATAGCAACCCTTTTCTTTCCTGTGCGTTAGACCTACAATAGGGACTTAGGGATTTGCACCATCCAGAGGATTTCGAAGGGCTTGCCGCCCGGCCGCCACGGCGCTCCCTGAATCGGTTTCTCCTGCGAAACATTTGAGCCTAGCAGGTCGTATTAGCTTTAGGCGCAAAACGGCATAGCAAGTCTCCTGTGCAGGTGGTCTGCAACAAAAAGTGAGAGGAATCGCATGAAGACGTCGCAGAAGGTCGGTAGCGGTCTCGCCGCTGCAGCCGTGGTCGGCGGGATCGTCTGGTTCAGCGTGAACCAGGCCAACAAGGGTGTGGTGACCGTGCAAACGGCCAAGGTAGCCAAGCAAGATTCTTTGCTTTCCCTCGTAACGGCTTCGGGTGAAGTCAAGCCCACCACTTTCACCAACATTACCGCGCAAGGTTTTGGGCGCATCACCGATATTTTGGTAAAGGAAGGCGAGCACATCAAGAAGGGCGACCGCCTCGCTCTCCAGGACAATGTGCAAGCGAGCGCCGACGTTCAGGCGCAGTCAGCGGCAATGAACGCGCTTAACGCTGGCGTGGAGTCGGCGGAAGCGAGCTACAAAGCCGCGCAATCCGATTTGTCGGTTCAGCAGGCAAACCTCGAAAAGGCCAAGCTCGACTATGACCGCGGCCAGGGATTGTATAAGGATGGATTAATTCCAAAGCAGGATTTTGATCAGCGCAAAACCACGTATGACGCCGCGGGCGCCTCGGTCGACGCCGCAAGGGCCCGCATGCTGGCCCAGAAAGCGCAGCTCGAACAGGTGCGCTCGCAACTGGGCCAGAGCCAAGCGGTGCTGGTGCGTCAAAAAGACGTTCTCTCGAAGACGACTTACTATTCGCCCATTAATGGCATTGTGAGTTATTTACCGGTGCGGTTGGGAGAGTACGTCGTGCCGGGCATCCAGAACGCCACGGGAAGTTTTCTGATGACGCTTTCCGATATGTCGACGGTAACATCGGAAGTGAAGGTAGACGAAACAGACATCGTGAACGTGAAAATCGGTCAGGAAGCGGA
>Ga0306925_10000424_pt1 | contig 30311 bp, 32 predicted proteins | sample flu12Cox44000176_FD_203755 | JGI IMG/M metagenome (GOLD analysis project Ga0306925, IMG submission 203755) | Lab enrichment of tropical soil microbial communities from Luquillo Experimental Forest, Puerto Rico - flux8day.12C.oxic.44.000.176 (v2)... | ecosystem: Environmental > Terrestrial >... | reverse complement strand
ACAAATTCGCACACTGACGCGTTTCACGATAGCGTGGCCACGCACATCAGGTGGCGGGGGCCGAGCCCAGCATGTCGAAGACAGAGACCGGCAATTTCTTCGAGGATTTCCGCATTGGCCAGGTGATCCGCCATGCGACGCCGCGTACGTTGACGCACGGCGATGCCGCCCTCTACCAGGGCCTGTTTGGACCGCGCTTTGCGCTACAGTCCTCGGACGCCTTCGCACGCTCGATCGGCTATCCACGATCGCCGATCGACGACCTTCTCGTCTTTCACGTTGTCTTCGGCAAGACCGTGCCCGACATCTCGCTCAACGCGGTCGCCAACCTCGGCTATGCGGAAGGTCGTTTCCTGGCTCCGGTCTATCCCGGCGAGACCCTGTACGCGGTGTCCGAGGTGATCGGGCTCAAGGAGAATTCGAGCCGCAAGACCGGCATCGTTTACGTACGATCGACCGGCTGCAAGGAGGACGGCAGCAAGGCGCTGGAATATGTGCGCTGGGTCATGGTGCGCAAGCGCGACGAGAATGCCGCAGCCCCCGCGGACCACGTGCCGTACCTGTCGGATGCGGTGAGCCCGGCTGCGCTCGGCGAAGCCTGCCCGCGCATCGATATCGAAGCCTATGATTTCACCCTTGCCGGCAGCCCTTCCCGCTTTGCCGATTATGCCGAGGGCGAGAGGATCGATCACCTGGACGGCATCACCGTGGAGGAGGCAGAGCACCAGATCGCAACGCGGCTTTATCAGAACACCGCTCGTGTCCATTTCAATGCGTACACTGAGAGCAAGGGTCGTTTCGGCCGCAGGCTGATCTATGGCGGTCACGTGATCTCGCTCGCGCGCTCGCTTTCGTTCAACGGGCTCGCCAATGCCTTTCACGTTGCCGCGATCAATGGCGGGCGCCATGTGGCGCCGCTGTTTGCTGGGACGACCGTGTTCGCCTGGTCGCAGGTGCTGGCCAAAGCCGAATTGCCGGGGCGCCAGGATGTCGCCGCGCTCCGCCTGCGCACGGTTGCCGCCAAGGATCACGCCTGTGCCGACTTTCCGTGCAAATCGGGCAACGACGATCATCCCGCCGTCCTGCTCGAGCTTGATTACTGGGTGCTGATCCCGCGTTAATAGGATGCTCTTGGAAGGAGGAAAGTTCCGTGCCCATTTCGCGTCGCCGCGTCGTCGCCGGTACCGCCCTTGCCGCGGTCGCATTTGCCCGCGGAGCGTGCCGGTTTTCCGCCAATGCGGCCCCGGCGCCTCCCCCACCGCTCGGCCCGTTCAGGCTCGACCCTCTGCCTTATCCCACGACTTCTTTTGTGCCCTACATTGACGCCACGACAATGCAAATACATCACGACCGCCTTCACCAGGCCTATGTGAGCAATCTCAATGTTGCCGTGAAGGATCATTCGAGCGTCGCATCCATGCCGTTGCTCGACATTCTCTCCAGGCTTGCGGAGATGCCGGAGGCGGTCCGCACTACGCTGCGGAACTCCGGCGGCGGCCATGCCAATCACACCATGTTCTGGCAGGTGATGGGCCCGCAGAGCGGCACTCCGGCGGGACCTCTGGCGGCGGCGATCGACCGTGACCTCGGCGGAATGCAGAAGTTCCAGGACGATTTTGCCGCCGCCGGCGTGCGGGTATTCGGGGCGGGCTGGGTTTTCGTCACCGTCGGCAAGGACGGCGGGCTCGCCATCGAGACCAGACCCAACCAGGATACGCCGCTGATGGATGGCGGGCGTGTCCTCCTGGGCAACGACCTTTGGGAGCACGCCTATTACCTCACCTATCAGAACCGGCGGGCCGACTACTTGAAGGCGTGGTGGAACACGGTGAGCTGGGCGAAAGTGGGCGAGCGCTACGCGGCGGCCACGGCGGGCACGCTGGCGATCTGAGGGGTCAGCGGCAGGGCGAGGCACCGGAAATCTGCAAGCAGCGCGAGTGCGGCAAGGAACCTTGGTATGCTCTGATTGGTGCATGGCCGGATTGCAGCCGAACCGCGTCTTCGCCCACAATCTCGGCCATTTCGTGCAGCAACCTGAACGCGGGCTGATTCACCCCGGTGCGTTCCCAGGAGGGGACATGCGTGGACTTGGCAGTGGAGCGTTCGATCCCAAGACGCTCGCAATCCTGGAAGCGGCGTTCGACGAGACCTGGTTGACCCTCAAGCTCAACGGCAACGACCGGGTCAGGCCAGGCGAGGTGGCGCGCTGCATCCTGCGGCTGGCAAACGAGGGCGAGCTTGATCCTGCGCGTCTCCAGGAGCAGGCGCTTTCTTCGCTGGCCGCCGCAACAACATGGCGGCAGGCGAACGCGTGAGCTCCAGAGCGCAAATGAAGCGATGGATCTTGCGGTCACTGGCGAAAGGGAATGAACAGCATCGCCTGCGTCATCCCGAGGCCCGAGCCGCGACAGGCGCGCCGGCGCCCGCATCCTGCAGAATCAGGTCCGCGCCTTTTTCCCCGATCATGACGATCGCGGCATTGGTGTTGCCGGAGACGAGCGCCGGCATGACCGAGCCGTCGACGACGCGCAGGCGCTCGATGCCGCGCACGCGCAGCCGCTCGTCGACGACCGCCGTCGCATCCGTGCCCATGCGGCAGGTACTGGTCGGATGAAACACGGTGGAAGCGGTCGCACGCGCGAACGCGAGCAGGTCGGCATCGCTCGTGCAGGCCGGATCGGGCGCCCGCTCCTCTGCGACATAGCGGCGCATCGCAGGCTGCCGCATGATCCGGCGCAGGAGCTTCATTCCGGCCACCACCGTGTCGCAATCGTGCCGACTCGACAGATAGCGGGGCTGGATGGCCGCCGGCACGCGCGGGTCGGCAGACTTGATGCGCACGAAACCCCGGCTCTCCGGACGCAGCTGGCAGACCGACGCGATGAAGCCGGGGAACGGATGCAGCGGCGCACCTGAGGTGTCGCCGCTGAAAATGATGAAGTGCACCTGGACGTCCGGCGTGGCGGCCCGTGGGCTCGTGCGAAAGAAGCCGCCGGCATATCCGGCACCAACGGCAAGCAACCCCTTGCGGAACAGGCAATAGCGGATGCCGGCGCCGATCCGATGGCGCCAGTTGTGGATCACGTCGTTCATGGTGATCGGCTCGGTGCAGCGATATTGCATGCGCACCTGGAGGTGATCCTGCAGATCGGCGCCGACCCCCGGCATGTCCGCGATCACTTCGATCCCGAGCGAGGACAGGAGCTGCGCCGGTCCAAGCCCCGAGAGCTGCAGAAGCTGCGGGGAATTGAAGGCTCCACCGGCAACGATCACCTCGCCGTTCGCATACGCGCTGAATGTCTTGCCGTCGCGCAGGTACTCGATGCCCACCGCGCGGCGTCCCGCAAACAGGATCCGGCTCGCGTGCGCCTTCGGCACGACTGCGAGATTGGACCTTCGGCACGCGGCTCGCAGATAACCGACCGCAGTCGAGCACCGCCGGCCATTGCGCGCGGTGAGCTGAAAGTAGCCGGCGCCCTCCTGCGTTTTCCCGTTGAAGTCATTGTTGCGGGGGAAGCCTGCCTGTTCTGCCGCCGCGATGAAGGCCTCGCACAGCGGGTGCGGCTCGCAGACATCCGACACAGCGAGCGGGCCGCCTGCGCCGTGCAGCGCGTCCGCGCCGCGTTGCTGATCCTCGGCGCGGCGGAAATACGGCAGGACATCTTCGAAGCTCCAGCCGGCGTTGCCGAGCTGGCGCCAGTGATCGTAATCGGCGGCCTGGCCGCGGACATAAAGGAGCCCGTTGATGGAGCTCGACCCGCCCAGCACTTTCCCGCGCGGCTGGATGATCGCGCGGTTGTTGAGCTCGGGTTCCGGCTCCGAGCTGTAGAGCCAGTTGACTTTGGGATTAGAGAACAGCTTGCCGTAGCCAAGCGGGATGTGAATCCAGATGTTGCGATCGTGGCCGCCTGCTTCCAGCAAAAGGACGCGATGGCGGCCGCTTGCCGTGAGACGATTGGCAAGCACGCAGCCGGCCGAGCCCGCGCCAACGACAATATAATCGAAGGATTCCGAATGTTTATCCGCCGGCATGGCCTGGCCCTCGTCTGAACTGCGCGGTCGCTTCCGCATTGTGGCGCAATGCCGAATGGAATGTCGTGCCCGTACTATTCGGGTTTCTGAGAATGCGCCCCCTCTATCCTGCACCCTATCCCGTGTCCCGAACAACCCGGATCGCCCTGGAGAGTCACGATATCCCCCTTGCGGCCTTGCTTTTGGAGGCATAGTTCTCTCAGCCGCACGACGCCTTGCTCCTATGGATGATACGGTTGGCGACGGAGAATGAATGTCATGGAAGCGACCATCGCAGCAAATGACCGAGCCATGGGTTCCTACCTCGAAGAAGATTATTCCGTGATTTATGATGAGGTTTCAGATGAGGAATTGGAGATTGCTGCCGGCGGATTACTGGCTTCGGGGGGAACCGCCGGCGGCTGGATGACGTCAACGGTTCAATGCTGTTCCCCATACGATTTGTAATCAGCTGACAAAACCGGCTATCGGTGACATAAGTTAATCGTCGCGGTGATATCCCAAGATCGGGCGCTTAGTGCCTGCCCTTGTGCTCGGCTGTGCTGCGCAATGCTCACTACCAGCCACCACCGACAAAATGGGGCGGCAGCGGCGTCCAGGCTTAGGCGCCGTGCTATGTCGTCCGTTACACGCTTTGCACGGAAGGTCCCTGCATGAAGCGGATGATTGTCGATTCGCAGGTGCATCTGTGGAAGGCGCAGACCCCCGACTGGCCGTGGGTGCCGGGACGGGTGGCGCAGCTTCCCGAGCCATTCACGATCGAGAGCCTCGTCCCGATGATGGACGAAGCCGGCGTCGACCGCGCCGTGATCGTGCCGCCCTCCTGGCCGGGCGATCGCAACGACTATGCGCTGGAGGCCGTCAGGCGCCATCCCGCACGGTTTGCCGTCATGGGCCGCATTCCGCTTGAGAAGCCGCAGTCGGCTGCGCTCCTTCCAAAATGGAAGGAGCAGCCCGGCATGCTGGGCATCCGGCTGACGCTCCACCGTGCCCAGGCCGCGTTACTGGAGAGCGGTACCGCGGACTGGTTCTGGCCGGCGGCCGAGAAGGCCGGCCTGCCCGTCATGTTTCTAGCGCCGGGCAATATGCCGAGATTCGCTCCCATCGCCGAGCGCCATCCGCAGCTGCCGCTGATCATCGACCACATGAGCCTTACCGCGGAAATCGCCGAGAGGAGAGCCATCGGGAAGGCAATCGACGAGGTGGTGGCGCTTGCCAGATATCCCAACGTATCGGTGAAGCTGTCGTCGGCGCCGACCTATTCGTTTGACCCCTACCCCTGGCGCGACATGACCGAGCATCTCAGGCGCTGCTTCGATGCGTTTGGTCCGCAGCGGTGCTACTGGGGCACCGACATTACCAACGCCTTCGCCAAGTCCACCTACCGCCAGCGCATCACGCATTTCACCGAGGTGCTCGACTTTCTCTCCGAGGAGGACAAGGACTGGGTGATGGGACGCGCGATCCTGACGCGGCTCGGATGGGCGTAGGGGTGCAGGAACTTAGGGCGGGTTTCAAACCCGGCCCTACAACACCAGGTCGCTCGCGGGATCGATGAGGTGCATGTGATTGAGGTTGGCGTAGAGCCGCATCGGCTGCCCGGGCCCGGTGGCGGCGGAGGGCTCCACGCGCGCGCAGATCTCGGCCCCGTTGACGGTGAAGAACACCATTGTTTCCATCCCCATCGGCTCGACCACATCGAGCGTCACCGTGAACTCGCAACGCGGGTCGCGCCCCTCCCCGCGCGGCTCAGTGATGTGCTCGGGCCGCAGCCCAAAGGTGAGGTCTTTGCCCGCTGAGGGGCGATAACGAGCGACCCGGCTTTCCGGCACCGGGAATGCCAGTCCTTCGGAGAGCCGCAGGTTGAGGCCCTCGCCGTTCTGCTCCAGGCGGCCCGGCAGCAGGTTCATCGCCGGCGAGCCGATGAAGCCGGCAACGAACCTTGTCTTCGGCATGTGGTAGAGGTCATGCGGGCGGCCGACCTGCTCGATGCGGCCGGCATTCATCACCACCACGCGGTCGGCAAGCGTCATGGCCTCGACCTGGTCATGGGTGACATAAACGGTCGTCGTCTTCACCTTCTGGTGCACGCGCTTGATCTCGGTGCGCATCTGCACGCGCAGCTTGGCGTCGAGATTGCTCAGCGGCTCGTCAAACAGGAAAACCTTCGGATTGCGCACGATGGCCCGGCCCATCGCGACCCGCTGGCGCTGCCCGCCGGAAAGCTGCTTCGGGCGCCGCTCGAGCAGATCCGTGATGTCGAGGATCCTGGCGGCCTGCTCGACCCGCGCCCGGATCTCGGGCTTCGGTATGCGCCGCAGCCTGAGCCCGAACGACATGTTCTCGAACACCGTCATGTGGGGATAGAGCGCATAGTTCTGAAACACCATCGCGATGTCGCGGTCCTTCGGCGGCACGTCATTGACGACGTCTCCGCCGATCACGATGTCGCCGGCGGTCACCTCCTCGAGCCCGGCGATCATGCGCAGCGTGGTGCTTTTGCCGCAACCGGAAGGGCCCACCAGAACAACGAACTCCTTGTCCGGAATATTCAGGCTGATGCTGCGTACCGCATCGACCTCGTCGTAGCGCTTGGTCACGTTATGCAGCGCCACCTCGGCCATGGTTCATCCCTTTGTTGCTCCCGCCGTGAGCCCGGCGATGTAATAATCCATGAGAAAGGCGTAGACGACCAGCGGCGGGGCCGCCGCAACCAATGCCCCGGCCATCAGCATGCCCCACTTGTAGACATCGGCCTTGATCAGGCTTGTCACCGTGCCGACGGTGAGCACCTGCTGGTCGGCGCTGAACAGGAACGCAATCGGATAGACGAACGCAGCCCAAGATACCGTGAAGGCGAAAATGGTGGCGGCGATGATGCCCGGCAGCGCCACCGGAATGAATATCCGAAGCAGCATCTGCATATGCCCGGCGCCGTCGATCAGGGCCGCTTCATCGAGCTCTTTGGGGATGGACTGGAAATAACCGATCATGATCCAGGTGCAGAACGGCACGGTGAGCGTCGGATACACCAGCACCATGCTCCAATAGGAGTTGAGCAGGCCAAGGCCTCGCACGATCTGAAAGAGCGGGATGAACAGCAACGTATCGGGGATGAGATAGGTGAGAAAGATGCCGGTCGCCAGGATTCCTGAGCCCCAGAAGCGCATGCGCGAAAGCGAGAACGCGGCGAGCACGCTCACCACCATGGAAATAACAACGACGCACAAGGTGACGATCACCGTGTTTTTGAAATAGATCAGAAAGTCGGTTCCCTGAAACAGCAGCCGATACTGCTCGAACGTGACTCCGCTGGAGATGATCCAGGGATTGGTCGCCAGATGCGCGACCTCGGCGTCCGTCTTCAGCGAGGTGACGATCATGTAGTATGGCGGGGTCAGAAAGAAGATGGCGAACAAGATCAAAAAGACATAGGAAGTGACGAGCGCCCAGCGCCGATTGCGCTTAAGGCTCGCTCCGGCGGCGAGGCGGGGACGCTCGGAGATGGCGACACTCGCCGTCACCCGATCTCTCTCCCGCGCTTGCGTACCCCACGCAGTATGAACATCGCGGATATCGCGAGTATCGGGAACATGAACAGCGACACCGAGGCGCCGAGCGGAAGATCGCCACTGCGGATTCCGAGCAGGAAAGCGTAGGTCGCAAACACGTGCGTCATGTTGCGCGGGCCGCCGGCGGTCATGATCTGCACGATGTCGAAATTGGCAAAGGTCACGATCAACGAGAACAGCACCGTGATGGCGATGATGTTGCGCATCATCGGCAGCGTGATGTGCAGGAACCGCTGCCACGCATTTGCGCCGTCGATCTGTGCGGCCTCATAGAGCTGCTCCGGAACCGACTTCAGCGCCGCGAGATACATGATCAGAAAGAACGGCGCCCCGTACCAGACATTGACCAGGATAACCGAGAAGCGCGCCCAGTACGGGTTGCTCAACCACGGGATCTCGTTGCCGCCGAAACTCTGGATGATCCAGTTGAACGCGCTGTGGGTCGGATCGAACAGCCACCACCACCCCAGCGTCGAGAGCGCAAGCGGAATCACCCACGGCACGAGCAGCATGCCGCGCCATTTTCGCTGTCCCTTGCTCGGCAGATTGTTGACGAGATGGGCGGTGATGAGCCCGATCAGAGCCTTGAAGAAGACGGCGCTGAGCGCGAAGATCGCCGACTGTTGCACCACCATCCAGAAGGTGTCGCGCTGGAGCAGATAGGCAAAGTTGCCGAGGCCGACGAACCTTGTCTGCGCCTTGTTGAGCATCGCCAGATAGATCGAGTACAGCGCGGGATAGACGATCAATCCGGCCACGATTGCGATCAGCGGCAGGCACATCAGCACGGCGATTGTGCTGCGCCGCCGCAGGAAGCGCTGCATGCTCGCGCGCGGGCGGGCGGCGGGCTCGGCCAGCCCTCCCGGATATTGCCGCGCTAGGTCGACCATGGCGCTTCCATTCCCGGGCAACGCCCACTCGCCGTCGCCCTGCCCGCCGGCAACCGCACGCACCGCCGCTCGTCGCGGTTCCGGTCAGACCGATGGGTCGGGCGAAGCTCCAAGCTTCAGGCCCGCAACATTCCTTCCAGCTCGCTCTTTGCCCACTTGACCACCTGGTCGATCGGCTCGTTGCCCTGACAGACCTTTGCGACCATGATGGTGTGGATCGACTGATTGTAGATTTGGGTGGCGACGTCGGGCCGCGCCGGATAGCCGGTAATGCTCGGCTCGACATCGCCGCGCGGGGGATAATTGTAGACCGTCCCGACCGGGGGCTCGACCTTCGTCCAGGTGTCGAAATCGTAGAAGCTCTTGAACGACGGCAGATCGTAACCGTTGGAAGCCTCTACCAGCTGGCGTGACTGGTCCTTCTCGGAGAGAAATTGCAGCAGGGCTTTGCCCGCCGGCTTGTTCTGCGCGAAGGACCATAGCCCGTAGAAGAACGGAAGCTGACCGACGAAGCGTCCCGCCGGGCCGCGTGGCATATCGTGCGTCCAGCACTGCTCCGCGACCTTCGGATTGTCGCGCTTGGCGACTGACCAGGCGCTCGGCGGGTTCATGATGCCGGCGCCCTTGCCGGAGATGAGCCAGCGATTGTTGCCGGCGTCGTCCCAGGCATAGACTTCCGGCGGATTGAACGGCATCAGCTTCTTGAAATATTCCAGCGCCAGCCGCGTCTCGTTGGAATCGACCTTGATGTTGTCCTTCTCATCCACCATTACGGAACCGAAGGCGCGGAACATCGCGCCGGTCGAATCGATGGCATCGCTGGTCTGGCCCATGGGAAGCCCGACCGGAGAGCCGGCCTTGAACAGCTGCTCGGCGGTCTTGAGATAGAGGTCCCAGTTCCAGCTGTCGACCAGGTTGGGATCGCGGTTGGGGTTGTTCGGAAATATCTTGGTAATGTCGATGCCGCAGTGCTGCTTATAGAGGTCGATGCGGGAGCAGCACGGCTTGACTTGGCTGCCGATGGTGGTGGGGAGGCCGAACCATTTCCCGTTGGCCTTGGCCAGATATTCAGCGACCGGACTGATCGGGCCGGCCTTGGCGATCAGGGCATTGATCACATCGTCGACCGGCTCGAGCACGTCGCGGTGGACCTGTATCTGCCAGGCGCGGTGCGACATGATGTCGTGGCCGGCGCGCGCCTGCGCTTCGGCGCTTGCGGTCAGGATGTCCTTGTCGCCCTGCGACGTGATGTAGTCGATTGTCACCTCGACCTTGTTGTTATCGCTCCACTCGTTGCACAGCCTGGTCAGCGTATTGTTGGCACCGGGGACCCAATGATCCCACACCCCGAGAGTGAGCTTGCCGGCCGCATGGGAATGGCGGACATAGGGGGCGGAAACCACCGAGGCGGCGGCAAGCGCCGTGGTCCTCAGGAGGCTTCGCCGAGACAGGGTTGAACGTCGCATTATTTCCTCCTTGCTCCGTTCATTTGGCTTTCTCATTGCACGCAGATTACACCATCGCCCTGCGCCGGCCTAGTGTCCCCGGTTTCAACGTTCGCCGGTTTCAACGTTCGAAGGAGGATTTCGCATGACCGCGCCGCAGTCGGCTTCCGACGCCCTCGTGGGTCCCGCTTTCGTGCGAACCATGGCGGCCTACAACGCGGAGATGAACCGGCGCATCTATGCCGCCGCCCAACGCCTGCCCGAGCGGGAGCGGCGGCTGGCGCGCGGCGCGTTCTGGGGTTCGATTCACGGCACGCTGTGCCACCTCCTGTGGGGCGATCGGATGTGGATGTCGCGCTTCGACGATTGGCCCAAGCCCACCGTCAGCCAGAAGGACAGCGCGACGCTGATCGACGATTTCGGCGAGCTTGCAAGGGCGCGCATCGAAGCTGATGGACGAATTTCAAGCTGGGCAGAGCGCCTAAGCGCGCAATGGCTGGCGCAGGAGGAGGTCTGGTTCAGCGCGTCCGTCAACAAAGAGCTGCGCCAGCCCCGCAGCCTGCTGGTGACGCACTTCTTCAATCATCAGACCCATCACCGCGGCCAGGCTCACGCCATGATCACTGCGTGCGGCGAGAAGACCGGCGACACGGATTTGTTTCTGGTGCTTTGACAAAGCCGCAAGCTCGGGAAAGGAGGGCCCCGCATGCCATCGCCAACCGCCTGCATGGCCGACTGGAACGCAAGTCAATATCTGCGGTTCGAGGATGAGCGCACGCGGCCCTCCCGCGATCTGCTCGCGCAGGTGCCGCTCGCCCGTGCCCGATTTGTCGTCGATCTCGGGTGTGGACCCGGCAATTCGACCGAGCTGCTGGCCGAGCGTTTCCCGGATGCCGAGGTTTGCGGGCTCGATTCGTCGCCGGAAATGCTGCGCCAGGCGCGCGCGCGACTGCCGCGATGCACCTTCACGCTGGCCGATCTTGCGACCTGGACGCCGCCCGCGCCCGCGGACCTGCTGTTCGGCAACGCCGTATTCCAATGGGTACCGGACCATCCCGGCGTGTTGCGGCGGCTCCTCGAAGCCTTGCCGCAGGGCGGAGTGCTGGCCGTGCAGATGCCCGACAACATCAGGGAGCCGGCGCTGGCCCTCATGCGGGAGGTCGCCAGCTGCGGACCGTGGGCCGGCAATGCGGCCCTGGACGAGGCCATGCGCGGCGACTTGGCGAGCCCCGGGTCCTATTATGATCTGCTCAAACCGCTCTGCGCCCGTATCGACATCTGGCACACGATCTACAATCATGTGATGGACGGGCCGCAGGGCGTCGTCGAATGGTTCAAGGGATCCGCTCTGCGTCCGTTCCTCTCCGCGCTCGATGCGGGGATGGGTGACGATTTCCTCGCTGCCTACCTGGCGCGGATTACGCAACATTACCCCAGGCGATTCGATGGGAAGGTGCTGCTGAAATTCCCTCGGCTGTTCATTGTCGCCGCACGATAAGCCGGCTTGGAAAACGCTCTCCGGCTGCGTGGATGAGCCTGTTGCTTCACCACACCGGTTGCAGGTTTGCGCGCTGTGCCGGCCGGTGCCTGACGGGCGGATCGGACGGCCAGCAGGCAAGGCCGATGCACGGTTGCGCGGCTACAACGGGCTGCGAGCGCAGGCTCAGCGCACGGGCCGTCCCGATGACGCTGCCGACTACGAGCGCGAATGCAAGGACCGAGACTACGAATGCGTTCATGGCTGAAATCCCCGAGCTGATGGCCCAGTATGGCGCAGGCGCCCGCCGCAGGATGTGACGGCAATCACAAAATGTCGCTTTGTGGGGCGGCGCCGGGGTCTTGCCATGTCGGAGGAAAAGCGTGCTCTACATCATCTACCAGGAAGACCGGGACGACGGCGCGGAGGCAATTCGAGCGGCCAGCAGGGAGAAGCATTTCGCCTATCTCGACAAGCACGAGGATATCCTGGTGCTGGGCGGGGCACTGCTCGCTGACGACGGGATCAGGCGCACCGGAAGCTGCCTCATCATTAACGTAACGAGCCGCGATGAGGCGGAGGATTTCTCGCGCAATGAGCCTTTCCGCAGGGCCGGCCTGTTCAAGACCGTCAAGATTACGCGCATGCGGCGGGGCCAGTGGAACCCCTCGGCCGCGCCGAAGACGGCCGAAGGAAATTAGACGCGGTTCGATCAATTGATCCGTTGTAGGGGCGAGGCATGGCTCGCCCCTACCGCCGCTTGCCCCAAGTATTACGATTTTCCCCGCGCGAGATTGGCGAGCCGGTCCGCCAGCGCTTTGAGCTGCCACGCGCGTGCGAGGTCGGAGGCCTTTTGCCAGCTCGGCTTCTGGTCGGGCAGGCGCGGCAGCGGCGCCTTGGCATTCATGGTGGCGATGGAGCGGAAGAGCCGCAGCTTCTCCGCCAGCTCCGGAAACAGACCGGCTTTGAGCGCGGCCTCGAGGCTCCCGTATCTGCGCAGCAGGTTCGCCGCCCCCTGCGCGCCGACCCCCGCAACCCCGGGCAGCCGGTCCGAGGGGTCCCCGCGCAAGGCGATGAAGTCCGGCACCTGCTCGGGATCGACGCCGTAGCGCGCGCGCACTTCCGCAGGCCCGATGCGAGCGACCTCGCCTGCGCGCACGGGGTAGAGGACGGTCGTCGCGTCACTTGCAAGTTGAAAGGTATCGCGGTCGCCGCTCGCCACCAGCGCCCTGCCGCCACGGCGCTCCTCCGCCCGCACGGCCGCGGCGAGAAAATCATCCGCCTCGTAGCCTGCTGCCTTGGCGTTGGCGAAGCCGCAGGCGGCGACGAGCTCGGGCAATGCATCGAGCTGCTCAATGATGGCATCGTCGAATTCGCGGCCGCCCTGATATGACGCGAATGCTTCGTGCCGATAGGTCGGCGCGCCCAGGGTATCCCAGGCGACGAGCACCGCGCGCGGCTGCTCGGAGCCGTAGAACCGCAGCAGGAAATTGGCGAAGCCGAGAATGGCGCCCGCCGGCCGGTTGCCGCGTCGCAGAATGGTCTTGGGCAATGCGTGGTAGGCGCGATGCGCAAAAGAATCGCCGTCGATCACCAGCAGCGGACGGCGTGCGGACGGCACCTTGCGAACCGGGGCGCGCGCCTTGCGAGCCTTCCCCGTCCCCGTATTGCGCACCGCGGACGCGGACTTGCGGCGCGCCTTTGCAGCTTCGCGCAGCACCACCCAGGCCGGGGCATGATCGCTGGCGCCATCCATGCCGCGAATCTCGCGGTCGACACCGGCGTCGGCGAGACGCTGCGCGGCCTGCGGAGAAAGCAGCAGATGATCAAGCCGAAGCCCCGCATCGCGCGGCCATCGATCGCGCATGTAGTCCCAGAACGTGTACATTGGCGCCTGCGGATAGAGCACGCGGATCGCATCGAGCCAGCCTGCATCGAGGATGCGCCGGAACAGCGCCCGGCTTTCGGGCTGCACCAATGCATTGTTCGCGTATGATCTACTCGGGTAGATGTCCTGCTCCGTCGGTACGACGTTATAGTCGCCGGCCAGCACGACCGGTACGCCCGCCGCACGCAGCTCCGCGGCATGCCTGAGCAGCCGCTCGAGCCAGGCAAGCTTGTAGCTGAACTTGGGCCCGGGCTGCGGATTGCCGTTCGGCGCATAGAGCGAGGCGACAAGGATGCCGTTCACGGCCGCCTCGATGTAGCGGGCCTCTCGGTCGGCCGGGTCACCCGGCAGCTCCGCGCGCGTCACGATCGGCTCGCAGCCGCGCGCCAGGATGGCGACACCGTTCCAGGACCTCTGGCCGCGCCACGCGGCGCCGTATCCCGCCTTCTCGATTGCCCCTTTGGGAAACTCCGCATCGGCTGCCTTGAGCTCCTGCAGGCACACCACATCGGGCACCCCCGCGCGCAGCCACGCCAGCAGATTTGGCAGCCGCTTCCTGATGTCGTTGACGTTGAAGGTCGCGATTTTCATGTCCGGTCGTGCTGTCGCAGCTCCACAAGGAGCTCGTCATCCCGCTGACTGATCCTCGGCAGTTCGCTATCCTGCCATCGGCACTAGTGTCCCGGTTCCGACGTTTGTATTCCTTTGCAGCACGCGCTTGTACAAACGTCGGAACCAAAGGGACACTAGCTACTATTCGATTCCAGTGTGGCTTTGGATTTGACGTTCCTACGAATGATCCGCGGCAATGCTGGTAGGAACGTCAAATCCGCCACACTGGGCGGCGTTTTTGGAGCGGCGCCGAATGTGGCGAGACGAACGTCCACACAGGCGTACGACTTATGCGTCGCAGCGGCGAACCGGACGCAATAGACCCTGTCCAATCAGGTTGTCGAGGAGGCTGTCGTGCTCGATTGGCTCACCTGGCCCGCCGACCTGCTCCTGAGCGCGGGCGGCTATGTTGCAAGCTGGTTCTTCAGCAAAGACGCAACCAGCTTCGTGGTCGTTCAGATGATGTTCGCGACGCTGGTGCTGGCCGCCATCATGACCCTGATTGTCTACTGGCAAACGTTGTTTGACTATCTGCGCTCGCGCCGGAAGGCTTCCGCGGGCACGAAGCGCCCTTTGTAGGGCGGATGACTTTGGCTCGGATGCATGCTCTTGAGGCCATCGTTGCAATTGCGTTGGCGGGCCTGCTGACTGGCTGCGGCCCGGGTGGTCCGCGCGGACCGAAAGGCGATCAGGGACCGCCCGGTCCTACAGGTCCGAGAGGCGATCCCGGCCCGCCGGGGCCGCCGGGACCAACTGTCGCCATTCGGGTGGTGCGCGCGGGCTGCGATGCGAACAGTTGCAGGGTGCAATGCGGCGAGGACGAGATGCTGCTGACCGCGTATTGCGGCCCCAATCATAACCCGGCCTCGATTCTCATCGGACGGACGGCGACCTGCCGCAATCCGGTGCCGGCCAACAGTCCCATCATTGCGGCATGCGCAAAGATGCCGCCGCAGTAGCGGATTAATCGAATCGCAGCCGGATGGCATCGAGCGCGATACCCTTGAGCGCTGTGCTCCAGGTCTCGCCGGAACTCACCGGCAAAGCGCGGGTGAGGGTGCCGGTGGTGACGATCTCGCCCGCGGCGAGCGGCGGATTGACACCGTCGCCTTCCAGCAACCCGACAAGATGGCGCAGCGCCGAAACCGGCCCGTCGAGGACGTTGGCGGCATGGCCGCGGTCCATCACGCGCCCGTCGCAGAGAAGATCGATCGCGAAGGCGGGGAGCTCCTTTTGCCATTGCGGGGCGCGCAAGGCGATCTTGTGGCGCGGCCCGATCGCGAGCGCGCCGTGGACGCCGTTCGCAGCCACGGTGTCGGCGGCGGAGAATTGCCACTGCGGAAAAGTCGACCGCACGATCTCGAACCCGTGCGCGACCCAGTCCACGCAGGCGAGCAGCGCAGTCTCGTCCATGTCCGCCGTCGGCGCGGCGGCCAGGCCGAAGACGATTTCAGGCTCGATGCGCGGCTCGGCAAATCCGCCAAGCGGCAACGAGGCCGTATGGCTCAGGTCGAAAACGGTGGAGTCGTAGACGTATCCCCAGATCGGCGCATAGACGTTGTACTGCGCCCAGATCGTGCGGTTGGTGAAGCCGATTTTCCGGCCCAGTCGTTTCTCACCGCGCGCCTCGCGCCTTCGATTGAGAACGGCAGTCACGCGGTAGGCCTCGTCGAGTGTGAGGCCCGCCGGCCGCGAAGTGAAAGTCGGTATCTGGCGCGGGGTTCCGAGGGTCGCGGCGACTTCATCGGCAATGGCGTCAATGTCAGCGGCCATGATGCGCCTTCATCGGATGTAGCGGGATCCTGGCTCCGTGACCGGATTATCGCAGGCCCTCGCCGGCCTCGAAGCCTTTCAGCACACTGGCGATCCGTCTACAATATGCTATCCTATCTCAAATATGAGACAGGACGATTCGCGGTGAGAGAGCTCAGCGAGATCGGGCGCCGCCTCAAGGCCCACCGGATCGGCCAGGGGCAGAGCGCCGACGAGATCGCCGGCAAGCTCGGCATCTCGCGCGCCGCCGTCTACCGGATCGAGAGCGGCGAAGTCGTAAAGATCGAGACGCTGGCGCGGCTGGCTGCGGAGCTGCGCACGTCGCTCGCCTCGCTGCTTGGCGTGAGCATCGAGTACCATGCGAGCGCGATCGGCTATTTCGAGCGCATGCGGCAGATCGAGGAAATTTCCGATCAGGTGATCGCGCATTTCCCGCCCATCTCGTACCTGCTCACATCGGAGCACTATCCCGTGCATCTCAAGAAGATGCTGGTGGAGTCGCTTCCTTCCTACGTGGATGACAGGGGCAAGGCGATCCGCGAGATCGACGTCATCATCGCGATCCTCGATGAACGCAAGCAGGCGCGCAGGCTGCGAAGGCTGAGCGTCGTGAACTTCGTCACCATCCCCGAGATTGAGCGCTGGCTCAGGCTCGGCGTCGTAGGCCGCTTCGATCTGCCGGAGGATGAGCTGGCAGTTCGCCGCGCGGCTGCGCGCGCGGAGGTCGAGCATCTGATGGGGCTGCTCGAAGGCGAGCCGATGGGGATCCAGATTGCGCTGATCGAGGAGACGCTGCCGAACATCACGTTCCAGCTGTTCCGCGGCAAGGATCGCACCTCGCTGGGGCTCAGTCCTTTCCGGCTGGGCGGCGAATTGCCGAACATCCGGCTGGGTCTTGCGATGGTGACCTCCGACGCGCAGCCGGTCGAGCTCTATGAGAAGCTCGCCGACGAGCTCTGGCAGTGTGCCCACAAAGGACGCGATGCGGCAAAGCTCCTGCAAGCGGTGCTTGACCGCTCCGCGATCGGACGGAGCGGGCGAGCGGCCGCGGCGCGCAGCCGACCAAAACAGACGCGCCGCGAGCGTAGCGCGAAACGAGAGCGGGGCGGCTGACTTCGTCAGGCCGAGCGGGCAGCGCGGCCGCCATGACGGGTGGACCACGCCACCGGATCGGCCAGGAAATTCTCGATAGCGGAGCGGTCTTGCGCCGCCAGCTGCTCGCCCGCAACGCCGCGCAGAACGTCGGCCCAGGTCGCCAGCGCGTGCAGCTTGAGGCTCGCCTGCTCAAGTCGCTCCAGCGCACCGGAAAAGGCGCTGTGATAGAAGATCGTCAGCACGTGCTCGACAACCGCGCCGGCCGAGCGCAGCCCGCGCACGAAGGCGAGCTTGCTTGCGCCGTCGGTGGTGAGATCGTCCATCAGCAAAACGCGCAATCCTTCAACCGGCCCGCCCTCAACCTGCGCGTTGCGTCCGATGCCGAGCGGACGCTTGCGGACATAGCGCAGCTCCAGGGCGTATTGCTCGGCGAGCAAAGCCGCGAAAGCGATGCCCCCGGTTTCGGCGCCCGCAATCGCATCGAGCGACCCGGTGGGAAAGGTCGCGGACAGGTATTGCGCCGAGAGCTCGGTGATGGCGCGCCGCACCCGCGGCTGCCCGATGAGAATGCGGCAATCCACGTAGACCGGGCTTGCCCAGCCGGCGGCAAGAATGAACGGTCGATCACGGCTCACATGAATTGCGCCGGTGCTCAGAAGGAGCTGCGCCACCCCTTGACCGATTTCGCTTCCGGTCATTTTGCTTCCACTGGTCTCGCCTTCGCTCATTTGGCCTCCGGCCATCTTACATGATCGATGCTCATGCCGCCGCCTCCCGAAGCGCTGCCCGCATGACTGCGACCCCGGCGGCGAAGTCCTCGATCGCCATGGCCTCGCGCGGATTGTGCGAGCCATGCTCATTGCGGACGAATACCATGGCGCTCGGAATTCCGGCATTCGCAAACACCGCGGCGTCATGGCCAGCCCCGCTCGGGATCTCCTCGTCGGGCAGCCCGAGCGCGCGCGCCGCGCCGCGCAGCCGGGCGACCCAGCCCGGATCCATGCCCGCGGGCGATGATTCCAGCCGGCGGTCGAGCTTGAACTCGACGCCGCGCTCCTCGCCGACGAGGCGGCATTCGGAGAGGAAGAGGTCATAGAAAGCCTTGAGCGTCTCCCTGCTCTGGCTGCGCGCCTCAAAGCTGAAGCACAGCTTTCCGGGGATGCGTGCGTGACGCAGCCAGCGCGGCACGGCGCCGGAATGGCCGGCGGCGCCGATGCACTCCACCGTGCGGTGACGGACGTTGCCGCGCACCCCGGTCACTATGGCGACCGGCAGCCCCCGCGCCACGAGCACCGGCCCCTGCTCGATGTGCAGCTCGACCCAGGCTGCAAAGCTGTTCGGGTCGAGGAGCGGCTCTGCCTTCTTGACGCGCTCCACGTCAACCCCGACCTGCGCCATGCACGCGCCCATCGTGATGTTCGAGTCCGCCGCCTTGAGCTCGAGATCGGCGGCGGACAGGGCGCCGAGCAGCGCGCTCGACCCCACATAGGCCTTGCCGAAGCGTGCGCTTTCCTCCCCGCGTAGAGCAAAAAGCTTCAGCGTCCGGCGCGGGCGGAAGCCCTCGTGCATGAAGCCCGCAAGGATCGCGAGGCCGGCGACGACGCCGGCGGCGCCGTCGAAGTTTCCTCCTTGCGGAACGGAATCGAGGTGCGATCCGCAGGCCAAAAACGGCAATTGCGGCTGCGTGCCGGCCAGGGTGACGACCAGGTTGGCGCCGGCATCGCGCTGGGCCTGCAGGCCCAGCGCCCGCGCCCGCGCCTCGACGATGTCGAGCGCGGTGCTCTCGCCCTTGCCGTAGCTTTCGCGCGTAATGCCGACGCCGTCGCCGGTGGCTACAGATAGCGCTTCGAACAGTTCGGCGGCGAGCTCGCGCACGCGCGCATCATCGTCGCGGGAGGACGTGGCCATCCCGGTTTCCAGTCTGACGCTCATGTCGGCGGATTGAGCCATGCGAGATCGGGCTCGTCGGCCTCCTCGATCACCACGCCGCCGGTCAGGTCGGCGACGCGCGCAATCTCGCGATGCACGCAAAATGCCTCGAGGCCGTCGATGATGGTCGTCATGGCAGTGGGCTGCACAAACGTCGCGGTGCCCACCTGCACCGCGGTCGCCCCCGCCAGCATGTATTCCACGGCATCTCCCGCGCTGGAAATGCCGCCGCACGCGATCACCGGGATGCCGATCGCCCGCGCGCACTGGAATACGTGCCGCAGGATGATGGGTTTGATCGCGGGTCCCGAGAGGCCGCCCATGATGTTGCCGAGGCACGGCTTGAATGTCTTGAGATCGATCGCCATGGAGAGAATGGTGTTTGCCACCACCACCGCGTCGGCGCCGGCTGCTTCGGCGGCGCGGGCGACTTCCGGCATGTCCGCGGTATTGGGCGTCAGCTTGACCCAGAGTGGCAGGCGTGTGGCTTCGCGCAGGTGCCCAGTGACCTTCTCCGTGGCGTCGGCATGAATGGCGAACGCCTTGCCATCCTCCTCGATGTTCGGGCAGGAGATGTTCGCCTCGATCGCGGCAACGCCGGGAAGCGACAGCTCCGCCGCCAGGCTTGCAAAGCCCTCCGCGGTCGGCGCCGAGATGCTCACCACCAGCGGGGTATCGTAGCGCGCGTAGTACGGCAGCGTCTCCTCGATGAAGTGCGGCACGCCCTTCGACGGAATCCCGATGGCGTTGATCAGGCTGCCGGGACGCTCCACGATACGCGGCAGCGGATTGCCGGTGCGCAGCTCCCGGGTAATGGTCTTGGTGACGAACGCGCCAAGGCGCCGGAAATCCATCACCCGGTCGAGGCCTTCCGCGAACGTTCCCGAAGCCGGCATGACCGGATTGCGCAGCTTCAGGTTGCCGATCCGAACAGTGAGGTCGACGGCGGCGGCAACGCTCACGGGAGTGCCTCCATCAGATCGAACACCGGCCCCTCCCAGCATACCCGGCGCTGAATGATCTCTCCCTTGACGATGAAATCACGCACGCAGCAGAAGCAAAGGCCCATGCCGCACGCCATCTGCTGCTCCATCGCGACCTGACCCGGAAGCGCAAACTCGTGGGCGAGCCGCTGCTGCACGCGCAGGAGCCGGCTCGACCCGCAGGTGAAGAACGCATCGCAGCGAGCCTGCGAGATGAGGCGGCGCAAGATGCGTTCGACGCTGGCAGGACCGCTTGTCGATTGCGAATCCGTCACCACGATCACTTCGGCTCCGTGGCTGCGAAAGAGCTCCGCGGAAACGACCAGATCGGGACGCCTCGCGCTCAGAACGGCGGTCACCCCGATGCCCTGCTCGCGCGCAGCCTGTGCAAGCGGGCCTAGCGTTGCAAGGCCCGCGCCGCGCCCCACCGCGACAATGCTGCGCCAGCGCCGATCAAGCGCAAAGCCGATGCCCAGCGGTCCCATGATGTCGAGGCGGTCACCGGCTTTGAGCGTATTGAGCCCGCGCGTGCCCGCGCCGGTGACCTTGTAGAGGAATTCAAGTTGCCGACTGGCGGGGCTCGTGCCGTAAAGGCTCATCGGCCGGCGCAGGAACGGCTGCTCGCCGGGCGGTTGCGGGCAGAGCAGCTGAAAGAATTGCCCGGGCGCCCCCGTCGCAGCCGCTTCGCTGCAGGCGAGCACGAGGTGGCGGTATTCCGCGTTTACCCCCTCATTGGCGATGACCTCTGCCAGCTCCGCCACCACGCTGGGCGCAAAGGATTGCCAGCCGGCGTCGGTCGGCTGTCCTGCCAGGCGGGCATCGGCGGCAACCGAGGCCGGATCACGCGACACAACCGCTCCAGGTCAGGTGAGCGCGGCGCCGCGCCGCTCGGGGATCAAGAGCCAGAGCGCCAGGATGTCGAGCAGGTAGAGCGCCGCCAGCATGGCGATAGCGAACTCGAAGCTGTACAGGCTTGCGACCGCACCCACCACCACCGGCCCGAAACCTCCGATCGCGCGCCCGACGTTGAACAGGACATTCTGCGCGGTGGCGCGCGCCGCAGTCGGGAACAATTCGCTGATCAGCGCGCCGTAGCCCCCCAGCATGCCGTTGACGAAGAAGCCCATCACCGCGCCCGCGACCAGGAGCGCCATCGGATCGGTCAGCCGGGAATAGAGGACGACCATCACCGCCGCGCCAAGCATGTAGGCGAAGAAAGCGGGGCGCCGTCCGATGCGGTCGGCGATATGGCCGAACATGAATATGCCGACCGCCATTCCCGCAATCGTCACCGTGGTCCACACCGCCGACTGGGTCAGCGCAAAGCCGAAGCGGGTCGACAGGTAGTTCGGCAGCCAGATCATGACGCCGTAGTATCCAAAGTTCTGCACCGAGCAGAGGATGATCATGCCCAGGCTTAGCTTGGTGGTCTCGGTGTCCTTCACCAGAAGATGCAGCGCGGATTCCTTGGGATGATCGTGCGACTTCTGCACGAAGATTTCCGGCTCGTGCAGCGAGCTTCGGATGAAGTAGGCGGCCACGGCCGGAAAGATGCCAAGCGCAAACATCCCGCGCCAGCCGATGACCGGCAACAGGATGGGAGTGACAATGGCCGCGGCGAGCACGCCAAGCTGCCAGCCCAGCCCCACATACGAGGAAGCGCGCGCGCGCATGGAAGCGGGCCACGCCTCGGCGACCAGCGCCATGCCGATGCCGAATTCCCCGCCAAGGCCCAGCCCGGCGAGCGTCCGATAGAGCAGAAGATCGTAATATCCCTGGGCAAGGGCGCACATTCCGGTGAAGACCGCGAAAACGACGATCGTATAGGTGAGCACGCGCACACGTCCGATGCGGTCGGAAAGCATGCCGAACACGATGCCGCCGATGACGGCGCCGATGAGGGTGGCGGTAACGAGCGAGGCGCCCTGTGCTGGCGTCAGCGAAAGATCGGATGAGATGAACCGGAGCATGAAGCCCAGGATGAGGAGGTCGAACCCGTCCATCGCATAGCCGAGCGCGGAACCGATCAGGGCCTTGATTGCATCGCGGTCGACCAGGGCCGGTCCCGACGTCTCCGCCCCATCGGCAGTCGCAACGTGCTGATGAACCATGGCTATATCCTCTCAATGAGCTGGCGTGCCGTTCGGAATTCCTGGGCGCGGCCGCGGCGCCGGCGCAAGGCGTCCGCTGCCGCATCGCCAGGATACTCCCTCTCGCACCGGCGGCCGCCACACAGTTCGGCGGTACAGTCGGGCGCACAGTCAAGCTTGGCCAATTCTACAATTTCATACTTTGCTTCCGATATCAAGACAAATCTCAATTATGAGATTTCGTTCGGACGGCAGCGCGTCAGACCGCCTGGCGCGCCTTTATTCAAGCGGCTTTACCTTGGAGCAATGATTGGAGTGAAATATGCGCCCGCAAAGGAAATCGTCATGAGACCGGCAAAGCCCGCTCTACGCGCGCTTCTTGCAGCTACGCTCGGGCTGCTGGCGCCGTTTGCCGCCAGCGCGCAGGACGCAAATCCACTGGTGCGCGAGCGCATCAACGTGAACGGCGAGCGGCGCGAGGAGCCGATCCGCGTGCAGGTCAGCATCAACCTGTTCTACGCGGGACCTACCGGGGAAACCGAGGATGCAGCCAAGCTGCGCGACCGGGTGCGGCGCTCGATCTACGAGATGGCGGCAAATGAATGCACGCTGGTCGAGCAGGTGCTCGCGAAGACGTGCCGGCTGGAGTCGATCAATGTCAACCTCAACCGACAGGCCGGCGGGCAAGGCGAGGGCTATATGGCTGGCGGCAATTTTGTGCTGCGCGTCACGCTGAAATAGGCCGCCGCCGCGTTTAGTTCATCCGCGCCAGCGTGGCATCGCGGCGCACTTCATAGACATGAGTGGTCAGCGTCTCGGCCGCGCCCGTGCGGTCGGGACGATCGACCAGCAGGCAGGCGGCATAGTCGGGCGGCGGCTCGCGATCGGTCGCAGCCACGCGCGCGAGCGCGATGGAGGTAAGGCTGCGGCAGATCCTTGCTGCAAACGGCCGCATCCACGGATCGCCGCGGGCGAGCACAATGCCGATAAGCATCGAGGCGCGTGCGGCGCGCTTCCAGAAGACGACACAGAACGTGCCCGCCTTAATCTGCAGCAGCGCTCCCGGGCGCCCGAGGTCAGGGCCCGAGAGCCCCACGCAGGTATCCACTGTCGCGTCCGCGTCGCCGAACTCGAGGTATTTTGCCGGGAATTCCTTTCCGAATCGATTCTTTAACGTGGCAACGGATTCGCTCTTCTCACCGAAGGCGGGCACCTTGCGCGGATCGAGGCGGAATGGAAATGCGCTCTCGAGCCTTCCACGCGGCCCGACCACGAACAATCCGTTCGCGTCGGAGAATTGCACCGGGAGCTTCCCCTCCTCGACCACCTTGCCGTCCACCACCGTGGTCAGATTTGCGCCCGGGGTGCGGAGCGAGGTTTGCGCGGTCGGCCCGTACTTCGCTTTCATCGCCTCGCCGGCGCGATGGAAATCGCTCATCTGGATGGAGATGCTGCTGCCGACGGCGTGCATCTCGGTCAAGGACGAGCGCGGGGTGCGAATGTCGGCGACAACCTCGGCGTAGGCGATTGCGACCATTGCCGCCGCAACGCCTGCCGCAAGCGTCATTTTCCACCGCATGCGCATCGGCTCGGTTCCCTCGACCGCCGAGAGATAGCATCGGGAGGGTTATCGAATTCTCACTCGGCGCGCAGACATCGCATGCCCGGACATCGCATGCGCTGCTTTTCAGCGCGCGCACGCAGAGCCAAGCGTGGATCGATCGGTTGAGCTCAGGAAGGGGCCAAGTCCAGTCCGGACCGCCGGCAATTGTCCAACGTCGCCGCGTTGTCCTCGTCGGTCCCTCCCATGCCTGTCACGATGAAGCCGGAGGCATTGTCCAACCCCAGGAAAGTGCCGTGAAAGGGCTTCTCGTTTGCTTGCTCATCCCGGGCGCTTTTGCTGTTCACATAGCCGCAGACAACCACTCCTGACGAAATTCGCCCGGCGAGCATTCGTCCGATGCCGACGACTTCGAGATCCTTCACCTTGAGACTCTTCACGACGCCGGCGCGCACGCCCGCAACCTGCGCGGCCGTAAGCTTAATCGGCTTGGCGACCTCCAGCGGGATGCTCGCCGGGATTTTCTCGGCGGACGCGCATCCTGACAAGGCGACCAGCAAGATGAGTAAAGAGCAGCGCACCGATCCACCCATTTCGTCCGGCATCCCGGCTTGTTGGCGCTGTCAGGCTTGTGCGTCTTCGATCCCGATGCGCGCGTTTGCGGGCATATTGCGGGGTCGACGCGGTGGGGTCCTGGCTCGCCGTCAGCGAATCTAACCCATCGGCTGACATCCTGAAACCTCGCTGTTACAGTGCTGACCCAAGCAGCCTCGGGACTCATCCGGGAATGCCGGGCGAGCGGTTTTCGGAAACCGCAATTGACCATCCACCTGCAGGGACCGTTCCGCCATGATAAACCGACGCCAGCTGCTCTCATGCGCCGCGGGCGCCGCGTTGCTCGCGCGCGTTCCGAAGGCGCGTGCGGCGACCTACGACCTGATCATCAAGGGCGGTCGCGTCATCGATCCCTCTACCGGGCTCGATGCGGTCCACGATGTCGCGGTATCCGCCGGCAAGATCGCGGCGGTCGAGCCCGGCATTGCCGGCAATGCTGCCGAGACGATCGATGCGCGCGGGAAGATCGTCGCCCCGGGCCTGATCGACATCCACACCCACGCCGGCCGCAGCAAGGAGGGGCCGCCGTTGCTGCTGGCGGACGGGGTAACCGGCTGGGTCGATGCGGGCTCGGCAGGGGCCGATAATATCGATCAGATCGCCGCTGTCGCGCGCGCAGCTTCGCAGATCGGCCGCGTCCTGGTGAACATCGCCCGCACCGGGGTCATCTCTCCCGGCGGCGAGCTGCACGACATCGGCGCCGCCAACGTGGCACTCGCGCAGGGGGCGATCGCGCGCAATCGTGATGTCGTCGTCGGGGTCAAGGCGCGACTCTCGGAAAACGTGGCCGGCAGCAACGACCTCGAGGCGCTGCGGCGCGCGCAGGAGGCAGCGGCCCCCTTCAACCTGCCGGTGATGATCCACATCGGCCAGTCGGTCTCGCCGATGCGCGCCATCCTTGCGCTGCTCAAGCGCGGCGACATCGTCACCCACATGTACGCGCCGGCGCCTAACGGCATTCTCGACGAGAAGGGCCGGCTGTTTGCGGACGTGATGGCCGCGCGCCGCCGCGGAGTCATTTTCGACTTCGGCAACGGGGTTCTCGATCATTTCGACTGGGCGACGGTCGAGCGTGCAACCGCGCAGGGGTTCTGGCCCGACACCTTCTCAACCGACTGGAACGTCATGTCGAAGACGACCGGCGTCGTCGATTTCCCGAATGTCATGTCGAAGTTCATCATGTTCGGCATGCCGCTTGACCGGATCATCGCCTGCGCGACCGTCAATGCGGCGCGGGTGTTTCCGTCCTTCGATGACCGGGGCACGCTCAATGTCGGCGCGCCCGCCGATGTCGTGCTGCTCGAGCTGCGCGAAGGCACGTTCGAGTTCCTCGACAACTACAAGGGCACGCGCACGGGCCGCCAGCGGCTGTTCCCGGCCGGTACCGTGCTTGCCGGCAAGCACGTGCGGCCCGCCTAGGGCATCGACGCAGCTTCCTCGATGGAGACCGAGCGTTGTCCGCGTGCGCGGACCAGCCGGAAGCGTCGATGATTGATCGCTGAGCCGAGCAAGCAACTGAAAGAATTGAGAATTTCCCTCGCGGAACCCGGTTTCCGGAGCAAGCGTTATATAGCCGACCTTCCGCTTCGCTTTTGCCTCCTGTGTGTGCGTTGACCGCTTTTGCAAAGGGCGCCGTCGACATGACCAGACACGATCCATCACGCCTGGCGCTTGCAAGATCCCGGATGGACCACGCCTTTCCGATCGGGATGGAGGAGGAATATTTTCTGGTGGACGCGCAGACCCGGCGCATGGCCCAGGCCGTTCCCCGCGCCTTCTTCGAAGCGGCCGGCGCGGCAACGGCCGGACGCATCTCGCCGGAGTTCCTGCAGCCGCAGATCGAGGTGAAATCGTCGCCGCAGGTGAGCATGGCCGATGCGCGCCGCGAGATGCGCGACCTGCGCCGCATCGTGGCCGCCGTCGCCGCCGATCACGGCCTCGCCATCCTGGCAGCGGGCACGCATCCGACCGGGGTGTGGAGCGCGGCCCGCCAGACGCCGAAGAAGCGTTACGATGAGGTCATGCGGGACCTGCAGATGATCGGTCAACGCGACCTGCTGTGCGGGCTGCACGTCCATGTCGAGCTGCCCGATCCGGACGAGCGCATCCATGTCATGTACAGGATGTTGCCCTATCTCCCCTTGTTCCACGCGCTCTCGACCTCGTCGCCGTTCTGGCAGGCGCGCCTCACCGGCCTCAAGGGCTACCGGCTCGCAGCCTATGACGAGCTGCCGCGCACCGGCGTGCCGGAGCTGTTCCGCACGAGCGAGGAGTTCGAGGCCTACGTGGCGGCGCTGGTGCGCGCCGGCGTAATCACCGATTCGAGCTACATCTGGTGGGCGCTGCGGCCATCGCTCTGCAATCCGACCCTGGAGCTGCGCGCGCCCGACAGCTGCACCCTGGTCGAGGACGCAATCGCGATCGCCGCCCTCTACCGAACGATCACCCGCCATCTCTGCCTCAACCGCTGGCGCAATGCCGACCTCGATGCCGTGCAACGCGCACTGATCATCGAGAACAAATGGCGGGCCCAGCGCTACGGCGTGCAGGGCACGTTCGCGACGCTGGATGGCGCGCTGCCGGTTGCGGAGATGCTCGAGCGGGTGGTCGAAGACACCATGGCCGACGCCGCCGCGCTCGGCTGCACTGCCGAGCTCGACCGTTGCCGCGCCATCGCGCGCTCGGGCACCTCGGCCGATGCTCAGCTCGCGGTGTTCGAGGCGCACGGCGCCGCCGGGAACGGCGAGGGCGCGCTGCAGGCGGTGACCGACTGGATTACGGCCGCGACCCTGCAGTGATTTCTGCCTGCAGCACCAAGCCGCGGGCGCGCGCATCGGAGACCCCGAGCGCGCGCAATGCAAACAGGGTGAGGCGCGCAACCTGCGCGCTCGTTTGCGCGGGATCGGCGGCCGGCGCCAGCGGCCCGATGGCGCCCTCGAGGAGGGCACCGAGCAGTGCCTGCGCCGCAAGTGCCGCCTCCTGATGCTGCAGATGGCTGGCGGCGAGAGCTGCCCGGATGAGCCGTTCAAATTCCTGCACCAGCGCACGGCGGAACGATATGAGCGCGCCATCGAGTTCGGGCTCTACCGGGCGCGCCGTCAACGCGAGCACCAGAGGGCGCCGTGCGATGGCGCGCCGCGCGAATGCGCCAACCGCTGCCGCCAGCGCCGACAGCGGTCCGGGCGCCGAAGCGGACGCCGCCGCGAGCGCCGTGACCTCTTGTTCGCAGAGGGCGGCAACAACCGCGGTCACGAGTTCCGTCTTGGACGGGAAATAACGATAGACCGTGCCGCAGGCGATGCCGGCGCGTTCGGCGATCGGGGCGATCTGCACGGCCGCGATGCCTTTCTCGGCAAGCGTGTCGGACGCCGCCGCGAGGATGGCCTCGCGGCGGGCAGCAAGCTTGCGCACCACCTTGTCCGTTTGCCGGTAAGCCATGGGGAACGAGCTTCGAAATCTGCCGCTGATGACGAGCGCAGTCGCCATGGGAGGCGGCTGCGATTTCCCGCCCGAGATGCTATCGTCGCGCAGCACCAAACATCGCGCCGGAAATATAACGGGCGCAGACGGGGAGAGGAACCATGCGCGCGCTCGCCACCCTGATAATCGCCGGGCTGGCGGCGGCCCTCACCACCGCCCTTTCGTCTGCCGCCGCCGAGGCGGTCAAGATTCGCGCGAGCTGGGTGGTTGCGCCGTCCGACTGGACACCGCTCCTTCCGGAAAAGCCCGAGCTGATGAAGAACAACGGCAAGACCTACGCTTTCGAGGCGTTGCGGTTCCAGGGGACGCCTTCGGTCATCACTGCACTTGCCAACAACGAGATCGAGCTCGGCAATCTCGCTTTTTCCTCGCTCGCACTGGCGATCCAGAACGCAGGGCTCGAGGATTTGCGCATTGTGGGGGACCAGTTCAAGGACGGGACGAGCGGCCATTACAGCAACGAGTTCCTCGTGCTCGCGGACAGCCCCATCCGCACGGTCGAGGATCTCAAAGGCAGGATCGTCGCGACCAACACCGCCGGAAGCGCAGTCGACGTCGCCATGCGGGCGATGCTGCGCAAGCACGGGCTCGAGGACAGGCGCGACTATACCGTGGTCGAGGCGCCGTTCCCCACCATGAAGGCAATGCTCGTTCAGAAGAAGGCGGATCTGGCGACGTTCGTGGCGCCATTCTCGTTCGATCCCGAGCTCAAGCGGATCGCGCGGGTGCTGTTTACCCAGAAAGAGGCGCTCGGCCCGACGCAGATGATCGTATGGGTCGCGCACCCCCTTCCTGCAGAAGAACCGTCCGGCGATGGTCGACTTCATGGAGGACGCGGTGCGCGTCGTGCGCTGGTATCTCGACCCCGCGCACCACGACGAGGCCGTGCAGATCGCCGCCAAGCTCACCAGGCAGCGTCCCGAGCTGTTCGCGAATTGGCTGTTCACGAGCAAGGAATATGCGCGCAGTCCCGATCTTCTTCCGGACCTCGCCGCGTTGCACTCCAACATCGATGCACAGCGCGATCTGGGATTCCTCAAGGGACCGATCGACGTGCACAAATACGCCGATCTGAGTATCGTGCAGGAAGCCGCGGCGCGGTTGAGGTAGCACAGTGACGAATAAGCCCAATATGAATCCCGCCGAGTGGAAGCAGCGGGTCAACCTTGCGGCGTGCTACCGGCTGGTCGATCATTTCGGCTGGACCGATCTCATCTACACCCACATCTCCGCGCGCGTTCCGGGCGAGCCCGGCCATTTCCTGCTCAACCGGTTCGGGCTGCTGTTTGAGGAAGTGACAGCCTCGAACCTCATCAAGGTCGACCTCGACGGCGATCTCGTCGATCAGCCCGACGCTCCCATGCACAAGGCGGGCTTTGTCATTCACAGCGCGATCCACGGCGGGCGCGAGGATGTCGACTGCGTCATCCACACCCATTCCAAGGCGGGCGTCGCGGTGGCCGCCATGAAGGAGGGGCTGCTGCCGCTCTCCCAGCACGCGCAGCTGTTCTACGGGCGTGTCGGCTATCACGATTATGAGGGGCTCGCCGTCGACATTGACGAGCGGGCGCGGCTGGTGCGCGACCTCGGCGACAATCCGGTCATGATCCTGCGCAACCACGGCCTGCTCGCGGTGGGTACGACCATTCCGCTTGCATTCTCCAACCTGTTCAACCTGCAATTCGCCTGCGAGACGCAGGTGCTTGCGATGGCGGGGAATGCCGCGCTCAACCTGCCCCCGCCCGGCGTATCGGCGCACACCGCGCAGCTTGCGCTCGCGCCGGATGCTCCCTTCGGTACGGAATGGGCAGGACTCCTGCGCAAGCTCGACCGCGTGGATGCGTCCTACCGGACGTGAGGGGTCGGCCGAGCTCGTTAAGTTTGGTCGCCTAGGCGCTGACTGCAAAAAAGTGAGGTCAGTGAGACTCGCGCTGACCAGGGACCCCAAGCAAAGCATCGTGGAACGCGTTGAGCGTGACCCGACCTGCGCCGCAACCCTTCCTGCGTCCGCTTACGCTCCGATACACTCCGTGAATGCGGACATGCCGACACTCACACTGTGTGCCAAAACCTGACCAGCGCGTCGCAGCAAAACAACGCCTTATTCGATCCTTGTTGGACGGCCATAAACAAGGTCAAGCGACATGAAAATACTGTTTGGGTCGAGCACGTAGTCGGCGAACAGTGGGCACTCAGTAAAGCCATGGCTCCTATAAAACGCACGCGCGGGCGAAAAATACTCCCACGACCCAGTCTCAAGGCTCAGGCGCGACATTCCGTTTGCTCGGGCAGTTGCAATGATATGGTGCAGCATCGCACCACCCGCTCCCTTTCTGCGCATGGTTTGTGCTAAATGCATCGACTTAACTTCTCCATGATCCTTCGACAAGCGCTTCAGCGCGCCGAACCCCAAGAGCGCTTCATCATTCCAGATTGTCCAAAAACTGACGTCGGGCGATTGCAGCCCGCTTATGTCCAACGCGTGCGCGCTTCCGGGCGCCGTCTGCGCCCTCGCATTGGTCAGATGGATTTGCAGGAGATCGGTAACGCGCGGGTCACTCAAGTCGCCCTGGATGATGCGCATCATCGAGTTGGCCTACGTCCAGATGCGCCAACGCATCAAGGCAGGGAAGGAACTGCCCGATCCGTTTGCGGCATGCTTATTCAAATATGCTTATTCAAATTATGTCGCACAGGGCCGCCTAAGCTCCGAGCGCATTCTCACATCGCGAGATCCATGCGGTCAGGCCAGGTCGTCCCGAGAGGTCGAAGCCACCTTCGTGCGCGAGCCGTGAATACGGGAGGAGAGCGATATCGGCGATGGTGAACCTGCCGGTGGCGAGCCACTCGCGACCGACGAGCTGACCCT
>Ga0306925_10000422_pt1 | contig 30400 bp, 24 predicted proteins | sample flu12Cox44000176_FD_203755 | JGI IMG/M metagenome (GOLD analysis project Ga0306925, IMG submission 203755) | Lab enrichment of tropical soil microbial communities from Luquillo Experimental Forest, Puerto Rico - flux8day.12C.oxic.44.000.176 (v2)... | ecosystem: Environmental > Terrestrial >... | reverse complement strand
GCCGCCGCCGCGGCCGCCGCCTCTTCGCGCACCGCCGAGGAGGCAGCGATGCTGGCGATCGTAAAGTCGCGCTCGGCGATTGTCGGGCGGCAGCCTTCCGGCACGATGACCCGGCTGATGTGAATGCTGTCGCCGATCTCAAGCCCGTTGAGCTCGACGACGAGCTGGTCGGGGATGTTGTCGACCGGGCAGCTCAGCTCGATGCCATGGCGGACGATATTGAGAATGCCGCCGCGGCGGATGCCGGGCGACATCTCGGGGTTGACGAAGACGACCGGCACGGTGACCGTCACTTGAGCGTGGCCGCCCACCCTCATGAAGTCGACATGCATTGGCGCGTCGGTCGCAGGATGAAGTTGCACGTCGCGCGGCAAGGTGCGATGGACGGTGCCATCCACCTTGACGTCTATCAAGGTCGCGAAGAAGCCGCGATTGGCAAGCGCGCGCGACAGCTCGCGCGGCTCCAGGCTGATCATCACCGGCTCCTTGTTGTCGCCATAGATGATGCCGGGGACGCGCCCCGCCTTCCGCATGGCCCGCGCGGCTCCCTTCCCGGCTTGCGCGCGCGGCTCGGCATTCAAAGTGGTGATCTCCGGCATTAGTCTTCGCTCCTCGCAACGGCGGCATTATGAGCCAGTGTAAGATAGGGGAGGGCCGAGGCAACGCCAGCCCTCGCGACATTTCGCAGCCTTGTGCGGCTGGTCGCGGAAAGCTCAGTCGAACAGGCTCGAGACCGATCGCTCCTCGCTGATCCGGAGGATCGCTTCGGCCATCAGCGGCGCAATCGTCAGCTGGCGGATATTGCGCGCCGCGCGCACCGCTTCGGTAGCGATGATGCTGTCGGTAATGACCAGCATCTTGATCGGCGAGCCGATCACCCGCGGAACCGCGCCGCCCGACAGCACCCCGTGGGTGACATAGCCGAAGACGCTGGAAGCCCCGGCATCGGTCAGCGCCTCCGCCGCGTTGCACAGCGTGCCCGCAGTATCGACGATGTCGTCGATCAGAATACAGCGCCGGCCGGCGACTTCGCCGATGATGTTGACGACTTCGGAGACCCCGGCTTGTTCGCGGCGCTTGTCGACAATGACGAGGTCGGCGTCGAGGCGGCGAGCCACGTCGCGGGCGCGCAAGACGCCGCCGACATCGGGCGAGACGATGACGAGATCCTCGCGCGAGTGATGCTCGCGGATGTCCTTTACCAGAACCGGCGAGGCAGAGAGGTTGTCGGTCGGAATGTCGAAGAAGCCCTGGATCTGCCCCGAATGGAGATCGAGGGTGAGGACACGATCGGCGCCGGCGGCGGTGATCATGTTGGCGACGAGTTTGGCCGAAATCGGCGTACGCGGGCTGGACTTCCGGTCTTGCCGGGCATATCCGTAATAAGGGAGCACCGCGGTCACACGTCGCGCCGAGCTGCGCTTCAATGCGTCGAGGCTGACGAGCAGCTCCATCAGATTGTCGTTCGCCGGGTAGGACGTCGGCTGGATCACGAACACATCCTCGCCCCGCACGTTCTCGTGGATCTCGACGAACACCTCCATGTCCGAGAAGCGGCGCACGCTGGCTTTGGTCAGCGGCAGGTCGAGGTAGTGGGAAATCGCTTCGGCGAGCGGCCGATTGCCGTTACAGGCGAGGATCTTCATGATCGGGTCACACACGCCGCTGCCGCCGGGTTCGCCCCGCGGCTTCATTCACCAATTATTTAACAGAAGACGCACGCTAAAGCAACGAACATGCGTTGAGCGGAGACAACCAACCCTCCGGGTCCTCCCTCTCCACCCCCGGAGGCCCGGAGGCGGAGAGGGCATATGCGACGGGTTGCGACTTCAGGACTTGCCGGAAGGGGGCGGGGCGCCGCGAGAGACGAGCTGCATTATCCCGTCTTGTGCTGAGACGGCGACCATGTAGGCAACATCGCCCCACGGGCCGTCGAGCAGACCAGCGGGGACATCGTTCTCTTGCCCGACGGTGCCGATCTCACCGCCGTCTTTGAGCCGCAAATGCCAGACGATCTTGACATTCTGCTTGCCGGCTTTCGGCCGGGCGACGGCGACCTCGCCGGTGAGAATGAGGTCGGCCTCGGCGTGCTGATCGGTGATGATCGCCAGGTCCTGCTTCTTCAACAGCTCCGTAATAGCCCTCGCCAGCGCCTCGCTGCCATCACCCGGGGCCCCCTCGACGCTGCCGACACGAAGCCGCGTGCGCCCGCCGATCTCCGCTTCGGTCGGAGCAGTGTCCTGCAACAAGGCCACGAGCTGCTCGGCGCTGGCCGCGGCCAGCTGAGCGACCATCTCGTCTTTGCCCTCTTCCCAATCGGCCGCCGGCGCGTCGAGCTGCTCGGCGCGTTCGCCGAGCCACTGACCGGAAGGATCACGCAGCTCCCAAGCCGCAACGAGCGCCATCTTGCCGCCCGCCGGCACCATCTCCTTGATCCGGCCAATGAGCTCGTAGCTGCCGAGGCTCGCAGTTTTGTCGCTTGCTGCGATCTCCTTCGCCTGCAGCGCAGCAGCCATTGCCGGCCCGAGTTTTTCGGCGGTCGCCCTCGGCGTGCCTTTGATCGGCGCGATCGTCACGCTGGCGCTGTCGCGCAACGCCAGTATAGCCGACCCCTTGCGTGGCACGTCGTCGGCGAACGGGTGCGGCAACGGCTGGCAAGCGACGAGCAGCGCCATTGCCGCCGCCGCTTTAGCTTTCGAGAACAATCGCGGAAAGACCGCGGCCATACGCTGGTTCGCCGCGCAGGCAGGCACGCCGGTAGCTGAAGAAGCGGTCATCTTCGGCCACCGTATCATGACCGCTGCGCTCAACGATCGCGATACCGGCCCGCGCGAGCCGGTGCTCGATATAGCCAGGCAGATCGAACATGAAATGCCCCGGCCGCGCCGCCGGCGCGAAGTAGCATGTGCTCGCTGCCTCTTCAGCGAGAAATTGCCGCGGGAATTCGGGTCCGACCTCGTACGAGTTCTGGGCGATGCAGGGACCGATCCCGGCGCGGATGCGGGAGCGAACTGAGCCGAGTGCTTCCATCTGCTCCACCGTGGCCTCGACGATGCCGGCAAACGCGCCGCGCCAGCCGCCATGCGCTGCGCCGATGACCCCGGCGACCCGGTCGTGGAACAGGATCGGCGCGCAATCCGCGGTCAGGATGCCGAGCGCGATATCGGGCACGCCAGTGACCATCCCATCGGCTCGCGGTGCCGCTCCCCGCGCCCACGGGCTCTCGACGATAACGACGCTGGCGCTGTGGATCTGGTAACAGGTCGCCAGCCGATCGGCGGGAAGGCCCAATCGGGCCATTGCGATCTCGCGGTTTCGCGTCACGCTGTCCGGCTCGTCTCCCGCGCCGAACCCACAGTTCAACGATTGGAACGACCCGCTGCTCACGCCCCCGCGTCGGGTAAAGAAGGCATGCTTTACGCGACCGTCATCGAGACGCGCGAGTGTGATCATGGTTCAGCTGCCGACATCGGCCGCAAACCCGGCGGGCATCGCCAGCCTCGGCGAGGCCAGCGCCATGACCTTGAACCGCTCGCCCATTTCGTCCCGGTGCAACAATCGCTTCACACCGCTTTCGAGTTCTTGCCGTTGTTCGGGTGCAGCTCGCGCGCACAGCTGCGCCAGCCGCAGCTCGGCGCCGAGCGCCGTGAAAAACCCCGCCTGCGTCACCGGTCCGTAGGCCGTGGCGCCCCCCGCCCGGGCCGCCTCGGCGAAGGCGTCAAAATCGACATCGGCGCTGAGATCGGCGGCTCCCGGCGCAGCGAGAGCGGAGACGGTGCGATGTTGGGAGACTGCGCGGAGCGTCGCCCCCGTTGCACTCGCAAAATGGCCGTAATCGATGAACAGGGCCGCACCAACCTGGCGCGCGAAGCGCGCCCCGAGCGCACTCGCCAATCCGAGCGCGGCCGGGCAAATCTCTGCAATTGCGCCGGGCTGGCTGTCGCGAAGGCTGGCGGGAACCAGCAACGTCACAGCGGGGCTTTCAGGCCCATCGACAAAGGCGAGCGTGCCGTCGCAGTCGAGCGCCACCATTCGCTCGCGCCAATAGGCGCTGCCGCGGACGAACTGCCGTATCGGTAACGTGTCGAGGAACTCGTTGGCGATCAGTATGATGGTGCCATCCGGCAGCTCGTCGATGCCCTTCACCCAGCGCGGTTGAGCTTCGCCGAGGTGGCGTTCTTGTTCCGCGCGCAGTATCGGGCTCGCCTCGACCAAACAGAGGCGCAGCGCGCGGCGAAATTCAGGCACTGTGCTGGCGGCGCGCAGAAAATCACTCATCAGCACGCCGCGTCCCGGCCCCAACTCCGCCAAGATGAGCGGATCGGGCCACCCTATCTGCTGCCACAAATCGGCGCACCACAATCCGATCAGCTCGCCAAAAATCTGACTGATTTCCGGCGCGGTCAAAAAGTCGCCTGCCGCTCCGATCGGACCGCGCGTCGCATAATAGCCACTCACCGGGTCGTGCAACGCCATTGCCATGTAAGCGGCGACGGTGAGCGGACCCTCCGCGCGGATCCGCCTCGCGATCTTGTCGACGAGGTTTGTAGTCACGAGCGTCCGGGAACCGGCGCCCGCAGCGCCCAACCGATGATCAGGATTCCGGCGATCAACACAGGGATCGACAAGAGCTGGCCCATCGTTGTCCCGAAAACCAGAAAACCGAGCTGGGGGTCCGGCTCGCGGAACAGTTCGCCCGACATGCGGGCAGCCGCATAACCGACGAGAAACAAGCCGGTGACGGCACCGGGGCGCTGCCGCGCCCGCAGCCGTTCGGCCGCGAAGAGCAGGAAAAACAACAGAACGCCTTCGCAAAATGCTTCATAAAGCTGGCTCGGATGGCGCGGCACCGGGCCGCCATTCGGGAAAATCATCGCCCACGGGGCGGTGCTGGGTCTCCCGTACAGCTCGCCATTGATGAAATTGGCAATACGGCCAAAGAACAGACCGATCGGGATCGCCTCGGTAATGATATCCGAAAAGGCAAACAGCGGTATTCGGCGGGCGCGGGTGAACAATATTATGGCGAGCGTTACGCCCAGGGCGCCGCCATGGAACGACATACCGCCATGCCAGACATGCAACGCCTCGACCGGGTGGTTGATGTAGTATCCCGGCTTGTAAAAGAGGACATAGCCGATCCGTCCTCCAAGGACGACGCCCAGTGTCGCCCAGACCAAGAACTCGTCGGCATCCTGGCGGCCGACCAGATAGGGCGTCCGCCCCGCCAGCGCCAGGCAATAACGCCACCCCACCAGAAGCCCAACGATGTAGGCCAATGCATACCAGCGAATGGCAAAAGGGCCGAGCGAGATCGCGACCGGATCGATCGCGGGAAATGGGATTGCAAACAGTGACATGAACGGCGGGAGCTAGTCGGTGGTAATGAGGTCGCGGCGCTCGCTCGACCTCGTTATAAGGGGCCACGAGCCGGGCGCCAAGCAGCCCGATCATCAAGGGACCGACGGATAGGCGAGATATCGCGAGATCTTCCAGCTCCCATCCGCCTGGCGTCGAAAGATATCGACGGCGGGCTCTTCGATGATTTCCTTCGCATCCCCATGCTTGACGATCTCTAGTGTCCAAACGAGCCGCACGACAGCAGTTTCACCGTACACCAGGATGTCGTTGATTTTCAGAGAATAGCGATATGTTTTGTCACTGTCGTGCACCGCGGTCTGCAACATTTGGCAGAGCGAGGTATAATCGCGTTCGGGTTCGCCGTCGTAATTGGCGACGACGTCAGGGGCGAAGATATCGCACACCTGCTGTTCATTGCGATCGTTGAATACCGACTGCCATCTTTCGAGCGTGGCCCGAATCTCATCCTGTCCCGCCGCCAAGGTATCCGCCTGGACGACCGGCACAAGCGAAGCGGCGAGGGCTATAGCTGCCAAGACCGAGCAAGCGACTATTTTCCGGGTGCGGCTGCCGCTGCCTGATCGGCCCCGTCGCGAGCCTCGCACGCGACTTCCTCCTGGACCACAAGATTGTCCTTGATGCGACCGAGCACATCGATCAATGCCACACGGGTTTCGGACGGCAGGCCGGCGAAAGCTTCCTGACGAATCGCTTCATTGATGGCAAGAATGCGCTCCACGACGGCACCCGCTGCAGGGGTTAGCCACAGTGTGCGTATTCGCCGATCGGTCGGATGGGCGCGGCGCTCCACCAGCCCTTCCTCGTGCAGCTTGTCGAGCATCCGGACCAGCGCGATCGGCTCGATGCCAAGCCAATTCGCCACCTCGGCTTGGCTGACCCCTTCGTTGCCGGCGATGTTCAGGATGACCGCCGCCTGTTGTCGCGTGATCGGCAGTCCCATCTGCCGCGCCCGACGCTCGAAGCGCCGCTTGATCAACCTGGAAACATCATGGACGAGGAAACCGAATGCGCGCCCTACCCCGGCGGTTCGCAATCGTTCTTCCTCGACCATTACCGCAAACCCCGAAGTCCTCGCTCCTTCACTCGGCGCCATGACGACTCTCCGCCAGGGCTGGTCTTGGGGTATCGGTCAGCCCCTCCTGCAGACGCGATGGCCGGTACGGACGGCCGATCCAGCTCGCGACCCGTTCAAGATAGAGATAGATCACAGGCGTCGTATAGAGCGTCAGCCATTGCGACACCAGCAACCCGCCGACGATCGCGACGCCGAGCGGCTGGCGCAGTTCCGCGCCACCGCCACTACCAAACGCAATGGGCATCGCGCCGAACAGCGCGGCGAACGTCGTCATCATGATCGGCCGGAAGCGCAACAGACACGCCTGATGGATCGCCTCCTGCGGGCTCTTGCCTTCGAGGCGCTCGGCCTGCAACGCGAAGTCGATCATCATGATCGCGTTCTTTTTGACGATGCCGATCAGCAGGATGATGCCGACGATCGCGATCACCGACAGCTCGTAATGCAAGAGCATCAATAACAACAGGGCGCCGACGCCGGCCGATGGCAGCGCCGACAGGATCGTGATCGGGTGGATGTAGCTCTCGTAGAGCACGCCCAGCACGATGTAGACGACGAGAATAGCCGCGGCGACGAGCATCGGCATCGACGACAGCGAGGCCTGAAAGGCCTGCGCGGTGCCCTGAAACGACCCGTTCAATGTCGCCGGCGCGTGCAGCCGATCGGCGACCGCCTGAATCTTGTCGACCGCCTGGCCGAGCGCGACGCCGGGGGCGAGATTGAACGACAGCGTCACCGCCGGAAAGATGCCCTGATGGCTGATGGTCAGCGGCTCGATTTTCCGGGTGAAATGCGCAAAACTACTGAGCGGCACCTGAGCGCCGCCGGGACCGGGCACGTAAATCGCCGACAGCAGGTTCGGGTCGTGCTGAAATTGCGGTTGCACTTCAAGGACGACTTTGTATTGGTTGGTCGCAGTATAGATCGTCGCGACCTGCCGCTGGCCGAAGGCGTCATAAAGCGTCTGATCGATCAGGGCGGCTGAGAGGCCGAGGCGGTAGGCGGTGTCGCGATTGATGTCGATTGCCAGATGGGCGGCGGCGATCTGCTGATCGGAAGCGACATCCTGCAGCTCGGGGAGCTTGCGCATCTCGCTTTCGAGGATCGGCGCCCAATGGTTCAGTTCGTCCAAGTTGGTGTCGGTCAGCGTGTATTGGTATTGAGTGCGGGAAAGCCGGCCGCCGACCGTGATGTTCTGCGGCACCTGCATGAAGAATTTCGCCCCTTCGACCGCGGCTACCTTTTGGCGCAACCGCTGGATGACCTGCTCCGCGGTTGCGTCGCGTTCGTCATAGGGCTTCAACCCCCAAAAGATGCGCGAGGTATTCTCGGCGGGGTTGTAAGTCGTTGCGCCATCATAGGAGAAAACCCCCTCTACGGCGGGATCCTTGCTGACGATATCGACGACTTGCCGCCGGATCTTGTCGGTCAGGAGCATCGAAGCGTCTTGGCGAATGTTGAGTTCGCCAAAGATGAACCCGGTATCCTGCTGCGGGAAAAATCCTTTCGGCATCTTCACATAGAGATAGCCGGTCGCGACCATCAGCAGGAGCGTCACGATCAAGGCCGAGAACTGGTGGCGAAAAATGAAGTTGAGTCCCCGGTCGTAGCCACGTAATGCCGCCTGGAAGACCCTTTCGGCGCCGCGATTGAAGCGCCCCTTCGGGTGCAGTCCTTCTTCCTTTAAAAACAGCGAGCACATGACCGGCGTCAGGGTCAGCGATATTACCGCCGAGGCGACCACCGCGACCGCAACCGTTACTGCGAATTCCCGGAACAGCCGGCCGATGATGCCGCCCATAAAGAAGAGCGGAATAAAGACGGCGATCAGCGAGAAGGTGATCGAAATGATCGTAAAGCCGATCTGCCCGGCGCCCCTCAGCGCCGCCTCGAATGGTCGTTCGCCCTGCTCGATATAGCGCACGATGTTCTCGATCATGACGATCGCGTCGTCGACGATAAAGCCGACCGAAATCGTCAACCCCATCAACGAGATGTTGTCGATGCTGTACCCGCCGGCATACATGACGCCAAACGTCGCGACGAGCGACAGCGGCACCGCCAGGCTCGGGATCACCGTCGCCCACAATGTTCGCAAAAACAGGAAGATGACGACGACGACGAGGCCGATCGTCAGCATCATCGTGAACTGCACATCGCGGATGGAGGCGCGCGTCGTCTGCGAGCGGTCAGACATCAGATCGACATGAAGCGCCGGCGGCAGTGACTGCTCGAGTTTCGGCATCAACGCCTGGATATCGTCGACGACGGCGATCGTATTGGCGCCGGGCGCCTTCTGGATCGCGATGCCCTCCGCTCGCTGGTCGCCAAACCACGAACGCACGCGCTCGTTCTGCACCGAATCGACAGCGTCCCCGACATCCTTGATGCGCACCGGCGCGCCGTTTTTGTAGGCGATGATGATGTTGCCGTAGCTTTTGGCGTCGAACAGTTGGTCGTTGGTATCGAGCGCGATCGCCTGATGCTCGGTTTGAATCTCGCCCTTCGGGTTGTTTACGGTGGCAGCGACAAGCGCATTGCGGACATCTTCCATGCCCAAGCCCTTTGCCGCGAGCGACGCTGGGTTGATCTGGATGCGGGCGGCGTAGGGCATGGAACCGAACACGAAAACCTGCCCGACCCCGGGCTCTGTCGACAGCCGCTCAGCGATGACGTTGTTGGCGTACTGGTCGACCTCGTAGGGCGGCAGCGCATCGGAGTGAATGGCATAGATCAGGATGGCAAAGTCGGCCGGGTTTATCTTCCGATAAGTCGGCGGAGTCGGCATGTCCTTGGGCAACAACCCGCTCGCCGCATTGATCGCCTGCTGCACGTCCTGCGCCGCCGCATCGATATTGCGCGACAGATCGAACTGCAGGGTGATCGAGGTGACGCCGACGCCGCTGAATGATGTCATCTGGCTGAGCGACGGGATCGAGGTGAATTGCTGTTCGAGCGGCGTCGCAACCGCCGACGCCATCGTGCTCGGATTGGCGCCGGGGTACTGCGCGGTCACGCTGATTGTCGGGAAATCGACATTGGGGACGGCCGCTACCGGAAGCAGGTTGTATGCGCCGATGCCGAATACGAGGACCCCCAACATCAGCAGCGATGTCCCGATCGGCCGCCGGATGAACGGTTCCGAAATGCTCACTGGCGGCTGCCCGCTTCTTTGTTCAAGTTTCGAGGCTCAGCCGGCCACGACGGCGGGTTTCGCGCCTTCGGCCACCGGCTCGAGCTCACTCCGCGCCATGGCGTCCCTCGGCTAGGGCTGGCCTCGGAATATCCGTAAGGGCCTCCTGCACCCGTGAGGGGCGATATGGACGGCCCACCCAGCGCGCCATTCGTTCCAGATACAGGTAAATGATCGGCGTCGTATAGAGTGTCAGCCATTGCGATACCAGGAGCCCACCGACGATCGCGATGCCGAGCGGGCGCCGCAGCTCCGAGCCGGCACCCTGTCCAAATGCGATCGGCATGGCGCCGAACAGCGCCGCGAAAGTCGTCATCATGATCGGCCGGAAGCGCAATAGGCAGGCTTGGTGAATGGCCTCGCGTGGGCTTTTGCCCTCGAGGCGCTCGGCCTGCAGGGCAAAGTCTATCATCATGATCGCGTTCTTCTTGACGATGCCGATCAGCAGAATGACGCCGATCATCGCGATCACGCTGAGATCGTAATGCAGCAGCATCAGTGCCAGCAGCGCGCCGACACCGGCCGACGGCAGTGCCGAGAGGATCGTGATCGGGTGGATGTAGCTCTCGTAGAGCATGCCGAGGACGATGTAGACGACGAGGATCGCGGCGGCGACGAGCAGTGGCGTCGAGGACAGCGAGGCTTGGAAGGCCTGAGCCGTGCCCTGGAATGAACTATCGAGCGTCCCCGGCACGCGCAACTGTGTCATCATCGCACGGATCTTGTCGACCGCTTGGCCAAGAGAAAAGCCCGGTGCCAGGTTAAATGACAGGGTCACCGCAGGAAACTGACCCTGATGGTTGATCGACAGCGCTTCTACTTTCGGTGCGAAATGCGTGAACGCGCTCAACGGTATTTGCGTACCACCTGGCCCGATCACGAAAATTTTGGACAATGCCGTCGGATCGTCCTGGAACTCGGGCTGGACTTCCATAATGAGCTTGTACTGACTGGTCGAGGTGTACAGGTTTGCGACCTGACGCTGGCCGAACGCATCGTATAATGTCTCGTCGATCAGCGAGGGCGAGATTCCCATCCGCGCGGCCGCGTCGCGGTCGATCTCGATCGCCAGATGCGGCGCGGCGATCTGTTGATCGGAGGCGACATCCTGGAGCTCTGGCATCTTTTTCATCGCCTCCTCGATGATCGGTGCCCAGTGATTGAGTTCCTCTACGTTCGTGTCGGTCAGCGTGTATTGATAGAGCGTGCGGCTCAGCCGCCCGCCGATGCTGATGTCCTGCCCCGACTGCATGTAAAATTTGACCCCCTCGACCTTCGCTACCTTGGGACGCAGGCGCTGGATGATCTGGTTGGAAGTCAGATCTCGCTGATCATGTGGCTTCAGCTGGATAAAGACGCGAGCAGTGTTCTCGGTCGGGTTGTAGGCGCTGGCGCCGGTAAACGAAAAGACGCCCGAGACGGTGGGATCCTGCTTTACGACATCGACGATCTGCTGAGTGAGTCTGGCCATCGCGGCGTACGATATGTCCTGGCGCGCATCCGCCTGGCCGAAGATGAAGCCGGTGTCCTGTTCGGGGAAAAAGCCTTTCGGGATTGTCACGTAAAGGTAGCCTGTCGCCACCATCAGGACCAGTGTTGAGAGCAGCGCGGGGAGCTGGTGGCGAAAGACGAAGCCGAGGCCGCGGTCATAAGCGCGCAGCATCCAATCGAAGCCCTGCTCGGCGATCCGGTTGAACCGTCCCCTTCCGTGCAGGGTCTGCTCCTTCAAAAACAGCGAGCACAAGACCGGCGTCAGCGTAAGTGAAACAAACGCCGAGGCGACCACCGCAACGGATACGGTGACGGCGAATTCGCGGAACAGGCGTCCGATTATACCGCCCATGAATAGCAGCGGGATGAATACTGCAATCAGCGAAAAGGTGATCGAGATGATCGTGAAGCCGATTTGGCCTGCACCCTTGAGCGCGGCTTCGAACGGCCGCTCGCCGAGCTCGATGTAGCGCACAATGTTCTCGATCATGACGATCGCGTCGTCGACGACAAAGCCGACCGAAATCGTCAAGGCCATCAACGAGATGTTGTCGAGACTGTAGCCGACCGCATACATGACCCCGAATGTCGCGAGCAGCGAGAGCGGTACCGCAAGGCTCGGGATCACCGTCGCCCACAATGTCCGCAAGAACAGAAAGATCACGACGATAACGAGGCCGACGGTCAGCATCATCGTGAACTGCACGTCGTGGACCGCGGCGCGGACGACCAGCGAGCGGTCGGAGACGAGATCGATCTTGACCGAGGGCGGGATCGACTCCTCGAGGCGCGGGATCCAGCGCTTGATCGTGTCGACCAGCTGGATCGTGTTGGCGCCCGCTTGGCGCTGGATCGCCAGACCTTCGGCCGGTGTATCATAATACCATGCGCCGATGCGCTCGTTTTGCGTCGCATCGATGACTTGGGCAACATCCTTCAGGCGAACCGGCGCGCCGTTGCGATAGGCGACGATGACGTCCTTGAAGGAATCGGCGTTGAACAGCTGGTCGTTAGTGTCGATGGTGAAGACCTGATGCGCGCCTTCGAGGGTGCCCTTCGGACGGTTGACCGTCGCCGCGGTCAGCGCGTTGTGCACGTCCTCGAGGCCGATACCGCGGGCGGCGAGCGCGCCGGGGTTGACCCGGACATGCACCGCAAAAGGCTTCTGCCCGAAAATTCGCGACTCCGAGACGCCATCCACCGTCGATAGCTTCTGGGCCACGATCGTATAGGCATAATCATCGACCTTGTAGATCGGCATCGCCTTCGAAAAGATGGCGTAGATCAGCACCGGGCGATCGGCCGGGTTGGTCTTTCGGTAGGTCGGCGGGGTCGGCAGGTCCTTGGGAAGGACGCCACTGGCGGCGTTGATCGCGGTCAGGACATCTTGCGCAGCGGCGTCGATATTGCGCTCCAGATCGAATTGCAGGGTGATCGACAGCGAGCCGATCCCGCTCGTCGAGGTCATCTGATCGAGCCCGGGGATCGCCGCGAATTGCTGCTCGAGCGGCGTGGCGACGGCCGAGGCCATCGTCTCCGGACTGGCGCCGGGATAATTGACCGAGACCACAATGGTCGGGAAGTCCACCTTCGGCAACGCGGCCACCGGCAACAGGGCATAAGCGCCGATGCCGAAGACGAGCACCCCCAGCATCATTAGCGAGGTCGCGATCGGCCGGCGAATGAACGGTTCCGAAATGCTCATCGGCAGCTGCCCAAGAATTTAGCGGGCGCGGAAAAACGCCCGAGCGGTGTTGGAACAGGCCCACGGCGCACTGCAATGTCATTCGCGCCAAACCGGGAATCCGGCAATGTCGACGGCTTCTGGACCCCGGTTTTTCGATTCACTGCGGCCGGGGCGACGGTTTCAGGGCTGCACATGACCGTTTTTACAGTGTGCTGGTGTAGGGCCGCTCTTGGCTCACGGGAGGACGCTTTCGCCGGGCGTTCTCACCCGGCTGCGCCGTTTGGCGTTGCGGCCGTCGGGTTGACCCGGGCTCCTTCGGTCAGTCTGAACTGACCGTCAACCACGACCTGCTCGTTCGCCGCCAGCCCTTTGGTGATCACCGCGATCCCGTCCTGGATCGAGGCCACTTCGACGCTGCGCCGCTCGACCGTGTTGTCGGGTTTGATCACATAGGCGTAATGGCCGCTCGGACCCTGCTGGACGGTCTGCTGTGGCACCGTGGCGACGCCGCGGCGGGTCGAAAGGACCACACGCAAGCTGACGAACTCGCCCGGCCACAGGCGCTCGTCCTCGTTATCGAACCGCGCCTTCAAATGGATGGTGCCGGTCGACTGATCGATCATGTTGTCGATCAGGGTCAGCCTGCCCTCGGCCAGCTGCTTCTTGCCATCGCCGCTGTAAGCGCGCACGACGAGCGGCGCCTGCTCATTTTGTACGTGGACGTCGTCGAGAGTTTCCTGGGGCAGTGTAAAGCTGACGAAGATCGGCTTCAGCTCCGTGATCATCACAAGTGCGGTGTTGTCGTTCGCGTGCACGATATTGCCTTTGTCGACTAGCCGCGCCCCTAGACGCCCGTCGATCGGCGATCGGATGTCGGTGTAGCCGAGATTGATCTTAGCGGTATTGATCTGTGCCTCGTCACCCCTGATTGCGGCTTGCAGCTGGGCAACCAGTGCGGTCTGATTGTCGTAGCTCTGCCGGGTCTGGTAGCCCGTGCCGAGCAGCTTTGAATAGCGCTCGAGATCGAGTTTCGCCCCGGCCAACTGCGCCTCGTCTTTCTGCTTTGCCGCTTGCGCCTGCTCCAGCGCTGCCTGATAGGGGCGCGGATCGATTTGAAAGAGCAGGTCCCCATCCTTGATGTCCTGGCCTTCTTTGAACTCGACCTTGACGATCTGGCCGTCGACCCGGCTCTTAATCGCCACCGAATTGTAGGCCTGAACCGTGCCGATGCCGTGCAGGAACACCGGGACATCCTCGATCGCCACGGTTCCAGCGGTCACCGGGATACCCGGGGGCGGCGTCTGCGCCCTCGCTTGCGGCGCCTCGACGCCGGAATTCAAACGCCAGACCGCCACCACTGCCGCTAACACAAGGACAACTGCTACGCCGATCGCACGCCTCACCATGCCGTGCGTTTCCTCATCCAGGGGGACCGATCAGGTCGGAGATTTATCATAGACATTCTATATGAGTCATGCGGGGATTCATTCCCCTGATTTTTTGCCGCAGCCTTGCTAGTGGCGTAACGGCACCTCAATCGGCGCGCAATTGGTACGTCCCGACATCAGGCAATCCTCGAGCCGCGACTTCTCCCTCAGCTCGCGGACAAGCAGAACCCCGGCGATTGCCAGCGCCAAGATGATGATCAAGCCGATCAGCGCCGCCGACCTGCGTTCGTCGGCTTCTCGATCTCCGTCCTCGGAGCTGCTCTTCATCGCCTGGTACTAAAGAGATCGCCGTGCGTGGCGCCGATCTTAGCCGCCAGCCGCCACGGCTGGCAACGGTCGGGCATGCGCGCCACCGAGCTTGGTTGCGGGCTCTCTTGCTGTGCGCTATTGACGCCCTCTCACGGCCAAGGGATCAATCGCAATGGCTCAGGCGGGGCCGCTTTCCGGCATCACGATCATAGACCTCTCGCGCATTCTGGCGGGCCCCTACTGCACGCTGCTGCTCGCTGAGCTGGGGGCGCGGGTGATCAAGGTCGAGCCGCCGGGACAGGGCGACGACGCGCGCCACTACGGCCCGTTCAGGAACGGCAAATCGGCGTATTTCGTCTCGGTCAACCGCGGCAAGGAGTCGATTGCGCTCGACTTAAAATCGCCGGCCGGTCGGGAGGTCTTCGAACGGTTGCTGGACAAAGCCGATGCGCTTGTCGAGAACTTTCGCCCGGGGACGATGGAGAAACTCGGCTACGGCTGGGAGAGCTTGCATCCGCGCTATCCGCGGCTGGTTTATGCCGCCGCATCGGGCTTTGGGCACAGCGGCCCTTATTCCCACCATCCGGCCTACGACATGGTCGTGCAGGGTCTCGGCGGCATCATGAGCATCACCGGTCATCCGGGGATGCCGCTGACCCGGGTGGGTACCTCGGTCGGCGACCTCGCCGGCGGCCTCTATACAGCGGTTGCGCTCAACGCCGCCCTGTTGCACCGCGAGCGCAGCGGCGAAGCGACCAAGGTCGACGTGGCGTTGTTCGATTGCCAGCTGGCTCTGCTCGAAAATGCCGTCATGCGCTATACGACGACGGGCGAGATCCCCGGACCTATGGGCGCGCGCCATCCCTCGATCACGCCGTTCGAGGCGTTCCAGACGGAGGATGGGAATCTGATCATCGCCGCCGGCAATGACGGGCTCTACGTCAAGCTCGCCGATGCGCTCCACCGCCCGGATCTCGCGGCGAACCCACTCTTCACAACCAATGCGCTGCGCAACCAGCATCAGGAAGCGCTTCGCGCCGAAATCGAAAGCGTGCTCCGGACCGCGAGCACCGAGCACTGGATCAGCGTATTGGAAGCGGCGGGGGTACCTTGTGGCCCGGTCAACAATGTCGCGCAGGCGCTCGCGCATCCCCAGACCGCTGCGCGCAATATGCTGATCTCGGTCGATGACCCGATCACCGGCCCCCTCAAGCTCGCCGGCAATCCGATGAAACTCTCCGGCTTCGCCGATCCGCCGACGCGCCCGCCTGCCCCTGATCCCGACGCCGACCGCGACAAGATTTTGCGCGAGCTTGGCCTCTGAGATGGGACCGCCCGCGGTCCGAAGCGTCGATGATCCGCCGTATCCTCACCGGCCTCCTGGCGTTGCTGCTCACCCTCGGCGGCGGGTTCTACTTTTATCTTCGCTCGGCGCTTCCACAGACGGAAGGCCGGATCATTCTCTCGGGGCCGAAGGCCGAGATCCGAGTCGAGCGCGATCCCGACGGTGTGCCGCAGATCATCGCCCAGGACGATAATGATCTCGCTTTCGGGTTGGGTTTTGTTCACGCCCAGGAAAGGCTATTTCAGATGGAGCTGCAGCGGCGCTACGGCGCTGGGCAGCTCGCCGAGATTTTCGGGCCGCAAGCGGTCACGATCGACCGGCAGATGCGCGTGCTCGGCCTCTATCGCGCGGCCGAAGCTGCAATCCCGTTCCTGTCGCCGGAAATGAACCGCGCGCTAATTTCTTACGCGGCCGGGGTCAATGCCTTCTTGGCATCGCGGCGGGGGGCGTTGCCGCCCGAATTTCTGCTGCTGGGCTTCGCGCCCGAAAAATGGCGGCCGGCGGACAGCCTAGTCTGGGGCAAGCTGATGGCAGTCCAGCTCGGCGGTAATTACCGCGGCGAGCTGCTGCGCGCCCACCTCGCCCGGACAATCTCCGCGGCCGATCTCGCTTTCCTCTACCCCGAATACCCGAAGGATGCGCCAACGACGCTAGCGGAAATGCTTCCGATCTACCGGCGTTTGGCGATCGATGCCCTTTACGAGGCACTGCCGCCGATCGTCGGGCCGAACTATGCCTCGAACAACTGGGTCGTCGACGGCAAGCACAGTGCGAGCGGGAAGCCCCTCCTCGCGAACGATCCACATCTCGCCTTCAGCGCACCGGGCTTTTGGTATCTCGCCCGGATGAAGACGCCACGGCACGAGATCGCGGGCGGAACCGTCGCGGGCGTGCCACTGGTCGTGATCGGCCACAACGAGCGGATCGCCTGGGGATTCACGACAACGACCGCCGATGTCGAGGACCTGTTCATCGAAAAGGTCGATCCTACCGACCCAGCACGCTACCTGACCCCGCAAGGCAGCGCACTGTTCACAACCCGGCATGAAACGGTCCTTGTAAAAGGTGCGCCGCCCGTCGACATCGCCATCCGCGAGACCAGACACGGTCCCGTGCTCTCGGATGTTCTGCCGCCGGGCCCCACGGACCCAGGCTTCGTCCTTGCCTTGGCCGCGACCTTTACGGTCGCCGATGACCGCAGCGCCGAAGCGATCTGGGAGATCGACCGCGCCTCCGACTGGCCCGGCTTCCACGCTGCCCTCGAGAAATTCGTCGGGCCGATGCAGAACATCGCCTACGCCGATGTCGACGGGACGATCGGCTTTATCGCGCCCGGGCTGGTGCCGATCCGGCGCAACGGCGATGGCTGGCTCCCGATGCCGGGCTGGACCGGCGAATACGATTGGACTGGGTTCATCCCGTTCGCGGCGCTGCCGAGCGCGGTTGATCCGCCCTCAGGCCATTTCGTCAGCGCCAACAACAAGATCGTGCCTGACACTTATCCCTATTTTATAAGCCGCGATTGGGATTTGCCGAACCGCGCCGAGCGGATCGAGGCGTTGCTCGCAGCGACCCCGGTGCAAAATTCACGAACGAGCGCTGCGATCCAGGCCGATACCCTGTCGCCGATGGCTCAGCGCTTGGTGCCGTTGATGACGGGGATGGTCGACCGGAGCGAAGCCAGGCATGAGGCTATCGAAAGGATGCGGCGCTGGGACTTTCGCATGGATCTGGACAAAAGCGAGCCGTTGCTGTTCACCGCGTGGCTCCGCCAGTTCAGCCGCTCGATCCTGTTCGGCAGGTTCGGCAACGTGGTATCGGATTACTGGGATTTGCGGCCCCGGGTGATCGAGGCAGTATTGACGCAACGGCCGGAATGGTGCGGCGACCCGAAACGGCCGGGAGAAGACAGCTGCGGCTCGCGGCTAGCGGAGGCTCTCGACCTGGCGCTCTCGGAGCTCCGCCGGGACTACGGCCCCGACATGAAGAAATGGCAATGGGGACGAGCGCATGTCGCGGTTTTTGCGAACCAAGTCTTCAGTCGAATTCCGGTGTTGCGGGACTGGCTCGAGGTCTCAATCCCAACCCCCGGGGCCTACGACACGCTCAACCGCGGCCCGAGCACGATCCGGGACGACGCAAGCCCGTTTGAGCAACGCTTTGGTGCCGGACTGCGGATGATCACCGATTTGGCCGCACCCGGTGATGCCGAGATGATCATAACCCCGGGTCAATCCGGCAACCCGCTCTCTGCCCATTACGCCGATCTGCTGCGCGGCTGGCGTGATTTCGACTGGCTCGTGCCCAGCCGCTCGACTGCCGTTTCCACGCTCGTATTGGCTCCTGTGCAATGACCGACCTACCGGTAAACTTCGACAATATCTGCGATGCAGCCGCGGCGATCGCGGGTGCGATCGCGCGCACCCCGGCGATCGCGGCGCCAGCGCTCTCCGAACTCACCGGCGTTGACATCTGTCTCAAACTCGAGACCCTCCATCGCACCGGCTCGTTCAAAGAACGGGGCGCGCTCACGAAGCTGCTTACGCTGAAGACGCGAGAGCGCGGCGCCGGGGTGGTCGCAATGTCGGCCGGCAATCACGCGCAGGGCGTCGCCTACCACGCGCGGCGGCTCGGGATCCCGTCAACGATCGTGATGCCCGAAGGCACCCCCTTCATCAAGATCGATCGGACGGAGGCATTCGGCGCCAAGGTTGTGCTGAGGGGCGACAGCCTCAGCGGCGCGCGCGAAGCGGCCGACGCGCTTGCCCGCGATGAGGGGCTTGTGTTCGTTCATCCCTATGACGACCCGGCGATCATCGCCGGCCAGGGGACGATCGCGCTCGAGCTTCTCCAGGATCGGCCGGATCTCGACACGCTCGTGGTCCCGATCGGCGGCGGCGGCCTGATTTCCGGCATCGCAGTCGCCGCCAAGGCGGTGAACCCGCGGATCGAGATCATCGGCGTCCAGTCGACCTTGTATCCTTCGATGTATCGCCTGATGCACGGCGAGGACCCGGGCCTGCCGGCCGCAGCCGCGACATTGGCCGAGGGGATCGCGGTCAAAGAGCCGGGACGGCTGACTCGCCAAATCGTCAGGGCGCTGGTATCCGAAATACGGCTCGTCGACGAGGTCGGGCTCGAAGGTGCGGTCGAGACCTTATTGGAGCGCCAGAAGCTCGTCGTGGAGGGCGCCGGTGCGGCCGGGCTCGCCGCTGTGCTCGCTGCACCCGGGCGGTTTCGCGACCGGAGGGTCGCAATCGTGATCACCGGCGGCAATATGGATTCGCGGCTGCTCGCCTCGATCCTGATGCGTGGTCTGGTGCGCGAGGGTCGGCTGGTCCGCCTGCGTTGCGAGCTGCCCGACGTACCCGGCGCGTTGTCGCGGCTGTCGGGCGTGGTTGGCAAGCATGCCGGCAACATCGTCGAGGTCCACCACCAGCGTCTGTTTCACGACACTTCGGTCAAACGCGCCGAGCTCGACGTCGTCGTCGAAACCCAGAACCGGCGCCATGTCGAGGTGCTGATCGCGGCGCTCGTGGCAGCCGGTTTCCCGACGCAACTGTTCTTGAGCTCGGCCGCCGACCAGCACGCCGCGAAGTGAGGGCTAGCTCGCCCCTTCGACCATGAATACGCGGCCGCGGGAGGCGGCCTGGCGGAGCTTCAGCGCAGCTTGGTATTCATCGGAGCGATACCAGCGGCGAGCGGTCTCCAGATCCGGGAATTCGATCACTACGATCCGTTCGGGGCGGGGCTCGCCTTCGAGCAGATCGACGGCGCCGCCGCGCACGATAAAGCGTCCGCCGAACCGGGCGATGCTGGCCCCGGCAAGCGGCCGATATTGCTCGTAGGAGGCGGCGTCAGTCACCTGGATGTCGGCGACTACATAGGCAGCCATCGTTTGCTCCGGTTGCAGCTGGGCTGGGCGGAGGCCCTTAGGACCTCCGTCCCACGCCATTGATAGCGGCAGTTCTACCCGGCTTGGCGGTCGAGCAGCTCGATATGAACATTCTGCGGGCCGCGGATGAACGCGATGCGCACGCCGCGCCGGATCGTTGTCGGCTCTCGTGTGACCTCGGCGCCTTTCTTTTTCAATTCTGCAACGGCCTCGTCGATCGGGTGGACTGCCAGTCCGAGATGTTCGAGTCCTTGAAACGGCGGCTCGGGCGGCGCGCCGACCTTGTCCGGGTCGGCCTTGGCGATAAATACCGTCAATCCGCCGAGATTGAGGTCGATCCGGTCGCGCCCGTCGGATTGGACCGAGCGAATGATTTCGGCGCCGAACATTTTCTCGTAATAGCGGGCGGTTTCCTCCGGATCGGGGCTGCGGAGATGGACGTGGTCGTATTTGAAGGCGCTCATGAGTCCTCCTTTTCCTCGCAGCGCCAAGTTTAGGCGCGCCGCGGCGCGCGCGCCATCGCAACCTCACGCATAGTCGCGTCCACATTCCGGCGGTGCTGCCGAGGAGCCGAAATTGTTAGGGTGGGGGATCGGCCACAACGGGGAGCGCCGGGATGTCGGATGCGATGGCGGTGACGCGGCGTGAGACGCAGCGCGCCGGCCGCGTAGCGGACAGTATCGAAAGCCGCTCGTCGTGGGTGGCAGCACTGGTTACGACGGCCATTCTGGCGATTTCCTACGGGGCGCCGCTGCTCGTCGTCGTCGGGCTCAAGCCGATCGCAACCACCCTCGGCGCCGATCGGTCAGTTGTCGCGCTGGCTGGCGCGCTGGTTTGGGTCGGGACGGGGATGGGCGGCATCGTCATGGGCTGGGTAGCCGACCGGATCGGCGTCAGGTCAACGGTGGTCTTCGGCGCATTGATGGCGGCTCTGGGCCTGGCGGTCTCGGCGGTCGGTCAGGTCTGGGCGCTCTTTCTCGGGCACGCCATTCTGATCGGTTTATTGGGTAATAGTGCGCATTTCCCGCCGCTGGTGGTCTATGTCAGCCGCTGGTTCGACCGGCGGCGCGGCACGGCCGTCGCCTTGATCTCATCCGGGCAATACATCGCCGGCATGGTGTGGCCGACGGTCTTCGAGCGCGGCATGATGCAATTTGGCTGGCAAGCGACGATGCTGGGGTTCGCCGCCGTCGTTGCGGCCGCGATCGTGCCGCTCGCCGTGTTGCTGGGTCCGCTGCCGCAGCCGATACACGCCGAGGCCGCGGGCGCCCGGTCGCATCGTCACACCAGGGCGCTGGGGCTGCCGTCGAATCTCGTGCAGGCGCTGCTCTGCGCGGCGGGATTTTTGTGCTGCGTGCCGATGGCGATACCGGCCGGGCATCTCGTCGCGTTCTGCACCGATCTCGGGATTCCCGCGGCCCATGGGGCGGCGATGCTGTCGGTGCTGCTCGGCAGCGCCTTTGTCAGCCGGCTGTTCTGGGGGTGGCTGGCCGACCGCATCGGCGGGCTCGGCACCGTGCTCGCCGGCTCGGCGTGCCAAGCCCTGGCGATCGCCGCATTCACCTTCACCCAGGACGAGGCCGGGCTGTTTGCCGTCTCGGCCGCCTACGGGCTCGGCTTCAGCGGCATCATCCCGGCCTATGTGCTGGCGGTCCGCGAGTTGTTTCCGTCGACCGAGGCCTCGTGGCGGGTTCCGACCTTGCTGTTCATCAGCATGTGCGGCATGGCGTTCGGCGGCTGGTTCGCCGGCGCGCTCTACGACCATCTCGGCTTCTACGGGCCGGCCTTCGCCGCCGGCGCCCTGTTCAACCTCGCGAACTTGGCCGTAATCGGATTTCTCGTCATCCGGCAGGCGCGGCAATCCCGCCTGCCGGCGGTCCTGCCTGCTTAGATCTTGACGAGCTTGTGGATGACGCGGATGCGCTTGGGCGGCCGTTCCTTCGAGAACCGTGGCCAGACCCGGCCGGAGAGTTCGCCGACATAGAGGTTGCCGTGGCCGTCGACGGCCATGCCGTGCGGCGAGGTGAACTGGCCCGGTGCGAGCCCGGCATGCATCTTCCCGAGACGCGCCAGCACCTTCCCTTTGGATGTATGGATGCTGACGCGCGGGCCGATATTGGGCCAGTCGCGGTTGATCTCGCCCGAGGGGCCGCTTTCGCCATATAAACGAGGGTGTTTGCCCCCAACGCCATGCACATGCCGTTCGGCCGGTGCAAATTGTTCCATTGCGTCTCGAATTTACCGTTGCCGTCAAACACCTGCAGCCGGTGGTTCTCGCGATCGGCGACATAGACCCAGCCATCGGGATCGCAGCAGATGTTGTGCGGCACATTGAATTGCCCGGGATCGGTGCCGGGCTCGCCCCACGAAAACAGCAATTTGCCGTCGGGGGAGAATTTGTGGATGCGGGCATTGCCGTAGCCGTCCGACACGTAAATGTCGCCGCGCGGCGACAGTGCGGTGTGCGTGCAGTGGTGGAACGGCTCACCGCTCATATAGGGTTTGGGCTCGCCGGGCACGCCGAGAGTCATCAAGACGTTGCCGTCGAGCGTACAGTGGCGGACGGTGTGGTCGCCGTCATCGGTTAGCCAGATCGTGTCGTCCGGGCCCATATGGACACCGTGCGGCTCACAGTGCGGCCCGGTAAAGAGCCCCTCGCCCCAGGTTCGCAACAGATTGCCCTCGGCATCAAAGACCGCGACCGGGTGCTCGCCGCGGTTGAAGGCGTAGACCCGGTTCTGCCGATCGACGCCGACCGCAGCGCAGTCACCTAAGGTGATTTCTTCCGGCGTCTTCGCCCAATTCTCGTTGACCTCGAAGCTCCATTCACCGCTTCCGAGCTGAACCCCCATACGCCTCTCCCCCGCATCACTGTCGGCTGGATGTCATCATAGCCACGAACACGCAGGGCGATAACGCCGAGACTTACCGGCGCTGCGACCGGCGCACCGCCACGGCCGCGCCGACACCGTGCGCCTGGAAGATCTTCGTCGCCAGATGACGATCTTTGGTTGGTTCCGATCAGCGCGGAATTATCCCATCCTCAGCCGCTCCGAGGCGAGGCGGGCGCCTTCGGCCAGTGATTTGAGCTTGGCCCAGACGACGTCTTCGGCCACGCGGCCCATCCCGGCAGACGTATCAAACCCGCAATCGGTGCCGGCGATGACGCGATGCGGGTCGCCGACCGCCGCCGCCACCCGCTCGAGCCGCTCGGCGACGGCTTCGGGGTGCTCGACGAAATTGGTAAGGCTGTCGATGACGCCGGCGATCAGGGTCTGGTCGTCGGCGAGGGGCTGCTTTTCGAACACGTGGTATTCGTGGGCGTGCCGCGGATTGGCGAACGGGAAGAAAAAGGCGCCGACCTTGGCCTCTTTGATCGCCGGCAAGATGTCGGCGAGCGGCACGTCGCCGTCGTGCGGGCCTTCGTAATTGCCCCAGCAGACATGGAGCCGCACGCGGTCGCGCGGAATGTTCGCCAAGGCCTTGTTGATCGACGCAACGACGCGCTCGACAAAGCCGACGAAATCGCCGAGCGGCCTGTCCTGGTAGGAAAGATGGCGCTCCAGGGCGAGGTCGGGGCAGTCGAGCTGCAACATGAATCCGCGCCGGACGATCGTCTCGTATTCCTGCTTCAGCGCTGCGGCGAGCGCATCGAGATAGGCTTCCTCGGTGTCGTAATGCTCGTTCTTCATGGCCGCGGCGACGATGCCGGGCGACGGCGCGGTGACGAACGGCTCGACGAAATGCGTACCGGTCTCGTCGAGGGCTGCCTGGAAATCGGCGCACTCGGCTTCGATCGCCGCGGTGCCGAGATAGCGGATTTCGTCGATCGCTTTCGGCGGCCCCATATTGCTGACCGCCTCGCGCGAGGCGAGCTGCTGCTCCATCATCTGCCGGAAGACGGGGTAACGCAGCGCGTCGGCCCGGGTCCGCCGCTGCCATGAACCGCCAAACCCGCTCATGCGATGGCGGATGTGCAGAAAAAACCCCTCGCGCTGCTGCTCGCCGTTGTTGCCGAGATCGACCCCCGCCTCGACTTGCTTGCGGACGATCCCGCGCAGCGCCTCGCGTCCGAGCCTGTCGAGTTCGGCCGGGTCGACCGATTCCCCCCTTGCCCGGCGCACATAGAGGCGGGTCAGCTCCGGCGGGCGTGGCAGACTGCCGGTATGCGTCGTAAGGATGCGGTCTTCGCTGCGGCGCATTGTCCCTCCTTATCGGCCGAAAATTCAGGTGTTGTCCAAGTTTACTCCAAACCGGGGAACCGCGAAGGCGGCAATTGACGATAAGATCGCTTGTAGATGAGCGGTGTTTTCGCTACGGTGCCGTCCTTCGTCGCAACAACGGAAAGGAGGTGATCCTGTGTCTAGCCCTAAACCGCGGTCATCCGCTGCCGTGACCAGGATCCCCGCTCTTGAGGAGATCCTCGCCTGAGGGCGACGGCTCGCGGCCGATAATGGCCGCCGGTTACCGGTTTAACGGAAAGGCCGCCCCCCAGGGCGGCCTTTCTCGTTGGCGCTTGGCCCTCGAAGGGCCTAAACATTCTCACTGCCTTTGCGATCGAGGAGTGAGCGGCATGCCCGACAGCCTGACGACGAATTCGCCGATCATCGCCGCGTATCGCGCGGCAACCCCGGGCTCAGCGGCAGCCGCCGAGAAAGCCGCCCGTCTGTTTCCGAGCGGCGTCACCCACGATTCCCGCTATCTCGAGCCCTACGGGCTTTACATCACCAGAGCCAAGGGGCCGCGGAAGTGGGACGTCGACGGCAATTGCTATGTCGACTATTTCGGCGGCCATGGTGCGCTGCTGCTCGGCCATTGCCACCCGAAGGTCGTGGCGGCGGTGGAGCAGCAGGTCGAGCGCGGTACCCATTTCGGCGCCTCGCACGAGCTCGAAATCGCCTGGGCCGAGTGGGTGATGAAGCTCATCCCGTCGGCGGAGCGAGTGCGTTTTACCTCGTCGGGCACCGAAGCGACGATGATGGCGCTGCGGCTTGCCCGCGCCTTCACCGGCAAGTCCAAGATCATCCGCTTCAAGCATCATTTTCACGGCTGGCACGACCACATGACCTCGGGCTATGCGAGCCATTTCGACGGCAGCCCGACACCCGGCGTCCTGCCGGGGGTCACGACCGGCCTCGTCTTGGCCGAACAGAACGATGCCGTGGGGCTGGCCCGCCTGCTCGACGATGACGACGACATCGCCGCCGCGATCCTCGAGCCGACCGGCGCCCATGGCGCGCAATTGCCGATCGACCCGGCGTTTCTCGTCGAGCTGCGCGAACTGACCCGGCAGCACGGCGTGCTGTTGATCTTCGACGAGGTCGTGACCGGTTTCCGCGTATCGCCGGGCGGCGCACAAGTCGAGTACGGCATTCGCCCCGATCTGACGACATTGGCGAAGATCCTCGCCGGCGGGTTGCCGGGCGGCGCGATCACCGGCCGCAAGGACATCCTCGACCTCCTCGACTTTCAGGTCACGAAGGCCGCCGATCGCGAGAAGATCTCACATCAAGGCACCTTCAACGCCAACCCGCTCTCGGCCGCCGCCGGGGTTGCGGCGCTCGAAATCGTCGGCACGACCGATGCCTGCGCCCGAGCCAATCGCTATGCCGAGACACTGCGGCGGCGGATCAACGAGGTGTTCGAGGAGGAGCGGGTGCCGTGGGCGGTCTACGGCGCATTTTCGAACTTCCACTTCTTCACCAATCCCGGTCGCACGGCGATCACTCCGACCCGCTTCGATCCGAAGGCAGTTCCGGCAGAGGCCTTTTTCGACAAACGCCAAGCCGGGCTCGTGCACAAATTCCGGCTGGCGATGATGACCCATGGCGTCGATTTCAGCGGCAGCCCCGGCGGCATAACCTCGGCCACGCATGGCGAAGCCGAACTCGAGGACACGATGACCGCCCTCCGCAAAGCCATCCGCATGCTGAAACAGGAGCGAGAGATCTAGGGCCGGCGGTTCGCGCTCATGGCTGCTGCCGGGTCGAGGTTTGCGACCACCTCGATCTCGACCAGGAAGTCAGGGCCGGCCGATAGAGATACCTGGGCGACGTTGCTGGGTGTCGATGCGGGCCCGAGATAGCGGGCCAGCACGTCTGAACTCTTCGAGAAAGCCTCGGCGTCGGTGACGTAAGCCTGCGTTTGGGTGATGTCGGAGACTTTCGCCCCAGCGGCTTTGAGGCAAGCCTCGATATTCTTGCCAACCTGCTCCAGTTGCGCCCGCATATCGCCTTTGCCCACGACGTTCCCGTCCTTGTCGACCGCGGTTTGGCCACCGACGAGAAGCTGCTGGCCGCCCTCCTTGAACGAAATCACAACCGAAGGCGGACGATCGTGACATGGCGGTCCGACGATCACCGGTTCGGCTTGATGCTCAACAGTTGACCAGTTCACGTCGGCTCGCTTGATGTTTTCCTCGGCGTTCTGCTGCCACGCGGCCAAACCACGAGTGGTGTGCGTCAGATAAAGCTTACCGTCGACGATGGCCCAGGCGTTGGGGTCGATGGTGTCCTTGTGCGGTTCGTTCCAGGCGACGCCCACCGCGCAATATCCGTCGTATTGCGGGGCGTAATGGTCCGGATCCTTGGTGAACATCTCGCGGTGCGCTTCGCTCGCAAAACGCCAGCTCAATTTGTGCCACAGATATTCGATTTCGGCCTTTCCCTGAACCGGTCTGCCGTCGGTGAAATAAGCGACCGGATCATAGCCGCTGATCGACAGCTTAGGTTCTTCGCTACGGGCACCTGTTGAGAGGATTGTTGCGAGTGACAATCCGGCCAAAGCCGCCGACACTCTCACAGATGACGGGCGTACCCCCTGCATGGTCTTCTCCCCGCGAATGACGGTCCTCAAAGAATTTTGAAGTTGAGCTATAGTGCGCGCCGTGCGCAGCGAGGTCAAACGCATCCGCGATGGGCGCCCTGCTAGATAACTCGCCCGGTGCCCCGGAGGAGACTCCTTCTCGGAAGCGAAAGCTCGCGGCCATCCTGCACGCGGATGTGGCCGGTTTCAGCCGTCTGATGGGCAAGGATGAGGCCGGTACGCATCGAGCCCTCGGCGAGCTCCGCGGCGCCTTCGACCCGTTGATCGCCGCACACGGCGGACGGATCGTCGGCACGGCCGGTGACAGCCTGCTGGCGGATTTTTCGAGCATCGTCGATGCGTTGAACTGCGCCGTCGAAATGCAGCGGGCCTCGCGCGATCAATGACCCGCTGCCGCCGGAGCGCCGTCTCGAGCTTCGGATCGGCGTCAACCTCGGCGATGTGATCGTCGACGGGGACGATATCTTCGGTGATGGTGTGAATATCGCCGCCCGGCTCGAGTCACTGGCCCAGCCTGGCACGGTCTGCATCTCGCAAACCGTTTACGACCAGGTCAGGAATAAGCTCGATCTCGCTTACCGCCCGCTCGGCAGCCATCGCGTCAAGAATATTGCCGAGCCGGTGCGCGCCTATGCTGTGGGGCTGCCGGCCGCAATGCCTCGTCCACCAAAAGGGCGCCGACTTCTCGTTGCTGCCGCAGCGATCCTTGGGCTGGTAGTGGTCACCCTCGTGGCCTGGGTGCTTCACATGGGTGCAGGCCGACAGCTGTTGCAGTTCGGCGCTCCGCCCAAACCTGTCGAGGTCGCTACCCTCGCCACGCCAACTCGTCTCGCGGGTCGTCCTTCGTTAGCGGTGCTGCCCTTCAAAAACCTGTCTAGCGATACCGGCCAAGAATTCTTCAGTGACGGCATCACCGAGGACGTCATTACTGCGCTCGGCCGTTTCTCGAACCTGCTCGTCATCGCCAAATCGGCCAGCTTCCCGTTCAAAAACTCGAATGCCTCGCCGGCCGAGATCGGGCGGCTCCTGGATGCGCGTTATCTCCTCGAGGGCAGTGTTCGGCGTGCCGGTGATCGCGTTCGCGTGAGTGCCGAGTTGACCGAGGCCGCGACTGGGCAGAGCGTGTGGTCGCAGGCGTACGACGCCGAGGTCAAGGACATTTTTGGGGTGCAAGAAGATATTGCCCGGCGCGTCGTTAGCGCGGCCGCGGTGAAGCTCACCCGCTTCGAACGGGAGCGCGTTCTTACGAAACCAACCGAAAATCTCGCGGCCTACGAATACGTGCTGCGCGGTCGGGAATTTCTATCGCATGCGACCCGTGACAAAAATGACGAAGCCGCCGACCTATTCCAGCGCGCCATCGACCTCGACCCGAACTACGCCGTCGCCTATGCGGCGCTCGGCGGCTCGCATTTCGAGGCGGTCGTCTCGGGGTGGGCCGAATTTCGCCAAGATGAGCTCGATCAGTCCGAAACACTTGCGCAGAAAGCGTTGGCGCTCGATCCTATGACGACCGGCGCTTACCGCGTGCTCGCGTTCGTCAACATGTACAAAAGACGATACGATCTCGCGCTGGGGGAGATCGACCGCGCGCTCGAGATCAACCCCAGCGACACCGAGAGCTACGGCCAGCGCGGCATTATTTTGGTGTGGGCCGGTAGAGCCGCGGAGGCCGTACCATGGTTAGAAGGCGCGCTCCGCTTTGACCGCGCCAATTCACTTACATTGCAAAACTTATGTACTGCCTACTATTTCCTCGGACGCTACAACGACGCAGTCGAGGCTTGTGACCGCGCCGTCGCCTTGAGCCCAGGACGCAACATTCAGACGCTCGCCCATCCGTTTCTTGCGGCCGCCTATGCCGAGCTGGGAAAAAACCAGGACGCAGAGGGCGAGCGCGTCGTCGTCATGCACCGTTCCCCGTTCTTCAACGCCCAGATCTTCGCGGGACAATTCGGCACACAAGAGGCGCGCGATCATATCCTCGAAGGTCTGAAGAAGGCCGGGTTTCGCTGATCAAACAGTTTCTCGGTAATACTACTATAAATTAACCTTTATCTCCACTAAGCTCGTATTGCGCGAGCGGACGGCGGAGCATTAATGGCGGATGCGGCGATCGCGGGCGGAGGGGTCGGCTCGGTAGCGGGGTGGCGTGAGCGGCTTTTCGGCGCGCTCGCCGATCGTCTCGCCGCCGAGGGCGAGCGCCGTCTGTTGTGGCTGCCGGTATTTTTCGGCAGCGGAATCGGATTCTATTTCGTCCTCAAGGCCGAACCCCCTTTGTGGCCCGGTATTGCCGCGGCGATTGCCGGGATCGGCGCGGCGCTCGCGCTGCGACGGCACCCCGCGTGCTCCGAAGCGGCGCTGGCGTTGACGGCGCTCGCCGCCGGTTTTGCGCTGATGCGCGAGACCGCGTGGGAGCGCGGCGCGCCGATGCTGCAGCGTCATCTCGGTCCGGTTGTGGTCACCGGCCGGGTCGTCGACATCGACCTCGCCGAAAAGGGCTGGCGTATCGTGATCGCGCCGGATCCGCTGCCCGGGCTCGATGCAGGCGACCTGCCGCGCCGGCTGCGGCTGCACATTCCGCAGAAGAGCGACGAACTCAATCCCGGCGACCGCGTCAGCCTCAAGGCGATGCTCTATCCGGTGCCGGCCCAGATCCTGCCGGGCGGGCGCGATTATCAGCGCGAGCTCTATTTCGCGGGGATCGGCGGCGTCGGCTACACCTTTGGCGCCGCCCATCGGATCGCCGGAACCGAACCTGAGGGCGGCTGGCGCGAAGATCTGCGCCACCTGCGCACGGAGATGACGCGACGCATCGCCTCGGTCCTTCCGGGCTCGACCGGCGGTGTCGCCTCGGCGCTGATCACCGGCAAGCGCGGCGCGATCAGCGAAGAGGTCAAACAGGCGTTCCGCGATTCCGGGCTGTCGCACCTGCTGGCGATCGCCGGGCTGCATCTGGGGCTCGTCGGTGCTTTCGTGTTCTTCACGGTGCGTGGCGGATTGGCGCTGGTTCCGCGGGTCGCGCTGCAATATCCGATCAAGAAGATCGCCGCCGGCGCCACTCTCTTCGTGCTCGCCTGTTATCTCCTGATATCGGGCGCTGCGATCCCAACCGAGCGGGCCTTTGTCATGAACGGCCTCGTCTTTTTTGCAATCATCATCGACCGGTTGCGGATCTCGATGCGGATCTGCGCGATCGCGGCCGCAATCGTTCTCGGCATGGACCCGTCGGTTCTCGTCGGTGTCAGCTTTCAAATGTCGTTCGGCGCCGTCGTCGCGCTGATTGCGGTTTACGAGGCCTATGGCGCACGCCTCGGCCGCCTGCTGCACGGCCGCTCGCTCTTGGGACAGGTGCTGGGATATTGCGGGGGTGTCGTCGTGACGACGGCAGTCGTGACATTGGGCACCTATCCGTTCGCGATCTATCATTTTCACCACATCGCGCTGTACTCGCCGCTCGCCAATGTGATTGCGGTGCCGTTGAGCGCGATGTGGACGCTGCCGTGGGGGTGGTCGCCTGTCTGTCGATGCCATTAGGTCTGGAACGCTTGGCGTTGCTGCCGATGGGCTGGGGGATCGATCTTACGATCTGGGTCGCGCAGCACGTCTCTGCCCTGCCGGGCAATGTCTGGGCAATGCCGCGATTGCCGGCGGAAGGCTTGCTGCTGATCTCGTTCGGCGGGCTGTGGCTGTGCTTGTGGCGCGGTCCCTGGCACCGCTGGGGTGTGGTCGCGATAGTCGCGGGGCTCACGACGATGATGCTGACGAGGCCGCCAGACTTGCTGATTGCAGATGGCGGGCGCTTTCTTG
>Ga0306925_10000418_pt1 | contig 30501 bp, 15 predicted proteins | sample flu12Cox44000176_FD_203755 | JGI IMG/M metagenome (GOLD analysis project Ga0306925, IMG submission 203755) | Lab enrichment of tropical soil microbial communities from Luquillo Experimental Forest, Puerto Rico - flux8day.12C.oxic.44.000.176 (v2)... | ecosystem: Environmental > Terrestrial >... | reverse complement strand
GTCGAGCTTGCCGTTCGCAGTCAGCGGCAAGACCGGCAGCACGCTCACCGAGGCCGGCACCATGTAGTCCGGCAGCCTCGCCCGCAGATACTCCCGCAGCTCATTGCCGTCCGGCGCCACCTCGCCCACCGCAACATAGGCGACCAGCCGTGGTTGTTCCGTTTCCACGGCCTCTACCGGCTGCCACAGCCTGACTGCAGCCTCCGAAACCCCCGGATGCTGACGCAGGATCGTCTCGATTTCGCCTGGCTCGATGCGGAAGCCGCGCAGTTTGATCTGATTATCGGCACGGCCAACCACTTCCACACCCCCGTCCGGCAGCAGACGGCCAAGGTCTCCCATACGGTACCGACGCTTGCCCGGACGCTCGGCTACAGTAGCAAAGCGGTCGGATTCCTGACCCCAATACCCGAGGGCCACATGCGCGCTGACTATCGTGATCTCGCCAAAGAGCTCGGTCTCGGCACCCTCGGGGTCCACAAGCACGATTTCGGTGTCGCCGACCGGATATCCGACCGGTACCGCCGCGCGCGCCAGCGGCGTCGTATGGTCTAGGAACTGCTGTAGGGTGACCGTGGATTCGGTCGGGCCGAGCCCATTGACCAACAGGCAGCCGGGGGCAAACCGGTCCCGGAACAGCTCCCAATCCGAGCGAAAAACGGCTTCACCGCCAAGCACGACGAGCCGCACCGTCGGCAATGGTTTGCGGGTAGAATTTGCGAGCGAGCGAAAAACCGTCGGCGTCGCATGCAAGATCGTGACCCCGGCATCGGCGACCTTACCCAGACACTCGTCGGGTGGCAGCGCGCGCACATCCATCGGATGCAGGCTGGCGCCGTTGAGCAGCGCCCCGAAGATGTCCATAACGCCGGCGTCGAACGCATACGACGCCACTTGCAAGAGCCTGTCCGTCGGGTGGATGCGGAGTGCCTCGGTGTATTGGCGCATGAAGTGCAGGACGTTGCGGTGGCTTTGGATCACCCCTTTCGGCTGGCCGGTGGAACCGGAGGTATAGATCAGGTACGCGACTGCGTCCGGCGCGATCGCAGGCAACTCCTCGGCGGGCGCCGTCGCCGGAGCGTCGAGGTCGACCACCCGGTCCTCTGCCACCCCGAGACGGGCCGCCAGCGACCGCAAGCCGACCGTGGTAACGATTGTCGAGGATTGTGCGTCGGACAGGATTGCCGCCAATCGGCTCGCCGGCTGGGCCGGGTCGAGCGGCACGTAGGCGCGGCCCGATTGCAGTGCGCCCAGAACGCCAACTGCCAGACGGGCGTCATGTGGCAAGAGCAGGGCCACATGTCGGCTCGGCGGCCCGGCCAAGACCGCCGCCGCGACGCGACGCGCGGCTTCGTCCAATGCGCGATAGCTCAGCGTCACGCCGGCCGCCTCGACAGCGACCCGCTCCGGGTGCTTCCGTACCTGCTCGGCGAACCTGGCAGGGATCGATTGCTCTATGTTGCCGAATGAAACGACCGGTAGCGCGGGTCGCAAACGTGACGCGCCCTCCACCCGGCGGCGCCAGTCAGCGTCGAGCACCAACAGCTCTGCAAGCGGGACCCGCGGTCGGGCAACGACCTGCCGTAGCAGCACCAGCAGACGATCGGCAAGGAAGGCAACCGTCTCATGGAGAAACAGTTCCGTATTGAAATCCAGCCGTCCGTCCAGCCCTCCGTCAGGCCGCGGCATAAATGCCAAACTCAGATCGAACTTGGCGAGCGGGTCATCTGCCGTCTCGAGCGGCTCGATGTCGAGGCCCTCCAGCGCGATCTTTTCGGTTCGTGTATTGACCAGATTGAGCAGGACTTGGAACAGCGGGTTATGGCTCAGACTCCGCTGCGGCTGAAGCTGCTCGACCAGATACTCGAACGGCAGGTCCTGATGGGCAAGGGCCGACAAAGTCGTCTGCCGCACCTCCGTCAGCACATCGTGGAAACTCGCGCCAGACGGGATCTGAACCCGCAACGCCAGCGTGCTCAGAAACAGCCCGATGATATGCTCGAACTCGCGTCGATCGCGGTTCGCGACCGGCGTGCCGATGCAGAGGTCGCGCTGGCCGGAGGCGCGGGATATCAGCACCGCAAACGCGGCCAGCAGTACCATGAAGATGGTGGCATCGACCGAACGTCCCAGCCCGGTGAGACTCTCGACCAGCGCCCGGTCGAGCGCCAGACGCACCACCCCGCCGCCATGACGCAGCATTGCCGGCCGCGGGAAGTCGGTCGGCAGCGTCAAGCGCTCGGGTACGCCGGCGAGGGTCCGTCGCCAATAGTCGAGTTGCCGAGCCAGCGCGTCGGCGTTCAGCGAGGCGCGCTGCCAAGCCGCGAAGTCGGTATACTCTATCGGCAGAGGGGGCAATGCGGGTTCGAGACCATGGCTATAGGCGCTGTACAAAAGCCCAAGCTCGCGGATCAGTACGTCGATCGACCACCCGTCAGCGATGCTATGATGCATATTGAACAACAGCCAATGGCGCTGCGGCGCGAGCCGGATCAGGTGCAGGCGGAAGAGTGGCCCCTCGGCAAGCTGGAACGGCGTCGCTGCATCAGCAGCATGCAGGCGCCGGGCCTCGGTCTCCGCGTTATCGGTTATCGACAGGTCGGTGAAGACCAGCGGGTCGAACGGCGGGAGCACACGGGCATAGGGTTCGCCGCCGCGGCTCGGAAAACACAGCCGCAGGCTCGTATGGCGCTCCACGAGGTGGCGCAAACCATTGCGCAGTGCACTTGCGTTTAGCTTGCCGCGCAATTCGAGCACCGTTGGCATGCTGTAGGCGGTATTCGCACCTTCGAGCTGGTCGAGAAACCACAGCCGCTGTTGCGCAAACGAAAGCAGGCGAACCGCGTCGGGAGGTTGCCGCACCAGTGACGGCAGATCCAGTCCCTTGCCGGCGTCGATCACTGCCGCCAGGCTGGCAACGGTCGGGTTTTCAAACAGGGCTTCAAGCGGCAAATCGATGCCGCAGCTGTTCTGCACGTGAGCGATAATCTGGGTCGCCAGCAGCGAGTGCCCACCAAGCTCGAAGAAATTCGCATCGCGGTCGACCTGCCGGAGCCCGAACATGCCGGCCCACAGCTCCGCCACGAGCCGCTCAGTCGCGCCGAGCGGCTCACTGCCGCTCAGCCATTGGGTCTCTTCAGGCTCGGGCAGCGCTCGCCGATCTACCTTTCCGTTCGGCGTCAGCGGCAGATCCGGCAGCATCACGAAACGCGCCGGTACCATGTAGGCCGGCAAGCGCGCCCGCAGCTCCGCGTCCAAAACCTTTGCGGTGGCCGCCCCGTCGGTCGCAAGGTATGCTACCAGCATCCGCCGTTCCGCGAAGCCGCAAACGGCGACGACGGCCTCCCGGACCCCGGATTGATCGCGCAGCGCCGCTTCGATCTCGCCGAGCTCGATGCGGAAGCCGCGTAGCTTCACCTGAGTGTCCAGGCGCCCCAGAAATTCGAGCAGGCCCTTGCGCCATCGCACCAGATCGCCGCTCCGGTACAAGCGCGCGTTCAGGCCCGGCACCCCGACCTCGGCGAAAACAGAGGTGTCGAGCTCCGCGCCGCGGACATAGCCCGCTCCCAGGCTCGCCCCGCCGATCCACAACTCGCCCGGCACGCCTTCCGGCGCCAACTGGCCGTGCCGGTCGAGCACGACGAGCCGCGCATTGTCGATCGGTTCTCCCAATGGCACCGGCTCGACGTCACATGCGGCACCGAAAGCCCAAGCCGCACACACATCCGTGCACTCGGTCGGGCCATAGCTGTTTATTACCCTTGCGCGCGTAGACGCGCGAGCGAGCCATGGCCGTAGGCGGCTCATCTCTATCGCCTCGCCCCCCAACACCACCCAGCGGAGCGGGTCGAGAGAACCCGATGCCGGATCTCCGCTCTTTTCGACCAGCGGGTAGAACGTGCTCGGCGTGCAGTTGAGCCAGGTGATATCGTTTGCCGCTATATCGGCGATGATGGTCGCGGGATCGAAATCGTCGGCAGACGGGAAATGCAGACAACCGCCCACCAGCAGCGGCGCGAACAGGTTCTTCTGGGTAAGATCGAAGCCGAGAGCGCTGATCAGCAGCACGCTGTCTGTTTCGCTCAGTTCGAGCCGTCGGCAATACCACTGCAGCAGATTGGCGAAGGCGCGATGGTAGACCGCGGCGCCCTTGGGCGCGCCGGTCGATCCGGACGTATAGATGACATAAGCGAGATCTCCGCCGCTCACCGGCAGGCACAGATTATCGTCGGGTCGTATCGCAATCGCCGACCGGTTCTCATCGAGGTAAAACGCCGGTGCATCCGGCGGCAAGAGATGACCCAGGCCGCTCTCCGTTAGAACCAGGGCAGCATCCGCATCGGCGAGAATGAAGCGGATGCGCGAGGCAGGGTAGGCGGGGTCGAGCGGCAGGTAGGCGGCACCGGCCTTGAGAATTCCGAGGACGCACGTCAGCATGTCGACGCCGCGCCGCAATAACAGCGCGATCCGCGCACCGCGGCCGACGCCGAGCTGTTGCAGATGGTGTGCAACCCGGTTCGCCGCCGCGTTCAGGCCGAGGTAATCGAGCCGGCAATCCGGACCGCGCACAGCGATGCGGTGGGGGGTCTGCTGGACTTGCACCTCGAAGGCCAGCACTAGGCACTCCCAAGACAGCGCCTCATCACGCCCAGTTCCCCAGGCCAGCATCCGCTCCCGCTCGGCGTTCGCAAGCATCTCAAGCGCCGCGACGGGGACCTGCGGCCGGCAAAGTGCGCTGCGCAACAGCTCCTCGAAATGTCTGCCAAAGCCCTCGATCCGCTCGGGCGAGAACAGGTGGCTGTTATATTCCCAGCGCAGCAACAGATCGCTAGGCCGCTCTTCGACGTACAATGTCAGGTCGAATTTGGCGAAGGTCTGCGCCGGTGGTAAAGGCTCGACACGGAGACCGGATAGAACGAATTCCTCGGGTCGCGCGTTCTGAAGAACGAGCATGACCTGGAATAGCGGACTGTGGCTGAGGTTGCGCTCCGGTTGCAGCTGGTCGACCAGGTAATCGAACGGTAGGTCCTGGTGGGCGTAGGCATCGAGGCAGGTATTGCGCAGTGCCGTCAAAAATCTAAGAAAGCTAACCGCTTCGTCGATCCTGCTGCGGAGCACAAGCGTATTCACAAAGAAGCCGACGAGGTTCTCGGTCTCGCTGTGGCGGCGGTTCGCGACGGGCGTCCCGATGGAAATGTCGTCCTGTCCACTATACCGCCACAGCAGCAGCTTCAGCACCGCCAAGAGCAGCATGAATGATGTGCTGCCGTGCTCCAGGTTGAACCGGCGAATTTCGGCGGTGAGTGCTTTGTCAAGCACCTGCTCCCACAACCTCCCGCGATAGGTCCGGCGCGACGGCCGCGAATAATCGGTGGGTAAGGCCAGTAACGACGGGGCGTCGGCAAGCTGCCCGCGCCAGTATTCCAACTGGGCTGCGAGCACGCCAGTTTGCAGCCAGGTGCGCTGCCAGTGCGCATAGTGCCCATACTCGATCGGCAATGCCGGAAGGCCGGCATCGGCACTCTCGCGCTCCGCCCGGTAGAGCGCATCGATTTCGCGCATCAGCACGCCGAGCGACCAGCCGTCGGCAACGATGTGATGCAGATTGAACAGGAGCCAATGCAATTCCTCGTCGAGCCGTACCAAAGTCAAACGGAACAGCGGGCCGTGCGCAAGATCGAACGGCTGCTCGGCATGGACCCGGCGAAGCCGCAACGCTTCTGCCTGCCGCTCGTCCGGCGACAGCACACGCAAATCCACCAGACTCAGTGGATCATAGGTGTGGAGCAGCCGCGGGCGCGGCTCGCCTGCCTCCGAAGGGAAGTATTGCCGAAGGCTCGCATGCCGGTCGACCAGCCGGAGCAGTGCGCGGCGCAGGACCGTCGTGTCGAGCGGCCCCGCAAGGGTGAATGCCGCAGGCATATTATAGGCCGCGGACGCTCCCTCGAACTGGGCAAGCAGCCACAGCCGCTGCTGGCCGAAGGAGAGCGGCATCTCGGCCGCCTCGATCGACCTCGCGATTGCTGGCAATGGCGCCATACCGTTTTTTGAATCGATCAGCGCTGCCAAACCGTCGATCGTCGGGTGCTCGAACAGAGCGCGCAGCGGCAGGTCCAGCGCGAATGCGTCGCGAATGGCGGCAACGAGCCGCATGCCGAGGAACGAATGGCCGCCCAGCTCGAAGAAATTGGACGTGGCACCGACCTGCGGCCGTTCCAGTACAGTTGCCCAGATCTCTGAAAGTAGCTTTTCCGTCGCACTGCGCGGCGCGACGAAGTCGGATCCGTTCCGGCGCGGCGCGGGCGGCAGAGAGCCGCGGTCGACCTTACCGCTGCTGGTGCTCGGCAGGCGATCGAGCACCAGCAACTCGCTTGGCACCATGTAGGCGGGCAGTTGATTGTGCAGCAGAGCTTCGATGCTGCCGCGCAGTCCGGCAGCATCCGGCGAAGTCGGGACGACGTAGGCCACAAGCCGCCGCTGATCCCCGGTCCCGCGAACCACCACCGCGGCCTCGCTGACCGCGGGGTGCCGGTTCAATACCGCCTCGATCTCGCCGAGTTCGACGCGGAAGCCGCGCAGTTTTATCTGCCCGTCACGGCGTCCGAGATAGGCGAGTGTGCCGTCGGCACGCCACTTCGCGAGATCGCCGGTATGGTACACCCGTCCATAATCGGGGTGATCGCGGAACTGGTCCGCCGTCAGCTCGGGTTGGCCGATATAGCCCTGCGCCAATGCGACGCCGCCGATACATACCTCGCCGGGCACACCGATCGGCGTCGTCCTCCCGGTGCCGTCCAAGAGGTGCACCTGAACGTTGGCGATGGGCCGGCCGATCGGCGGCAATTCCTGCCAATCCGCGGCGGATAAGGGCAGTTGGTAGGCGGTGACGACGTGACACTCCGTCGGGCCGTAATGGTTGTGCAGCCGGCATGAAGCCTGCGCAAAGAAGGCACGGATTGCCGGCGTAATTCGCAATTGCTCGCCGGCCGTCACCACGTCGCGCAGAAAGGGTGGCGGCCCGCCGGAGACGCCGGCCTCGGCGAGGTGCTGAAGTGCAACGAACGGTAGGAACAGCCGTTCGATGCGATAGTCGGCGAGTGCCGCAAGCAGGGCTCGGCTGTCCCGTCGCGTTTCCGCATCGATCGGGACGAGTGTGCCGCCGGTGCACAATGTGCCGAGGATTTCTTGGAAGGCGACATCGAAGGTCAGCGGCGTGTATTGCAACACCCGCGCCGGCGGTGCCAACGTCGGCTGCGCCAGCTGCCAGGCGAGTAAATTGACAAGGGCGCGGTGCGGCATTGCGACGCCCTTGGGTCGGCCGGTCGAGCCCGAGGTGTAGAGCACGTATAGCAAATCGGCCGGAAGCAGATCCGTCGGCGTTGCCGGATGCGGCGATGCGGACACTCCGATCTGCCCATCGTATTCGTCGAGGCTCAGCATCCTCGCCGCGCCCGGCAGTCGGCTTGTCAGCCGGCGCTCGGTCACTACGATCGGCGCACCGCTTTCCTCCAGTATGTAGGCGAGACGATCGACCGGGTCTTCCGGGTCGAGCGGCAGGCAGACGCCACCCGCGCGGATCGCCGCGACGACGGCGATAATCTGTCGCGGCCCGCGCGGCAGAGCGATACCGACCACTACATTGCGGTCGACCCCATTTGCCCGCAGATGGTGGGCCAACCTGCCGGCCGCCCGGTCGATCGCCGCGTAGGTGATGTTTTCGCCACCGAACTCGATTGCTATGGCGTCGGGTGTACGCGCCGCCTGCACGGCAAGCAGATCGGCGACCGTGCACTCCGACGGCCACGGGGCGGTGGTGCCACTCCAGGCGCGCAACTGTTCCCGCTCCGCCGGATCGAGCATAGTCAAATCCCCAATCCGCGAGGTCGGCGCTGTGACCAACGCTCGCGTCAGCGCGACGAAATGGCGGGCCAGGCGGGAAACCGTCTCGGCATCGAAGAGTGCGGTCGCGTATTCCCAGGTCAGCCGGATCGTCGCGCCGCGGTCGAGGGCCGTCAGAGTCAGATCGAAGGCCGCGCCGCGCTGACCGTCGATCATCATCTCGGTAAAAAGGGGCGGCGCCTCGCCGTTCTGGCCATGCTCCCGTTCATAGACAAAGACCGCCTGCACGAGCGGCGACCAGCTCGGGTCGCGCTCTGGCTGTAATGCCTCGACGAGCAGCGCGAACGGATAATCCTGATGTTCGAGCGCGTCGAGCAGCGTGCGGCGCGTCTCGCTGAGCATGCCGATGCCGTCGAGATCTTCGGGAAACCGCAACCGCAATACGACCGTATTTACAAAATAGCCGACCAGATAGCGCAGTTCCTCGCGAACGCGGCCAAGCGTTGGTGAGCCAATTAGGATATCAGGCTGGCCGCTGTAGCGGCTCAGCAATAGGCCGAACACGCTCAACAAAACCATGTTCGGCGTGGCCAAATGCGCCTGGGAGAAGTCCCGCACGGCCTGGGTCAGATCGGCAGGCAACAGGCCCGTCAGTTGCGCGCCATTATAATCTTGACGCGCCGGGCGCGGCCGGTCGGTCGGCATCTCGAGGACCGGCGGCAGTGCGCTAAGCCGATCCAGCCAGTAATCGCGCGCCGCCCGGCCGGCAGGAGATTGCAGCCAATCGCGCGACCAGCTCACGTAGTCCCGATAGCGCCAAGGCAGAGGTGGCAGATCGGTGGCATGTGCAGAGGAGCCGTAGAGGCGAGCCAGGTCGTGCGACAGGATTTCCAATGAGCGAAAATCGATCACCGAATGATGCGCGACAAACAGTAGCGCCGGGGTGGGCTGGGCACCGTTCACCACCCCGGTCAGCAAGTGCCAACGCGCCACCGGTCCGTTTTCGAGATCCAACGGCTGGTCGGCGAGTTCGGCAACCAGCCGCTCCACCGCGTCATAGGCCCATCCCGAGACGTCAGTAACGGCGAAGGCCGGCTCGGCCTCGCGCGCGATGCGTTGGACCGGCGTCCCGGCCTCGCTCGCAAAGCGGCTGCGCAACACCGGATGGCGCGTCTCGACCGCGGTGATCGCCTCGCGAAGCAGGATCGGATCGACAGCGTGGGGCAGGCGCGCGGCATAGGCGATGTTGTAGGCAAGACTGTCGCGATCGAATTCGTAGAGAAACCACAGTGCCGATTGGCCTACCGACAGTGGGTAGGGCGCGTCGGCGCGACCGGCTTCGCGCAGATGGGCGATCAGCGCCGAGCGATGCTCGGCGATCTGCGACCGCAAGTCGTCGGTCAGGGCGTTCGAAGCGGCGCGATAATACAACCGATCATTCTGCAGATAGAGCTGGATGCGGCGCTCGGCCAATTCTTGAATGAACCCGGCGATGTTCATAATTCCCCCGTTTCCCAGGCCGGTTCGCCAATCGTTTGCTGCGAAGAAGAGGCGGCGATGCGCTTTGCCAGCTCGTCCAAGCTGAATTCTCCGAGCAGATCCGACAATGACAGCTCGATCCCCAGCGACTGCCGCAGGCGATTGCGCAAATCGAGCGCGCTCAACGAATCGAGCCCAAGGCGGGGTAGCGGAACCGCCGGGTCTATCGCCTGCCGCGGCAATTGCAGTGTCGCGCTGAGATCGCCGACAAGCCGCGCGCGCAAATCAGCCGAGGAAACCAAGTCATCATGGCCGTTGGGATGTTGCGGCTGTGCTGCCATGCGATCGGTAAGCTTGTCGAACAAGCCGGTCGGCGAGCGAGCCCGGTAGAGCTGGGCAAAGCGGGGCCAGTCGGCCTCGATGACCGCCGCCTGAGCTACGCCGGCGCCAAGCAGCGAGCCGAACGCCGCGCCGGCCCGCGCCAGCGGTAGCGGCCGCAAGCCGAAGCGCCACAAATACCGGGCCGCCGCCACGTCGAGCATCGCACTGCCCTCGATCGGGCCGAAATTCACCGCAAGGGCCGCGACGCCGCGCGTCCTCTGCCAAGCCGCCAGTCCATCGAGAAACGCGTTGGCAAGTGCGTAACCCGCCTGGCGCGGCGCTCCCCACAACGCGCCTACCGAAGAAAGGCTGACAAAGAAATCGAGGTCGGCGTTGGCGGTCAGTTGCGCGAGCGCCAGCCCTCCCTCGACCTTCCCTGGCAACAGTGCGGCGATCGCCGGCCAATCGAGCGCCTCGGCCGGGGTCTCGGCATTCACGCCGGCCGCATGAATGACGCCGCGCAGAGGAGGTCCGGTTCGGCGCCAGGCAGCCAGCTGCGCCGCCAGACGTGCCGTGTCGGCGATATCGAGAGACGCGGTCTCGACCATAACCCCCTGCGCCCGGAGGTCTGCGATAAAATTCCGGGCTGCCGCGACGGCGGGTCCACTTCTTCCGACGAGCCACAGATGGCGGGCGCCTTGCCGCACCAGCCAATGCCCCAGCGTGCGTCCGAGACTGCCAAAGCCGCCAGTGATCAGATAGCTCCCGTCGCCCCGGATCGCTACGGTGGCTTCGCGAGCGGCGTCGAACGGCTCAAGGCGCGGAACGAGGATTCCGCCACCCCGCACCGCTACCTGCCGATCACCGAGCGCCCCATACAGAACCGCAGCAATCGACGCCGCGTGATCCGGCGTCGGTGCTCCGGGCGGCAGGTCGATCAGCCCGCCCCACAGCGCCGGAACCTCGAGCGCCAGGCTCCGGTAGAGACCCCAGAGCGGCGCCTGGGCGAGCCCTTCGAGCCTATCGTCGGGCCCGGCCATCTGGGCCGCCTGGGTCGCGACCCAGAGCCGAGGCGGGACCGCCATGGCCTGAGCCGCACGCAGCAAGGGCGGCATCAATGCGACGGCGTCGCGCACGACCCCAGAGATCGTTTCGGGACGCAATGCCGCGGCCGCCGGGCTGTCGAGCGCCGACAAATGCAATACGCCTCGCAGCGGCGCATGCTCGGCCAAGAGATCGGCAATCCCCGCCGCATCGTCGGGCGCCAGCCCATTCTGATCGGCCGTGTCGCGGTAAATCAGCCGGCACTCGGCCCCGGCGGCCTCGAGGCGCCGCCGGATCGCCTCGCCCCAGCCGCCTCCGTCGGCCAGCACCAGCCACCGATCCCCGGCGCAGCGGGCGGCGGGTGCGGCTGGACCGACGGGCCGCCACTCAAGCCGATAGAGATCGGTGCCCGCCCGCGCGAGGGGCGGCCCTTCACCCGGGTAATACGGCTCGCGCTCGAACGGATGGCCGGGAATGGTGACGCGGCGGGCCCCGATGCCGGTATACTGCGCCCGCCAGTTGGGTTGCAGTCCGCGAACATAGGCCGCAGCCCGCTCGGCCCAGCCTGAACTTTCGGCCTCGTTAAAGGATGGCTGCGCCTTGTCGCCGTCGACGACCCCATGCAGCACCCCGGCGCGTACATCGCCGGCGAGCCAAGCCCTTAACCCGGCGGCCAGGGCGGCAGGTCCATCACCCAGTATCGCGAGACGGTGCGCAAAATGGTCCCGTCCGAAAGCAGCCGTGAAGCAGACATCCGACGGGTTGGCGTCGGTCGTCGCCAGGAAGGCCTCCATGTTGTTTGCGAGCAACCGCAAAGCGGTCGGCGTCTTTGCCGATAGCGGCAACAGATAGGCCGGTATTGTACCCGCACCGGCCGGCGGTGGCGGCGGCTCCTCGACCACGACATGGGCGTTGGTGCCGCCAAAGCCGAACGAGCTAATGCCGGCGCGCCGCGGCACGCTCCCGCTCGTCCAAGGGACGGTTGTCGCGCAAATTCGAACCGGAGAGGCGGACCAGTCGATCCGCGGCGAGGCAACCGCGCAATGCAGATGCGCCGGCAATGCGCCGTGCTGCAGCGCCAGCACGACCTTGAGCAGCCCGGCCACGCCGGCGGCTGCCTCCAGATGGCCGATATTGGTCTTGACCGAGCCGACCGCGAGTTCGCGCCGCTCCGCTCCGAACACTTCTGTCAGTGCGCGGATCTCGATCGGGTCGCCGAGCGGTGTGCCGGTGCCATGCGCCTCTACATAACCGATCTCGGCCGGCGCGAGACCGGCCTGCTGCAAGGCGCGGCGGACCACGCGCTGCTGAGCGACACCGTTCGGCACGGTCAGCCCGGCGCTGCGTCCGTCCTGGTTCACCGCCGAGCCGCGGATTACCGCCAGTATGCGATCGCCGACACGCTCCGCGTCAGGCAGCCGCTTCAGGAGGACGAGGCCGCAGCCTTCGGAGCGGACATAGCCGTCCGCTGCCGCGGAGAAGGTCTTGCAGCGCCCGTCCGGCGCTAGCATATGGGCGCGCGAGTGGTTGATGCTGATCGCCGGGTCCAGCATCAGATTGACGCCGCCGGCTATGGCAAGATCGCATTCGCCCGCGCGCAGGCTCATGCATGCCTGGTGGACGGCGACGAGCGAGGACGAGCAGGCGGTGTCGATCGCCAAGCTCGGCCCCTCGAGCCCGAATACGTAAGAGAGCCGGTTCGCGGCCACACTCAAGGCGTTACCGGTACCCAGGTAACCGTCGATGCGCTCCGGCTCGCGCGTGAGCCCGTACACGTAGTCACTGGTGCCGATGCCGATAAACACGCCAGTCTCTGACCCCGCCAGGCTCCGAGCGGGAACCCCGGCGTGCTCGAATGTCTCCCAGCACACTTCGAGGAGCAGGCGCTGCTGCGGGTCGAGATGGTGCACCTCGCGCGGGGCGATGCCGAAGAACGCCGCGTCGAAAGCGTACACTGCCTCGACGAAGCCGCCGTGGCGCGTCACGATCGTTCCGGGGTGCGCTGGATCCGGGTGGTAATACCGGTCTATGTCCCAGCGGTCCGGCGGAACCTCGGTGATCGCGTCAACACCGTCGCGCAGCAGCCGCCAGAAGGCGTCGGGCCCATCGACCCGTCCCGGCATGCGGCAACCGAGGCCGACGATCGCGATCCTGTCCGCGCCGTTCCGCAAGCCGCCCGCCCGCGCCGACGCCGCCTCATGCTCTGCCAGTCCGACGCGACGGAGCAGCTCTGCCGCCAGCGCGACCGGTGTCGGGAAGTCGAATGGCAGGGTGATCGGCAGCGGCCGGCCGAGATCGCGCTCGAGCCGATTGCGTAATTCGACCATGGTAAGCGAGTCGAGGCCCTGCTGAATGAAGCCGAGATCGCGACGGACGCCCGATCGCTCGCCGCCCTGGATCGCGGCGACAAGGTCGAGGATATGCGCTTCCAGGGCAGCGGTGCGCTCCGGGCCCTGATCTGATTTCAATACTTCGGCAAAGGATCTGCGGCCGTCGGGTAACGGTTGCGTGACAGCAGGTCCGGGGAGATCGAGCACCCGCTCGTCTCGAGAAGCGAGCACCGCGAGTTGCGGCACATCCATCGCAAGGACGCGGGCGAATGCCTCGACCCCTTGCTTGGCCTCGATCGGCACAAGACCCCTGCGCGCGAGGCTTTCGACTACGCGCCGGTCGGCCGCGGCTTCCGACCAAGCGCTCCAGTTGATGCTCAGGGCAGGCAATCCCCGACCGCGCCGGTACCAGGCGAGCCCGTCGAGAAACGCGCTGGCGGCGGCATAGGCGCTCTGACCAGGGTTGCCGAACAGGCCTGCCGCCGACGAGAACAGGATGAAATGTTGGAGCGGTAAAAGGCGGGTTAAGAGGTGCAGATACCATCCGCCCAGCACCTTGGGCGCCAGCACCGCATACAATCGCTCGGCGGTCTGCTGGTGCAACACCCCGTCATCGATCACACCGGCCGCGTGAACGACGCCGACGAGCGGCGGGGTGGCGGCTAGCTCCAGCACCAGGTCTCGCAACGCGGCGAAGTCGGTCACGTCGAGAGCGCGCGTCTCGACGATCGCGCAGCCGGCCGCCGGCTGCGGCGCCGGGAGGGCGGCTGCCGCATCCGCAGGAGTGCGGCCGACCAGGACGATGCGGTCCGCCCCGTTCCGTGCGAGCCACCCAGCGATGCTCCGGCCCAGCCGGCCGAGACCGCCGGTGACCAGCCATGTCCCGGCAATCGGCGTCGCCTCGGACCGGGCCGAGAGCGGTCGCGGACGCAGGCGCAACGCATAACGGCGCCCCGCGCGCCAGCAGACTTCCGGCCAAGCCTCTTTCTCCGTGCATTCGCCCAGCAACTGCTCTGCGGCAATCCCGGGCTCGGCGGCGGGGTCGAGGTCTACAAGACGGACCCGCCAGTCCGGGAACTCCTCGCGCACCGAGCGACCGAGCCCCCAAACGAGGCTCTGGAACAGGCCGGCGTTGGCGCTGAGGGGGTCGGGGGCGGCGCCGCGACTCACCAGAAGCAGACGGACGCTACGCCTGCTCTGTGCGGCAAGATCGCGCAATACGGCGACGACCCGTCCGAACCGCGTTACCATCTCGCGCGGCAGTGTGTGTTGATCGAGGTCCGTGGCGTCGGGCCAATCGAGCGCCTCAAGCACCACCGCGTGCACCGGTGCCGCGCCGTCGCCCAGCTCTTCGATCGCCGCGGTGCAATGTCCGTTGCGCTCGGCGAGGAGTTGCCGCAGTGCGTTAGCGATGCCATGCTGATCGCCAAAGATAAGCCAGTCGATTGCTGAATCCGCGGGTTGCGGCTTGACCGGTTTCCAGTGAGGGACATAGCCCCATCGCGCAATATCAGCTGACGGCGAGCCCTCGCTAGCCGCCGGCAGCGGCGGCAGTGCAAAGTGACGATGCTCAAACGGGTACCGGGGGAGGCCTGCGATGCGGCGACATCTCTTGCCGTGGTAAAATCCGCGCCAATCCGGCGCCACTCCCGCGACATGCAGTCTTGCCAAGGCATGGAGCATCGCGGTGCGCTCGTCCCGTCGCGGATACAGGCTCGGGATGCAGGCGATGCCGAGGTCTGCGAGGCTCTGCGCCGCCAGTACCGAAAGTCCCGGGCCCGGCCCGATCTCGATCGCGACATCGCAGAGCCCGCCGAGAGTCGCGACACCATCGGCGAAGCGCACCGTGTCCCGCAGATGCTGCGTCCAGTAGTCGGCGCCCGGCGCCGCCGCGAGCGGCCGTCCGTCGCGATTGCCTATCAGCGGCAGATGTGGCGGACGATAGGTAAAAGCCGATGCCGCCCGGTGGAAATCATCAAGGACCGGTTCCATCCGTGCCGAGTGAAAGGCGTGCGAGACCGGCAAGAAGGTCGTGCGCAAACCGTGAGCATTCAGATCCGGGCGCAATTTTTCGAGGACCGAACGGCTGCCGGATAAGACGCAGCTCCCAGGTGCGTTGACGGCGGCCAGCGATACCTCTTCGACCGAGATGCTATTGGCCGCGAGCATTTCGGTCAGCACCGGCTCCGCTGCGGCGACCGCAAGCATGCCGCCGCCTGTCGGCAATACCTGCATCAGTCGGCCGCGCGCGGCCACCAGTCTCAGCCCGTCGGCCAATGCAAAGACGCCGGCGACGCAGGCGGCAGCGTATTCGCCGATGCTGTGGCCGAGCAGCGCCGCCGGCTCGATGCCCCACGACCGCCACAGCTGCGCCAGTGCGTATTCGATCGCGAACAAGGCCGGCTGGGTGTATAGGGTCTGATCGAGCGATTGGGAGGCCTCTCCCCAGACGACCGAGAGCAGCCGGCACGGCAACGCGTCGCGCAGCAGCGCGTCGCACTCATCCAGCGCTGCGCGAAATACCGGCTCGGATTCATACAGTGTGCGACCCATGCCGATGTATTGGCTGCCCTGCCCGCTGAACAGGAAGCCAATGCGCGGTCGGCTCGACGGCGCTCTGCCGCGATAAACCTCGCTGCCGTTCCCCGCCGCAGCGGTGTCGAGGGCGGTACGCAGCGCCGCTGCATCAGGCGCGACAATCGCAAGCCGCTCCGATAGTGCCGCCCGTCCGATCGCGGCGGTGAAGCACACATCCGCCGGCGCGGTCTCACGACAGCGTCCGAGCCAGGCAGAATAGCGTGCAGCCACTGCATCGAGCGCGGCAGGCGTCGCGGCCGATAAGGTCAGCAGGTACGGGGGCGGCGCCGCAGACGCCGGATCGGCCGCCGGCGGAACCTCTTCGAGGATCGCGTGTGCGTTGGTGCCGCCAAACCCGAAGGAGCTGAGCGCTGCGCGGCGCGGCGCGGCCCCGGCGGATGTCCACGCTTCGGCCGTAGTCGCTATCCGAAACGGCGTTCCTTCGATGCGCAAAAGCGGATTGAGCCGATGCAGGTTGATCTGCGGCACGATATGGGCGCCACGCAGGACGAGCAGCGCCTTGATCAAACCGGCGATGCCTGCGGCCGCTTCGAGATGGCCGATATTGGCCTTGACCGAGCCGATCCAGCAGGGATTTGCCGGTGGCCGGCCGACACCCAACGCCGCGCGCAACGCGCCAATCTCGATCGGATCGCCGAGCCGGGTGCCAGTACCATGCGCCTCGACATACCCTATATCGGCGGCAAACAGCCCGGCCTCGGCGAGCGCCAGACCGACCAACTCCTGCTGCGCCGTCGGGTTTGGTGCGGTCAATCCGTTGCTGCGACCGTCCTGGTTGACCGCCGTGGCACGGATCAGGCCAAGGATCGCGTCGCCGTCGCGCAAGGCGTCGGACTGCCGCTTGAGAACGACGATCCCACAACCTTCACCACGCACATAGCCGTCGGCCTCGGCATCGAAGGTCTTGCAGCGGCTCTCGGGCGACAACATACCGGCGCGTTCGAGTGCGAGATGTAAATGCGGGCTGAGGATAAGGTTTACGCCGCCGGCGAGGGCGATCGCGCACTCCCCATGCCGAAGGCTGCGACAGGCCTGATGCACCGCCACGAGTGACGACGAACATGCAGTGTCTATCGCTATGCTGGGGCCGCGCAGGTCCAACACATAGGAAAGCCGGTTCGCGGCAATACTGAATGCGAGTCCGGTCCCGGTATGTGCGGTGATCGCCTGCGCTGCATCCGGCCTCCCCAGCTGCTGCACCCCGTAATCGGCCGCACTGATCCCGACAAACACACCGGCCGCCGATCCACGCAATGTGCCGGGGTCGATCCCGGCGTATTCGAGCGCCTCCCAGGCGACCTCCAGCAGCAGTCTTTGCTGCGGATCCATCGCTTCGGCCTCGCCGGCAGAAAGCCCGAAGAACGCGGCATCAAACCCCTCGATCGACCTCAGAAAACCGCCATGAACTCCGGGCAGCCTGGTGCTTGGGGCGATCGCAGCGCGACCATCGCGGAGTAGCTCCCAAAACTCTGCGAGGTCGTCGGCGCCCGGAAACCGGCAGGCCGCGCCGATGATCGCGATTGGCTCGGCGGTCACGACTGCGACAGGCGCGGTTGGTACGCCGTCGGCGGTATCCCCACCATTGAGATACGTAATCAGTGAGGCAACGGTGGGATATTCCCAAAGCAGCGTCGCACTCAGACCTTGGCGACCAAGCCGCTCCTCCAAGGCACCCGCCAGCGCAACCGCGGCCTGTGAGTCCAACCCCAGTTCAGCGAACGGCACGTCTGGATCGATTGTTGCCGGGTCGCAATGGATGGCGCGTGCGAGTTCGCAGCAAATCCACTGCCGCAGGTCGGCGGCCTCTTGCCTCGACGCTGAGAGATCCGCTGACTGATCAGCAACCCACATCGCCAGCGGCGTCAGTTGCTTGCGATAAAAGGCGTCGCGGCAGGCGCCGCGCTGCAGTTTCCCGCTCGATGTCTTGAAGATCCCCCCGCGCGGCAAAATGCCGATCGCCGCGACGGAAAGCCCGTGCTCGCGGGCTACAATCCCTCGGATTCTGTGAATTAAGCCCGACCAGTCGGGCTGAAGTCGTTCCGGTTCGGCTAGGATCACGAGCTGCTCGGAGTGGTCGCCGTCCGACGCAACCGCCACACAATGGTCGCGCCGCACCTCCGGACAATCAGACAGGATCGACCATTCAATATCCTGCGGATAATGATTTGCCCCAGCGATGACAATGACGTCCTTAAGCCGCCCCGTGACAAAGAGTTCACCCCCGCTGAGAAAGCCGAGGTCGCCGGTGCGCAGGAATGGACCCGCCTCAGGAGCATCGTGAACCTGGGCGCGAAAAACGGCCTTCGTCTCCTCCGCGCGACTCCAGTAGCCCGACGCGACGCTGGGGCTCGCGAACCAGATTTCCCCGACGCGACCCGGCGGACACTCGGTTCTGGTCTCAGAGTCGACGATGCGTAAGTCGGCGAAGCCATCCGGCACGCCGCAGCTCACCAGCAATCGGGAGCTGTCCGGTGCTCCAGCCTCGCCCATGTGAATGACCCGGCCCTGGGCCAGAGCCTGCGCGCACACTAGCACCGTCCGATAAAGCGCCCCACGCCGCCGGGCCGCAACGAACAGCGTCGCTTCGGCCAGGCCATAAGCCGGATAAAAGCTGTTGGCATTGAAACCGCAGGAGGCGAACGCGTCGGCGAAGCGGCGCAGGGTATCGGCACGCACCGGTTCGGCGCCGTTTCCGGCAGTCTGCCAGGTGCTAAGGTCGAGACGATCTTTCTGCTCTTCGGTAACCCGCTGAGTGCAGATTTCATAAGCGAAATTCGGCCCGTGGGAATGGGTAGCCCGATGCTCCGTAATTGTCTTGAGCCATTGGAAGGGCTGCTTGATGAGCGCCAGCGGCGGCAGAATATGGGCAGGAATGTCACGATAAAGAGGATGAAGCAGCCCAGCGACCAGACCGTAATCATGAAAATGCGGCATCCAGGTCACTTCGATGCTGCTGGCGTCGTAGCCCATGCCGCGCCCGAAGCATTCGAGATTGTCCAGGACATTTGCGTGCGTCAGCATCACGCCGCGAGGCACCGTCGTTGATCCGGAGGTGTATTGCAAATACGCGAGTTCACGGGCGCCGCCTGTCGGCATTCGCCACTCGCTAGCAAGTGAAGGCTCGACTGCGTCGGTCGCGAAAAAGCGCAATTGACGCGACGCGTCTGCGATAGTGTGGTGCAGCTCGTCGGAAAATGCTGCGGGCCCGAGGATCAGCGACGCGTCGGCATCGTCGGCGATCGCCCGTAATCGCGGTTGAGCACGCTTTGCCCGTCCGCGCTCCGGGGAGGGGAGCGGCACCGCGACGACGCCGGCGTAGAGGCACGCGAAAAATGCTACTAGGAAGTCGAGACCCGGCGGATACAGTAGCAGCGCGGTACCGCCGGGCGAGGCCTGCGTCTGCAACTGCGCCGCGATCGCTTTTGCCCGCCGTGCGAGACACGGAAAATCTAGCCGGCGGGCATTCACCCCGTCCTTCACAAATATGTAATAGCCACGAGGCGCCGAAGCACGCTGCTCCAAAAGGTCAACTAGCGTGGTGAGCTTAGCCACGGAACACCCCCCAATGCCCAAGCTGGGAGCTCGCTAACGCGAAATGATCAACATGAGTCCAAACGCGACACAAGAGGTAAAGTTAATTAGGTGTCATTTTGCTAGATTTAGTGGGCAGTTGGTTATCGAACGCTAAACTGCGATCCCAAGCGCAGCACGACCAATATGCGAGGCTCAGCGCGCGCCGCTGCTGCCGACAGTGTCGGCTCACCCGGCCGCTGGTGGCGTGGGGACCGGAGGCGGTGCGGGCGGAGGCGGCGCGGGCGGAGGCCCTGCCGCAGGCGGACCCTGAGGTGGTGCTTGGGAAGGCCCGGCAATCGGACCCGGCGGCGCAGGACCGCCGGCAGTGGGCGCGGCGGGCCCGGTCGGTGGCGGCGCACCGACGCCCTCTGGGCCACCGGCGGGGGGTACTCGCGGTTTGATCGGGATCAGGTAGTTGATCAGGGCAAACCAGAATGGTGCCCCGAACAATGTCGAAATAGCGACGGTCAAGTATCCGACCAGCGTGGCGGCCAAGTGGGAAGGGGCCTGCTCAGCGAAAGCCTTCGGAAGCGGATTGAGGCCGAGCAAAAAGGCCAGCGCTAAACCAATCACGAAGTTCGATAACTGTGTCAGGCGCCGATATCTGTCGTCGAGGCCGTAGGTAGAACGCTCGAACCAATTGGCGATTTCCAATTGGGTTGTAGTCAGATCTTTATATAGCCTGATCTGATCTGAATGCCGATCGACGAGGTTAATTGCCAGATCTCGCAGGTGGGCGTCGACCATCCGCGCTCGAATTTGGGTGATCATCGCATCCGGATTATCTCCCGATATTCCGATCGCGTCCATCAGCGCCCGCGCAAAAGTCATTTTGTCAGTCGTAGACGGCCGGCTTTGCAACGCAGAGAGCGAGGCAGCCTGTTCCGTCTGGAGCGGATTGAACAGATAGTTGTTATATATCGCAAGCGTCAGCGGCGCGCTGTTGTGCGTCTCGTTCAAGAGCCTGCGGATCATGCGCAGCAATTCGCGTGCGCGAAAGCCGGTTGCCGAGGACAGGCCTTCGGTGGCAGCGCTCGCGACGTAACTGACGATCAAGAATGTCGCGACAACCTCTGCCGCATACGACATCAAATCCGAGAGTTGCAAGGTGACCTCCCGTTATTTGCTGACCAGAGGCCGTCCGCTCTTTGGGTTGCGTCCCAAGTTTGTTGTCAACCGATCATGCCGCCGGCATACTGCACCTCGATCGGCCCGCTCCGCAAGTCAACTGATCAGCCGATAGTCGGGATCGCCGACCGGCGGTGCCAGTCGCTTCGCGCCGCCCGCGATAGCCTTAGGGGGAAACGGTGACGTTTCTGGCCATCTTCTGGCGCGAACTTGTTTACACTTGGCGGCAATTCTTGTTCTTCGCCGTCATGTCAGCGATCGCGAATGCTGCAGTGCTCGCCGCGATCAATCAAGCCGCCGGTCTACCCGCCGACGACGGTAGGGCCGGCCCCTTGATTGTCCTCGGCATCGCCATCCTTATCTACGCGGTTTCGCAACGCGCCCTCATGCTGAACGCTTCAAACCTCGCCGAAGCCACTGTCGATAGTCTACGCAACCGATTTGTCGCGGCTCTACAGTCGGCCGACTTGATCGACATCGAACGCCTCGACAGAAACCAGTTGTACAATACCATTGGCTCCGAAATGCAAGTCATATCGGATGGCGCGCTTAACCTCATCATTATTGGACAATCCGGTATCCTCGTCATCGCGATCATGACGTATTTGGCGTGGCTGTCCTTGCCCGCGCTGCTCCTCGCCTCGTCCTTTACCGCCATCGCCGCCTGGTTTCATATCTCGCGCACGACGCAGATCAGCGAGCAATTGGCCCGCGCGTTCGCTACTTCCACCGCTCTTTTCGGCGGTTTTACCGACTTCGTCGACGGAGCAAAGGAAGTAAAGTTAAACTTCGCTCGATCGAGCGAGTTAGCCGCCCATCTCCGCCAATTATCGTCCGAAGTCGCTCGCCGGCGTCTGGCGACGCGGGAGCTTTTCACGACGGATTTCGTCGCATCGCAATTGGCGTTCTTCTTACTGGCCGGGGTTATTGTGTTCGTCGTGCCGATATTGACGGCTGTCGATCGCCCGACGGTCATCAAGATCACCGCCAGTGTCCTGTTTCTGATCGGGCCGATTTCCGCCGTGGTCGGCGGACTTCCCGTGCTGCAGCGCGTAAACGCGGCCGCGGACGCGATACTGTCGGTAGAAGCGCGCTTGACGGAGATCGGTCGCGACGTGCTTCCAATCGAGGCACCGCCGGCCGTGGGCTTTGAACGGCTAGCGTTACAGGGTGTGAGCTTCGACTATGGCAGCATCGACAGGGAGCCTGGTTTTCGCATCGGCCCGCTAGATTTCGCAGTCAACCACGGTAACGTTGTTTTCATTACCGGTGGAAATGGCTCAGGCAAATCCACGTTGCTAAAGCTGATCACGGGTCTCTATCGGCCAAACGACGGCGAAATCCTGCTAAATGGACGGGTCGTCAGCCGGGAGCAATTGCCGAGCTATCGAAACTTATTTTCCGCCATCCTACAGGATTATCATCTGTTTCAAGAGCTCCACGGCATTCCTCGGGTGGATGCTGCTCGGGCGCAAGAGTATCTTACCCTGATGGAAATCCAGGATAAGGTTCAGATTGTCGACCGATCGCTGACGACATTGGCTCTCTCGAGCGGTCAGCGCAAGCGGCTGGCAATGGTCATATTGCTGTTAGAAGATCGTCCGGTTTTTGTCTTAGACGAGTGGGCCGCCGACCAAGATCCGGCATTCCGAAGAAAGTTTTATCGTGAAATTATCCCAATGCTTAAAAGAAATGGCAAGACCATTATTGCCGTTACACACGATGAGAGGTATTTCGACGCAGCAGATTTCCGCCTACATCTCGAGGAAGGACAACTACGGGCCGAAGCAGACGGGCCTCCGATAGCATGATTATCTCATACTATCACGGCGGGATTTCTTGCGGAGGATATCGCGATGACAGTCCACATCACTCCTACCTTCAGACGCGCCATCGGACGCAGGCGAAGCTCGCTGGCCGCTTTCTACGCTCGCAACAAGCCAACCGTTCACATTGCATCTCTCGCGTTGGTCTTCTTTGTCGTCATCGCCTGGCAATGGGTCGTGGTGACAATCCCGGCCGGGCATGTTGGAGTAATGTGGTACCGCTTCCTCGGCGGAACGGATACGGTGACCGTTTACCACGAAGGCGCCCATTTTGTCTTCCCGTGGGATCATATGCCCAGCTATGACGCGCGCCTTCAGAGTGCCGCGCGAGATTTTGACGTATTGACGCAGGATGGCCTGTCGATGGCGGTCAACGTAGTTGTCCAGTTCCGGCTGAATGAGAATAAGGTCGGTTTATTACACAAGAATATCGGACCAGACTACGTCGAGAATTTACTTATGCCTACGATGGGCGCCGAAATCCGCGAGGTCGTCTCCGGGAATTCGACCGACGACACCTACACAACGCGCCGGTCGCAAATCCAAGACGAGATCAAGCGTCGTGTTGTCGAGAAGCTAATCCTGACTGGAGGGTCCCCAGGTGTGTCTGCGTCGCCCTGGCTGCTCATTGACGCAGTGTTGATACGCGGTATGCAGTTTCCGCCTGAGGTGCAGGCTTCGGTAAATCGAAAGATGCAGCAATATCAGCTCCGGGAAGAATATCGATACCGGCTCGAGCGCGAACGGCTGGAGAGCGAACGAAAGCAGGTGGAAGCGCAGGGGATCGCACGATTCCAGCAGATCATTGGCGCTGGAATCTCTGAGAACTACCTGAAATGGAAGGGAATCGATGCAACGCTCGCATTAGCACAGTCGCCCAATGCGAAAGTGGTCGTAATCGGTGCTGGAAAGGACGGCATGCCGCTAATCCTCGGCGATACCGTAGCGCAAGCGGCGGCCGGTGCGTTGAACACGACAACGCCACCCGCCGAGGTGCCGCAAACCAGCGTCCCGCCGAATTCTACGTCTAATCCCCGATAAGTGTCGCTGACCCGAGAAGGTGGTTGACTCGGTGATTGTCGGGGAGCGATCATATTCAGGAGCGCTGACCGAGCAACCCTGTGGCGCACGAATCTGGGCCTTGGCCGGCTAGCTCGCGCATTTGTCTCTGGTTGTTCAAGACGCTGGAGGGAGTCATGCAGGGTCAACAGCAAAGCGTGCTGGGTAACGGCTTGAAGCTGCTCGGAGAGGTGATGGTTCCGGGCGCGGCCGAAATGCTTGAGGGCAGGTTAGGCTCGGGCGTGGCGCATAATCTGATCGCCGGCGCTGCCACGCTGGCGTTCGCGCCGGTCTCCCCACTTCTCGCCGGAGTGACGGTTCTTGCGGTTAAGCTGAATTCGTATTCTCGCTCAGTAAGCGGCAGAGGCCTGATAGATACTCTGGGTTCTGCGGTACGAAGCGGCAACGGCGGGAGCGAAACAGGGGCCGATACTGCCACCACGCCGGCAAGTCGGACGGCTCGGTCTACCGGCACCACCAGCCCGTAGCCCATAATTCTTGTAGTAGGTAGCGGTTGGGCCGGCCCGCTCGAGAGCGCTTCAGGACGGCAAGATCGTAAATGGCATCCGACGGGCCGCCATTCGCGAGGGTCAGTCGCACGGAATTCGAGGAATGCGAATCAGCGGTCCGAAGTTACAGCCGGCTGTTCAACTGCATATTCAGTAGGGCGCGCGGCATCTATTTATTTGACCAGGACGGAAAGGGTTATATCGACTTTTTATCTAGTGCAGGAGTATTGAATTATGGGCACAATAATCCGCTATTAAAAGGCGCGTTGCTCGATTACATCAAGTCTGACGGAGTCGTGTCGTCTCTGGATCTGCACACCACGGCGAAGGCGCACTTCCTGCGCAGCTTCCGCGACGCCGTCCTGAAACCATGTGGTCTAGATTATAAAGTACAATTCTGCGGTCCTACCGGCACCGACGCGGTCGAAGCGGCACTGAAACTCGCACGGAAAATTACCGGGCGGCGGGGCATCGTTGCCTTCACCAATGCATATCACGGGGTCAGCCTCGGCGCTCTCGCGACGACTTCCGGGATTTGCGAGCGTAGCGCTGCGGGTGTCCCACTCGAATTTGTGGTTCGGATGCCTTTCGAGGGCTATCTCGGACCACAAATCGATGCGATCGCTGTGCTCGAAGGCATGCTGGCCGCGGGAGGGGGTGTCGACCCGCCAGCCGGCATCATCGTTGAGACGGTTCAGGCCGAAGGCGGCATCAATGTAGCGTCGGTTGGCTGGCTGCAACGTCTGCGTGACGTGGCGACGCGGCACGATATTGTACTGATCGCGGACGAAATTCAGGTTGGATGCGGTCGCACCGGCCGCTTTTTCAGCTTTGAACGTGCTGGGATCACGCCGGATATCGTCTGCATGTCAAAGGCGATCGGTGGCTTTGGCCTGCCGCTGGCGATCACGCTGATTCGGCCGGAGCTTGATTGTTGGAGCCCAGGCGAGCATGTCGGCACATTCCGAGGCAACAATCTCGCGCTTGTCACGGCCGCGGCTGCGCTCGAGTATTGGCGGACGGATGAGTTCCCGCGTGTCCTGGCGGATCGAGCCGCGCACATGCGCGCGGGACTCGACGGCCTTGTTCGGCATTATTCCGAGAATCTGATCGAAGTTCGCGGCATCGGCATGATCCAGGGGCTGCGTTGCCGGGAACCGGAATTCGCGCACAGGGTCATGGCCTGTGCCTTCGCACGCGGATTGCTATTCGAAACGGCAGGGGCGCAGAAGGAAACGATAAAGTTGTTGCCGCCTCTAGTCATTGAAGAAGGCGAGCTCGACGAAGGTCTGAGAGTTCTCGCGACTGCGATAGACGAGGCGCGAAAATCTCGATAGATCAGCGGCTGCCCGCATGGGTCTGCGGCATCAGTGTATGCGCCGACACCTCGCAGGCACGAAATTCCATGTGGGTTCCTATCGCCGCCCACGTGACCGCGGCCATTTGATGAACCGGTGATGGTTTGAGAAGGTGGAAGCGCCAAGAGTGCGGCGGACCCCACTCAGCGGGAGCAAACAGCAGCCGGCTCGGATGGACCGTGACTGCAAATTGATCGAGCGGCAGCGACAGACCGAGACCAGTAGCTTTCACAAAAGCCTCCTTCATTGTCCAAATCTGGAAGAAAGCACGATGTCGCTGCTCCGGCGCGCAGTGGTCGAGGAGCGATTTCTCCACTACCGCGAAATATCGGATTACTTGTTCCATGTCTGGGACAGGTCGGTCGACTGCTTCGACATCCAATCCGATCGTTCGGCAGAGGGTTAGCGAGGCGGCGACGAGCCGATCGGTATGGGAAAGGCTGAAGCGCAGAGGAAGCATCGAGAGTCCGGGTTCGATTTCTGGTCGCGCTCCGTTTTCCGAGAGGAAGCGCCATGCTGTTGGCGGCAGCTCAGCGAAACTCGATAACATTACCCTGAGCAGGGCGTGCGCCGCGATGTAATGCAAGCCGTCGCGTGATCTCGAGAAGCAAGCCGCTCGGTCGCGTTCTTCGCGAGAAAGTAAGCTATCGTATTCCGCCCAGGGATGCTCCGAGGAGTCGCCTATAGGTAGATACCAGGTCTCTACCACGTTGGTTGCCAGGGCTTCCATGATATTCCGGTTGACGCTGTCGGGTTTTGATTGTCGTTCGATTCAATTGGGACTGACTATGCCCTCGGTCCACCCGCCGCGACACCGTGGATCAGAGGCGCAACGGGCGGGGATGATCTTACTCTCATGGACGCGTCGAAAAACCATCAGCTGTGTGCGTCAAGTTCGGCAAATTGGTCATGCTGACGGGTAATGGCTGATTTTTGGTCAAAACGACCCTCCCTTCGTCCCGACCTGCCTTCCGGCACAGCGCCACGCGCGGCGGCAGTCAAGGATGCCACCGCGAATGCGGCGGCACCGGCGCAGCCGGCGCGCTGAACTAGTTGGCGAGTCAGGCCGCACGTCGCAGAGCCTCCTTCTTGTGCTCCGAAATCCAGTAACCGGGCTGCTGGTCGCGCGAGATGACCGGATATGTCGTGAATATTATCAATACGCGCGAACAGATCGAGACCGGCTCATTTCGAATTCCATGACGAAGACGATCACCGGGCTGCTGATCGGGATCGTTGTCTCGGTTAAATCCGTCGACGACACGCCTGAGACCTATGTGCCGGGATTCAAGGGTACAGAATATGGGAGCACACCGATCCGCGACTTGCTCCAAATGTCCTCAGGCGTTGCCGAGCTGCTGTGCGCTTGACGGCGGTGCACAGGGCAGGCTAGCTGCGCCGGAGCACGAGTATCGGGGATTTTCTCTGCCGGAGCTGCCGCCGATCCTCGCCGGGAAGGATTTCTCCGCGCCGTCGGTATTCGAGCCGGAGAATTTGCTGCGCGAAGCGAGGCGGCAAAAGAATGTGCCACTTACCCCGGTTCCGGAGATCTGCCTGCTCGATCCGGACGGCGATATTCTGCGCACGCTCGTCAAAGCCGGACGGATCCGGCGGTGCGATGGCAGGGCGTGCTACCACACTGAACTCTACGAGTTCGAGCATGCGACTGAAACCTTCGGCATCATCGGCTGCGCGGTGGGCGCTTCTTTTGCCGTGCTGTTGGCCGAGCAGCTCTTCGTCTCCGGCTGCCGCTTGCTCCTCAGCATGACCTCCGCCGGACAGATCCTCGAAAAGGGGCCGCCGCCCTATTTCGTGCTCATCGACCGCGCCTTGCCGGATGAGGCACGAGCTATCACTAGCTCCCACCGGCCGATTTCGTCGAAGCTGACGAGAGGCTGGTCGAAGCCGCGATGCAGGTCTTCTCTACTGTCGCGTTGCCGATCCATCGAGGACCCAGCTGGACGACCGACGAGCCATTCCGAGAGACCGCTGCCGCGATCGAGCGCTGCCGTACGAGCGAAATCCTCGCCGTCGAGATGGAAGCGGCAGCCCCTTATGCATTCGCTCGGGTCCGCCGCCGGCCGGTGCTGTGCTTCGCACATGTCACAAACCAAATGGCGGTGGTCGAGGGCGATTTCGAAAAGGGCGAGGCCGATGGCAGTGCGGCCTCGCTGACCGTATTAGCGGCCGCGGCGCGCGCCTGGCGCGGACTGGCAGCGGGCGCCGGCGCGGAGTGACCGATACGCTGAGACGCCGATTTGGGAGCGGCGGCCTCTGGCCCGCCTGCGGGAGGGACGCCCGAGCTTCGGCGATGACGCAGCGGCGCATCGTAAGCTGGGTTTGCGTGGAGCGCTGACGGCGCTCGTACTCGCCACGGTGATCCTGACCGCATTGTTAATCCACCTCTTCTGTTCGTACGCGGCACGCAGGACGTCGCCGACGTGGTCGGGCAGCTCAATCGCCAGATCATCGAATCGATCCATCACGAGCTGCGCGGCGTGCTCGACGACGCCTCGGCGATGCAGGAGGCGGTCAGGTCGATCTTTTTTCAAGGCACGATAAAGACCACCGACGAGGCAAAACGGGAATTCGTGTTCCTCGCGCTGTTGCCCTCGCAGCCGAGCCTCTCCTGGATTTCGCTGGGTTTTCCGGATGGCGGATTTTTCGGGTGCCGCAAAGCGAGCGACACCGAGATCGACATGATCGAGGTGAAGAACGGGCCCGGCTAGAATCGAATATCCAACTTCCCGGCAGCAACCGCCAGGCGATCACCACCTCGACGCAGCTGGTCGTCGACAACCGCGACACGGCGTCGGGCTCGGATGCCCTCTCGATGGCTTTTGATCAATGGTGAGCAGCTCGCGGGCTTGGTTGTCGTTGCGGTATTAGGCGAGCAGCCGGTAGCCGCTAATCAGACGACGCTCGGCAATTAACGAACGGGCCCACCCCGACAAGTTCGCCCTGGTCAAACCGGTCAACCCGGATGATCCGGCGGTGGCCGATGTCATTGCCGACTGGAAGAAGATGCCGGCACGGTCGGCATCCGCATCATCCTGACGAAAGAGTCGAAGCGCGCGCCGGACGATCCGGGGCTCGACCGCATTCTGCGCGCGGCCGTTAAAAACGATTTCCCGGTCAACGTCCCATTCTGGGGCAACGTGGACGCGGGCACGGCGCTGATCGACCGCCGCCCCGACGCGCGGTTCATCATCGACCATATGGGCATCCAGCAGCCGAGCGTACCGCCGGCGCCGCCACAGCCCTGGGCCGATCTTCCAAAAGTGGTGGAACTCGCCAAGCGTAAGAATGCGGTGATCAAGATCACCGGCGCCTGCACGCTGTCGAAGGAGCCGTATCCGTTCGCGGACATCTGGGACCCGCTGGCCCGCATATTCGACGCCTGGGGGTTCGAGCGCTGCTTGTGGGGCACAGACTGGACGCGCGCGTTTGCGGTCGTCAGCTACGAGCAGGGCGTCGAGCCTTCCTGAAGACGGACCGCCTCGGCGACACCGAGCGGGCGATGCTGATGGGCAGCGCCTGCGCGAAGGCGTATGGCTGGTCACCGAAAAAAGCCTAGTGCCAGATCCCTTTTGTCCGACAGCACGGAAGCCCAAGGGATCAAGCAATGAGGCCATACTGATAACGTGTCCCGGCATCCGTCAGGAGTATCGCGCCGAGTGTCCCGCACGAGGTGGCGGGAGCCGCGCTGCTATTTCGTGCGGGTTGGGAGCACTGCCGGGGTGCCCTCGTGACTGAGTGTCCGAATCTTAATCGTATAGGTTGTCGGGCTTGTCTGGGATCGTGTAATGGTCAGGCTAATCGTCTGATGAGCAACTGCACAGAGGCAATGTAGACCCAAGCTTTGGCGCTCGCGATCGACGCCTCGAAATCCTTTGCCAAGCGGCGGTTTCGGTTGAGCCAAGCGAGCGTTCGTTCGACAACCCAGCGGCGTGGCAACAGCTTAAAGCCAGTCGCGTCAGCCGCGCGTTTGACGATCTCAATGGTCCAGTTGCCAAACTTGGCGAGAGCGTCACTCAGGTTGGGGCCGTTGTAGACGCTATCGGCGAAAAGGTGACGCAACCAGGGAAATAGCTGGTGGATCGCCTCGATGACCAGAACCGCACCGTCGCGATCTTGGATATCGGCGGGGTGCACCTCGGCACCGACCAGCAGACCGCCAGTATCGGTCACAATATGTCGCTTGCGCCCTTTGATCTTCTTGGCGGCATCGTAACCACGCGGCCCGCCGCTTTCGGTCGTCTTGACCGATTGACTGTCGATCACTCCGGCCGATGGGCTCGCTTCGCGGCTCGCCGCTTCGCGCGCCTGCAGCAGCAAGTGAAAAATGATGGTCTCAAACAAGCCGTTGTCGCGCCAGTCGTAGAAATAGCCTTGCACGGTGGTAAACGGCGGAAAGTCCTTGGGCAGCATTCGCCACTGACAGCCGGTCCGCGCGATATACAGGATCGCGTCCAGTACGGCGCGCAATTCGGTCGCCCGCGGCCGGCCCAAACGCTTGGCCGCCGGCATCTGCGGCTCGATCAGCGCCGATTCGGCGTCGGTCAGATCGCTTGCGTAGCGCTGTCCCTCTCGCTCATACTTCCGATGAGTGATCTCGGTCCACATCTTGTGCCTCGATGATTGCTTTGCCACAACCATCATGTCACAACTCACTGAAATCACTAAATTCATTTTTCGGTCGGCCACTCAGCTAAATTCCTTCGCCAGGTCGATTTGCTGTCGCGCGCGAAACACCGTGCGCTCCGCGGCCTCCATATCGGCCGATACAGACCACAGCCGCAAAGCCACGTTGAGAGGATCGATGCGGAGTGCTGACCAGAAGGTCAGTTCGCCGATCCGATGCTGCTTTGCGTGGCAAGCGCCGCACAGCGGAACGGCATAGCGATCGCCCGGTTTCACCCCGACACCTCCATCGGTTCCGGTCCGCACATGCGCGGCATCTGAAGGCGCTGCTTTTCCGCAGGCGACGCAGGGGAGCTGACGGACAAAAGCTAGATGCTGCACGCGCCTACGCAAACCAGGCTTCGGTCTGAGAAAATTGCCAACGCGTTCGAGTTCAGGCGCAGCGTAAGATGGACCGAGCCACGCCGGCCGAACCTCTGCCACGACTTCCTCGAGAACGTCCGATCGAAAGTCGCGCACATCGATGAATGCAGTGTTTGGTTTCCGGGACTGTTGACGACCGCGGCCGCTCTTACGGAGCCGAACCTGCCTTCCAGAGCAAGGGAAATCGGCTGTTTGCATGCCGCTAAAGCAGCTTGAGAACGCTCGAAGTCGTCACTGTTTGGGCGTCTCCGTCACGGGACGATCTCCAGACTTGCTCGCAGCGCCGCTTTCAACATCAATCCCCCTTGTGGGACCGATGCCTCGGTCACGGCGCGAATCTTTTCCATGACGCATTTTATAAAGTAGTTGA
>Ga0306925_10000404_pt1 | contig 30833 bp, 25 predicted proteins | sample flu12Cox44000176_FD_203755 | JGI IMG/M metagenome (GOLD analysis project Ga0306925, IMG submission 203755) | Lab enrichment of tropical soil microbial communities from Luquillo Experimental Forest, Puerto Rico - flux8day.12C.oxic.44.000.176 (v2)... | ecosystem: Environmental > Terrestrial >... | reverse complement strand
TAGGGAAAGTCGGTGCCGAACATGACGCGCTCGGCGCCCACGAGACCGATCAGAAAGCGCAGCGACGCGGGGCTTGCCACGACGGTGTCGTAATAGAATTGCCGCAGGTACTCGCTTGGCGGCTTCGAGATATGCGCGCGGCAGGCGGGATTCGCCTCGTGCTTGGGCGCGCGATAGGCGAGATCGAGGCGTCCCCCGAGGTAGGGCAGCGTTCCACCGCCGTGGGAGAGGAGAAGGTTGAGCGCGGGGTGGCGCTCGAGCACTCCCGAAAATATGAGTCGGGTCGCGGCGATCGTCACCTCGGTCGGCCACGCCAGCACCGTGTTGAGCGTGTATTGCGCCAGCGTTTCACGCACGATCGCGGTGGTGCCGTGCATGAAGACGAGCAGCCCAAGCGCTTCCAGCGCATCCCAGGCGCCTTCGAACTGCGGCAGGTCGAGCGGCGCCCCGGCGGCCGATGTGGGAATGCAGGCGCTTCGAAAGCCGTATTCCCCGACCGCTCGGCGAAGCTCGTCGGCAGCCTTGTCCGGCTCGCCCAGCGGGAGAACCCCCATGCCGGCAATGCGGCCGCCGCCGCGCTTGACCAGGTTTGCCGTCTCGCGGTTCATGAGGCGCGCGACCTCGACCCCGATTGCGCGCGCATGATCGGAGAGGGTGCGCGGCGACGGCGAAACGAGCTGCAGGTCGATGCTGCGACGCGCTAGGCTCTCGAGCCGGGCGTCGACATCCCACATCATTCGCTCCATCTCGCCGTAGCCGCGCGTGAAGTAGCTGCCGTCGGGCCGCACCTCGTAGGGCAGCCCGTAATCCGGTCGCGCGGCCGTTGCGCGAATGAAGTCCTCCGACGCTACGTGTGCGTGAACGTCGATGATCATGTCTTGTAGATGATCACGCCCATCGGGGTCGGGTTCCACCCGTTGCAGGGGTTGCGCTCCTGCGGGCAGTTCGAGATGCCGATGAGCAAATCCATCTCCGCACGCAGGTCGTAATAGTCGCCGGCCTCGCTGGTCGGCTCGCGGATCTCCATGGTGCCGCTCCCGTCGACCTCGACATTCATGAAAGGCACGAAGGCGTTCGGAATGTCCCGGTAGCTGAAGCCCCAGGGGCCCAGCGCCATCGCCAGGTTGCCCCGGCAGTTGGGCGTGTTGGGAACGCCGTAGCGGATGCGGTTGACCTCCTCGCTGCACATCGGCCCGTAGGCGTAGCTCAGCTCATTGGAATAGCCCGTGATCGTCATCATCGCGCGGCAGCGAATGGAATAGATCACGTTGCCTTTGACGAATTCCCGCCGCTTGTTGATCAGAAGCGAGTTTCCCATGTTGATCGCTTCGCCGAGATCATGTGCATTGAAGCAGACCAGGTCCGGCACCTGCTTGCCCTCGATGTCGACGAAACGCAGGACCTGACCCTTTTCCATGTTGAACGCGGCATAGCCGCGCGCGGGAATGATCCACTCCTGGACGACTGCTCCCGGTACCGCATGGCTGTGCAGGATATCGGTCGATGCGCTCATGCCGCCCCCGCTATTTCTGCCGCGGGACCGCCGCCCAGGCCTCGATCTCGACCAGCATCTCCTTGAGGTCGATCCCGACGCCGCGCAGCAGCGTGGCGGGTCTCGGATGCGCGCGCAGGGCCGGCTCGAACTCCTCGAAGAAACGGTACATCTCGTCGCGCATGTCGAAGACGTCCTCGCGCCGCGGCAGGTAATAGCGGAACATCACGATGTGCTTGAGCGAGGCGCCCATCATCTCCAGCTTGTTCTTGATGTATTCCAGGCACTGGCGGGTCTGCGCCTTGACGTCATGCGACATCACCTTGCCTCTGCCCGCCCGTTCCTCCTCGGGAGTCCGGCATGGGGCGTCCTCGAACGGATCGCGCCCGGTCTCGCCGGACAGAAACAGGATGTCGACATCACCCTTGGTTCGGAACCCGCCTCCCCAGTTCATTTTCTCCTTGTGATAGTGCGGCCAGAGCGTGCCCCACTCGTACTCGATCTTTCCCTGCCGGGCGAGCTCGAGTGCCTTCGGATTGGTGGCCATTGTCGCTCCCGCGTAAAAGTTTGTTGAGAAGGCATCGACATTCACATGCTCGTCCCAGGCGGTCAACCCGCGGCCAATTGCGACGTCGTTTTCGCGCGACCGAGCGCAGCGTGCAGCCGGCCCGGTGTCAGCGGCGTCTCTGCGACCTCCACGCCGAGAGGCGCCAAAGCATCGTTGACCGCATTGAAGATCACCGCTGGAGGAGCGATGGCGCCGCCCTCGCCCATGCCCTTGATGCCGAATTCGGTGTAAGGCGACGGCGTGTGCATGTGAAAGATCCGCATTGCCGGAATCTCGGTTGCTGCGGGCAGCAGATAATCTGCAAAGCTCGCCGCCAAGGGCTGACCGTTGGCGTCGTAGGGACTTTCCTCGTACATCGCGGTTCCGATTCCCTGCGCAACGCCGCCACGCGCCTGCCCTTCCACCACCATCGGATTCACCACCGTGCCGCAATCCTCGACAATGACGTAATCGAGGATCTCGACATCGCCCAGCTCGGTGTCGACGGCGACCACCGCGGCATGCGAAGCATAGCTGAAAGCGCCGGTATCGACCTTGGGACGAAACCCGACGGTTGCCTCAAGTCCGGCGACATCGACATCGGGGGGCAGACGCTCCGGCCGCATGTACCAGGCCTCCGCGATCTCCTGGAGCGCAACCGAGCGCAGCGGTCCAACCACCTCGGCGTTCTCATAACGTGTTGCGCCGATCGTGCTTTGCATGAGGTGCGCCCCGATCGCGGTTATCCGCGGCAGCAGCGCCTTGCAGGCATTCGCCACCGCACCCCCGGCCATCACCATCGAGCGGGAGGCATAGGTGCCGGTGGAATAGGGAGTGAGCCCGGTATCGCCATGCACGACGCGGATATTGGCGACGTCGATGCCGGTCACCTCGTGCGCGACCTGCGCCAGCGTCGTCTCCATGCCCTGGCCGTGCGAATGCACGCCGACCCGCACTTCCAGGCCGCCGTCCGGGGTGACCCGCACTGTCGCCTGGTCGTAGCCGGGAATGATCGGAAGTCCCCACGCGGAGAACACGCTGGTGCCGTGCGCGGACTGCTCGCAGTAGGTGGCAAAGCCGATCCCGATGCGCCGACCATCCGGCTCGCCGTGCGCCTGGCGTGCGCGCCAGGCGCAGAGATCGATTTTCTCGCGCGCGAGCCGCAGGCTCTCCTGATAGTCGCCGCTGTCGTAATGCTTGCGGGCGACATTGTCGTAGGGCATGGCGGAAGCGGGCACGAGGTTCTCGTGCCGGACCTCCCATGGATCGCGGCCGACGGCGCGCGCGATGGCATCCATCAGCAGCTCGATGGCGAAGCACACGCCGGTGCGCGCCACTCCACGATACGGCAGGAAGCCGGGCTTGTTGGTTGCGACGCAATGGGTGCGGCAGCGATAGCCGCGAAAATCGTATGGCCCGGGCAGGTTGCCGATGGCCTGGCCGGGCTCAAGCGCTACCGTGAACGGCCAGTTGGAATAGGCGCCGCCGTCGATGGTGATCTCGGCATCGAGCGCCTTGAGTCGGCCCCGTTCGTCGGCATAGCCGGTGAGGCGGTAGTGATGCTGGCGCGAATTGGCGCCGGCCACGAGGTGCTCGCGGCGATCCTCGATATAACGGAACGGAGCGCGATATTTGCGTGCCAGCCAGGCAACGCACAGCTCCTCGGGCTGGAGCACGCATTTATATCCGAAGCCGCCGCCGACATCGGGCGACACGACCCGCACCTGCCCCTGGGAGAGCCCGAGAAACTGCGCGATGCCCGCGCGGATGATATGCGGCACCTGGGTCGAGGTGTAGACAACGAGCTGGTCGCTGCGCTCGTCCCAGCAGGCGAGGACCGCCTTGCCTTCCAGCGGCACCATGGCCTGGCGCGCCAGGGACATCTCGCGCGTGACCACGATCGGGGCGTTGCTGCTCCCGGCTGCAAAGCCGCTTTCGTAGTTGAGCGTGAGGAAGCAGTTGTCAGGCCATTCGTCGTGGATGCGCACGCCTGCGTCGGCGCGCGCCAGATGCGCATCGACCAGCACCGGAAGCTCCGCGACGTCGAGCCTCACTTGCGCACAGAGATCCTCGGCTAGCGCGCGCGTGGGAGCGACGCACATGGCGACGGCCTCGCCGACAAATCGCACCTTGCCGTGAGCGAGCGGAGGACATTTGGAGCTTCGATAGCCTGGCACCGTGTTGGCCGCGACGATGTCGGCGATGTCCGCCAGATCATCGCGCACGAACACCGAGCTCTCGCAGCCCGGCGGCTTGCCGATGCTCACGATGCGCCCGTGCGCAATGGGGCTGCGCAGAAAGGCGACCTCGCGCTGGCCCGGCAGCATCATGTCGGCGACGAAGCTGCCGCGGCCGCGAAGATGGCGCGCATCCTCCTTGCGCTTGACCCGCGCGCCGATGCCTTGCGCGCTCACGCGTCCTCGCGCGAGCGATCGCTATCGCTGCGCCGACATGATGTAGCGATAGTTGTCAAGGGCTGTTCTCCGCGAGGCGAAACCAGAGATTGGATTCATCGAGGAATTTCCGCCACGATGCATAGATTGCGACGACCGCGCATCGTGCACATGAATGTGATATGACCATAGTGAGGAAGAGCCATGAACGAGTCAATTTGCGGGGACGAAGCGGGCCACGTAAGGTGATGTTGCGCGCGTCGAATGGCCTTGCCGGCGCGCCGGAGGCAACATGAGCGACAAAGATGCGCACACCGGCACACGCGGCCGCAGGAACGGCGGCAACGGCAAGCGGGGCGCGCGCGAGGATGCCGTGCTGCTCGACCGGCAATATGCCTGGCCCGGCGACCTCACGGAGATTCCGGACTGGGTCTACACCGACGAGAGCATCTACCGGCGCGAGGTCGAGCGCATCTTTCACGGACCCACGTGGAACTACGTCGCGCTCGAGGCGGAAGTTCCCCATGCCGGCGACTTCATACGCTCGAACGTCGGTCCGACGCCGGTCGTTGTGGCACGAACGAAGGACGGTTCGATCAGCGTGGTCGAGAACCGCTGCGCTCATCGCGCCGCCGAGTTCTGCCGCACGCTCTCCGGCACGGTCAACGAGTTCATCTGCCCCTATCACCAGTGGACCTACGATCTTGCCGGCAATCTCATCGGCGTGCCGTTTCGCCGCGGCGTGGCCGGCAAGGGCGGCATGCCGAAGAGCTTCAATCTTGCCGAGCACGGATTGCGCAAGCTCAAGGTCACCACGCATCGCGGCGTGGTGTTCGCCTCCTACCATGACGACATGGAGCCGCTTGCCGATTATCTCGGTCCGGAAATCCTGCGCGAGTTCGAGGCGACGTTCGACGGACGCAAGCTCAAGGTGCTCGGTCATTACCGGCACTCGCTGCCCGGCAACTGGAAGCTCTATCACGAGAATCTCAAGGATCCCTACCACGCCACGCTGCTGCACACATTCCTGGTGACGTTCGGGCTGCTTGTTGCCGGCAACCGCTCGCTGATGCTGACCGACCGGAGCGGGCGCCACGGCGTCATGGCGTCGGCCAAGTCCGACGCCGACAAGGTTGCGGTCGACGACAAGAAGGAGATGCGCGCCTACCGGGAAGGCATGACGCTGCGCGAGCCGCGCTTCATGGAGTTCGTTCGCGAGTTCGACAGCCCATGGTCGGTCACCATGGCGACCATCTGGCCGAACCTGATCGTGCAGCGCGAGATGAACACGCTCGGCATTCGGCAGATCGTGCCGAACGGCCCGCACGAGTTCATCATGAAATGGACCATGTTCGGATTTGAGAGCGATGACGCGGAGATGACCGCGCATCGGCTCCGCCAAGGCAACCTGATGGGCCCCGCCGGCTTTCTCGGTCTGGAAGACAACGAGGCGATGAAATTCGTGCAGGACGGCATGCGCCGCGTGCCCGACAAGCGCCACCTGGTGAAGCTTGATCCCGCGACTGAGGCCGGCACCTCCGACACCCTGATCTCGGAAGCCGCGATCCGCGCCATGTACCGGCACTGGCGGGCGGAAATGGGGCTTTAGCGATGCATCGTGCCGCGTGCACGGTCTCTATTGTTGCGCCCTCTCCCCGTCCGAACTCGGGCTTGCCCGAGTTCGGCACTTTATGGGTGGCCCAAGTCGGATATATCCGACTTGGGTGCGGGAGAGGGCAGCTCAGAGCGTCAGCACAGTGGATTGGGTGAGGGGACGAGCGCATGGGACCCCTCACCCGTCAGAACTTGTTGCATGATCAGAGGAGCCCTCTCCCGCAGGGGGAGAGGGCGCCACGATGAGCGCACCGCTTGCGGCGCCAGCCAGGACCCGCGAGGCGCAGATCGATGCGCTCCTCCTCCATCACGAGGTGGAGAGTTTCAATGCCGCCTATGCCGCCGCCCTCGACGAGCAGCGGCTGACCGACTGGACGGAGATGTTCACGGAGGACGCCTTTTACGTCGTGATCTCGCGAGAGAATGCCGACCACGGGTTACCGGTCGGATTGATCTACTGCGACAGCAAGCGGATGATCCAGGACCGCGCATTCGCGCTCGAGAAGACGACGATGTTTGCGCCGCGCTACCTGCGGCACATCATCGGCAACCTGCAGGTTGCGGGCGAGGACGGAAACGGCGCGATCCGCGCGCGCGCCAACTATGCGCTGATCCAGGTGCTGTACGACCGGCCGGAGGCCAAGCTGCACCAGGTCGGCGCCTACCACGACGTGTTTCGCAGGGTCGATGGGGTGCTCAAGCTCGCCGAGCGCCGCTGCGTCTACGACAGCCTCCTCATCGACAACGCGCTCTGCCTGCCGGTCTAGGCCCCGCGCGCCGTCAGCTCGCCGCCTTGTTGAGGATCTCTTCGGGAGTGGATGATACCACCTCCACGTATTTGGGGATGAACTTGCCGCCTTCGATGAATTTGATGAATTCCGGCTTGATCTCGTTGGCGAGGATCTTGCGGATGCGCGCGTGCTCGTCGATGTCCGCCCATTCGGCGATCAGGAAGAAGCGCTGCGGATCCTCGGTATCGCGGCAAAGCACCCCGTCCTTCACCTGCGCTTTGGATTTGTGCATGGGGTTGCCGTCGGAGTAGTCGAACTTCTCGAACGACCTGACGAACTCCTCCTCGTGGCCCTTCTGCACGCGGAAATCGTAGATGTGAAGATAATTGCCCTTGGTGGCCAGCGGTTCCTGCGCCATCGGTTGCTCCTTATGCTGATCTCGGGGTGCACAAGCGACGATGCCAGTCTGACCCCATTTCCGATCCCTGCACAAGGCGCGCGCGCCGCAGCCGCCGCTCTCACGAGCTCAGATCGATGACCCCGGCGTCGCCGTCCTCCGTGCCGAAGGCGAGCATGCTGCCCCCGGCGTTCCAGGCAAGCGCGGTGACTGGCGCGGAAGCCGGATTGCGCGCCAGGACTTCCGCGCCATCCTCGAGGCGCACCAGCAGCACCATCCCGTCGGCGTAACCCGCCGCCACAATGGCCACCCTGGGGTGAGGGGCCATGACCGCGACCGCAGACTGCGCCGGCGCGCGCAATTCCGGCGCCTTGCCGAGGGGGCCGTCCTTGTCCTGGAACGGCCACAGGATCAGCTGGTTCGCTCCGGAGGTTGCGAGCGATCTGCCGTCGGCGGTGAAGGCAAACGAGCGCACCCGCTCGCCATAGCCGGACATCCGCAGGTCCTTGCGGTCGGAAAGCCGCCAGCAGTGCAGCATCGGCTCCTGCATGGAGGTGATGAGGAAGCGGCCGTCGGGACTGAGCAGCACGCCGAGATGCGAGCCCTTCCAGGCAAGCTTCTCGGGTTCGGTCTGCGCACCGGGAAACCAAAGCGTGACGCCATTGTAATGGGCGACCGCCAGGCGCAGCCCCTTGCGCGCAAACGCCAGGCCGCCGACCGTCGAAGGCACCTCAAGCACGCGCTCGTCTCCCTTGGGGGAGCGCACGAAGACCTGCTTGCCCGCTGACCAGGCGAGTGCGCCGGCGGGGCCCGTTGCGACATGATCGATCCAGCGGCGCCGGGGATCGGTTGCAATAACCGTGCTCGCGCCATCCGCACCGGTCGCCTTCACTCCTCCGTCATCACCGCCCGTGATAATGCGGCTGCCGTCACAGGCGGAGGAAAGGATCGCGCCGGCGTGGGTCGCAATCGGACGCCCCTCGCCTCCCTGCGGCACCAGCAACAAGGCTTCCTCGCCGAGCACGAAGGCGGCCGTGGATCCCAGAAAGTGTGCCCCGACCACGGTCGCGCCGGCTTGCATCGGTCGCGTCCTCTGCACGACCGAGGCTTTGCCGGCGCGTTTGTCGGTCATGGATGCTGCGTCGGTCTCAAATCATGCGAGACAGCCTTGAAAGCCAGCCTCGATCTTTTCCCGCGGCAGGTTGCGCCCGATAAAGACGAGGCGGCTTTCGCGCTTCTCGCCCTCGCCCCACGGGCGCTGGTGATCGCCGTCGAGCATCATGTGCACGCCCTGGAAGGCGAAACGCTCGTCATCGTTCTTGAACGAGAGAATGCCCTTGCAGCGCAGGATGTTCGGACCCTCCTTCTGCACGAGGTCCTGGACCCAGGGAAAAAATTTGTCCGCATCGAGCGGCTGCTCGGTCCGCAGCGAAAGCGATTGCATCTCCTCGTCGTGATAATGCTTGAGCGAGCCACCATCATGACGATGGGCATGACCGTCATGGTCATGCTCGTGATGATGGTCATGCTCGTGATGGTGATGGTCGCCGCCATCGCCCAGGAACTGCGGCTCTATCTCCAGGATGCGGTCGAGATCGAATGCATTGCGGCCGAGCACCTCCGGCAGCGCGATCGCGCAGCGCTCGGTCTTGTGCACCCTGGCATAGGGGTTGATCCCCCGGATGCGCCCTTCGACTTCGCTGAGGTCTGCCGGCCCCACGAGATCGGTCTTGTTGAGAAGGATGACGTCGGCAAACGCGATCTGGTTCTTCGCCTCGGGGGCGTCCTTGAGCCTTTCCCGCAGCCATTTGGCATCGGCCACGGCCACCACCGCGTCGAGCTTGGCCTTGCGGCCGACGTTCTCGTCGACGAAGAACGTCTGCGCCACCGGCGCGGGGTCCGCCAGCCCGGTGGTCTCGACAATGATGGCGTCGAACTTGCCCTTGCGCCGCATCAGCCCGTCGATGATGCGCACGAGGTCGCCGCGCACGGTGCAGCAGATGCACCCGTTGTTCATCTCGAACACTTCCTCGTCGGCGCCCACAACGAGATCATTGTCGATGCCGATCTCGCCGAACTCGTTGACGATGACGGCGTATCGCTTTCCGTGCGGCTCGGACAGGATGCGGTTGAGCAGGGTCGTTTTCCCGGCGCCGAGATAGCCGGTAAGCACGGTGACGGGAATCTTGTCGGACATGAAGTGCTCCGTTTGGCCCCGTATATATGCACGCAACGCCGGATGCCATCCCGCGACATGCGAATGCCGCAAGCGGCGCAAGCCCGATAGACAGCCCTGCCGTGGCGCGGAATTGCGTCAGACCAGCGATGGGGTGTGCGCGCCTAGAGCATGTCCCGCAAAAGTGGGAACCGGTTTTGCGAAAAAGGACATGCTCAAACAAAGAGCTAGAGCAGGATGACGATTCGAAGAAAAATCATCCTGCTCTAGCTCGCCAGCGCGCTGGCAAGCTGCCCCACGTTGTGACGGATGAGATCGATGTAGGTCGTCGCATCGCCCGTCGCATCGGTCAGCGCGTCGGAATAGAGCACCCCGCCGATCTTGGCGCCGGTCTCGCTCGCGATCTGGCGCACCAGCCGCGGATCGGTGATGTTCTCCAAAAAAACGGCGGCAGCCTTCTGTTGCCTGATTGCGCTGATGATGGCAGCGACGTCCCTGGCCGACGCTTCGGCTTCCGTCGATACGCCCTGCGGCGCCGTGAAATGGATGCCGTAGGCGCTTTCGAAATATCCGAAGGCGTCGTGGCTGGTGACGACGCGGCGCCGCTCGGAAGGAATCCGGGCAATGGTGTCGCGCACGTCGCGCTCGAGCGCGTCGAGCTTCGCCAGATAGGCCGCCGCATTCGCTTCATAATAGGCCTTGCCGGCGGCATCGATCGCGATCAATGCGTCGCGGATGTTGGCGACGTAAATCCTCGCGTTTGCGATGGATTGCCAGGCATGCGGATCGCTCCGGCCATGATCATGCTCGCCCGCGCGCGCAAGCGGCTCGATGCCTTTGGTCGCGACAATGATCGCGGCCTTGGTGCCGGACGCTTTCACCAGCCGATCGAGCCAGCCCTCGAAGCCTAGCCCGTTCACGAATACGACCGCCGCATCCGCCACCTTTCTGGCATCCGCCGGCGAAGGCGCATAGACGTGGGCATTGCCGTTTGCCCCCACCAGGGTCGCGACTTCCAGCCGGTCGCCGCCGACGTTTTTGACGAGGTCGCCCAGGATCGAGAAGCTGGCGATCACCTTGAGCTTGCCCGGTGAGCGCCCCTGCGCGGCGGCCGGATCGGGCGCCCAAAAATCGGCCGCGAGCAGGCAGCCGCCGGCAGCCGCCGCCATGACCTGCCGTCGCGTGCGGACGCTTGCTCTGCCTTGCAAAGCTTTCCGCCTCATGCCTCGAGATGGCGTCCGGGGAACAGCTGGCGCAGCAGACCACCGACGCGGCCGAACAGCAGCGAGATCACGTAGAGCGCGCCGGCAACGAGAATGATGGCGGGGCCGGAGGCGACGCCGACGTGGAACGAGAGCAGCAGGCCGGCATAGCCTGCCGCAATGCCGCTTGCGGTCGCAATGGCGATCATCAAGGTGATGTCGCGCGCCCAGAACCGGCCGATGGCCGCCGGCAGCATCATGATCCCCACTGCCAGCAGCGTGCCGAGCGCGTGAAACCCGCTCACCAGATTGATGACCACGAGCGCCAGAAATGCGAGGTGCGCCGGACCGCCGGCGCGGCTGACCGAGCGCATGAAGCCGGGATCGACGCATTCGAGCACCAGCGGACGGTAGATCAAGGCGAGCACCAGCAGGCTGATGCTGGCATTGGCCGCAATCAGCAGGAGGGTCTGGTCGTCGAGCGCAAGCACGTTGCCGAACAGGACATGCAGGAGATCGACGTTGGTGCCCTTGACCGACACGATGGTCACGCCGAGCGCGAGCGAGAGCAGATAGAAAGTGGCCAGCGCCGCATCTTCCTTGAGCTCGGTTGCGCGGGCGACAAGACCGGTGAGCAAGGCGACGACGAACCCGGCAATGAGGCCTCCCGCCGTCATTGCAAACAGGTTGAGGCCCGAGAGCAGGAAGCCGACCGCGGCGCCGGGCAGGATGGCGTGCGCCATCGCGTCGCCAACGAGACTCATGCGCCGCAGCATCAGGAACACGCCGATAGGGCCGGCGCCAAGCGCCAGCGCCAGCGCCCCGGCAAGCGCCCGGCGCATGAACTCGAACTCGGCGAACGGGGCGACGAAGAAGTCGTACGGCATCACGACGCCGCCGCCTGCGCCACGCATTCGTGCGCGTGCTCGTCAAACGCCTCGCACATGCGCCGCGCCAGCAGGAGATTCTCCGGGGTGAGAACGCTCGGCGTGCGCCCCCAGGCCACCGGCTCGCGCGCGAGCAGCAACGTCTCGGGGAAGTGCGTCCGCACGAAATCGATGTCGTGCATGGCGGTGAGTACCGTGCGCTCTTCGCCATGCCAGCGCCGGACCAGATCGAAGAGATCCGCCGAGGTCTTGGCGTCGACCGCGTTGAACGGCTCATCCAGCACGATCATGCGGGCGTCCTGCAGCAGCAGGCGCGCGAACAGCATGCGCTGCATCTGCCCGCCGGAGAGCGTCGCAATGGCGCGATCCTCGAACCCGGTGAGGCCGACGGCCGCAATGGCCTGCTCGATGGCCGTGCGAGCTCGGCCGCCGATCCCGCCGAAGGAGCCGGCGCGGCGCCACAGGCCCATGGCCACGAGGTCATAGACATTGATCGGGAACGAGCGGTCGATCTCGGCCGCCTGCGGCAGATAGGCGATGTCCTGCGGCAAGAGCGCTCCCCGCTCAATGCGACCCGCCAATGGCTTGAGCGAGCCGACGATGCCCTTGAACAGCGTCGATTTGCCCGCTCCGTTCGGTCCGACCACCGCGACCAATGCGCCGGTATCGATCTTGCCATCGAGGTGGTGCACCGCGGGGTGGCGGTCATAGCCGAGAGTGACGTTGCGAAATTGCAGCGCGCAACCCATCAGCTCGCCTTCATTGCCCAGAGCACAGCCGTCCACAGGATGCCGATCAAGGCGGCGCTGAGCAAAAGCCGCTCCACCACGGACAGCCGCAGGATCGAGGGCGCGATCGAGGCCGGAGGGTGACCGCGACCGGGGTGATCGTGCTGCTGGGGAAAGTGCGTCGGCATGGCGGGTCTCGGGAAAATGTTATAATATAACATTTTCCATTGTCTAGTTGATCGATTCCATAAAACTCGTCATTCCGGGGCGCCGCGAAGCGGCGAACCCGGAATCCAGTAACCCACGCCATTGATTACTAGATTCCGGGCTCTCGACCCACCCCAAGTCGGCTGTTGCCGACTTGGGCACTTAAAGTGCTGATCTCGGGTAAACCCGAGATCAGTGGGCCTCGACCCGGAATGACGCCGAAAAAGTGCGGGCACGGCCAAGGTGCGCGCCATCAGGCCATTGGCGTGAGCCCGAGCCTGTCGAGGAGGCGCAAGTCGCAGTCGCGTTCCGGATTGGGCGTGGTGAGCAGCTTGGGCCCGTAGAAGATGGAGTTGGCGCCGGCAAGAAAGCAGAGCGCCTGCGTCTCCTCGCTCATGTCCTCGCGCCCGGCGGAGAGCCGCACCACCGATTTCGGCAACGCTATGCGCGCAACCGCGATGGTCCGGACGAAATCGAGCGGATCGATCGCCGGCGCGTGCGCGAGCGGGGTTCCTTCGACCTTGACCAGCATGTTGATGGGTACGCTTTCGGGATGCATGGGCAGATTTGCCAGCATCGCGATCAGTCCGGCGCGATCCTCGACCCCCTCGCCCATTCCAATAATGCCGCCGCAGCAGACGTGGATGCCGGCAGCGCGCACGTGCTCGAGCGTGTCGAGGCGATCCTGGTAGGTGCGCGTGGTGATGATCGCGCCATAGTAATCGGGCGAGGTGTCGAGGTTGTGGTTGTAATAGTCGAGGCCGCAGCTTTTGAGCCGCTGCGCCTGCGCGCGCGTGAGCATGCCGAGCGTGGCACAGGTCTCAAGCCCGAGCGCCTTGATGCGCCCGACCATCTCGCAAACCTGGTCGAGATCGCGATCCTTCGGCTCGCGCCAGGCGGCGCCCATGCAGAAACGGCTGGCGCCTGCGTCTTTCGCCGCGCGCGCCTCGGCGACCACGGTCGCAACAGGCATCAGCTTTTCCGCCTTCACGCCGGTGTCGAAGCGTGCGCTCTGCGGACAATAGGCGCAATCCTCCGGGCAGCCTCCGGTCTTGATCGACAGCAGCGTGGAAATCTGCACCTCGCAGGCATCGAAGTGCAGGCGATGGGTCGCTTGCGCGCGAAACATCAGCTCCGGAAACGGCAGCGCGAAGAGCGCGCGCAATTCCTCGCGTGTCCAATCGTGGCGTACCGCGCCAAGGCTTGACGCGCTGCTTTCGGCACGCCCGTCGCACCCGAATGGCAGCGGCGACGAACTCGAAAGAGCCATCACGCCGCGCCTTTCATGGCGGCCTTAACCTTGTCCGGGGTGAACGGCACCGAGCGCAGGCGCACGCCGATTGCATCGAATACGGCATTGGAGATGGCCGACGGCACAACGGCGGCCGCGGGCTCGCCCGCGCCCCACGGCTTCTCGTTCGGCCGATCGATGAGATCGTGGACGATTTCCGGAACCTGCGGAAAGCGCAGGATCGGATAGCTCTCCCAATCGAGGCTCGTCACCATGGATCGGTCGTATCTGAGTTCCTCGATGAGAGTGCGGCTCACGGTCTGGATGACGTTGCCGTCGAGCTGATTTCGCAGCCCATCGGGATTGACGATCTGGCCGCAATCATGCGCGAGATAGACCTTCGCCACCCGGATATCGCCGGTCGACCGCTGGACCTCGATTTCGGCGACCGCCGCGATGTAGGTGCGCGCCAATTCGTATTTGCAGTAGGTGATGCCGCGGCCGGCTACCACGTCGCCGCCCTGGTCGCGCTTCGGCGAGGGGCGCTTGTCCCACTTTGCGAGCGCAGCGACGCGGTTGAGCACCTCGATGCCGCGCTTGTCGCTGGGATTGAGATATTTGAGGCGAAACTCGAGCGGATCGGCATCTGCTGCCGCGGCGAGCTCGTCCATGAAGCACTCGTTGGCATAGGTGTTCTGCATGCGACCCGGGGTGCGGATCCAGGAGGGGCGAAACGGCGTGGTCTCGAGCCGATGACAGACCGTCCGCACGTTGGCGAACTTGTAGGGGATCGCCGAGTTCTGGAAGATGTTGCCCGGAGCGGTGTGGTCGTCAGCCGGCATCCCGCTCAGGGTCGCCGCAATTAGCGGCACGTTGAAGCCGTTGGGCGTCTGCTGGGGAATGAAGAAGTCCGACTGCCAGGCCGTGACCTGGCCGGAATCGTCCATGGCCGCGCGCAGATCGATGAGGGTGGGCGGACCTTTGGGGTCCCAGCCGTGCTCGTCGGCGCGCGACCATTGCACGCGTACCGGCCGCTCCACCGCTTTCGCGAGCAACGCCGCGTCCGCCGCCGCGTCCTCGTGCCCGTTACGGCCATAGCAGCCGGAGCCCTCTACATAGAGACAGCGCACGTTCTCGACCGGCATGCCGAACATAGTCGCGAGCTGCTTGCGCAGATTGTGCGTGGCTTGCGACGCCGACCACGACGTGAGCTTGCCGTCCCGAAACTCCGCCACCGCGCATGACGGGCCGATCGATCCGTGGGTGTGGATGGCAAAATCGTAGGTCGCCTTGAGCGTTTTCACGCCGTCGCGGCCGAGCGCCGCTTCGGTGTCGCCGACATTGCTGGTCGTCTCCTCCTTGATGATCTTGCTCGCACGCACATGCTCCCACAGCATTGCCGCATCCGGCAGCGTTTGCGATTTCAACCATGACGTCTTGAGCTTGCGCGCGCCCTTGACCGCACCCCACTCGCTCTCGGCGACCACGCCCAGAAAATTGCCCTGCCGCACGATCTTCACCACGCCGGCAACATCCTTGATCGACGCCTCGTCGACGCCTTCGAGCCGGGCCCCGAATGCCGGCGGACGGATGACGCGCCCGTGCAGCATGCCAGGCGCGCGAAAGTCCTGCATGAACGTGAAAGCGCCGGTCACCTTGTCCGGGATGTCGACGCGCGGCACCGGCTTGCCCACGATCTTGTAGTCCTTTGGATCCTTGGCCGGTGCGGGCTTTGCGTGATCGAGCTTGAGCGCGAAGGTCTTGTTTCCGATCAGCTCGCCGTAGCTGACGCGCTTGCTCGCCGCGGTGACGACCCCGTCGGCCACCTTGAGGTCCTCCTTGCGGACTCCCAGCCGCCTGGCGGCCTCCTCGAGGAGGGCCGCCCTGGCGGTCGCAGCGGCATTGCGCAGCTGTACCCCTCCGATCTGGATGGAAAGGCTCCCCCAGGTGGGCCCCTGGTCGGGAGTGAGCGTGGTATCGCCCTGGACAAGCCTGATCATGGAGAGCGGCACATCGAGCTCCTCGGCGACGATCTGCGGCAGCGCCGTCGCCACCCCGGTGCCGAGATCGACCTTGCCGGAATAGACGGTCACCAGCCCGTGAGCGTCGACGGCGAGAAAGGAGTCGACCTCGGTGAGTGCCACCGGCTTTGCCGCTGCCGCCTGTGCCCCTGCCCGATCAGGTGCGCCGGCGAGCGAGAAGCTGACGATGAGGGCGCCGCTACCCTGGAGAATATCGCGTCTTGAAACATGCATGTTCATGATCGCCTCCCCTTACGCAGCGGCCGCCCGCATGACCGCCTTGACGATGCGCGCATGCGTGCCACAACGGCAGAGATTGTCGGCGAGCGCGTCCTTGACCTGAGCTTCGGTCGGCTTTTTGGTCGTCGCCAGGAATGCGGCCGACTGCATGATCATGCCGTTGATGCAGTAGCCGCACTGCACCGCCTGCTCATCGATGAAGGCGCGCTGCACGGGGTGCAGCTTGCCCGCGGTGGAAAGCCCTTCGAGCGTGACCACCTTCTGCTGCGCGGTCAGCGAAGACAGCGGCGTGACGCATGAGCGGACTGCCTTGCCATCGATGTGCACCGTGCAGGCACCGCATTGCGCGAGCCCGCAGCCAAAACGCGGCCCATGCAGCGCGAGGTTGTCACGCAGCGCGTACAGGAGCGGCATTTCGGGATCGTCGATGCTGATCTGGACAGGCCTGCCGTTGACGTTGAGCGATTTCCGTTGAGCCATATCATCCTCCCAAGCTGCCCAACCCAAGATCGTTTGCGATACCTTTAGCCCTGGCGGCGAGCTTCGGCCAGAGTCATGCTGCAATCAGAAATATTCCCCGTGGTCCGGCTTGCGCTATCCTCCGGGTCCATTGCCCAGGAAAATTCATGACACCGGTATCGAACCGCCAAGTCCGCCTCAAATCGCGGCCGACCGGCATTCCGCAGGCCACCCATTTCGAGATCGTCGAGGCCGCGTTACCGCAGCTCGCGGACAAAGAGTTCCTGGTCCGCAACGAGTATCTTTCGGTCGAGCCGGCCATGCGCGGATGGGTCTCAGCCGTCCCCAACTACTCGACGCCCGTCGCTGTCGGGGAAGTCATGCGCGCGTTTGCGGCGGTACCATCGTTGCCTCCCGCCACCCGGGCTATGCCGAAGGAGAGGCGGTCATGGGAATGCTGGGCTGGCAGGAATATGCGATCTCCGACGGCGGCTCGGTCACGCGCAAAGTGAAAGAAAAGGACCTGCCGCTCTCGCTGTCGCTCGGGATTCTCGGTCTCAACGGCGTCACCGCCTATTTCGGACTTCTGGAGATCGGGCAGCCGCGCTCGGGCGACACCGTAGTCGTTTCGACGGCGGCGGGCGCAGTCGGATCGGCGGTCGGGCAGATCGCGAGGCTGATGGGATGCCGGACCGTCGGGTTGACCGGGGGCGCGGTCAAGGCCAAGCTGTGCCGCGAGGAATTCGGCTATGACGAGGCCATCGATTACAAGGCCGGTGATCTCGCCGAGGCGCTGTCGGCGTCATGTCCGCGCGGCGTCGATGTGTATTTCGACAATACGGCGGGCGCGATCAGCGATGCGGTGTTGGCGCAACTCGCCGTGGGCGCCCGAGTGGTAATCTGCGGAACTGCCGCGGTCGCAGGCTGGGAGCCGCCGCCTGCCGGCCCGCGCGTCGAGCGATATCTGCTGGTGAAGCGCGCGCGCATGGCTGGCTTTATCGTGTTCGATTATCGGCACCGTTACGAAGAGGCGGTCACGCGGTTGGTGGCTTGGGTGCGCCAGGGCCGCATCCGTTACCGCGAGGACATCGTGGAGGGGATCGAAAGCTGCCCCGACGCCATCGCCGAGCTTTATCGCGGCGAGAATCTGGGCAAACGGCTGGTCCGTCTTCGCCACTCGTGAATGGGATGAATTACGCTGGAAGCTCGCAAGGGAGGTAAGCAAGATGATGGTTGATGGGGCATGGCTGCCGCTTCTCGCAGTCGCGATCCTGGCATTTATCTGGGCCGTCGTACTCTGGGGATCGAGGTATCTCGGCCCGCAATAGCTTCAAGGCCCGCCCAGGCCTGTGACTCCGGCAAAGGTGGGCTTTTTAGCCAGTCCCGCTGTGCGAATGGCGATGCCTATTCGGCTGCAACCCGCGCCGCCGGCTCCACGCGCTCTACCTTGGCTGCACAATACTTGAACTCGGGGATTTTCCCGAACGGGTCGAGCGCCGGATTGGTGAGAAGGTTCGCCGCCGCTTCCACGAATGCGAACGGGATGAACACGACCCCGTCGGGGATGGCATCGTCCTGGCGCGCCGAGAGCTCGATCGAGCCGCGGCGGGTGGAAACCCGTACCAGGTCGCCGGGCGCAATGCCGAGCCGCGCGATGGTGCCGCGCGAGACATTGGCGACCGCGCCCGGCTCCAGTGCGTCGAGGGTGGCGGCGCGCCGGGTCATGGCGCCGGTGTGCCAATGCTCGAGCTGGCGGCCGGTCGAGAGCACGAACGGGAACTCGGCATCCGGGCGTTCGTCAGGCGGGAGGATCTTCGCCGGCACGAGCTTGCCGCGGCCGTCTTGCGTGGGGAATCGATCGCCGAACACGACGTCATGTCCCGGCTTGTCCGGTGCATCGGACGGATAGGTGACGGCGCTCTCCTTCTCGATGCGATCCCAGGATATGTTGGCGAGCGCGGGCATCAACGAGGCCATCTCGGTGTAGATCTCGCCCGGATTCCGGTAGTTCCAGTCAAGCCCGATGCGGCGCGCGATCTCCTGCGTGACCTGCCAATCGAGCCGGGCCTCGCCGGGCAGGGGAAGCGCCGGGCGCCCCATCTGCACCTGCCGGTTGGTATTCGTCACGGTGCCGTGCTTCTCCGGCCAGGCCGACGCCGGCAGGATCACGTCCGCATGAAAGGCGGTCTCGGTGAGGAAGATATCCTGCACCACCAGATGCTCGAGATGGGCGAGCGCCTCGCGCGCATGATTGAGGTCGGGATCCGACATCGCGGGGTTCTCGCCGAGAACGTACATGCCCTTGATCACGTCGGCATGGACCGCCTTCATGATCTCAACGACGGTGAGGCCACGCTTGGGATCGAGCTTGGCGCCCCAGGCTTGTTCCACGACCGCGCGAATTGCCGGGTTATCGACCGCGCGATAGTCCGGAAAGAACATCGGAATGAGACCGGCGTCGGAAGCGCCTTGCACGTTGTTCTGCCCGCGCAAGGGATGCAGCCCCGTGCCAGGGCGCCCCACCTGGCCGCAGATCAGCGCGAGTGCAATCAGGCAGCGTGCATTATCGGTGCCGTGGACGTGCTGGGAGACGCCCATGCCCCAGAAGATGATGGCCGATTGCGCGCGCGCATAGCTGCGGGCGACAGCGCGCAAGGTCTGTGCCGGAATGCCGCAGATCGGCGCCATCTCCTCCGGCGTGAAATCCTTGATGTGCTCGGCGAAGGCTTTGAAATTGGCAGTCTGCGCTTCGACATACTGCCGGTCGTAGAGCCCTTCGGTGACGATGGCATTGAGGATGCCGTTGAGCATGGCGACGTCGGCGCCCGGCTTGAACTGCAGCATGTGCGTGGCGTGTCGCTTGAGCGCCTGGCCGCGCGGGTCCATGACAATGAGCTGCGCGCCGCGCTTGGCCGCCTGCTTGAAGAAGGTGGCCGCGACCGGATGGTTCTCAGTCGGGTTGGCGCCGATGACAATGATGACGTCGGAATTCCTGCACTCGTTGAATGTCGCAGTGACCGCCGCCGAGCCTATGGTCTCCAGCAGCGCCGCGACCGAGGAGGCATGGCACAGACGGGTGCAGTGATCGACATTGTTGGTGCCGAAGCCGGCACGCACCAGCTTCTGAAAGAGATAAGCCTCCTCGTTGGTGCACTTGGCGGAGCCGAAGCCGGCGAGCGCGCGGGAGCCGTCGCGATCGCGGATCCGCTTGAGGCCGGAGGCGGCGCGGTCGAGCGCCTCCTCCCAGCTCGCGGGCCGAAAATGGGTCCACGGGTTGGCAGGATCGACGGTGTCGTGCGCGTGCTTGCGCACGCCCTCCCTGCGGATCAGCGGCTGGGTCAGGCGGTGCGGATGGTGCACGTAGTCGAAGCCGAAGCGGCCCTTCACGCACAGCCTGTTCTGGTTCGCCGGCCCGTTCCTGCCGCTGACGTGGGTGAGCTTGTCATCCTTGATGTGATAGGTCACCTGACAGCCCACACCGCAATAGGGACACACGCTCGCCACCTCGCGGTCGGGATAGACCGTGCGCACATTGGCCTCATTCAGCAAGGTCGCGGGCATCAGCGCGCCGGTCGGGCAGGCCTGCACGCATTCCCCGCAGGCGACGCAGGTTGAAGCGCCCATCGGGTCGTCGAAGTCGAACACGATCTTCTCGGTGAAGCCGCGGCCCGCCATGCCGATCACGTCGTTGACCTGCACCTCGCGGCACGCGCGCACGCACAGATTGCAGTGAATGCAGGCATCGAGATTGACCGCCATCGCGGGATGGCTGCGGTCGGGCGCCGGCGGGGCGCGGCGCGGAAACCTGCTGGCGGCAATGCGCGCCCGCTCGGCCGTCTTCCAGAACTCGGATTGCGGATCGTGCGCCGCCTCCTTTGGCGGCTGGTCGCTCATCAGCAGCTCGACCACCATGCGCCGGGCGGCGACGGCGCGCCCGGTCTGGGTATGGACCTTCATTCCGGGCGTCGGCGTGCGAATGCAGCTCGCCGCGAGCACGCGCTCGCCCTCGATCTCCACCATGCAGACGCGGCAATTGCCGTCGGCGCGATAGCCGGGCTTCGGCGAATAGCACAGGTGCGGCAGCTTGATGTCGTAGCGGCGCGCGGTGCGGAAAATGGTCTCGCCATCGGGAGCTTCGACCTCGCGACCGTCGAGCGTGAAGCGAATGCTATTCCCGCCGCTGCCGTTGGTTGTGCTCATTTCGTCACCATGTGCGGTAGATCGGGCGAATCGCTGCCGCGATCAACGTTTCCAGTGCAACATCCGTCCTCGCCAGCCTGAAGGTTCATTGTCACCAAACTCCAAGCGGCTTGCCGAGATCTTCCGGAAAATACCGAAATACGCTCGCAAGCGGATTGGGCGCTGCCTGGCCGAGGCCGCAGATCGAGGCATCCCGCATTGCCGCCGAGAGCTCATTTAATAACGCTTCGTCCCAGGTTCCGTTCGCCATCAGCTTGACCGCCTTCTCCGTGCCGACGCGGCACGGCGTGCACTGGCCGCAGCTCTCGTCCTCGAAGAAGCGCATGAGGTTAAGCGCCACCGCCTTCATGTCGTCCTTGTCGGAAAGCACGACCACCGCGTGCGACCCCACGAAGCAGCCGTACGGCTCCAGGGTTCCGAAGTCGAGCGGCAGATCGGCCATGGAGGCGGGCAATATGCCGCCCGACGCGCCGCCCGGCAGGTAGCCCTTGAACCGGTGCCCGGCGAGCATCCCGCCGCAGTATTCCTCGATCAGCTCGCGCGCGCTCACGCCCGCGGGCGCCAGCACCACGCCGGGCTTGTTGACGCGGCCCGACACCGAGAAGCTGCGCAGCCCCTTGCGCTCTCTGCGGCCGTGGCCGGTAAACCAGGCAGCGCCCTTCTCGACGATGTCGCGCACCCAGTAGAGGGTCTCGACGTTCTGCTCGAGCGTGGGACGGCCAAACAGTCCAACCTGGGCGACATAGGGCGGGCGATGGCGCGGCAACCCGCGTTTGCCCTCGATCGATTCGATCATCGCCGACTCTTCGCCGCAGATATAGGCGCCCGCCCCGCGGCGCAGATGGATTTGCGCGTCCCCGGCCGCGCCGGCGGCCGCGACTTTCGCGATCTCGTCGACCAGCATCAGCCGCAGCTCGGGATATTCATCGCGAATGTAAAGGTAGATGTCGCGTGCCTCGACGACCCAGGCGGCGATCAGCATGCCCTCGATGAAACGGTGCGGATCGATTTCAAGGTAATAGCGGTCCTTGAAAGTGCCGGGCTCACCCTCGTCGGCATTCACCGCCATGAGCCGCGGCGCGGGCTCGGCCCGCACCAGTGCCCATTTGCGCCCGGTCGGAAAGCCGGCGCCGCCGAGCCCGCGCAGCCCGGCATCGCTCACCAGCCTGATCATCTCCTCGCGCGTGCGTTCTCCCGCCTGGCACGCGCGCAGGAGCCGATAACCGCCATTTCCGACATAGACATCGAAGGGGCTCTTGCAGGCATGCGCATGCGCGTGGGTGCCGCGCGCAAGCCCGGCAGCCACGTTGTCGCACGTCGCATGCATCACCTGCACATGACCCACGGCGCAGACCGGAGCGCGGTCGCAGGCGCCCATGCAAGGGGCGCGAATCACTCTCACGTCGCGCCCGAGCCTGTGCGGAAGCTCGCGCAGCAGGCGTTCGGCGCCGGCCATGGCGCAGGACAGCGAATCGCAGACGCGGACCGTGACGGCGGGTGGCGGTCGCCCGCCGTCCTTCACCACGTCGAAATGGGCATAGAAGGTCGCGACTTCGTACACCTCGGTCAGGGCGAGCTTCATCTCCTGCGCCAGCGCAGCAAGATGCGCCGCGGAAAGGTGACCATACTTGTCCTGGATGAGATGAAGATGCTCGATGAGAAGGTCGCGCCGGTGCTCGCGCCCGTCGAGAAGCGCGCGCACCTCCTCGAGTGCGCGGGGATCGACCTGCCGGCCCTTCGGGGTGCGGGGCGGCCGCCGCCGGCCGCTTCCGGGCTTGTTCTCGATCAGCGTCATAATACCTCGTCCATCAGAACAGCCCGACGATGCGGCCGTCCTCGCCGAGATCGATGGAGTTCGCGGCAGGCACCTTCGGCAGGCCCGGCATGGTCATGATCTCACCGCAGATTGCCACCACGAACTCGGCGCCCGCGGAAAGCCGCACCTCGCGCACGGGAATCACGTGATCGGTCGGCGCGCCCTTCACGTCGGCGTTGGTCGTGAAGCTGTACTGCGTCTTGGCGATGCAGACCGGCAGCTTGCCGTAGCCCATCTGCTCGAACTGCGTGAGCTGCTCGCGAACCGGCCTCTCCGCCGCAATGTCCTTGGCACGATAGATTTCCCTGGCAATGGTGCGGATCTTCTCAAGAAGGGGCATCTCGTCGGGATAGAGCAGCTTGAGCTTGCTCTTGCCGCTGTCGGCCACCCTGACCACCGCGCGCGCAACGTCGGCCGCGCCCTTGCCGCCTTCGGCCCAGTGATCGGCCATCAACGCCTCGACGCCGAGCTTGGCGCAGGCGGCTTTCACCAGTGCCATCTCCGCCTCGGTATCGGCGCTGAAGCGGTTGATGGAGACGATGGGGACGATGCCGAATTTTTGTATGTTCTCGATATGGCGCGCGAGATTGGCCACCCCGGCGTCCAGCGCCTGCAGGTTTTCGCGCTTGAGATCCTCCTTCTTGACGCCGCCATGCATTTTCAGGGCGCGAATGGTGGCAACCAGAACGGCACAATCGGGCGCCAACCCGGTCTTGCGGCACTTGATGTCGAGGAATTTCTCGCCGCCGAGATCGGAGCCGAAGCCACACTCGGTGACGACATAGTCGCAGAGCTTTAACGCCGTGGTGGTGGCGAGCACGGAGTTGCAGCCGTGCGCGATGTTGGCGAATGGCCCGCCATGAACGAAGGCAGGAGTGCCTTCCAGCGTCTGGACCAGATTTGGCGCCAGCGCATCCTTCAACAGCGCCGCCATCGGGCCTTCAGCCTTGAGCTCGCCCGCGCGCACCGGCTTGCGCTCGCGCGTGTAGCCTATGACGATATTGGAGAGGCGGCGGCGCAGGTCGGCGAGATCGGTCGCAAGACAGAAGATCGCCATGACTTCCGAGGCGACCGTGATGTCGAAGCCGGCCTCGCGCGGGAACCCGTTGGCGACGCCGCCGAGGGAGCAGACGATCGAGCGCAGCGCGCGGTCATTCATGTCGAGTGCGCGTCGCCAGGTGACGCGGCGCGAATCGAGCGACGGCGGATTACCCCAGTAGATATGATTGTCGATCAGGGCCGCGAGCAGATTGTTGGCGGTGCCGATGGCATGCAGATCGCCGGTGAAATGGAGATTGATGTCCTCCATGGGCACCACCTGGGCATAGCCCCCGCCGGCGGCGCCGCCTTTCATGCCGAAACACGGGCCGAGCGAAGGCTCGCGGATACAGAGCATCGCCTTCTTGCCGATGTGATTGAGCGCATCGGTGAGGCCGACCGTCGTCGTCGTCTTGCCTTCGCCCGCCGGTGTGGGCGTGATCGCGGAAACGAGTATGAGCTTGCCGTTGGGCCGGCTCTTGAGCGACTTGATGAAATTCATCGACAGCTTGGCCTTGTAGTGGCCATAGGGTTCGAGATTGTCCGGCGCAATGCCCAGCTTCTCGCGCGCGATATCCATGATCGGGCGCATCCTGGCGGCCTGCGCGATCTCGATGTCCGACCGCGGATTGGCGTGCTGCGTGGCGAGCGTAGGTGCTTTTGCTGCAGTGGCGGTGGTCGGATTCATGCGAACCTCTTGCCGGGGGTGAGTCTTGCGCTGCCGGCGAATTCGCCGGCAGCGATCTTGGGACCGTCGGGGGCCTGCACGCGCAAGACCCTGATGCGGCCGTCGGCGCAGACGACCGTGAAACCATCGGACGCAAGCTCGACAATTTCGCCCATCTTGCCGCCGATGCCCTTGGGATTCTTCGCCGGCAGCGGCTTTGCCTCAAAAACCTTCAGCGACTTTCCATCAAGCGTGGTCCAGGCGCCGGGCGCGGGATTGCAGCCGCGGATCAGGCGATCGATCTGCTGCCAGGGCTTGCCCCAGTCGATGCGGGCATTGTCCGGCCCGCAGCGTCCCTCGTAGGTCGCCCTGGCTTCGTCCTGCTTGATGCGCGGCGCCTTTCCCGCTTTCACGAGATCGACGGCTTCCAGCATCGCCTCAACACCCATGGGAAAGAGACGGTCGAAATAGACGCTGCCGAGAGTGTCACTCGGGCCGATATGCGTCGTCTTCTGCAGGAGCACGTCGCCGGTATCGAGACCGGCGTCGGGCCAGAAGATGGAAAGGCCGGTCTCGCTCTCGCCCTGAATGATCGGCCAGTTGATCGCGCTCGGGCCGCGATATTTCGGCAGCAGCGAGGGGTGATATTGGATCGAGCCGCTGGTGGGAATGTTGAGAAATTGCGAGGGCACGAACAGCGTCACGAAAGCCATCACCTGCAGGTCCGGCTTGAGCGCCCGGAACTCGTCCCACACTTCCGGCTTACGGTACGACGCCGGCTGATAGACCGGAAGCTTCGCGGCCAGCGCCGATTCCTTGAGCGGATCGGCTTTCGCACCCTCCTTCTCCGGCGCGACGTAGACGGCAACCACGTTCTCGCCGCGCTTGCGCAACGCCTCCAGCACCGCCTTGCCGAAGGCCTGCTGGCCATGCACTACAATCCGCATCTGGATGACTCTCGACCTGCGCTGTTTTCGTAGATTGGGTCGAGTTCTTCACGAGACCCAACACAACGTCGAAAGACGTTGGGTCTCGCGAAGCGCTCGACCCAACCTACAACCCCTTACGCCGCCGCGGCGCGCGCGCCCTTCTCCGGGGCAGTGATCGCGCCCGACGCCTTGATCTCGGCGATCTCCTTTTCGCTGAAACCGAGCTCCTGGCGCAGAATCTCGTCCGTGTGCTCTCCCAGCAGCGGCGCGCGCTTCACTTCGGTTATGGAATCCGACATCTTGATCGGATTGCCGACGGTCAGATACTTGCCGCGCCTCGGGTGATCGACCTCGACCACCGTTCCGGTCTTGCGCAGGGAGGGCTCCTCGGCAATCTCCTTCATCGAAAGAATCGGCCCCACCGGAATATCGCGTGCATTGCAGATCTCCATCACCTCGAACTTGGTCTTGGTCATTGTCCATTGCTCGATGGTGTCGAAGATGTGCTTGAGCCGCGGCAATCGCGCCCCCGGCTTTGCGTAATCCGGATCCGTCTTCCATTCCGGCTTGCCGATCAGCTCGCAGATCGCTTCCCAGACCGGCGCCTGGGTGATGAAATAGACGTAGGAATCCGGATCGCTCTCCCAGCCTTTGCATTTGAGGATCCAGCCGGGCTGTCCGCCGCCGGAATCGTTGCCGGCGCGCGGCACTGCCTTCCCGAACGGGATACCCTCGCCATGCTGGCTGTACTCGGTCAGCGGTCCGTGGGCCAAGCGCTGCTGATCGCGCAGCTTGACGCGCGCGAGATTGAGCACGCCGTCCTGCATGGCAGCGAGCACGCGCTGGCCGCGGCCGGTTCGAACCCGCTGATAGAGCGCGCTCGCGATACCGAAGGCCAGATGCAGGCCGGTGCCGGAATCGCCGATCTGCGCACCGGTGACGAGCGGCGGGCCTTCGCGGAATCCGGTGGTCGAAGCGGCACCTCCGGCGCACTGCGCAACATTCTCGTAGACCTTGCAGTCCTCGTAGGGGCCCGGGCCGAAACCCTTGACCGAGGCCACGATCATCCGCGGATTGGTCTTGTGAACGTATTCCCAGGTCAGCCCCATGCGGTCGAGCGCGCCCGGGGCGAAATTCTCCACCAGCACGTCGCAATGCCGGATCAGCCGATCGAGGATCTCTTTTCCTTTCGGATGCTTGGAATCGATGGTGATCGAGCGCTTGTTGCCGTTGAGCATCGTAAAGTAGAGGCTGTCGGCATCCTTGACGTCGCGCAGCTGTCCGCGCGTGATATCGCCCACTCCCGGGCGCTCTACCTTGATCACGTCGGCACCCATGTAAGCAAGCAGCTGGGTGCAGGTCGGTCCCGACTGCACGTGCGTGAAGTCGAGCACGCGCACGCCGCCGAGCGCCTTGCCCGCCTGTCCCCACCGCTTGGTCGAAGGCCTGGGCAAGGCGCTGCTGGCGCTGCCCGGCGCCCTCCCCGACTTCAACTTCACAACCTTCTTCGAAGCCGTCGTGGATCTGGCCTTCGATTTGCTGGTTTTCGCCTGTCTGGCCTTTTTCTTTGTCATGTTTGCTCCCTCCTTACTTCTTGCGAATCACGCTCTGCGGGTTGAGGTTGCCGATCCTGCCGCTCTCGCTGCCTGCCGCCGGGTCGATGACCGCGTTGATGAGGGTCGGCGCACCGGAGTCCATGGCCTTGTTGACCGCGCGGCTCAGCTCATCAGGCGTCGTCACATGGACGCCGATGCCGCCAAATGCCTCCATGATCCTGTCGTAGCGCGCGTCCTTCACGAAGACGGTCGTCGCAGGGTCCGAACCGCCGGCGGGATTGGCGTCGGTTCCGCGATAGATGCCGTTGTTGTTGAAGATGACGATGCAGACGGGCAGCTTGTACCGGCAAATCGTTTCCACTTCCATGCCGGAGAAGCCAAAGGCGCTGTCGCCTTCCACCGCGAGCACGGGCTTACCGGTCTCCACGGCGGCTGCGACGGCGAAGCCCATGCCGATGCCCATGACGCCCCAGGTACCGACATCCAGGCGCTTGCGCGGCTGATACATGTCGATAATGCCGCGCGCGAGGTCGAGTGTGTTGGCGCCTTCATTGACGAGGATCGCATCCGGTCGCTCTTTGATGACGTTGCGCAACGCGCCGAGCGCGCTATGGAAGTCCATCGGAGCCGAATTCTTCATGAGCCTCGGCGCCATCTTGGCGATGTTGTCCGCCTTACGCGCGTTGATGGCCCCGACCCAGTCAGCCGGCGCGGGTAGCCAGCTGCCATCCATGCCTTCGAGAAGGGCCGAAACGCACGAACCTATGTCGCCGACCAGCGGAGCGACCGTGTGGACGTTGCTGTCCATCTCCTTCGGGTCGATATCGATCTGGATGAACGTCTTCGAACCAGGTTCTCCCCACGTCTTTCCCTTGCCGTGCGACAAAAGCCAGTTGAGGCGGGCGCCGATCAGCAGGACCACGTCGGCGTCTTTGAGCACCGTCGAGCGCGCGGCGCCTGCCGATTGCGGATGGGTGTCAGGCAAGAGGCCCTTGGCCATGCTCATCGGCAGGAAAGGTATCCCGCTTTTTTCAATGAGCGTGCGGATCGCAGCATCGGTCTGCGCGTATGCTGCGCCCTTGCCAAGAATGATCAGCGGACGCTTGGCGCGCTTGAGGACATCGAGCGCGCGCTTGGCAGCGGCCGGAGCGGGAAGCTGGGCGGGTGCCGGATCGACGACCTTGACCAGAGACCTGGCTCCAGCCTCTGCATCCATCACCTGCGAGAAAAGTTTGGCGGGCAGGTCCAGGTAGACGCCGCCCGGACGTCCCGACACGGCCGCGCGGATTGCGCGCGCCACACCGGTGCCGATGTCCGCGGCATGCAGCACGCGGAAGGCCGCCTTGCAGAGGGGCCTGGCGATGGCCAGCTGATCCATCTCCTCATAGTCGCCCTGCTGCAAGTCGACAATCTCGCGCTCGGACGAGCCACTGATCAGGATCATCGGGAAGCAGTTGGTGGTGGCATTGGCCAGCGCAGTGAGGCCGTTGAGAAAGCCGGGAGCCGACACGGTGAGGCAGATGCCGGGCTTTTTCGTCAGGAAGCCGGCTATTGCAGCTGCGTTGCCGGCATTCTGCTCATGCCGGAACGAGATGACACGGATGCCGGCGGCCTGCGCCATGCGGCCGAGATCCGTGATCGGGATGCCGGGCACGCCGTAGATGGTGCTGATGCCATTGAGCTTGAGCGCATCAATGACCAGGTGAAAACCGTCGGTGAACTCTTGCGGTGCTTCGCCCGCCATGGGCGGGGCCCGCATCTCCTTTGCGACTGCATCAGCCATGGGAACTTCCTCCAATCTTTTTTCATTTCAATCCAGGTAATCGGCGTATTTCGCCACGTGCTCGGCGAGCCCGAGCGCGTGATCGCGCACGAGATCCTCGGCGCGCTTGGTGTCGCGCTCCTCGAGCGCCTCGATGATGGACATGTGATCGCGGATCGAGCGATCGGCGCGATCCTGCTCGCCGATGGTCTTGCGACGGATCATGCGCATATGAGCGAACAGATTTTCCGCCAGCGAGATCAACGTTCCGTTGCGGCTCATGCGGATGATGGCCTGGTGAAACTCGATATTGACCTCGGAATATTCGTCAAGCCTGGCGTGCAGCTCTCCATTCTCGAATCTCGCGAACATGCTGCGGAGCGAGGCAATCTCGCGTACCTGCGCTTGTTCGGTAAGAAGGCGCGCGGCCATGCTTTCGAGCGCAGCCCAGGCCGTAATCAGCTCGATGACTTCACGCCTGGTCTTGCGGACCACGTAGATGCCGCGCCGCGGAATCGCGCGGACAAAGCCCTCGCGCTCGAGCTGAGCCATCGCCTCGCGCACCGGGGTGCGGCTCACGCCGAGATCCGAGGCCAATCGGCGCTCGTCAAGCCGGATATCGGCGCGACTGCGGTAGACATCCATCGCGACGATTGCGTCCTTGAGCGCGACATAGGCGCGACCCTTGAAGCTTTCCCGATTGACGATGGGCCGCAGTCGAGGGGATGGCGCCGCGGCGCCGGAGCGCCCGTGAGCTGGAAATGTACTGACCGCGGCAGCGGGGGAACGACGCGTGCTCATATCTGGTATACAATATTCCACGGCGCAGGCTCCCGCAATGGCGCCGGAGGCTAGGACTTTGATCATGAATTCCTCGCGTGTGGCCTGTTCCGGGAGCAACTGCGTGACGCATCTGCTCGATCATGCGCGCACGGCCCGCATATTAGCAGCGAGCCTTGCGATCGTTTTGTCCGGCTCGGAACCCTCGGCAGCTCAGGAGCGCATCATGTTCAGGGCCGGCATCTCGGACCCCGTCAATACGGTGCTGGCGTGGTACGTGGCACGCGATGCGGGCTTCTATGCTGCGCAGGGTCTTGAGGTTGAGATTGTGAACATGAATGGCGGCAGCCGCGGAGCCGCCGAGCTGCAAGCCGGCCGCCTCGATGCCATGCATGTGGGATTGTCCTCGGTCATCAAGGTCAACCGCGCCGGCGGGGACATCCGGACCATCGGCTCACTGAGCAACGTGATCCGCTTCACCTTTTTCTCGGCACCCGCGGTAAGGACCGCCGCCGATCTCAAGGGCGGCGTCATTGGCGTGAGCACGTTCGGGTCCGAAAGCGATTCGACTGTGACGCTTGGATTGGCGCGGCTCGGCCTTTCCCGCGACGACGTGACATTGAAGGAATATGGCGGTGGGATGCGACGTCTCGCGGCTGTGCAATCGGGCGAGATCGCAGCCACACCCATCAACGAGCCGATTGCAAGCCTCGCGCGCGGGCAAGGCGTTAACGTGCTGGTCGACCTCGTACCGGCGCAAATTCCATGGGTGTTCAGCTCGATTGTCGTGCGCCGCCGCGATATCGCGCAACGCCAGGACGTGCTCCTGCGTTTTCTCAAGGCAACGATCGAGGGCAATTATCTCGCCCTTACCGACGCTGCGCGCGCGAAGGAGGTGCTGGCCAAAGAGCTCAAGATCGTCGACGCCAGGATTGTCGAGATCACCTACGAGGATTTCAAGGCGCAATCGCCGCCGAATATTGAGATTTCGCTGCCGGGCGTCGAGAACATATTGGCGCTGTTTCCCGGCGTCAGTCGCAAGATAACGGATTATGTCGATACAACCCTGCTCGATGGGCTCCGCAGCGACGGCTTTTTCGCCGCCATGGAACGAAAGTATCGGCACTGACTACCGCAGGACCGCCGGGTGGGTGACGATCGACTTGAGGTCGATCGTGGGCTTGGCGAGCCTGCCGAGGTCGGGTCGCGGGCGGGCGAGCCCCGGGATGCGGGCAAAGGCCTGCTCAAGCGCTGCCGCTGTGTCCAGCAGGTCGCGGTCGCCGCGGAAGCGGCCGATCACCTGCAGCCCGAATGGCATCGCATGCTCGTCGACGCCGCATGGGAGCGAGATTGCCGGGTTGGTGACGAGCGTGATCACATAGGTCAGCGCGAGCCAGTGATAGTAGTTGCGCAGCTGCCTGCCTTCCAGCGTATCGAGATACAGCTCACTCCAGGGGAACGGCGAGACGGGCGTGGTCGGCGACAAGACGATGTCATGGTCGCGGAAGCACTCCTGGAAGCGCCGGAAAATTCGGGTCTGCTCGGCGTGCGCCCAGGCCATGTCGGCAAGCGTCATCCTGGCCGCCATTTCGTAATTGGCGCGCACGTTGGGGCCGAGCGATTGCGGGTCCTCGTCGTAGGCGCTGCGATAACGGTCGACGTAGCTCTGTGCGCGCACGACATCGAAGCAGCGGTCGGCCTCGCCGAAATCGAAGGCGATCTCCTGGCAGCTGCGGAAGAGATGCCGCATGGCCGCAATC